>Ga0207667_10004655_pt1 | contig 16818 bp, 20 predicted proteins | sample KBSCornC52_FD_184301 | JGI IMG/M metagenome (GOLD analysis project Ga0207667, IMG submission 184301) | Corn rhizosphere microbial communities from Kellogg Biological Station, Michigan, USA - KBS Corn C5-2 (SPAdes) (version 2) | ecosystem: Host-associated > Plants > Roots > Rhizosphere > Soil ...
CTTCGTCGCGGAAGTACTCGGCCATGGTGACGCCGGTCTGGGCGATGCGGAAGCGGACTCCCGGCGGCTCGTCCATCTGGCCGAACACGAGCGTCGTCTGCGCGAGCACGCCCGACTCTTTCATCTCTTGCCAGAGGTCGTTGCCTTCGCGCGTGCGCTCGCCGACGCCGGTGAAGACCGAGAAGCCCTTGTGCACGGCCGCGATGTTGCGGATCAGCTCTTGGATCAGGACCGTCTTGCCGACGCCCGCGCCGCCGAACAGTCCGACCTTACCGCCGCGCGTGTACGGCGCCATCAAGTCGATGACTTTGATGCCGGTCTCGAACAGCTTGGGGGTGGGATCCTGGAACTTGAACTCCGGCGCCGGACGGTGGATCGGCCACTCGGCGGTCGCCTTGACCGGTTCGTCCGAGTCGATCGCCTTGCCGAGCACGTTGAAGATGCGTCCGAGCGTGCCCTGACCGACCGGAACCGTGATCGGGCCGCCGGTCGAGGTGACCGGAGCGCCGCGCATCAAGCCGTCGGTCGAGCCCATCGCGAGGCAGCGGACCTGGTTGTTGCCCAGTTCGTCCTGCACTTCGAGCGTCAGGTCGCGCGCGCGCATCGCCGTGCCGCCGAGCTCGATGTCGCCCTGCGACGCGGAGCTCTTGCCCGCGGCGTCGTCGTTGACCCGAACGGTGAGCGCGTCGTTGATCTTCGGGAGCGTCTCGGGGGTGAACTCGACGTCGACGACGTTTCCGAGCACTTGGACGATTTTTCCGGTAGCAGCCATGATATCTCCAGGTTAGCCCGCCAGCGCTTCGGCGCCGGCGACGATTTCAAGCAGTTCTTTGGTGATCGCGGCTTGACGCGCGTTGTTCATCTTGATGGTCAGTTCGTCGATCAGCTTGCCGGCGTTGTCGGTCGCGTTGTTCATCGCGATCAGCTGGGCGGCGAAGAAGGCGGCGTCCGTCTCGAGCATCGCGCTGTAGATGGTGAACTCGAGGTACTTGGGCAGCAGCCGCGAGAGCACGAACTCCGGCGACGGCGAGAACTCGACCGCGCCGCCCTTCTTCTCGGGCACCGCGTCGCCGACGAGCGCCGTCTGTTCGATCGGGACCAACCGGCGCGTCTCGGGTTTCTGCGACATCATCGAGACGAGCTTGGGCGAGATCAGCACGACGTCGCCGATCTCTCCGGCCACGAACGCGTCGGTCACGGCGGACGCGACCGCGCGGGCGGTGTCGATCTTGGACGGCGCGTTGAGCGCCCAGGTCGGATGGTTCGGCCGGTCCATCCGGCGGACGGTGTTGCGTCCCTTGTTGCCGACCGTGAAGAACGACGCGTCCGCGTGGTCCTTGACGTAGATCTCGGCCGCCCGGATGAGGTTGGCGTTGAACGCGCCGGCCAGCCCCTTATCGGCCGTCATCAGGATCACGCCCGAGGGCGCGCCCGCCTTGCCCGGCTTCATGAACGGATGGTCGACCGACGAGACCGCGCCCATCAGGTCGCGCAGCATCTGCGAGAGCGCGTCCGCGTACGGACGGGCCTGCTTCTGCACCATCTCCGCGCGGCGGATCTTCGCCGCGGCGACTTGCTTCATCGCCTTGGTGATCTGCTGCGTGTTCTTCAGCGACTTGATCCGGTCGCGGAGATCTTTGACTGACGGCATTAGAAGCTCTTGTTGAACTCCGCGAGCGCGGCGTCGAGAGCTTTCTTGCTGTCGTCCGAGAGCTGGCCGCTCGAGGCGATCGCGGTCGCGACGCCGGCGTGCTTGGCGTGGAGGAAATCGACGAACGCCTTGGCCCACTGCTGGATCTTGGCGGTCGGGATGTCGACCAGCGCGCCGCTGTTGGCGGCGTAGAGCACGGCCACTTGGTCCTCGGTCGCCTGCGGCTGGTACTGCGGCTGTTTGAGCAGCTCGGTCAGCTTCTCGCCGCGCGCGAGCTGGGCTTGGGTGTTCTTGTCGAGGTCGCTCGAGAGCTTGGCGAAGGCCGCCAGGTCGCGGTACTGCGCGAGTTCGAGCTTGAGCTGACCGGCGACCGACTTCATCGCCTTGGTCTGCGCCGACGAACCGACGCGCGAGACCGAGAGACCGACGTCGACGGCCGGGCGGATGCCCTGGAAGAACAGGTCGGGCGTCACGTAGATCTGGCCGTCGGTGATCGAGATCACGTTGGTCGGGATGTAGGCGGCGAAGTCGCCGGCCTGCGTCTCGATGATCGGCAGGGCGGTCATCGAACCGCCGCCGAGCGCGTCGGAGAGCTTGGCCGAACGCTCGAGCAGGCGCGAGTGGAGGAAGAACACGTCGCCCGGGTAGGCTTCGCGGCCCGGCGGGCGGCGGAGCAGCAGCGACATCTCGCGGTACGACTGCGCGTGCTTGGTCAGGTCGTCGAACACGATCAGGACGTCCTTGCCCTGGTACATCAGCTCTTCGCCCATGGCGGCGCCGGCGAACGGCGCGAGCCAGCGCAGCGCGGCCGCTTCGGCGGGCGAGACGGTCACGATGGTGGTGTACTCCATCGCGCCCTTCTGCTCGAGCACTTGCGAGAGCGCGGCGATGGTCGAGTTCTTCTGACCGATCGCGACGTAGATGCAGAAGACGTTGCGGCCCTTCTGGTTGATGATCGTGTCGATCGCGATGGCGGTCTTGCCGGTCGAACGGTCGCCGATGATCAGCTCGCGCTGGCCCTTGCCGATCGGGATCAGGGCGTCGATCGCGCGGATGCCGGTCGGGAGCGACTGGGTGACGCTCTGACGCTCGACCACGTTCGGCGCGACGTTCTCGATGGTGCGGTATTTCTTGGTCTCGATCGGGCCCTTGCCGTCGACCGGCGCGCCGAGCGCGTCCACGACGCGGCCGAGCAACGCTTCGCCGACCGGGACCGACGCGATGCGGCCGGTGCGGCGGACCTTGTCGCCTTCCTTGATGTCCTTGTCCGGACCGAGGATGACGACGCCGACGTTGTCCTCTTCGAGGTTGAGCGCGACGCCCTGCATGCCGTTCGGGAACTCGACGAGTTCGGACGAGCGGATGCCGCGCAGACCGTAGACGCGCGCCAGGTTGGCGCCGACTTCGATGACGGTGCCCACTTCGTCTTCGCGTACGTCGCTCTTGAACGAGGCGATTTGCGCTTTGAGGAGGCCGGAGATTTCGTCAGCGTTGATCATATATTTCCTAGTGTCAGTTCTGCGCGAACAGTTCGCGCGAGAGTTCTTCCAAGCGTCCGGCGACGGAACCGTCGATGCGGCGGTCGCCCATGGTGACGCGGACGCCGCCGATCAGCGACGCGTCGACCGACTGGGTCACGTCGAATTTCTTGCCGTAGGATGCTTCCAGGCCGGCGACCAGGGCGGCCAGTTCGGCCGCGCCGAGGGTCTTGGCCGAGACGACCGTCAGCGGCTCGGCGCCGCGGGCGGTGCGCTGCAGCGCTTCGTACTGGGTCACCAGCTCGCGCAGCAGCGGCTCGCGATGCTTGCGCACCAGGAGCAGCACGGTGTGGAGGGCGATCTCGTCGGCCTTGCCGTCGAGCGCCTTCGAGATGTTCTCTTCTTTGATGTACCGGTCGACGATCGGCGCGGTGAAGAACTCGCGCGCGTCGCCGTCGGCGTAGATCGCGTCGGAGATGGCGCGCAGGTCGGCGCCGGTCTTGTCGGCCACGCCGCGTTCCTGGGCCAGGGCGAAGACGGCGGTCGCGTAGCGGCGGGCCAGTTTCTCGTTCGCCATATCAGTTCGCGCCCTTGGGGATGGAGGCCACGAAGTCGCCGACGAGCCGGGCGTTGAGGCCGGCGTCGACCCGGGCGATCGCGTCGGTCTTGGCCAGGTCGAGCGCCTTCTCGAGCAGTTCGGTGCGCAGGCTCTCGCGGGCGGCCGCGCGGGCGCGGTCCAGCTCGCCCGCGGCGTTGCGCAGCGCGCGCTCGCCGGCGGCGCGCGCTTCGGCCAGGGCCGCTTCGCGCTCGTGGTCGGCGAACTCGGCCGCGCGGGCGCGGATCGCCGCGGCGTCGCGTCCGGCGCCTTCGATCTCGGCGCGGAGCACCTCGAGCGAGGCCTTGGCCTCGTCGCGGTGGCGCTCGGTCTCGGCCAGCTGCTTGTTGGTGTTGGCCTGGGCCGCGAGGACCGCGGGCTGGGCGAACTTGATCCACATCCAGACGATGACGACGTAGAACAGCAGCGCGCACGCCACGTTGCTCCAGATCGCGATCTGTTCGTAGTTCACTTGGCGGCCCCCGGGACGGTCTTCTCGAGCATCAGGTCGGCCAGGCTGCGGACGGTCGCACCTTCACCGGCGCGGGCGGCATCCAGCTCCCCGGCGACGGTCTTCTGCGCCTCTTCCACCGCCTGCGAGGCGCGGGCGGCGTACTCGGCGGCCAGTTCGGCGGTCGCGTTCGACGTGTCGGCGCGGCCCTTGGCGATCGCCAGCTCCGCGTCGCGGCGCGCGGCGGCGCGCGCGTCGTCCGCCTGACGGCGCAGCGCGTTCGCCTCGGCCTGGTACTTGTCGTAGTCGGCCGTCAGTCCGTTGATGTATTCGCGCCGCTTCTTGAGCACGGCGCTGACGGGACGCAGAAAGACCACCGACAAGATCGCGAAGAAGATCGCGAAATTGATCGTCTGGACGATCATGGTCCCATCGGGGAGGAGGAACACCTGGGTGCGTCCTCTACTTCGCGACGACCGAGAGGTGCGAGATCATGTCCGGCACCTTCACGACGACGAGCAGCAGGTAGAACGCGAGTCCCAGACCGATGATCGGGAACGCTTCCAGGACGCCGATGCCCATGAACATGAACGTCAGGATGTTCGGACGCGCTTCGGGTTGACGGGCGATCGCCTCGACGGCCTTGCTCGCGACGATGCCGTCGCCGATGGCCGAGCCGAACGCGACGGCGGCGATGATGATGCCGAACGAGAGGAGGGTAAGGCCGGCGACCAACGCTTCAGAGCTCACGATGTACCTTTCTAACGACTAATGATCTTCCCCGATCGCCAACGATAGATACACGATGGCGAGCAGGGTGAATACGAACGCTTGGACCGTCCCGACGAACAGGTTGAAGAACTGGATCAGGAACGGCACGAACGTGACGGCGAGGGAGAGATTGAAGAACCCGATCGCGACCTTCGCCTGCACGATCGAAGCGACGACGATGAACAGCAGTTCGCCGACGAAGATGTTGAAGAAGAGACGCGCCGCGAGCGTGACCGGGCGCACGAGCTCTTCGAGGACGTTGATCGGCGTCAGCCACCAGAACGGCTTGGTGACGTGCGCGAACTGCTTGATGCCGTTGTGCTTGATGCCGACGACCCAGCAGAGGAAGAACACGATCAGCGCGAGCGGGACGGTGGTGTTGACGTCGGCCGTCGGCGAGCCGCCGAAGGGCAGGCCCAGCGCCTTGAACGGCACCATGCCGAACTGGTTCAACGCGAAGATGAAGATGAAGAGCGCGATGAAGAACGGGACGAACGGCTCGCCCTTCGCGCCCAGGGGTCCCTGCGCGAGGTCGGCGATGTAGTTGACGACGCCTTCGACGACGGTCTGGCGGCGGGTCTGGTAGGCCGAGCGATAGCTGGCGCCGATGACGGCGAAGAAGGCGAGCGTGAGCGCCATGACGAGCCACGTCGTCATGATCGTATCGGCGTGGACGGTGCCGACGATCGGCCACTGCCACGTGAGGTGTTCGCCGATTTGCTCGTGCAAAGCTTACTTCCGTTTAGAGGCGTCGAACGCGCGCGTCACGCCGAGTGCGTAGATCGCGAGCGGGAGAAAGAATCCGGCGAAGTACGGACCCAATAACCACCAGGGTCCCCATATCGCCAGGGCCGCGGCAACTATACCGAAGAGCCCTATCCGCAGAAAACTACTTAAGACGAAGAGCCCGACGTTCCGGACCTCGACCAGCCGTTCGTTTCCGTACGTCCCCAGGAACAGGTTGGCGATACCGCAGACGGCGCCGGCGCCGAGCGCGAGGGCCGAGTGAGCGGACCAGAAGACGAGCGCGAAAGCGACCGGGGTCGCGACCAGGACGGACCGAAGGGCGACCGTCCGCTTGAACTCGCGATAGATCGCGAGGTCGGCAGCCGATTCGGCGAGGCCATAGGTACGCCCCATCGCCCTAATTCCCTCGCAGGATCAGGCGGACCGCCGCATAGCCGCCGAGCGCCAGGCCGGCGAACAGGCCGCCCAGGACCCACAGCTGCTGGCCCGTCCGGCCGGCCAGCCAGATCCCGGCCAGCAGTCCGGCCAGAACGGTCAAGGCAAAGGAGGCACCTGCCCCGATGATCGCGGCCGCGTTCATCGCCCGGCGACGAAGGGGTCCGGGGCGACGCCGCCCCGCAGCCGAGCGAGCAGCCAGGCGACGATCCGCTCGGAGGCGCGACCGTCGCCGTACGGATTGGTCGCGCGCGACATGCTGGCGAAGGCGTCGCCGTCGTCGAGCAGCCGCCGGGCGGCCGCTACGATCCTCGCCTGGTCGTGGCCGACCAGCTCGAGCGTACCGGCTTCGAGCCCTTCTGGGCGCTCGGTCTCGTCGCGCATCACCAGGACGGGCTTGCCCAGGCAGGGTGCTTCTTCTTGCAGTCCGCCGGAGTCGGTCAGCACGAACGTGCAGCGTTTGACCGCCTCGACCATGTGCGCGTAGTCGATCGGCTCGACCAGCAGCACGCCGGGCACGCCGTCGAGCACCTCGTGCGCGACCGGCGCGACCTGCGGCGACGGGTGGACCGGCCAGTACAGCTGCGGACGCGACGGGTGCGATGCGATCTCGCGCATCGCCTGGCACATCTCGCGCATGTGCGGATGGTTCTCGCGCCGGTGCGCGGTCACCAGGATCAGCGGACGCGACGGATCGATCTCGTCCGCGCGCGGCGGCGCGGGCAGATCGGTACGCGCGGCGGTGACCAGGAACGCGTCGATCACGGTGTTGCCGGTCACGATCACGTCGTCGGCCGCCACGTTCTCGCGCAGCAGATGCTGCTTCGCCAGATCCGTCGGCGAGAAGTGGTACGAGGCGATCGTCCCGGTCAGCCGGCGGTTCATCTCCTCGGGGAACGGCATCCAGCGGTCGTTGGTCCGCAGACCCGCCTCGACGTGGCCGGTCGGGACGTGCTGGTAGAACGCCGCCAGGGCCGCGGCCGTCGAGGTCGAGGTATCGCCGTGGACCAACACCACGTCGGGGCGCGCTTCCAGCAGCACCGGCTCCATGCCGGTCAGCACGCGGGTGGTGATCTCGGTGATCGACTGCACGCGCGTCATGACGTTCAAGTCGTAGTGCGGCGCGATGCTGAAGAGCGCCAGCAGATCGTCGAGCATCTGGCGGTGCTGGGCGGTCACGCACACGATCGATTCGATCTGCGGATGCGCGTCGAGGGCGTGGACGACGGGCGCCATCTTTATCGTGTCCGGACGCGTCCCGAACACGGTCATCACTTTGAGCTTGTTCACAGTTTGATATGGATGGTCCCGGAGACGAGCAGCGCGGCGAAGCCGAGGACGAAACACACGGCGTAGATCAGCAGCACCGCCTGGCGGACGTTCATGCCGAAGCGGAAGATCAGCTGGTGGTGGAAATGACCGCGGTCGGCCTCGGTGATGCGCTTGCCCGAGAGCGCGCGTCGCGCGATCGCGAAGAACGTGTCGAGGATCGGCAGCGCGAGCACCACGATCGGCACGAGCAGCCCGATCGCGACCGAGGTCTTGGCGGCGCCGATGGTCGAGAGCGTCGCGAAGACGTACCCGATGAAGAGCGCCCCCGAATCGCCCAGGATGATCTTGGCCGGATTGAAGTTGTACGGCAGGAAGCCGAGCGCGGCGCCGGCGAGCGAGGCCGCGATCAGCGCGACCACCGGATCGCCGTGCACCAGCGAGATGACGAAGATCGACGCGCACGAGATCGCGGCGACGCCGGAGAGCAGGCCGTCCAGCCCGTCGATGAAATTGATCGCGTTCATCATCGCGACGTACCAGAAGAGCGTGAGCGGGATGCTCACCCAGAGCGGGAACGCGATCCAGTTGGTGTTGGGGTCGTGGTTGAACGGATTGGCGATGCCGACGATCACGAAGCCGTACAGCATCGAGATGGCGGCCACCACGATCTGCGCGAGGAACTTGTTGCGCGGGCGCATCCCCATGATGTCGTCCCAGGCGCCGACCCCGAGGATCAGCATCGAACCGAACAGCAGGCCGACCAGGTTGTGGGTGGCGTCGAGCTGATCGCCGACCGCCGGGTAGAGCATCTTCGGATGCGCGAGCGCGAAGCCCAGCATGGTGAAGAGCGCGAACGCGAAACCGAAGAACACGCCGATGCCGCCGATGCGCGGCTTCGGGTCCTCGTGCATGCGCCGCTCGCCGGTCTGATCGAGCATGCCGACGTGGCTCGCGAGCCGCCGGACCAGCGGGGTCGCGAGCGCCGTCACCGCGCCGGCAACCACCACCGCGGCGACGTAGAGCACGATCAGGTTCGGATTGGCCTTCATCGCGCGGCTCCCGCGATCGGCAGCGACGAGACGCCGGCCTCGGCCAGCAGCGTCACCGCGACCGGATCCGGATAGGCCTCGTCGTAGACGACCTTGGCCACGCCGGCGCTGATCAGCAGTTTCGAACAATGCACGCACGGCTGGTGCGTGCTGTACGCCACCGCGCCCTGCAGGCCGACGCCGTGGAGCGCGCCCTGCACGATCGCGTTGGCCTCGGCGTGCATCGCGCGCAGGCAGTGACCGTCCGAGAGCGTGCAGCCGACCTCGGTGCAGTGCGGCACGCCGCGCGGCGCGCCGTTGTAACCGGTCGTGAGGATGCGATGGTCGCGCACCAGCACGCAGCCGACCGCCGCGCGCGGACAGGTGGCGCGGGTCGCGACCGTCCGCGCGATCTGCATGAAGTAGTCGTCCCAACCCGGACGCACGGAGGCGCTCAAGCCTTGGGCCGGACGATGACGGGCACGGAGCTGGTGCTCCCGAACATGCGGTCGCCGGCGTCGCCCAGGCCGGGCACGATGTAACCGTGGTCGTTGAGCCGTTCGTCGAGCGCGGCGGTGACGACGCGGACGTCCGGATGCTTGCGGTGGAACGCCTCGACGCCTTCGGGCGCCGCGATCAGGCTGATGAACGTGATGTGCTGCGCGCCTCGCGAGACCAGCGCGTCGACCGCGGCCGCGCCGGAGTTGCCGGTCGCAAGCATCGGGTCGAGCACGAACACGTGGCGCTCCGAGAGATCGTCGGGCACGTTCATATAATACGGCACCGGCTGCAGGGTCCCGGGGTCGCGATAGAAGCCCAGGTGGGCGACGACCGCGTTGTCGATGACGTCGAGGAAGCCCGGCAGCAGCCCGAGGCCCGCGCGCAGGATCGGCGCGACCACCGGAAGGGTCCCGATCCGCTGGGCCATCATCGGCTGCAGCGGGGTATCCACCGGCGTCGGCACCAGCGGCAGGCCCCGAGTCGCCTCGTAGGCCAGAAACGCGCCCAGCTCTTCGAGCAATTGACGGAAGACCGGCGTGGGCGTCGAGCGATCGCGCAGGCGCGCGAGCCGGTCGGCCACCGCCGGATGTTCGACGACGAGCAAGGCGGGACGGTCGTTGGGCATGAACCCCGTTTCCATGCTACGACGATTTCTCCATCTTGCGCTCGGGCTCGCGCTCCTCGTCGCGAATGCCCCGGCGGCGTCCGCCGCCGCACCGGTCACGCCTGCGGCCGCGCTCGAGCGCGTGCTGACCGCGCCGTCGCAGGATCCGGCCTGGTATTCGCCCGAGCTGCTCGCGCAGGTGACGACCGCCCAGATGGACGGCATCGTCGCCTCGGTGCGCAAGCAGCTCGGCACGTTCGTCAAGTTGACCGGCGACGGCGCGGACGGCAATTACGTCGCCGTCTTCACCGGCGGGACCATCCCATGCTGGATCAAGGTCGACGCGAACGGCCTCATCTCCGGCATCTTCTTCAAAGCGCCACAGCCGACGGCCGCGAGCCTGGACGACGCGCTCGCGCGATTCGCGCCGCTGCACGGAACCCTCAGCTACGTCGTCATCCAGAACGGCACCGAGCGCGCCGCGCGCGGGCAAGACAAGCCGCTCGGCGTCGGATCGACGTTCAAGCTCGCCGTGCTGACGGCGCTCGTCAAGCAGATCGACGCCGGCAAGCGCCACTGGTCCGACGTCGTGCGGGTGCGGGACGGCTGGAAGAGCCTGCCGTCGGGGTTCTTGCAGACCTGGCCGGACGGCTCGCACGTCACCCTCGAGACGCTCGCGTCGCTGATGATCTCGATCAGCGACAATTCCGCGACCGACCTGCTGATCCATACCCTCGGGCGGGCGGCGATCGAGCCGTACGCCGGCGCGAACGTGCCTCTGCTGACGACGCACGACATGTTCGCGCTCAAGACCAAAGGCGCGGCCGCCGCCCGCGCGGCCTGGCGCTCGGGTGACGCGAAGGCCCGCCGCAGGCTGATCGCCGTGCTCGACGGCGCGCACCTCTCGGCCGACGCGCTCGATCTGCAACCGGCCGACGACGACATCGACTGGCAGTTCACCAACCGTCAGTTGTGCGCGCTGATGGCGGGCGTGCGCCGGCTCCCGCTCTTCGGGATCAACCCGGGGATCGCGACCCCTTCGGACTGGAAGAGCGTCGCGTACAAAGGCGGTTCGGATGCAGGCATCATCAGCATGACCACCTGGCTCGTCGCCAAGAGCGGCAAGGAGTACTGCGTGAGCGCGAGCCTCAACGACGCGAGCGCGGCAGTCGACGAGAACGCCTTTTCGCTCGCCTACGCGGCCGTCATCGGCCGCCTGCGCGACGAGGCCGCCAAGCCGTAAGCGCGCGCGAACGCTGGACGCTCGTCGCGACCATCGTCGGGTCGAGCCTGGTCTTCATCGACGGCAGCGTGGTCGGCCTCGCGCTGCCCACCATCCAACGCGTCTTCCGCGCGAGCGCGAGCGACGTGCAGTGGATCGTCGAGGCGTACGGGCTGGCGCTCGCGGCGCTGATGCTCTTCGGCGGTGCGCTCGGCGACCGCTACGGCCGGCGCAAGATCTTCCGCATCGGGGTCGCGATCTTCGCGGTCTCGTCGCTGGCCTGCGCGTTCGCGCCGAACCTGGGGTTTCTGATCGCCGGTCGCATCGCCCAGGGCGTCGGCGGCATGCTGCTCGCGCCGGCGAGCCTGGCGATCATCGGCGCCTGCTTCGAGGGCAAGAAGCGCGACCGCGCCTTCGCGGCCTGGACCGCGTATACGACGCTGTTCGGCATGATCGGCCCCGCGATCGGCGGACTCCTGATCGACCACTTCGGCTGGCCGTCGGTCTTCGTCATCAACCTTCCGCTCGCGGCGGTCGTGCTGTGGGCGACCTACGCGCACATGGGCGAGAGTAAGAACGACGCCATCCACGGCCGGCTCGACGTGGCCGGCGCCGTCCTCGCGACCGTCGGCCTCGGTGCGCTGACCTATGCGTTGATCTCGTCGGCCGCCTTCGGGTGGGGCGACGCGCGGGTGATCGCCGCGATCGTCGCGGGCCTCGCATCGCTGGCGGCGTTCGTCCCGGTCGAAGCGCGCGCGGCCGCGCCGATCATGCCGCTCTCGCTCTTCCGCGATCGGACGTTCGCCGGCGTCAACGCCGAGACGCTGCTGCTCTACGGCATCACCTCGCTGTTCTATTTCTTGCCGTTCGACATGATCCAGGCGCACGGCTATTCGGCGACGCAGGCCGCCATCGCGACGCTTCCGCTGCTCGCGTGTCTGGTCGCATTCGCGCGGCTCGGCACCTCGCTGATGGGACGGATCGGGGCGCGCGCCATCCTGTGCGTCGGACCGACGATCGCGGGGCTGGGCTGCGCGCTGCTCGGGTTCTTCGAGGGCGGCGGCACGTATTGGACCTCGTTCTTCCCCGGACTGGTGGTGGTCGGGCTCGGCATGGGGCTGACCGTCGCGCCGCTTACCGCAACCGTCATGTCGTCCGCAGACCCGCGCTTCATCGGCTCCGCTTCCGGTATCAACAGCGCCGTCTCGCGGATGGCCGGGTTGCTCGCGATCGCCGGCCTCGGCGCCCTGCTCTGGTATTCGTTCAACGCGAACCTCGACGCGACGCTCGCCGCAACGCGCGCGACCCAGGCGCAACGTGCCGCAGTCGCGGTCGAGCGCCCGAAGATGAGCGCGACCAGCATCGCCGATCCGCACCTGCACGCGGCCATCATCGGCGCGTACCGCGGAGGTTTCGCGGAGATCTGCTACGCCTGCGCGGCGCTCGCGCTACTCGGCGCGCTGGTCGCGGGGTTGACGATCGAGGGCAAGCGGCAGCGAGCTGCCACCCACCCGGGAGGCACATGAAACGGATCACCTGGAAAGCCTTGGTACGCGACGTGGTCGAGAGGATGCCTCGTGAGTTCTCGCTCTCCGACGTGCTACGCGAACGCGATCACTTCGCCCGTTTCTATCCCGAGAACCGCTTCGTCGACGCTAAGATCCGCCAGAGCCTGCAATTGCTCCGCGATCAGCAGGTCATCCGGTTCCTCGGCGCCGGGCGGTACGAGCGCACGGGCGACCAACCCCGCTTCAGCCCACTCCTGAATCCCGAAACGGCGTCCGACTACTCCAGTCGCTCGCAGATCGCGCGGGTCATGCTCGAGACGTGGGCAGAGATGAACCTCTACTGCCTCAATTGCGCGAATGACGCGCTCGCACGACATTCCGCGAATACGCCGCTCTCCGACTTCTACTGCGAGACGTGCGCGGCGCAGTATCAGGTCAAAGCGAAGAACGGGCGATTCGGTCCGGTCCTCGCGGGTGCGGATTACCGCATCACATCAGAAGCGGCGGCTCGCAGAGAGATGCCCGAATACGTACTCGTCGAATACGATACGCGGTTCTCGACCGTCGTCTTCGTCGATGCGATTCCAGGGATCGCGATCACGGCCGAACGGATCGTCGCGCGCCGCGCGCTTGCCGATTCCGCACGACGAAAAGGGTGGGTCGGATGCACGATCCGCATCGAAGGCCTGCCGTCCGCTCGTATCGTCGCACCGGCCGGAGTCGGTCGCGACGACGTCCGCGCCGAATGGCGGTCCCTCGACTACGGCGCTTCGCGCCTACGCTCGGGATGACAAGGGAGGGGATACGTCGCGACGGCCAGCGCGACGATCGCGAAGGCGTAGGTGTAGTAGGCTGACGTGCTCCAGCGCGGGACCGCGACGATGACCGCGAGGAGCGCGCCGCTCTGGGCGAGCGCTTCGCCGAGGGTGGCCGGCTTACGGCGCCACAGGAGGTAGGCCGCGCCGAACACGGCGACGACGGCGACGAGCGCCGGCACGACGCCCAGACTCGCGGTCGCGCCCGGCACGTAGTGGTCGAGGACGTTCCAGATCGAGAGACCGTACGCGTTGGTGTGATACGTGAAGCCGAGCACGATTTGGCGCACGAACGCCGCCGGGTTCCAGACGAAGAACGGCAGGCAGAGCACCGCGAAGACGCCGAGCGAGATCCCGAGCCACATCTTCCGCCGCTCCGGCGGAACGACGCGCGCGACGAACGGATAGACCGGCCACGCCAACGCCTTGAAGCCGATGGCCCAGCCGAAGAAGAGCGCGGAGATCGCGTAGAGCGCGACCGTCCGACGCGCCGGTGTCTCCGGCATCGCGCGCGCGTAGACCAGCGCCACCACCCCGGCCGCCAGCAGCGCGGCCAGCGCGGTGTCGTTCGAACCGTCGACGGAGCGCCAGATCGCAAGCGCGCTGATGGAATAGATCGAGCCGGCGAGCGCGGCCCACCCGGGCCCGTAGAAACGCGCGAGCGCGGCGATCGCGAGGACGACGGCGATGCCGGCCGGCCGGTCGAGCTGCGCGAGACCGTGCCACCAGCCGTTCTGCAGCATGCCGTAGAGGAGCGCGCCGGGGAGGTACGGCAACGGCGAGCCCGGCGGGTTGGTCGTCTGACAGCACAGCGCGTAGGGGTCGTGACCGCCGAACAGGATGGCATTGCCTTCGACGATGCTCTTCCACACGTCGCTGTCGAGGATGACCGGCTGCTGCAGTCGCAGCAGCACGCCCGCCGCGGCGACGTAGCCGAGCACGACCCAGGGGCTCATCCGCGTGGTCAGCATCAGCACGCCGGCCGCCGCCGCTCCCAGCCCCGCCAGGAGGATCGCGAAGTCCGGCTGTTCGGTGTTGGTGTTGAGCGTCGCGACCGCCCACACGACCGCGCATGCGGCGATCGCCGCGTACCGTTGCATGCGGCGGCGTTCGCTAGCGTCGCGAGGCGGTCCCTCGACTACGCGCTTCGCGCTACGCTCGGGATGACAGGGCCTAGGGGACCTCGTGCCGCCCGGTCATCTCGTGCACGCGAGTTTTGAGCGCCTCGATCTGCGTGCGCGTTTCGATATCGGCAAGGCCGGCGCATACGATCTTGGCGATCTCCCGGCACTCGTCTTCGCCGAAACCGCGTGCGGTGATGGCGGGCGTGCCGATCCGGATGCCGCTCGCGACGAACGGCTTCTGCTTGTCGTACGGGATCGCATTCTTGTTCACGGTGATGCCGATCTCGTCGAGATACCCCTCGGTCGCCTTGCCGGTCAGTCCCTTGACCGAGACGTCGACCAGCATCAGGTGGGTGTCGGTGCCGCCGCCGACTAGGCGCAGGCCCTGGCGTTCGAACTCGTCGGCCATCGCTTTGGCGTTGGCGATGACGTTCTGCTGATAGGTCTTGAACTCGGGTTGCAGCGCTTCGCCGAAGGCGACCGCCTTGGCCGCGATCACGTGCATGAACGGACCGCCTTGGATGCCCGGGAAGACCGACTTGTCGATCGGCTGCGCCCACTTCTCGGTGCACAGGATCAGGCCGCCGCGCGGACCGCGCAGGGTCTTGTGGGTGGTCGACGTCACGAAGTCCGCGTACGGGACGGGCGACGGATGCAGGCCGGTCGCGACCAGGCCCGCGATATGCGCCATGTCGACCATGAACGTCGCGCCGACCTCGTCCGCGATCTCGCGGAACGGCGCGTACTCCATCGTGCGCGGATACGCGCTCGCGCCGGCGATGATCATCTTCGGCTTGTGCTCGCGCGCGAGCGCCCGGACCTCGTCGAAGTCGATGCGCTCGGTCTTCTGGTCGACGCTGTAGGCGAGCGCGTTGTACATCTTGCCCGAGAACGAGACCTTGGTGCCGTGCGTCAGGTGGCCGCCGTGCGCGAGCGACATGCCGAGCACCGTGTCGCCGGGCTGCAAGTGCGCCATGAAGACGGCCATGTTGGCCTGCGCGCCGGCGTGCGGCTGGACGTTGGCGTGATCGGCTCCGAAGATCTTCTTCAAACGCTCGATCGCGAGGTTCTCGGCGACGTCGACCCACTCGCATCCGCCGTAGTAGCGTTTGCCCGGATAGCCCTCGGCGTACTTGTTGGTCATCACGCAGGCCATCGCTTCGCGCACGGCCTTGCTGGCGTAGTTCTCGGACGCGATCAGCTCGAGGTTCTCGTGCTGGCGCTTCTCCTCGCCGGCGATGGCGGCGAAGACCTCGGGGTCCTGGGCTTGGATGCGGCTGCGTTCGAGCATGTCCATGACGGTGGTTCCTTACGCTTCGGTTGTCGGGATGAGGTTCTTCGGGGTCTCGGCGCCGGTGACGAACTCGGCCTTGACGGCCGCGTCGGTGCGCGCGCGCTGCGCGTCGTCGAACGCGAACAGCTGCGCGACGCGCTCGGCGTGGCGGCCGCCGTCGAACGGCGTCTCGAGGAACACCTGGACGAGCCGTTCGATCATCTCCCAACCGGTCAGCCGTTCGGAGAGCGCGATCACGTTGGCGTCGTTGTGACGGCGGGCCAGTTCCGCCGAGAGCGGTTCGGTGACGACCGCGCAGCGGATGCCGGGCACTTTGTTGGCGGCGATCGAGATGCCGATCGACGAGCCGCAGACGACGATGCCGCGCTCGACGCGACCGCTCGCGACCGCCTCGCCGACGGCGTAGCCGTACTGCGGATAGTCGACGGGCGTCGCGTCGCACGTCCCCAGGTCGAGGACGTCGTGACCGGCGCTCCGCAGTTGCGCGGCGATGCGATCCTTGTAGTCGAAACCGGCGTGATCGGCGCCGAGGGCAATTTTCACGGCGAAGGGCTCTCTCCGCGACGGGCGGAACGCTGACGCCGATGAAGCTCTCTTGCGCGAGCACCGCGTACGCCCACGCGTTCGATCGCGGAGACCTGACGCAGCTCGAGTTCCTCGAGAAGTGCGCGCGCGAGTTCGCCTTCGACGGCGTCGTGCTTGACGTGCGCCACTTTCCGCGGACCGACGGCGACTACCTCGCCCAGATCAAGAAGATGGCGGCCGATCTCGGCCTCGATATCGCGGCCGTCCGGGACGACGCGTTCTTCGCCGCCGCCGATGCCGAACGGGACGCGACCCTCGCGATCGCGCTCGCGATCGGCGCGCCGCTGATCGCCGCGCCGCTCCAGGCGGAGACCGCCTGCTCGTGGAGCGCGCAGCTCGGACGCCTGGCGGCCGCCGCCTCTGCGGCCAAGGCCGCCAACGTCACGCTCGCGCTGCGCAACGCGCCGGGCACCTTCGGCGCGACCGCGCACGACTTCAAGCGCGCCGGCAAAGAGGCCGACTCGGCGTGGCTGCGCTACGGGCCCGAGCCGGCGCTGCTGGATGCGGCCGACGATGCGGCGATGCTGCCGAAGACCGTGCTGCTGTGGGAAGATGGCGCGCGACCGTTCGCGCGACGCGACGCCTATGCGGCATTTCGCGGGCATCTCGTCCTCGATGACGAGAGCGGTGAGGGAAGTTGTCCAACCGCGTGATACGTCTGCCGTACGAGGTTCTGAACCTGTTCTCACAGGTGGGTGCGGCCCGGGCGCAGGTCTGGTAGGCGGTTCGCCCAGCCA
>Ga0207667_10004657_pt1 | contig 16809 bp, 9 predicted proteins | sample KBSCornC52_FD_184301 | JGI IMG/M metagenome (GOLD analysis project Ga0207667, IMG submission 184301) | Corn rhizosphere microbial communities from Kellogg Biological Station, Michigan, USA - KBS Corn C5-2 (SPAdes) (version 2) | ecosystem: Host-associated > Plants > Roots > Rhizosphere > Soil ...
GGAGGTATCAGATGTACGGAATTCACTCCTTTCATTTTGGCATTTACCACTTCCTGTATATGCGGGTTCAGATGTACAGGATAGACGATCTGCACCTGTGGGTAGGCGTGAATAATGTCCAGCAGCGCATCGCATATATCCTGGAAGGGCTTTCCAAAGCTTTCCCTTCTGTGTCCTGTGACAAGGATGAGCTTTTTGGAAGGGTCGAGGAAGGAGAACTCCGTTGCCGGGCTGCTCGGTGCCCTGACCCTTTCGACGGCATAGAGCAGCGCGTCGATCACCGTATTGCCCACCTCGAATATCTTACCTTTTATAGCTTCTTTCTTAAGATTGTCTGAAGCCTGGGATGTAGGGGTAAAATGGATATCCGTCAGCTGCCCGATGAGCTTGCGGTTCATTTCTTCAGGAAAAGGAGAGTATTTATTATGGCTCCTGAGCCCTGCTTCGATGTGCGCAACGGCCACCTTATGATAGAAGGCCGCCAGGGCGCCCACAAAAGCGCTGGTCGTATCGCCCTGTACAAGCACGATATCAGGGCTTGCGCTGGCCAACACTTCCTGCAGACCGCTGAGCCCCTTCGATGTAATGTCGAACAATGTCTGACCGGGCTGCATCAGTGCAAGGTCATAGTCCCCCTTTATTCCAAAAAAATTGAGCACCTGATCGAGCATTTCCCGATGCTGGCCTGTGAGACAGATATTCACCTGCAGTTGCCCAGGATGTTTCAGGCATTCAAGGATGATCGGCGCCATCTTGATCGCCTCGGGTCTTGTCCCAAATATAAATAACAGCTTGCGCATTTTCTGTTGTTCTATAAATTGATCAATTTGTCTGCTTCGAGCATTATGAGCAAATTGCCCACCATTGTTCCGTTTTTGGTCTCATTTTTGGAATAAGGGCTGCATATCTATGGGTCGTCTTATCATTATATCCAATCGCCTGCCCTTTTCCATTGACAGGGAAGGGGATAAGCTAAGTATCCGACAGAGTTCGGGCGGACTTGTATCCGCTATCAAAAGCTATTTCGAGAACAATACCAATAAGGATCAGCTGACAGAAAAGCTGTGGATGGGTGTGGCGGATTTTCCCCAGGAAGACTGGGATCAGGCCGTTGCCTCCCATGCCGCCCAGCAGGATTTTGGCATCATCCCCCTGTATGTCGATAAGGATCTCTACGACAGCTACTACAACGGGTTCTCCAATTCCGTGCTTTGGCCTCTTTTCCACTATTTTTCCTCACTGGTTGAATATGAGAGCAAGTTCTTCGATGCCTATGTACTGGTCAACCAGCAGTTTGCGGAGAAGCTGGCGCCTTTGCTGCAGCCAGACGACCGGGTATGGATACACGATTACCAGCTGATGCTGCTGCCTTATCTGCTGCGTCAGAAAAAGCAGGATGCCACCATTGGATTCTTTCTCCATATTCCCTTCCCATCCTACGAGATATTCCGCCTGCTGCCGACGGAATGGAAAAAGACGCTGCTGCAGGGTGTCATGGGGGCCGATCTCATCGGCTTTCACACCTATGATTATGTCCAGCATTTTCTTCAATCGGTGAAAATGCTGTTGGGTGTGGACAGCTATTTTCACAACCTGCAATACCAGGACAGGCTGGTGCGCATCGACCTTTTCCCCATCGGCATCGACTACAATAAGTTCTATAATGCCGCCAGCGATCCCGAAGTGCTGGATATGTGCAATAAGATCCGTAACAACCTCGAGGATAAGAAGATCATCTTTTCCGTGGACAGGCTCGACTATACCAAGGGACTTTCACACCGGCTCAGTGGTTTCGAATACTTCCTGGAGAGGTATCCCGAATGGCGGGAGAAAATGGTCTTTATCCTGAACATCGTTCCCTCCCGCAGCAGCATACCTGCCTACCTGGAGAGAAAAAAGATGATCGAGGAGAAGATAGGCACCATCAATGGGAGATTTTCCTCCATCAGCTGGCAGCCTGTTATTTACCGGTACAACCATCTTTCATTCAAGGAGCTGATAGCTTTATACCAGGCCGCCGATGTGGCGCTCATCACCCCGTTACGGGATGGAATGAACCTGGTGGCAAAGGAGTACGTAGCCAGCTGCGCCTCCGGAAGAGGGGTCCTGATCCTTAGCGAGCTGGCCGGCGCCGCCAGCGAGCTCAGCGAGGCAATACTGGTCAACCCTACCGATACGGCGGATGTGGCTTCCTCCATCACCCGGGCCCTGGCCATGCCACTGTATGAACAGCGTAACAGGCTTGCCCTGATGCAGAGAAGGTTACAGGAATACGATGTAATAAAATGGGTGAACGATTTTATGGATCAACTGACGCAAGTGAAGCAGGAACAGAAAAAACAACAGGTAAAGATACTGGATGACAAGGCCCTCACCGCCATCCGCCGGCATTATCTCAATGCGAAAAACCGCTGTATCCTTCTGGACTACGATGGGACCCTGGTGCCTTTCTCGCGGCTGCCATCCGAAGCTTCTCCGGACAATGCGGTGAGAGATACGCTCTCCCGGCTCACGAGCGATAAAAGGAATCATGTTATTGTTATCAGCGGCCGCGACCTGTCCTCTCTCGATCGCTGGCTGGGCGCCATGCCCCTGACGCTGGTGGCTGAGCACGGAGCCAGCTTCAAGATGCGCAACGGCACCTGGCAGCAGCTCGTATCCGTATCGGACCTTTGGAAGGATGAGATCCGTCGTATTATGCAGCTGTTCGTCATCCGATGCGCGGGCTCCTTTATCGAGGAAAAGACCAATACCATCGCCTGGCACTATCGCAATACCCAGACGGGACTCGGATTTTCCAGGTCGCGCGAGCTGCTCAACACCTTGTCGCAGCTTATCCAAAACACTACTTTACAGGTCATTGACGGTAATAAAGTGGTAGAAGTGCGCATTGCAGGTTTTGATAAAGGCGCCACCGCCCTCAAGATCGTGAATGAGCAGGACCCGGATTTTGTCCTTTGCATCGGCGATGACACGACGGATGAGGACATGTTCAAGGCGCTGGAAGGAGAAGCTTATACCATAAAGGTCAACAATGGCGCCTCCGCGGCTCAATATACCATCCTGTCGCAGCAGCAGGTGCTGCCTCTCCTGAACAAGCTGATCACTCCCCAGGCTGAACCTCAGGTTCAATCATTAAAATAATTCTATGCGGCCGCACAAGTACAAGATGGGCATTATTGGAAATTGCTCCTACCTGGCTTATATCGACGACAGGGCGGATGTCAAATGGATGTGTATGCCCAGGTTCGACAGCAGCTTCCTCTTTGGCAGCCTCCTGGATGAAGAAAAAGGAGGCCATTTTTTTATCCGTCCTATGGACGATACTGCTACATCCGCTCAGTATTATGTCCCCAATACCAACGTCCTTTGTACGGAATTCAAATGTCGCGACGGCCGTTTTGTGGTAAAGGACTGCGCTCCCCGTATGCGTATCCATGATCGGCAATTCCGCCCCCTGATGCTGGTACGCAAGATAGAGCTGCTGGAGGGCGAGCCGGCCGTTTTGATCTCCTGCCAGCCAAGAGGAGACTACGGAAGGGTAGTGCCCGAATCCGTTATCGCCAGCAACCATATCCGTTACCTCAATCTGGATCAGCAGGTGCGCCTTACGACGGACGTGCCCCTGACTTATATACAAAAGGAACAATCCTTTGTCCTCGACCAGGACCGTTACCTGGTGCTCACGTATGGCGAACCGTTGGAAGCTCCCCTGAAAGAGACGGCCGATGAGTTTATCCGCAAGACCACGGAAGACTGGCAGAGCTATATAAAGAGCTCCTATCTCCCCGATATCTACCAGGACGAGATCATCCGCAGCGCCCTGGTGCTGAAGCTGCATCAATACGAGGACACAGGCGGCATCATCGCCGCCGGCACTACCAGCCTCCCTGAGTTCCATGACAGCACGCGGAATTGGGATTATCGTTATTGCTGGTTCAGGGATGCACATTATACCCTGCGCGCCTTCAACCAGATCGGGCATTTTGAAGAGCTGGAAAAATATTTTGATTTCATCTACAATATCATCCACAATGCTACCAACTCTCTTCAACCATTGTACTCCATTACAGGAGACAAGAAATTGTTTGAGACCACTGTCGAGCTGGAGGGCTATCTGGGTAACAAACCTGTCCGCATCGGCAACAAGGCATATGTACAGTCGCAACACGATGTATACGGGCAGGTATTGGTAAGCCTTCTTCCCTTGTATTCGGACAAACGCCTCATCTTTAAAAAGAAGAGCAGCTATCGTAAGATCGTTCCCTGGCTGCTGGGGCAGATCGAGCGGACGCTGGCCGAGCCCGACTCCGGGCTCTGGGAATTCCGGAAAGAGGTTCAGGTACACACGTATACGCTGCTGTTCCACTGGGCCGGCGCCAAGGCCGCCTATAAGATCGGCTTTCTTTTCAACGATCAGGACCTGATGCAAAAGGCGCACCAGCTGGCTGTTGCCGCCGGTAAGCTCATCGAGAAGACTTATGACCAGGAACGCAGGCTCTATCCACAGGCCATCGGCTCGATTAACCTGGATGCCAGCACACTGAGCATGATCACTATGGACTATCTGCCACACGATTCTGAAAAAGCCCGGCTGCATATTGCCGCCCTGGAAAAAGAGCTGCTGACGGATAAAGGACTGTTCTACCGGTACAAGCATTACGACGATTTTGGATTTCCGGAAAGCACTTTTCTCGTATGCGCCTTCTGGTATGTAGATGCTCTTGCCTGTGTAGGAAGGATAGATGATGCCAGGCGCAACCTGGACCAACTGCTGCAGTTCAGCAATCACCTCGGTATTTTCAGCGAGGATGCTACCATCGATGGATCACAGTGGGGCAATTTTCCTCAGACATACAGTCATGTAGGGCTCATCAACGCGGCCTGCAGGATATCCCGCAAGCTGGACAAGGCTGATTTTTTGTGAGCCTGCCGACCAGGAACCGCACAACCATGAACCGCTGGAAGCGGTTCGACCGAAGGTCAGACATTAGCCCTTTGTGGGAAAAGGGCTAAATTTCAGAATGCACTTTTCCCTTACAAAATACTATCTTGGGCCATGTCTTCCCAATTGATCATAAATTGCAAGCTGGCCGGCGTCCACACGCAGCAGGGGCCTTTGCGCGGCGAGGAATTGGCCGAACTGCCCTGTATAGAGGATGGATGGCTGCTGATAGAGGACGAACACATTGCGGCGCTGGGCGCCATGAAGGATCTTTCGTCCGGCCTGACGACGCATCCGGCGATCGATGCATCCGGCTGCTGGCTTCTTCCTGCCTGGTGTGACAGCCATACCCATTTGGTATATGCAGGCTCTCGTGAGACGGAGTTTGTGGATAAGATCCGCGGTCTCAGCTATGCCGAGATCAATGCAAGGGGCGGCGGTATACTTAACTCGGCCCGGGTCCTGCGCGAAACGTCCGAGGAGGTGCTTTTCCAGCAGGCCTGGAAAAGACTGCAGGAGCTCAGCCGTATGGGGACAGGGTCCATAGAAATAAAAAGCGGTTATGGATTGACGGTAGAAGGCGAGCTGAAGATGCTGCGCGTTATAAAAAAGCTGAAGCAGCGGTCCCGTCTCTCGATAAAAGCCAGCTTTCTGGGTGCGCATACCTATCCTCCCGAATACAGGGACGATCACCAGGGCTATATAGATCTCATCATACATGAAATGTTGCCCGTAATAGCCCGTGAGCAGCTGGCGGATTACATCGATGTGTTTTGTGAGAAAGGGTTCTTCGATCCGGCCGAGACAGAGACCATTTGCAAGGCCGGTATGGAGTACGGGCTGAGACCAAAGATCCATGCCAATCAGCTGAACCTTTCCGGAGGGGTGCAGATGGGAATAAAGCTGGGCGCTTTGTCTGTCGACCACCTGGAAATGATGGACGATGCATCTATTGCCGTCCTGAAGGATTCCAGCACCATCGGTACCTTATTGCCTACCGCCGCCTTCTTTCTCCGGATGCCTTTTCAGCCTGCCCGCCGGCTCATAGACGCCGGCTGTGCTATCGCCCTGGCCTCCGACCTCAATCCCGGCTCTTCTCCCAGCGGCAATATGAACCTGGTAGTAGCCATGAGCTGTATCCAGATGCAGATGCTGCCGGAAGAGGCGATTAACGCTGCTACGATCAATGGGGCGCATGCTATGGAGCTGGGCGCCGTGACAGGCAGCCTTACCCCGGGCAAGAGGGCTGACCTCATTCTTACCAGGCCCATCCCATCGCTGGCTTATTTGCCTTATGCTTTTGGCTCCAACCTCGTGGACCGGGTCTTCATCGCGGGAGAGCTTGTCTGACGATGCTGTCGATGCCTTAAAACGGAAATTATGTTTGGACGCAAGAGAAAGGAAAAAATAGATTTTATTCAGGCCGTATCGCAAAGGACCTCCCTGCTTCCTATCGGGGACAGCGAGCAGGGACTCGACTTCCTCGTGTCCTTTTTTTCCTCGATCCGCCCTTCTTCCTCTCCCGACAGAGTGCCGGCAAAAGAAAATATCCATCGCATTATCTCCGCTCTGCATCAGAGCCCTGTGCTGCTGGGCAACCTGCAGCACGCCATTCTTTCCCAGCTGATACGCACCGACCTTTCCTTCGCCCTGACGGAAAGCGGCATCCCCATAGCCAGAGGCTTCTGGCAGGAATTCTTTGGCAGGCTGAGACACAAGCTTCTTCCACCGCTGCGGAACGAGAATGATTTTCTCTATGTGCTCAACCGGGTGTTCTTTCACAACGACGATTATAAATGGGTAGAGGACATCCCAAGGGAGAGCTGGGTGCTTTTTTTCGAGAGCGTCGGGCTTTCCCTGCATGTGGACGACGAAAGGATCCTTTCGCAGCTGTTGTATTCACTGAAGACGCTGAGCTTCCAGGTGGCGCAGCTGGGATTGGAAAGAGAAGTGCTGGATTATATGCCTGCCGGGAATAAGGAAGAGAATCCCTTCGTTCAGCAGAACTATCATATACATCAGCTGGATCTGGCTCCCCAGGTCACGGCTGAAAAGATAGAAAGGTCCCTTGCGCAATGCCGGGAGATACTGGAATATATCCGGGAGAATCATACACAACGGGGCGCCAGCCTTCATCAGACCTATATATTGATCCTGCTGGCCAATCGGCTGGATCGTATTTCCATTCTTACCGACCTGCTGGATAAGAACCACCACTTCGACGCAGGCAAGTTTGTGGACTTCTTTCGCATGCTGGTCCGTAATGAGAACAGGAAGAACAGCATCCTGGAATTCATCTCCCAGACCACGGGATACCTGGCCTACCAGATAGCGGAGCATAAGGGTGAAAAAGGCAGCAAGTACATTACTTCCACCTGGGCGGAATACCGGGCTATGCTTTACAGCGCCATGGGCGGCGGCGCCTGGATCTCTCTGGTGGTGCTGATCAAGAACCTGCTGATAAAAATGCCAATGGCCATCTTTTGGCATGGCTTCGCCTATAGCATCAACTATAGCCTTGGGTTCATATTGATCGAGGAGACGCACACCACCCTTGCTACCAAACAGCCCGCCTTTACCGCCAGCGCAGTCGCCGGCAGCCTGGACACCCGGCGCAATACCCGGCGACCCAATCTGTACAATCTGGCCGTCACCGTGGCCAAAGTATCCCGCAGTCAGATCGCCTCCTTTATAGGCAACCTGGTCATCGTCTTCCCCGGCGTCTTTGTCCTCGCATGGCTTTATGACAAGCTGTCCGGCGCTCCGCTGGTGTCGGGGACTGTTGCCATCCATATGTTGAAAGAACAGCATCCCTGGCAAAGCCTTTCCCTTCTTTATGCCTGTAATACAGGCGTCTTCCTTTTCATCAGCGGCATCATTGCCGGCTATGTTCAGAACAAGATACAATATGGACGCATCGCCGAGAGATTACAGACTCATCCTGTACTGCGGGTAACCATGAAGAGCGGGAGATTGAAAAAGCTGTCCATGTATGTGGAAAAGCATGCCGGTGCGCTCATGGGCAATATTGCCCTTGGTTTTTTCCTGGGTATGGCCGGATTTGTGAGCGAGATATTCGGTATCCATTTCGACATACGCCACATCACCATTTCTGCGGGTAATACGGCACTGGCCGTATATGGCCTTGGCATAAGCCAGGTCAATCCCGGCTATCTGGCCACCGTGATCATTGGAGTATTGGGCATCGGATTCCTGAATTTCCTCGTCAGCTTTTCGCTGGCATTTGTCGTTGCCGCAAAGAGCCGGGGTGTCCGCCTGCGCGATTATCCCGAATTTTTGGGGATACTGGGGCGCTATTTCATCAGCCATCCCCTGGACTTTGTCCGTCCGAGAAGAAGGCCGGCGGACAATGACTGACCGAAGAACCGCCACAGGCGGTTTGTCCATGACCGAGCCCTGGCGAAGGTTACGACCGAGGAGGACCGTGACGAAGCAGGTCCGACGAAGGCCTCAGACATTAGCCCTATGCGGGAATTGGTCTATTTTCGGTGAAGACCGATTCCTGCATTTTATGCGGTAGTTTCCTTAAATTGCTCCCATGCAACAAATCATCGAATGTGTTCCCAATTTTAGCGAAGGACAGGACCTGAACATCATCCGGCAGATCACCGGCGAGATCGAAGCAGTGGAGGGAGTACGTCTGTTGAATACAGACCCCGGTAAAGCCACCAACCGCACCGTCGTTACTTTTGTCGGCCATCCCGCAGCCGTTGTCGAAGCCGCCTTTAGGGCTATCAAACGGGCAGGAGAGCTCATCGATATGCGCTGCCATAAAGGAGAGCATCCTCGCATGGGCGCCACCGATGTATGCCCCCTGATACCCATAGCCGGCATCAGCATGGAAGAAACGGCGGCCTGGGCGCAAAAGCTGGGCAGGAGAGTGGGGGAGGAGCTGCAGATACCCGTCTATTTATATGAAGAAGCGCAGCCCAACAAACAGCGTCACAATCTTTCTGTCATCCGGGCCGGCGAATACGAAGGGTTCTTTAAAAAGATACAATTGCCCGAATGGGCGCCCGACTACGGACCCGCGGTATTTGATGTCCGCCGGGGCGGCACCGTCATCGGGGCCAGGGACTTCCTGGTTGCCTATAATGTAAACCTCAATACCACCTCTACCCGTCGGGCCAATTCCGTTGCTTTCGATGTCCGGGAGGCCGGGCGTGTCCTTCGGGAAGGTGATCCCATCAACGGAAAACCCGTGGCCGGTCCGGATGGCAAGCCTGTCAGCGTGCCGGGCCGTCTCAAGGCCGTAAAAGCTATCGGCTGGTACATAGAAGAATATGGTATTGCCCAGATATCCATGAACCTGACCAATATCCAGGTGACGCCGGTGCATATAGCTTTTGATGAAGTATGCAGGTCGGCAGCGGAGAGAGGTCTCCGGGTCACAGGCAGCGAGCTGGTAGGTTTGATCCCCTTACAGGCCATGCTGGACGCAGGTAAATATTTTCTGGGAAAGCAACAGCGTTCCACCGGCGTGTCCGAAAAAGAGCTGATCCGGATAGCCATTCTTTCGATGGGACTTGATGAGCTGGCGCCATTCCGGCCGGAAGAACGCATCATTGAATATCTGTTGGTCAGCCCTTCAGACCATACGCTGGTAAACAAAAGTCTCACTGACTTTGCCGACGAGACGGCCAGCGAAAGCCCTGCTCCCGGTGGTGGCTCTATTTCGGCATATGTAGGAGCGCTGGGCGCCTCCCTTGCTGCGATGGTTGCCAATCTCTCCTCTCATAAAAAGGGATGGGATCAGCGATGGGCCGAATTCAGCGACTGGGCGGAAAAAGGACAGCAATATAAAAAGGAGCTGATCGACCTCGTGGATGCGGACACCCGCGCCTTCAACGGGATCATGGCTGCCTTTGGCCTGCCGAAGACCACGCCGGAGGAAAAGGCCGTCCGGTCGAGAGCTATTCAGGAGGCGACAAAGATTGCTATTGAAATTCCGCTGCGTGTGATGGAGGTAGCTTATGCGAGCATGGAACCTATCCGGGCCATGGCGGCAACGGGCAATCCCAATTCCGTATCAGATGCCGGCGTGGGGGCGCTCTGTGCCCGAAGCGCCGTGCTTGGCGCCTGGCTGAATGTCCGGATCAACGCCTCCAGCTATGAGGACAAGGCCTGGGTGGCAAAAGTGCTTGCCCGCGGAAAAGAACTGGAAAGCAAGGCCATCGCCGCCGAAGCTGCCATATTGAAGATCGTCAGTGACAAGATCTCATCTTAAAATCATTTTTTATGCAATACCTCAACGTCTACAGCAAACAGGACATCCTTTCCCGGACCAGTATCCGAAAGTTTGAAACCAAGCTGGGCGAGCGGGTATTGACTGCCGATGCTGCCTCCCTGATCGCCTCCATCGAAAGGTCTCCGGCCGAATATGTTTTAATAGGCGTCCCCGAAGACATCGGCGCCAGGGCCAATGGCAGCCTGGGAGGTGCTTCTACCGCGTGGCAGCCTTTTTTGGACTGTTTCCTCAATATCCAGAGCAATGACTTTCTCGAGGGCGACAATATCCTGGTGCTGGGACATTTTGATTTCAGCGAAATGCAAAGGTTGATCGAGACCAATGCCCATGGACAGGATGAGAAGCAGGAAGCCTATCGCCATGCGGTACATACCATCGATGAGGCAGTGGAAGACCTGGTAAAGATCATCACCGCCTTTGGCAAGATACCCATTGTCATAGGCGGCGGACATAACAATTCCTATCCTCTGATCAAGGGCTCGGCCAAAGGCCTTCACAAGGCCGGGCTCATTCCGCTGGCGCAGATCAACTGTGTCAACCTCGACGCCCATACGGATTTTCGTCCTGCGGAAGGCCGGCACAGCGGGAATGGCTTCCGTTATGCAGAAGAAGATGGTTACCTGCAGAAATACTGTGTCGTCGGCATCCACGAGAACTATCTGCAGCAGAATGTATGGCTAGACATTGTCAACAATCCCTTTATCGATCTCATCACCTATGAAGATATCTTTCTCCTGGAAAAAAGGAGCTTTATACAGGCTGTAGCGCACGCCACCTCTTTTACGGAGGACGGCTATATCGGGCTGGAGCTGGACCTGGACAGCATCCAGGGGGTGCTCAGCCCGGGCATGACCCCTACAGGAATTACGGCTATGCATGCCCGACAGTATGTTACGCTGGCGGCCAGTGACTCCAGGATCGCCTACCTGCATATATGTGAAGGCGCCGCCAGGCTGGACGACGGGCGGCAGGATCCGATGACGGGCAAGCTCATCAGCTATATAGTCAGTGATTTTATAAAGGCCAGGGAGTAAGACATTCCTAAAAAGGTATCCCGATATTCACATACCCCAATACTCTTTTGGATTGGTCGCTGTACATGGCGCTTAGCTCCAGCGGTCCCAGCGCGAAATTATACGTGAAGGTGAGCGAATAGCCGGAAAGGAAGTCCGGCGTATTGAAGAAGGTCTGGTTATTCGTAATAAAATTGTTAAAGAGGATATTAGCCTTGCCCGTTATAAAGGTATTGTTGAACAGCTGGTAACGCAGCCCCACCAGCAGCGCCGCTACGCTGGAAGAATAAAAAGTACCTTCACGCAATCCTGAAAAGGTTACCTGGTTATGGAAATTGCTGGTAAGCCCTCCGATGGAGAACTCATTCATGATATTGTGGATATAGTTGAGGTTGATCCCGACTTGGGCATGGGTCAGCAAAGTATAGCGTTTGGCCAGCGGGGTATACCTGTCCAGGCTGAACAAGACCCGTTCATAAGGTTGGTCTGAAAAGCTGGTATCGCTCCGGGTGGTGTCGGATGCAAAGTATTGAGCGTGGGGGTTCTGCTCGAAAACATAATCCGCTTCCGCATCGATCTTGGTTCCTTTTCGGGGATAGATGGGGCGGTCCAGGGTATTATGACGGATAAAGAAATAGCTTGTCATAAAATTGTTACGCCCTTTGAACTCCAGGCTGGAAGTGATGGACGGATCATAATGGACCCATTCAAACCGGCTGCCGGCGCCAAGCATCAGACCCCGGCTGGTGAAATAGCTGAACTTCCCATCCAGCTTGAAATAATCCTGATCGTAGAGGCCCTCTTCCTTATAGGCGTTGTTATAGCTTGTGATGCGAAACTGGTCGAACTGCGTACCCAGCGAAAAGGCCAGCTTTCCGCCCCGGCTGAAGTATTGCAGATGCTCCGCCCGCATACGAAAATTCTGTCCGATGTTGAAGGTTACGAGACTGCGGGAAGTAGGCGTAAAAAAGTCATGGCTGGTGAGGTTGATGATCGCGCTGATGCCGCTGAACTGATTATAGTTGAGGCCTATCTTGGCAAAAGTGAAGGGATTCTCCTCTACTTCGAAGATCACCCGATTGCTGTCCCCTCCACGGGACTCCAGCGAATAAGTGATATGGTTATAATAACGGGTGCCAAAAGCCCGGCGCACCATCCTGGATAGATTGGAGGTGGTATAATACCGGCCCACCTCCAGCCCGGTGGCCTGTATAAAAAAAGGCTCCGTCGTCCTTTTCAGCCCCTTGACTTCAAAAGAGGATATCTTTATGGGAGTTTCTACAGGCAGTCTGTTATGAGCAATCTCTTGTGGCCCATAAAGGGCATTCAGGCTGTCGGCCAGGTGCTTGAAGATGGGGTATAGCTCCCGGCCCTTCTTCAGTCCGGCATCCAGTATCTGGTCGGCTTCGCCAAAGCTGCCCATGCTAAACTTTTCCAGGGGCTGGAATATGTAAATGTTACAAAGCGGGATCTGCTTACGGGTATCCTCCGCCTCGCGGAAGAAGGCCACCTGTAACAATACCTGTATGGCGTTGGTCACCTGGTCGGAGGTACGCAGCGCGCCCGATACGTTGCTTCCAATCACCAGGTCGGCCCCCATCTTCCGCACATCCTGTACGGGAAAATTACGTGCAACGCCGCCGTCTACCAGTTTCCTGCCATTGTACTCCACCGCTGTGAACAGAGAGGGGATGGCCATGCTGCTCCGAATGGCCGAAACGATGTCTCCGCTGTCCAGCACCAGCGGCTCACCTGTGGACACATCCGTTGCAATGCACTCGAAAGGGATGGGGAATTTATGGAAGTCTTTGATATTGTATACGGGACGGAACAGCTCGGCAAACTTTAGCCAAAGCTCCTGTCCTTCGATGACGCCGGTAGCTATCCGGAACCAGTGATTTACCCAGGGCAGCTCGACATCGTATTTACCATATTCGTCCTTTTCCTCCATGATCATGCTGCGCATGGTGGATTGATTGGAGAGCAGCAGGTCCCAGTCGATGTGCCGGGTGATCTTTTCGATGCTGTCCGCGGAATAACCGATGGCGTAAAGGCCACCGATGATACTGCCCATGCTGGTGCCCGTGATATAATCGATCTTCAATCCGGCAGAGTCGATGGCCTTCAGGATGCCAATGTGTGCAAGCCCTTTTGCTCCGCCCCCGCTAAGGGTCAGCCCTATACTGGGACGCCGCCCCGCCTGTTGGGCATATACGCCGCCCAGTGACAGCTGCAGGAGCAATAAGGCAACAAGGTATCTCAATGGGCTATTCATATCAGCGCCGGTCACTGGTTTTTTTCCAGCTCCATGATCTTTTCGAAGACCTGCTCATACTCCCGGTTGGCCTTGTTCAGTTCGTCGCTGGCTCTTTTATAATCCGCCTCGGCCTGTACAAACCTGGTCTTATCGGAATACGTAGCCGGGTCGGCCAGGGATGCTTCCAGCTGCGCCTTTTGACGGGTGAGGGAAGCGATCTTTTCCTCCAGCTGCTGAAAGATACGCTGCTGCTTTTGCAGCTCTTTCTTCTGCTCTTTGCCGATGGGAGCGGGGGGAGGCGTTTTTGGCGCAGGAGGCGCCTGAACAGGCGGAGGCGGCGGAGCCGCCGGAGCCATGGCCTTCGCAGCCATTCTTTCCTTCCATTCGACATATTCTTCATAGCCGCCCTTGAATTCCCTGATCTGACGGTTCTCGTCGATCTCCCAGATCTTATTGGCTGTCCTGGAAATAAAATAACGGTCGTGGCTTACTAACAGGAAGCTGCCCTCGTACTTGTTCAATGCATCGATCAGCAGCTCGCAGGAGTGCAGGTCCAGGTGGTTGGTAGGTTCGTCCAGCAGAAGAAAATTGGCCTTGCTGACGATGGTCTTCGCGAGGGCTACCCGGGCCTTTTCGCCACCGCTGAGCACTTTGATCTTCTTATCCACGTCATCGCCGCTGAAAAGGAAACAACCCAGCAGGACCCGTAGCTCAAGATCCGTCTTCTGGCTGCCGCAGAGCTGCATTTCTTCTAAAAGCGTATTATTGACATCCAGGGATTCCAGCTGATGCTGGGCATAGAAGCTTTCGTCCACATTATGGCCCCAGACACGCTCGCCCTGAAAAGGCTCCGTGCCGGCGATGATACGTAACAAGGTTGATTTTCCTTTACCGTTGGCTCCGATGAGCGCGATCTTATCACCCCGGTCGATCTCCACCGACGCATCTTCTACGATAGTGAGGTTGCCGAATTTTTTGGTGGCATGCTTTAAGGTCGCCAGCACCCGGCCGGGGGTCTTGTCCACCCGGAAATTGATCTTGATATTGGGCCGCTCGATCTCCACGTTTTCGATACGCTCGACCTTTTCCAGCCTTTTCATGGCGCTCTGCGCCGCTGCCGCCTTGGTGGCCTTGGCTCGAAACCGTTCGATAAACCGTTCCTGCTGACGGATATAGTCCTGCTGATTTTCAAAAGCCCGCTGCTGCAGCTCAACCCGCATGGCCTTCTCCGTCTCATAATAGGAGTAATTGCCGTTGTAGACATGCAGCTCTTTCTGGTACAGCTCCACGATCTTTGTCACCATTCTGTCTAAAAAGTATTTATCGTGGCTGACGATGACGACGGACCCCTGGTAGTGCTGGAGATATTTTTCCAGCCATTCGATGGAAGGAAGGTCCATATGGTTGGTAGGTTCATCCAGTAGGAGCAGATCCGGCTGTTGGAGGATCATCTTGGCCAGCAGCACACGCATCCGCCAGCCGCCGCTGAATTCCCGGAAAGGCCGCTGCAGATCGGTATTGGAAAACCCCAGCCCCTGCAGGATCTCCTCCGTCCTGTGGTGGATGCTGTACCCGTCCAACGTGTCCATCTCATGGAGGGCGTCGGAATACTGGTGGAGCAGCGCTTCGTCCTCCGTGTTCTGTTCCAGGCGCTTGCCCAGCTCCTCGATCTCTTTTTCCAGCTGCAGGACCCGCTCGAATGCCGTCATGGCCACATCCAGTATCGATCCATTGGTATCAAAGCTGAGGAGGTCCTGGTGCAGATAGCCAATGGTGGTGCTGCGGCTTCTCTCCACCGTGCCTTCGGAGGGAGTATAGTCGCCGGCAAACAGTTTCAGCAAAGTGGATTTTCCTGTGCCATTGTAGCCGATAAGGCCGATGCGTTCGTTGGGTTGGATATGCCAGGTGGCGTTGCGTACGATAGTCCTGGCCCCGAATTCAAAAGTTACATTCTGTAATCCTGCTAACATGGGTGCAAATGTAATGATTACGGACTGTACCCCCATGCCCCCGCTTGTTTTGGGCTTAGAGATTTATGATTATCTTTACGCACCCGAATTATTGGCTAAAAACATTTACACAGTGAATAGAAAATTGGTTTTGTTGATCGTTGTTCTCCTGTTGGCAGGTCTGGTAGGCTGGAAACTGAACTGGTTCTCCAAAAAAGAGTCCTCCGGGCCGGCAGATCGTGACACTGCACTGAAGATCAGTAAGAATACCGTCGCTTTTAACAAAGCTTTTGGGGAATTGATGGACAATTACTATGCCCTGAGGGACGCCCTGGTGGATTGGGATACCGTGAAGGCCGATCAGGCAGCCTATGCGCTGGCCCTCAAAGCCGACAGCCTGCCCATTTCTCAGATCAGGGGCGACTCTGATATTGTCAATACGGCAAAGAGCTTTACCGCCACCGTTGGCGGCGATGCCAAAGGGATCGTAGGGCAGGGAAATATCGAACAAAAGAGAAAGGGCTTTAATACGCTGACCGACGATCTGTATACGCTCGTACGTACCGTACGCTACGATGTGGGAACTATTTACCACGACCGCTGTCCGATGGCATTCAGCGACTCCATCGAAGGGTTCTGGCTCTCGAATACTCCCAAGATCATCAATCCTTACCTGGGGAACAAGCATCCGACCTACAAAGCAAAGATGCTTGGCTGTGGCGAGGTCGTCGATTCGGTGGATTATTTTACAAAAAACAAGCTTGGGACAGATAGTGCTGGTCAATCGGGCTTATAGATAAGGCGCACCGCCGCGCTTTTCTGCTCACTGGAAGAAAGGAACGTCTCTATCTTCCGGCTCCCGGCTGTCACCATCATCAGAGCCGTGTTGGGCGGGATATCGCCCAGGTTATCCGCATACATCACCAGCTCATATTCCATGCCCGGCAATGCGGAGAATTCCAATGTCAATGGCCTGTCCGTAAGCATTTTCCGGTACAGGAGCAGTTTTCCGTTGATGAGTACGGTGACTGTGTCATGGTCGATCTCCCCATTGTCATAGAGCTCGATCTTGATCTGTGAGGTATTGACCGTGATGGTCTTTACTATTTCTGTCGTTCTGGGCTGCAGGTGGAGCTGCTTTTGCAGGGCTGCCAGCGTGTCGCGTTGTTCCAGGTCTGCTGGAAAATCCGAGACCGTGGTCTTTTTGAGAAATATCTTTCCGGGCGGACAGGCAAGCTGTTTGTCCTGCATAATGCCTTTCCAGTCGCCTTTCAGCATTTCATCGTCGCCTTCTCTTGAGTAATTGAGGTCATAGGTCTTCCTACAGGGGGAGCATTCCGAGGGAATGTCCAGTTGCAAAATGCTTTCTTCGATGA
>Ga0207667_10004658_pt1 | contig 16805 bp, 22 predicted proteins | sample KBSCornC52_FD_184301 | JGI IMG/M metagenome (GOLD analysis project Ga0207667, IMG submission 184301) | Corn rhizosphere microbial communities from Kellogg Biological Station, Michigan, USA - KBS Corn C5-2 (SPAdes) (version 2) | ecosystem: Host-associated > Plants > Roots > Rhizosphere > Soil ...
GATCGATCGGTGGGCGGCCGTCCACGCCTGCGCGAGGCCGGCGAGGCCGAAGCTGATGGCGAAGAGGTTGGGGGTGATGCGCTGGGGCGTCCGCGGCTGGGCGGACAGCGCCGGGCGAATCGCCGGCGGCGGTGAGAGCAGGGCGTTCGTCATGGCATCGACGGTCGTCCCGCCGGTCGCGCGCCGGTAGGGGTGTCGGTGTTGTCGAGCTACAAACCGGCTTGGTAACTGGTGATGTGCGTGATCACGTCGCGAGCGGCGCCGGCCGGTGGTTGGCGATCGCCGATCCAGACCGCCCGCAGGTTGCGTCGCAGGTCCAGCTCGTCTATCGGGACACGGACGAGCTGGCCGCGCGCAAGGTCGTCCCGGACGGCCAGCGAGCTGAGCACCGCCGGGCCGGCCCCGGCCGCGACGGCGGCCCGAATCGCCGTAGCGGTCGAGAGCGACAGCGCCGGCTCGGCGTGCTCGTAGGACGGCCCGAGCACCTGTCGTAGCGCAGCGTCGAGGGCATCGCGGGTGCCCGAACCCTGCTCGCGCGTCACCAGCGAGGCCGCCGCGAGCTCGGCGGCAGTCAACGGGCGGCGCCGCCGCGTCCAGGGATGGTCGGGGGCGACCACGACGAACAGTTCGTCCTGCGCCACGACCCGCGAGCGCAGCGTCGAAGGCACCCGCGGGCCCTCGACGAAGCCCAGGTCCACCTGGCCGTCGCGCACCTGCGCAACGACCCGCTCGCTGTTGACGGCGGTCAGTTCGATCTCGGTCGGTCGGCCGCCGCTCCCGCTGCCGGCGGTGCGGAAAGCCACCAGCCAGCCCGGCAGGAGTTGCTCGGCGATCGTGAGGCTCGCGCTGACCCGGAGTCGACGCCGGCGGTCCTGCCGCAGCGTGGCGAGGCCGGCGTCGAACTCCGCCGCGACGTCGAGGAGCCGGGCCGACCACTCCGCGACCACGATCCCGTCGTCGGTGAGTTCGGAGCCGCGGGGGCCGCGCCGCACGAGCACGACGCCGGTCTGTGCCTCGATCGATCGGATCCGCGCCGAGATCGCCTGCTGGCTGACCCCGACCTCCGTCGCCGCGGCGTTGAAGCTGCCCGCATGGGCGACGGCGAGCAGGACCTCGAGGGCTGACAGGTCGGGCACGTGGCCACTGAGCGGCATGGGCGGATCGTAGCCGGTGGGGTACAACCCCGCCTTGTACATGGTCAGCGACAACCCGCCTACTCGCCAGATGGCCCGGGCGCGACGCTCAGCGGGACCGTCACTCAACGACCGAAGGACGTCACATGACCGCCATTCGCAGCCCACGCGGGCTCGCTCTCACCGCGATGATCCTCGCGGTTGCCATGACCTTCATCGATCAGACGATCGTGTCGGTAGCCGCCCCGCGGATCCAGGCCGACCTCGGCCTCACCAGCAGCGGCCTGCAGTGGGCCGTGAATTCGTATCTCCTGGCGATGGCGGCACTGTTCGCCCTTGGTGGACGCCTGGCCGACACGGCCGGCCGTCGCCGCATGGTGACGATCGGCATCCTCGTGTTCGCGGCGTCCTCCGCACTGTGCGGGCTGACCCCGACGGGGCCACTAGCCGAGGGGTGGCTGATCGCCTGCCGCGCGGCTCAGGGCGCCGGCGGGGCGCTGATGTACCCGGCAGCCCTGGCCATTGTCGTGAACGCGTACGAGGTGACACGACGGGGTCGAGCCCTCGCACTGTTCTTCGGCTTCGCCGGGGCGCTCACCGCGGTCGGTCCGGCTGTGGGCGGGTACCTGGCCGAGTGGACGTGGCGCTCGATCTTCTGGATCAACGTGCCGGTGGCGATCGTCGCGCTGGTCCTCGTAACTCGGGCCCGCCCGGCGAATGAGCGGCGGTCGGCACCGCTCGACGTTCGCGGCCTCCTGCTGATCACCGCGGGGGCCGGGCTCAGCGTGTTCGCCCTGCAGCAGGCCACGAACTGGGGTTGGACGGACGACCGCACGGCCGGCGCGCTCGCGATCGCCGCCGCGCTGCTGGCCGCGTTCGTCGTCGTGGAGCGGCGCACCGCCGCGCCACTCATGGAGCTGGCTGCCTTCGCCGACCGGTCCTTCCGCGTGGAGAACCTCGTGCTGTTCGCGGCGATGATCGTCTTCGTCCCGGTGTTCTTCTTCGCCAGCGAGTACGGGCAGGTTGCCCTCGGCCAGACGCCGTCCCGGGCCAGCCTGATGCTGCTGTACTTCTTCGCGGGGTTCGTCGTCGCGGCCCAGTTCGGCGGCCGCATGCTCGACCGCATCGGCGCCCGCCGGCCCGTCGTGCTCGGAGCGGTGCTCGCGGCGGTCGGCCTGCACCTGTGGGCCGCGCACGTCGCGAGCCTGTCGATCGGCTCGCAGGTCGCGTTCATCGTGCTGGCCGGGGCGGGGATGGGGCTGCTGTTGGGCCAGGCCAACACCGACGCGCTGAACCACGCGCCGGCCGATGCCTACGGCGAGGCGACCGGCATCACGCAGACCGTCCGTAACTTCGGCGCGAGCCTGGGTCTCGCCGCGTTGGGGACGCTGCTGGTGACGCGGTTCCAGGCGCACCTGAGCAGCTCGCTGGCCACCCGTGGCGTGCCGTCCGAGCGGGCGCACGCGATCGCGGCCGGTATCGCGCAGCACCGCTCGGGTGCAGTGTCGGCCGTCCCGCCGTTCGTGCGGGCCGACTTTGCGGCCGCCACGGGCAGCGTGCTGATGGCGATGTCGTGGGTGATGGCGGCGACGGCGGTCGTGGCCTACGTCGGCCTGGCTCGCCGGTCGCGGCATACGGCGGCCCTTCCCGGCGTTCAGCGCGAGGTCCGTCAGGGCCTTCTGATCGGAGGTAGATGAGATGAGTGACGAGACGATGCGGGCGATGGTGCTCGAGCAGTTCGGATCGGTCCCCGTGCTGCGGACCGTGCCGCGGCCGGTGGCCGGGCCGGGTGAGGTGCTCGTGCGCGTCGCGGCGAGCGGCGTCAACCCGCTGGATCTGAAGATCGCGGCCGGGGCGGCCGGGCACGCGCAGGTGAGCGTGCCGGCAGTGCTCGGAATCGACTTGGCCGGTGTCGTGGTCGCGCTCGGGGAAGGCGTTGAGGGATTCGCGATCGGGGACGAGGTCTACGGCATGACCGGGGGCGTCGGGAACGTCCCTGGGTCGCTCGCGGAGTACGCGGCGGTGGACGTCGCCTTGCTGGCGCACAAGCCGAAGGCGCTGACCATGAGCGAGGCGGCCGCCCTCCCGCTCGTGGCGATCACCGCGTGGGAGGCGCTGGTCGACCGGGCGAAGGTCGGACCGGCGGACGTGGTGCTGGTGCACGGCGGCGCCGGGGGCGTCGGGCACGTAGCCGTCCAACTCGCCGTCGCGCACGGCGCCACCGTGTACGCGACCGGCTCGCCCGGTAGCCAGGAGGCCATCCGCGCGCTCGGCGCGACGCCGATCGACTACACGTCGACCTCGGTCGAGGAGTACGTCGAACTGGCCGGCGCCGGTTTCGACGTCGTCCTCGACACGGTCGGCGGTGCGACGCTGGACGACTCCTTCCGTGCGGTACGCCGCTACACCGGGCGGGTCGTCAGCGTCCTGGGGTGGGGGAGTCACAGCCTGGCCCCGCTCAGCTTCCGCGGGGCGTCCTATTCGGGCGTATTCACGTTGCTGCCGTTGCTGACCGGCGAGGGCCGTGCGCACCACGGCGAGATCCTCGAGCGGATCGCTGAGTTGGTCGACGCCGGCTCGATCACCCCGATCGTGGACGCCGGCCGCTACGGGCTGACTGACGTGGTCGATGCACACCGGTCGCTCGCCGACGCAACCAATGCCGGGAAGGTGGTCGTCACGATCGGTGACTGATTTCCTCGTCCGGCCGCCAGTCGCGGAACACGACGCAGACCGTGGTCGCGTCGAGCAGGGCGAACTCGCGCGGCCCCCAGTCCCGCCGCTCGATGCGGGACAGGTTGGGGTGCAGCAGGTCGGGGCGGCGGCCGGCGATGTCGGCGTGCACCGCGTCGATGTCGTCGGTCTCGATCGCGAACTCGGGCCGGTCGCCCTTGGCGAACTGCGTGTCCTGCTGCAGGTACAGCTTCGCGTTGTCGCGCTGGACGACGACCAGGTCCTCGTCCCGGTACCGGACCGTCATGCCGATGCCGTCGACGAACAGGTCGACCCCGACCTCGACGTCCTCGTAGAACACCTTGGGGATCAGCGCGGTCAGCACCGGTTCACCATGCCACGCCGGCTCGGCGCGTCACCCGAATTTGCGAGCGGTGATCAGGTGTGAGAGGGTCCGCGCGGTCCTGATCAACAGGGGGCGCCCGGAAGGGCCGAACGGGGGGGAACGTGAACATCGACTTCGACGCGCGACCGGGGTTCTCGACCTACGTCCTGCTGCTGATGTTCAGCGGTCTGGTGATGTTGGTGCTGGCGACGCCGGCGGTGAAGCGCACGAGCACCGGGTATCGCGTGCTCAACGGCATCTTCGGTGCCGGCTTCTTCGGGTACGGCTTCTATCTCGCCTTCATCTTCGACGGCGGGACGTACGTGATCTTCTTCAAGGCGTTCATCCTGCCGGTGCTGCTGATCGTGAGAACGATCCGCGGCATGGTCACCTACCGCCCGCCGACGACGCCGGTCGCGCCGGCGACGTACGTGCCGCCCACCTACGGCCCGCCGCCGACCTACGGCCCGCCGCCCACGTACGCCGGACCGCCCGCCGCGCCGGCGCCCGGCGGATACCCGCCGCCGCCTCCGGCCCCGGTCTACGGCCGACCCCAGCCGGCGCCCGAAGGCCCGCAGCCGTAGCCCTCGCTGACGCGATCGAAGGCGAAGTGACGGACGCTCAGAGCAGGTCGTAGGAGCCGACCACCGTCGCGTCGAGTGCGACCGGACCGTCGACGACGCGTTCGCCGAGACCGGCCTGGAACGCGGCGAACGCCGGTGACTCGGTCAATGGGTTGTGCTCGCCGGCGACTTCGGCGAGGTGGATGAAGCTGACGCCGTCGTCCAGCCGCAGGGTCGCGTAGCGCAACCCGGCCGGCCGGGTCTGTGCCAGCTCGGCGTAGACCGCGGCAACGAGGCGCGCGTTCTCGTCCGCGCTCTGCGGGGTCGTCGTGTAGCGCACCACCTTGGTCGTGGCCATGTCGTCGCTCCTCTCAGATGCCGCGCATCGAGTTGTTGCGCGGTTCGTGCGTCAACTCGGCGAGCCCGAGCTCCTCGAGCAGCGGCGGCAGGTACATGCCGAACCGGCCGCGGTAGCCCTTGCGCAGGCCGTACCAGCCGCCGACCGGGTTGTCCTCGGCGCGTCCGAACCCCTCGACCGTGCCCGCGGCCGCCGGCTTGCTTTCGTCGGCGGCGCCGAGCGGCACCCAGTCGCCGCGCTGCTTCAGCCACGCGTGCAGGTCGTCGATCGCCCGCGCCTGGTAGGAGAGCCTGGTCGAGCCGACCTCGCAGATCAGCGCCGGCGGCTCGGCGGTGTCGTCGCGGTACATCGTGTACTCGGAGCTACCCGGCGCGGTGCGCAGCACCCACGGGTCGTCCTTGGCTCCGGCGGCCATGGCCTCATCCCTTCTCTATCTCGGCGACGAAGTGCGGCAGCAGCGTCTCCCAGCCGCGGACGTTGCGCTCCCGCCACCGCGGGCCGTCGGCGACCCGTTCCCAGCCGCGGTGTTCGATCTGCACGCGCGTGGTGCGCGGTCCCTCGGCGACGAAGGTGATCTCCACCTCGGTGGCGTCGGTGCGGTCGCGGCGCAGGTGCCAGAGGTAGGCGAGGCGGTTCGGTGGCTGCCAGGCCGTCACCTCGCCCCAGTCGTGCTCGACACCGTCCGGCGTGCGTTCGTAGATGCGGCCACCGACCCGGGCCTCGAGGTGGACGGTCAGGGCGGGGTCGCCGCTCACGGAGTGGTCGGCCGGCCACCACGTGTCGATGCGGCTCGTCCAGGTGTCGAAGGCGTGCTCGAGCGGGCACGCCACCTCGATCGCGATGCGCAGGGGAGTCGTCACCAGCGGCGTCGTTTCGGAGCGGTGTTCTCGGCGACCAGCCGGAACCGGGTCGCCGCCTCGCCCCACACCCGCGCCAGGTACTCCTGGACGGCCGCGAGCCCGGCCTCCTCCAGGTGGTAGATGCGCCGCGTGCCGCGGGCCTCCTCGACGACGAAGCCGGCGTCCTTCAGCAGCCGTAGGTGGCGCGACACCGCCGGCCGGCTGATCGGCATCGCTGCGGCGATCTCGGCCACCGCGAGGTCCTGGCCGCTGAGCAGGCGCAGGATCTCGCGGCGATTCGGGTCGCCCAACGCCTCGAACGGGTCGCCCGCGGCGGAACTGCCGGCCACGCCACCTCCCGATCGGTAACCTGACGGCTACGGTAACGCATTGGTTACCGATCTGCACGCGCCACGGCTCAACCGGTGGTCCACGCCCGCAGCTTCTCCGGGTTCCGGACGACCCAGATTCGCGTGACCCGGCCGTCCGCGACGTCGAACGCGAACACCGTCACGATGGCGCCCTCGTGCCGGCTCACCAGACCAGGACGTCCGTTGACGGTGCACTCGACGAGCACGTGACTGCCCAGGGCCCGGCGGGCCAGCTGCATCCACGCGCCGGCCACGTCGTCGGCGCCGCGGATCGGCTCGACGAACGTCAGGGCGCGCCCGCCGCCGTCGGCGATGGCGGTGACGTCCGGGTCGAGCAGCCCGATCAGCGCCTCGATGTCCTGCGCCTCCCAGGCCTGCTTGAAGTCGCGCACGACCCGGGCCTGCTCGGTGGCCGGACGTTCGGGAGCGCGGGCGGTGTCGACGCGCCGCCGCGCGGACGAGGCGAGCTGGCGGCACGCGGCCGGGGTGCGCCCGACGATCGCGGCGACCTCGTCGAACGGGTAGCGGAACACGTCGTGCAGCACGAACGCGACCCGCTCGGCCGGAGTCATCGACTCGAGCACGACCAGGAAGGCCATGCTGATCGACTCATCGAGGGTGACCCGGTCGGCCGGGTCGGCGCCGCCGTCCCATTCGCGCACGTCCGGCAGCGGTTCGGGAAGCCACTGGCCGACGTATCGCTCGCGCCGCACGCGGGCCGAGCGCAGCACGTTCAGGCAGATGCGGCTGGCGACGGTCGTGAGCCAGGCCGCCGGGTTCTCGATCGCCGACCGCTCGTCCGGTGTCATCACGTACCAGCGCGCGTAGGTCTCCTGGACGGCGTCCTCCGCCTCGGCCAACGAACCGAGCATGCGGTAGCCGAGGTTGATCAGCCGTCGGCGCTCGTCCATCACCGGGTCCACGTCATCACCGTCCTCTCCCTCCCCATGACAAGACGGCCCGGCCGCACGTGAGGTGACGCCGCGACCTCACGTTCCGCGCGGCTGGCCGGTCGAACCCTGCGGACGGCGCACCGGCCGTCCACCGACCACTGGAGGACGCATGCCCACGCCGACGCCCGCTTCGACCTTCGCCGAACCCGCGAGTGCCCAGCAACTCGACCGGGCCGCCGCCGCTCTGGTGGCGCACGGCTTCACCGTCGAGATCCTCGACGACGCGCCCGCCGCCCGCACCCGGATCGCTGAGCTGGTGCCGGCCGGCGCGAGCGTGTTCACCGGTGCCAGCGAGACCCTTCGCCTGTCGGGTATCGACGCCGACCTGAACGAGAGCGGACGGTACGACTCGGTGCGCCGGCGCGGCTACACGATGGACCGCGCCACGCAGCTGGCCGAGATCTGGCGCATGATCGCCACGCCAGACGTCGTCGTCGCCAGCGCGCACGCGGTCACCGAGACCGGCTCGATCGTGGTCGCGTCGGCCAGCGGGAGCCAGTTGCCGGCGTTCGCCGGCGGCTCGCTGCGCGCGATCTGGGTCGTCGGCGCGCAGAAGGTCGTCCCCGACCTGCCGGCCGCACTGCGTCGCATCGAGGAGCACTGCCTGCCGCTGGAGAGCGAGCGTGCGCTCGCCGCCTACGGCCAGCCCAGCGCGGTGAACCGGGTGCTCGTCCTCAACGCCGAGCCGGAGCCGGGCCGGGGCAGCGTGCTGCTGCTGCGTGAGGCGATCGGGTTCTGACCGCTCGGGGCACTCAGCGGGCAGTTCGGCGCAACTCGGACGACCCGTAGCCCGGTCGGCCCGTCGCGTCCGCACCTTGGGGCGGACTGCTGGTTCGGCGGCTGCAACTGCGGAACCAGCACCGCTAACTTACGAATCCCCACACCCGAGGAGAGCTGATGACCGACCCGTTCGAGAACCACGACGAGAGCCGCTTCCAGGAGGATGCGCACAATCTGGCGCACGCGTTGCAGAACATCGTGAACACGCTGACGGAGGCCAGCCACGACGGCTACGACTCCACCCACCTGTCGCGCGTCCAGCCCGATCTCGACTACTACGTCGACTACTCGAACCAGCTGATGAACGCCGCGGCGACGCACGGCTCGCAGTACCACGATGCGTTCAACACGGCGGCGTGGAAGGTCGGCGGGGCACAGCGCGAGGTGCAGGAGGCCACCACCAACGACGTGGCCGAGAGCAAGAAGATGCACGGCGACCAGGCCATCGCCGACCTCAACGAGGCGATCGGCGCGCTCTCCCGCTGAGCAGCCGTGCGCGCCGGGCTGCGAAGCGGCACCGGGCCCTTACCCGAGGTACCTGCCCAACGCCTCCAGCAGGCCCCGCGTGCCGCTCTCGCGGCCCGTCCCGTCGGCCCAGAACCGGTCGAAGAACACGCCGTACTCGGTGTGCGTGAACCGGGTGCCGTCGTCGACCGGCTCGAACTCCAGCGTCGCGATCGACGTGGACATGTGCGTTCCGTCGAGCCACATGTCGTACGTCGTGACGATGCGCTCGTGCTCGACGATGTCGGTGTACGTGGCCTCGTAGCGGGTGACCGGCCCGTCGTGGAACTTCCCTTCCGCAACGTCCCGGCCACCGACCCGGAAGTCGAAGGCCCACTCCCGCGGTTCGATGGCGTCGGCATCGCCCCACCAGGCGAGCTTCTGCTGCTCGTCGGCGAACGCCTTCCAGACGCGTCCGACGGGCGCGGGGTAGTCGCGGGTCAGGGTGAACTCGGCGCGGGCGAGGCGGCGCTCGATCGACACGGCCATCGTTCTACCGCGCGAAGGTGACGTGGATGGTGCCGCTCTCGGCCACCTCGGTCGTCGCCTTGTGCGTGAGATCCAGGCCGCGCAGATCGGCCCAGAGCGGGTTGCCCCGGCCCAGCACGACCGGTGCGATCGCCACGTGCAACTCGTCCACGAGCCCGGCGCGCAGGTACGCGCGGGCGGCGCCGACGCCACCGCCGACGCGCACGTCGGCGCCGCCGGCGGCCTCGGTCGCCTCGGCCAGGACGTCCTCGATCGCGGCGGTGCGGAAGTGGAACGTCGTCCCGTTCTCGAAGGAGATGGACGGCCGCGGCGCGGTGTGCGTCAGGACGTAGACCGGGATACCGAACGGCGGCTCCTCGCCCCACCAGCCCCGCCACTGCGGATCGTCCGGGAAGGAGTGCAGGCCGAACATGCCCGCGCCCATGATCTCGGCGCCGATGTCTTCGAAGTACGCGACCGCATAGGCGTCGTCCATCCCGGTCGTCCCCGTGCCGGTGGTGTCACCGAGCACGCGCTCGCGGAACGTGCGGGTGCCGACGTAGGCCGCCGTGAGGCGATCCCAGTCCGCCCCCATCGGGTGCTCGGTGCTCTCGGCGCCGGCGGCGAAGCCGTCCAGCGAGATGTTCAGGTCGATGCGGACTCGCGTCACTCAGGTCTCCTTGGTCGATCGGGTGTGCGTTCGGGTCAGGTGGATGCCGAGCCGGTCGGCCTGCCGTTCGGCCGGCGTGCGTTGCTCGCCGAGCCACAGATGCAGGACGTCGAGGGCGCCCGGCCGCAGGCTCACGGTGCGGACGCGGCCGTCCTTGCGGGACGTGATCAGCCCGGCCTGCTCGAGGACGCCCAGGTGCTGCATCAAGGACGGCAGGGCCATCGTGAACGGCGCCGCGAGTTCGGACACCACGGCCGGCGACTTCACCAGCCGCTCGACGACCGCCCGGCGGGTCGGGTCGGCGAGTGCCCGCAGCACGGCGTCGAGCTCGTCGTAATACTTAGGCACATGCCTAACTATCTAGGGGCGAGCCGACCCGTGTCAACCGAACGGACGGCAAGATGGACGGGTGACGCTGGATCCCGAAGAGCTCTTCCACCTCGACGCCGACCGCCCGGACCTGTCCGGAGCCGTCCTGCTGCACGCGCTGGACGGCTTCGTCGACGCCGGAGCCGCCGTCCGGCTCGCGCGGTCGGCGCTGGTGGCCGACGGCGCACCAGTGGTGGCGTCCTTCGACGTCGACCAGCTGCACGACTACCGCGCGCGACGTCCGGTCATGCACTTCGACGTCGACCACTGGAGCGACTACGACACCCCGCAGCTGGCGGTGCAGCTGCTGCACGATCTCGACGGCACGCCCTACCTGCTGCTGGCCGGGCCGGAGCCGGACGCGCAGTGGGAGCGGTTCGCCGCCGCCGTCGCCCTGCTCGTGGAGCGGCTCGGCGTGCGGCTGGTCATCGGCCTCGATGCGTTCCCGATGTCGGTGCCGCACAGCCGGCCGACGCCGATCATCGTGCACGGCTCGCGCCGCGAGCTGTTCGCGGACTACCGGGCCTGGCTCGGGCAGATCGTGGTCCCGGCCAGCGCCGGGCACCTGCTCGAGTACCGCCTCGGCCACGCCGGGGTCGACGCGCTCGGGATCGCCGCGCCGGTGCCGCCCTACCTGGCCCAGGCCGAGTTCCCGGCCGCCTCGCTCGCGCTGCTGCGTGAGGTCGGCGCCCGCGCCGGGCTGCGGCTGGACACCGGCCGGCTCGAGGATGCCGACCGGGTGAACCGCGAGGCCATCGAGCGGCAGATCGCGGCGTCGACCGACCTGCAGGCCCTCGTGGCGGCCATCGAGGAGCAGTACGACGCCGCCGCGTCGGCCGCCAACCTCGCGCTCGCGGAGGGCGACCTGCCGACCGCCGAGGAGCTCGGCGCCGAGCTGGAGCGCTTCCTGGCCAACGAGTCGCGCGGCGACGGGCCGGCCGGTGGGGTCACCGGCAGCTGAGCCGGCATCAGTGCGATGACGCTTCGGCGTTCGCCTTCAGGTCTTGAGCGAGCATCACCAGGATCCCGCTGGGGCCCTGGAGGTAGGTGAGCTTGTAGACGTCCCCGTACGTCGCGACGCCGCGTAGCGGATGGCAGCCGTGCCGCGCCGCGATCGCGAGCGCCTCGTCGAGATCGTCCACCGAGAACGCGACGCGGTGCATGCCGATCTCGTTGGGCCGCGTCGGTTCGGTCTCGATCGCGTCGGGGTGGAGGTACTCGAACAGTTCGAGGCAGCCCCGGCCGTCCGGTGTAGCGAGCACGGCGATCTTCGCGTGATTGCCGTCGAGGTCGACGGCCGTGTCGGCCCACTCGCCGCTGACGGTGTCCCGGCCGAGGACGGTGAGCCCGAGGTCGGTGAAGAAGGCGATCGCCTCGTCGATGTCGCGGACGGCGATACCGACGTTCTCGAAGGTGATGGGCATTTGGCGGTCAACCCCGGGCGTCGAGCCGGCGCCATCCGCCGGCCCGGTTGCGCTCCGCGATGGCCCGGACCAGGCGCACCAGCGCCGCATCGTCGATCGGGTCGTGCTCGCGGAACTGGATGGCTCGGGCGGTGGCGTTGCCGTGGCCTTGGTTGATCAGGCCGTCCGGGTCGGGCACCGAGGGGTCGTACAGGAACAGGTTGACGTGATCCTTCACGGCCAGCAGCGCGCACACGTTGCCCTCGAGCACGAAGTACGGCTGGACGGAGCGCTTGATCGTCTCCTCGATCTCGGGATCGGCCTCGTGGATGAGCGCGCGCAGGCGATCGCACAGTTGCCGTTGCCAGGGGGCGAGACGCTCGAGGTAGGCGTCCACCCCCGGGTGCGGGTTGCCGGGCATGGGCGCAGGGTAACGCCCGTCCCCCGACCGCCTCAGGCCAGCCGCGTGAGCAGCGCGACGGATTTGTCGTCGTGTCGCTTCGTGCGGGCCCAGCGCTGCCCGGCCGGGTCGGTCGCCTCGATCCCGTGCAGCCGGCCGAGCCAGTCGGCGGGGCCGGTCGCGGTCAGCTCGCCGATGAGGCCGGGCCAGCCGACGAGGTCGTAGTCGGTGACCGCGGCCGATGCGCCGTCGGAGAGCACCGCGACCGCATGGACGTGTTCGGCCGGCCACGAACGCGTGATTGCGTGGTCGGCGGCGGCCGGCTCGGCCTCGGCGACCCAGAAACCGCCGTCCCGGTTGAAGGCGGCGCGCTCGGCCCGCTGCACCGCAGCCATGAGCTGACCGAACCGATCGTCGAACCCGGCGCCGCCGGCCAGGTGGTGCCGATACGCGGTGCGCTCGGCCGCCGCCGTCGTGCTCAGCCGCGGGTCGGCGACGACCTCGACCGCGCCGGTCGCGAGCTGGACGGCGACCGGGCTGTCCCCGAGCACCAGCACGTCGACGGTGCCGGCGCTCCAGCGCACGATGCTGGCGGTGCTGTACGGGCTGTCACCGGGCGTGAGCGCGTGCGCGTCCCGCACGGCGGCGATCGCGTCGGCCAGCACCTCGGTGAGGCTCGCACCGGCCGCGGGCAGCCGGGCCGTCAGCGCGCTGCCCAGGACCCGCGAGTACCAGCCGCCGTCGCGCGGATCGTCCGGATCGCGCAGCCAGGACGTCGCACCGTCCAGCACCGCCGCGGCGCCGTCGACGAGGACGACGTGGTCCTGGTTCGATGCGCGATCACCGCGCAGCGTCGCCGCGCAGCACAGCCAGCGGGCGTCCACGCCCTTATCGTGTCAGGCGGGACCGCGGGCAAAGGTCTTGCCAGCCGTGCTGTCGTGGTGATCAAGGCGGCGGGACAACGGGAGGGACGGCGCGATGCGGATCGTCACGCGGATGTGCGTGAGCCTGGACGGCTACGTCACGACCCCGGCCGGGTGGCCGGCGCAACTCGCCGACCCCGACTTCACGCCCGAGGCCTACGGCTTCGTCGAGTTCCAGCGGCGCATCGGCGCGGTGCTCATGGGCCGCTCGACGTTCGAACCGGCGCTCGGCGCCGAGCGCTGGCCGTGGGGTGAGCTCGCCGTATACGTTCTCGGCTCGCACCGGCCGGACGGGACGCCGGAGCACGTCGTGGTCGACGACGATCCCGAGCGGTTGCACGAGACGATGCTCGCCCGTCACGAGAAGGACGAGGTGCACCTCGTGGGTGGGCCGCAAACGATCGAGGCGTTCCGCTCGATCGGCGCGCTGGACCGGCTGGGCCTGCTCGTCCTGCCCCGGCTGCTCGGCGACGGGATGCAGCTCACGCCGTCGATCCGCACGGACACCCGCCTGAAGCTGCACTCGCAGACCGCGCTGCCCAACGGCGTCGTCGAGCTGACGTACGACCTGGCTCGGGCCTGAGACTCGCGGCTACCGCGGCTAGCGCGGACCCGTGCCGGGCGCGAGCCGGGCGATGCGTTCGCCGGCCCTCCCGTGGATCAACTCGGGTTGACGTGCCATTTGTGCGTCTTTCCCGAGTTGATCAGCCGTGGTGGCTCGGGCCGCTACGCGCAGGTGGTGGGCACCCGGGGTACGTGGGCGGTGCCGGGCCTGGCCTGGATGAAGAGGCGCACGGTGTCCTCGCCGAACACGAAGGCCGGCGTGGGATTCGGCTTTCCGACCTTCCAGCCGTGCGGCGGGTACAGGTACAGCTGGTAGGACGGCCCGGCCGGGACGTGGCCGATGCGGAAGCGACCGTCCGCGTCGGTCGTCGCCCTACGCACGTAGAGCGGGCACACCGTCCGGTCGAGGAGCACCACCCGGACGTTCTTCAACCCGACCATCGTGCCCGGTTGTCCAGTGACGGCGTGGCCGATCTGGGCGGCGAGGGCGCCGAACGCCCCCGGCACGCGGGCGCCGTCCGACGCGCTCGGCCGGTAGCCGGTCTCGACCCCCGGGTAGCCGAAGTCGCAGGCCACCACGACGACGCCGGCCCGCCGCGCGGCGCGCGGCACCCGGCTCGTCACGCGGAACGTACGGGTCGTGTTCGGGGGCAGCAGCACGCCCGAGCGGCCGATCGCCAGCCGGCCCCAGCCGCGTCCGGTGTTGACGATCTCCTGCGGGTCGCCGATGCGGTTGCACGACGGCGCAATGCCGCGCAGCGGGCGGGAACCGGTGTTGCGCAGGGTGATGATGACGTGCGCTCGGTGGTGGACGGCGTAGCGGTGCTTCGTGAAGTGCAGGGACACCGTCAGCACGTGCCCGAGCGGACGCACGGCGCGCAGGTCGAGCGTGCGGTCCTTGACGCGGACGGTGACGGGGCGGGGCACGATCACCCAGCGCTTGGTGCCGCCGGTGAGGTAGTACGGGCCACGCGGGACGGTGAGGTGGTAGCGACCGCGGCTGTCGGTGATCGCGGAGTAGCTCTTGTCCCCGTAGCCGTACGACAGCCGGACCCGCACGTGCGCCCGCGCCTCGCCGGCGTCGGCGCGCCCGTTGGCGTTGGCGTCGCCGAACACCCGTCCCCGCAGCGTCGCGGTCCGCAGGTGCACTGGCGCGGTGGCCGAGAAGGCGGCGACGCCCAGGCCGTCGCGGCCGAACAGGTTGCCCGTGAACGTCACGGTGGACGCCGCAGGATCGGCGAGGTATCCGGTCACCGTCACCGATACGGTGTGGCCGGCCGCGATGGTGGCGCCCCGGTCGAACACGCCGAAGCCGTGTTGATCGACGCGCAGTTCGTCCGCCCCGTAGTCCTGGCCGGCGCTGATCCCGGTGGCCGCGCTCGTCCCCGACTTGTGGACGCTGAGCCGGACGGACACCGCCTGCCCGGAGACGTAGGACGCCTTCCCGAAGACGGCCGTCGCGGTGAGCGACGGCGCGTCGGCCTGCGCGTGAGGCACGAAGGCGACGGCCGCCAGAGCGGCCGCCGCCGCCAGGCCCGCGGCCAAGCCCCGCCCGCCGCGAATCCGTGATCGGCCGAACCGCTGCACCGTCATCCGTGCCTGCTTCCCCGCGCGTCGAACCGGCGGCGTCCGCGCGTCGGCGCGAGAAGGATCTTCGCCAGCGACCGGCAAAGTCAAGTCGCGCGGGCCAGCCGGCCGGATCACAGGCCGTACTCGGCCAGCATCTCTTCGGGGGTGGGCTGGTGGACGTCGCCGACGAGTTCGGCGCGGGCGCGCACCAGGGCGACCTCGGCGGCGTCGTCGGGCAGGCCGGGCACGATCGTGCCGCCGGTGCGGGCGACCTCGACGACCCGCGCGATGAGGTGCCGCTGCTCGGCCACGAAGGCGGCGTCGACGACGTCGCCGTGGCCGGGGACGACCGGGCCACCCAGCATCGGCAGCAACCGGCCCAGCGTCTCGACCCATTCGATCGGGTAGCCGTCGTGGAACATCGGCGGGCCGCCCTCCTCGACGAGGTCGCCGGCGAACACCGCCGCCGCGCCGTCGACGGTGATGACGACGTCGTTGTCGGTATGGCCGCGGCCGAGGTGGTGCACCGTGACCGTCCGGTCGCCGACGGCCAGCCGGTGCCGCGGCGGCGCGAACACGTGGGACGGCACGACGACCGGGCTGGCCTCGAGCTCGCGGGCCTGCTCGTCGAGACCGCGGCGCCGGGCGTCGTGGGCCCAGCAACGGCGCTCGACCTCCCCGTACTCGGCGATGACGTCGCGGGTCCGCTCGAGCGCCCAGATCGGCGCCGGCGCGAACGCGGCGTTGCCGACGTAGTGGTCGAAGTGGGCGTGCGTGTTCACGACCGTCCACGGCTCGGCGGTGACCTCCCGGACGGCGGCCGCCAACTCGCGCCCGGCCGCCAGGTGCTCCCGGGTGTCGATCACGAGGCAACCGCCCGTACCGACGACCAGGCCGACGTTGAGGTCGAACGACTCGTGGCGGCGCACGTAGATCCGGTCGTCCACCTCGCGCCAGCGCGCACGCTCGCTCACCGCGCGATCATCGCAGGGCCCTCAGCCGATCGCACCCGCCTCGTCCAGCAACTCGGTCTCGAGCCGTAGGGCCGGGCTGGGGGCGCCCACGGCCTCGCGCATGGCGGTGAGGCGGGCCTTGGACGGGAAGAACGCCGCCGCCAGGACGCCACCGACGGCGAAGATGATCGCGGAGGTCATGAACACGACGGTGTAGCCGTGCGTCGCCGCGGCGAACGCGGACGAGCCGGGGTGGTCCTGCGCGTAGGTGCTCGTCGTGGACGCGGCGATGGTGCTGAGGACGGCCGTCCCGATGGAGCCGCCGACCTGCTGCATCGTGCTGACCAGCGCGGCCGCGACTCCGGCGTCGCGCGGCTGCACGCCGGCGGTGGCCGTGTTCATCGAGGGCGCCATGACCATGCCCATCGCCAACCCCATGACCATCAGGGCGGGCAGCACGCCACCGGCGTAGGACGAGTCGACGTCCAGGCGGGAGAGGTAGATCAGGCCGATGAAGCCGAGCACCATGCCGATCGTGATGACGATGCGCGGGCCGAAGCGCGGCAGGGTCACGATGTTGGCCGTGTTCGAGCTGATCATCACGCAGCCGATCATGGGCAGGAACGCCAACCCGGACATCACCGGGCTCATGCCCTTGACGACCTGCAGGTAGTAGGTGAGGAACAGGAACAGCCCGAACATCGCGAGGCCGGCGATACCGACCGCGGCGAAGGCCATGCCGCGGGAGCGGTCGGTGACGACCCGCAGCGGCAGCAGCGGGTGCGGCACCGCGCGTTCGACGAGGACGAACGCGATGAGCAGCACGCCGCCGGCGATGAGCGAGACGATCGTGACGGCTGAGCTCCAGCTCTTCATCTCGGCCTGCGAGAAGCCGAACACCAGCCCGAAGAGGCCGGCCGCGGCGAG
>Ga0207667_10004664_pt1 | contig 16790 bp, 14 predicted proteins | sample KBSCornC52_FD_184301 | JGI IMG/M metagenome (GOLD analysis project Ga0207667, IMG submission 184301) | Corn rhizosphere microbial communities from Kellogg Biological Station, Michigan, USA - KBS Corn C5-2 (SPAdes) (version 2) | ecosystem: Host-associated > Plants > Roots > Rhizosphere > Soil ...
CCAAAATCCGCACCGGGCCGGCATGGCGAAGGAAACACACGGCAAATTGCCCGAACAAACAAACAACCCCGCTCCACGCAATGCCTCCTCACCGCCAATCGGACCAGTTACGCAACAGGCCCCGCTGGGGAGGGGCCTTTCATTTCAGAGGCTCAGGCCATCGCCCGTTCGACTTCGGCCCTGATGCCGGCGACCAGTCCCGGATCGGCGCTCAGCTGGCCCTCCTCCTCCGCGAGGATCGCGAGGAACGCGTCGCGCTTGAAGGCTTTCAGTTCCCCCGCCGTCATCGGCTCCGCACCCGGCAGGGCCGAAGCCACCAGGTCGATCATCCGTTCGGCGCCGTGGAGGCGGCCCCAGAGGTAGTCGTTTTCGCGGTAGGCGCGGGAGAAGAAGGCGCCGAAGTTGTAGAATTCGACGCCGCGCAGGGTTTCGTGCGTGCCGCCCTGGCGGATGGCCGAGCAATCGTCGGGCGAGATGCGGTCGACCTTGACGGGATCGAACTCGGTCAGCCCCTCGCCGCGCAGGAGGGGGAGGGTGACGGCGTCGAACCAGGGGAAGCCGAGGTAGGAGAGGAGGACCTTGCGGCGGAGAGCAGGGACCATCCGGCCGAGCGCCTCCGCGAGCATGGCATCGACGACGAGGTCGGTCGCGGGCAATTGCCGGCGCTTTTCGAGGATATCGAGTACGGCGGCGGGGTTGGTCTGCACCCGGGCGGCGGCCTCGGCGAAATCCTCGCCGAGCAGGGGCAGCGGCTCGCGATCGAAATAGAGCGAGAGCGCGCGGTAGACGGCGTCGCGGGCTTCGTGGCGCTGTTCGTCGCTGACTTCGGGATCGCCGTCCCAGTCCTGGCTGAGGCGGCGGGCGAGGAGGCGCAGGCGGCGGATGCGGAAGGCGAGATCGTGGCTGCGCAGGAAGGCGACCGCCTCGGGGCTGACCAGGCCATCCGGCGAGGCGAGGCGGCCGAGGCCCTGGCGCTGGAGGTGGCCTTCCAATGCGGTGACCACGCTCTCGTGCGACTGGTCGGGCGCGGCCTGGCAGACGAGAGTGGCGATGGTGTCGACGATCCCGGCGACCTTGACCTCGAGATAGGCGTGCCAGGCGAAACCGGCCTTGCGCTTGGCCGCCTCGTGCGCCTTGTCGCGCCAGGCCTTGAGGCGCTTGGTGGTCGGCCGGTCAAGGAACAGGGTGTGGCCGAGGGCCTTTTCGACCGAGGCCTCCACCTCGGGCCGGAGCGACCCGACGATGCCGCGCAGCCGCGCCATCTCGCGCGACTGGGCGGAGAGGACTTCGAGGTTGTCACGGATCGGCTGTTCGCGCGGGATCGAGGAGAGCGAGCCGAAGATCACCGAGAACCATCCGGGTGGGCGCGGATCGTCGCGCTGGAGGCCGCCGACGCGATCGGGCCGGGGGTCGATATAGACGAAGCGGCGATCGACCTCGCGCTGGGCCGGCCGGTCGCGCAGAACCGCCATGGCTTCGGCGAAGGGGGCGTTGACCAGCACCGAACCGTCTATCAGCGAGACCTGCTCGACCTCGCCGCTGGCGTGGTGTTCGGGCATGGTGCGGCGGGCGAAGGCTTCGCGCCCGGGCCAGGTGCGGCCGCGCTCCTTCGCCAGATCGTCGATCTCCGACAGGCGCAGGGCGGGGAAGGCGCCGGGGAAGCTGGCCGTGGCGCGGGCGGCGAAGGTGAGTTCGAGCGGATCGGCAAGGTCGCGCCCCGGCTCCGTCGGCACCAGCGAGCGGAAGCCGATCGACAGGCGATGCTCGCTCTCCTCGACCAGCGGCGGGGAGTGGAGGCGCAGGGTTTCGATGTGTCCCTTGAAGTCGGTCGCCGTGACGAAGAGGTCGATCGGGTAGCCGGGCGGGAGCAGCGGCGGGCAGGGCGGGGCTTTCGCCATGGCGTCGAGCGCGTTGGCGATCAGGCGGGAGAAGCCGATGCCGCCGAAGGGCGGCTCGAACCAGCGCGAGCGGATCAGGCGCGAGAGCTTGGCGCGGACCTCGCGCCGGGTTTCGCGCGCCACGCTTTGCGAGACGACGTTGCCCGGGCGGCTCAGCACGAACCAGATGATCGGCGCGGCCCAGAACTTGGCGAAGCGCCACCAGGGCTTGGCGGAAGGATCGATCAGCACGTCGACGTCGGCCGTTTCGAGCCAGAGCTTGGTCAGTGGTTCGAGGCTCTGCCCGGAATGGATCGCCTGGGCGAGGAACACTCCGTTGATTCCGCCCGCGCTAGCCCCGGCGACGATGTCGGCGAGCACGCGCAGGCGCATGCCGTGATGGCGGACGGCGTGTTCGAAGAGGCGGTGATAGACCTGCTCGGTGTCCTGAGCCACCGTCTCTTCCGGGCAGGGTTCGCCCGAGTGAAAGGCGCGGCTGGCGCGGACGAGCTTCCACAGCTCCTTCGTCACCCCGTGCATGTAGACGGCGAGGCTGATGCCGCCATAGCAGACGAGGGCGATCCGCAGTTCCTTTTGCCTCATGCGGCAGGTGTGGACAGAATTTGCGCGCGTGGCAATTGCGTTCTTGTTCCGTTCCGGATATGCGGCGGAGATGGCCAAGCCCAAACGCCGCTATGTCTGCTCCGCCTGCGGGTCGGTCGCCTCGCGCTGGCAGGGGCAGTGCGCCGATTGCGGGGAGTGGAACTCGCTGACCGAGGACGCGCCGCAGACGGTGTTCTCGGCCCGGCATGACCTGTCCAGCGGAGGGCGGCCGATCTCGTTCGAACCGCTCGACGGCAAGGGCGAGGTGCTGCAGCGGCGCACCACGGGTCTGGCGGAGTTCGACCGGGCGCTGGGCGGCGGGCTGGTGCCTGGATCGGCGATCCTGATGGGCGGTGATCCGGGGATCGGCAAGTCGACGCTGTTGCTCCAGGCCTCGGCGCGGATCGCTTCTGCGGGCGGGGCGGTGGTCTATATCAGCGGCGAGGAGGTGGCGGGGCAGGTGCGCCTTCGGGCCGAGCGGCTGGGGCTGGGCAAGGCGCCGGTGAGCCTCGCCTCGGCCACCAACGTGCGCGATATCCTGACCACGCTGGGCGAGATGGACGCCCCGGCCTTGCTGGTGATCGATTCGATCCAGACCATGCATTCCGACCAAATCGAGGGCGCGCCGGGAACGGTCAGCCAGGTGCGCGGCTGCGCCTTCGAGCTGATCCGCTATGCCAAGGAAAACGGCACGGCGCTGGTCCTCGTCGGCCATGTCACCAAGGACGGATCGATCGCGGGGCCGCGGGTGCTGGAGCACATGGTCGACGTGGTCATGGCCTTCGAGGGCGAGCGCAGCCACCAGTACCGGATCCTGAGGAGCCTCAAGAACCGCTTTGGCCCGGTCGACGAGATCGGCGTCTTCGCCATGGCCGGGGCGGGGCTGGAGGAGGTGAGCAATCCTTCGAGCCTGTTCCTCTCCGGGCGCGACGATCCGGTGCCGGGCTCGGCGGTGTTTCCGGCGATGGAGGGCACGCGGCCGGTGCTGGTGGAGATCCAGGCGCTGATCGTGCGGCTGCAGAGCGGGGCGACCCCGCGCCGGGCGGTGGTCGGGTGGGACAGCGGGCGGCTGGCCATGCTGCTGGCCGTGCTGGAGGCGCGCTGCGGGCTGAACTTCTCCTCGGCCGAGGTCTATCTCAACGTAGCCGGCGGTTACCGCCTCGCCGATCCGGCGGCGGACCTCGCCGTGGCGGCGGCGCTGGTCTCGGGCCTCGCGGACAAGCCGCTGCCGTCCGGCTCGACCTGGTTCGGCGAGGTCTCGCTGGCGGGCGAGGTGCGGCCGGTGGCCCACGCCGGCATTCGCCTGCGCGAGGCGGGCAAGCTCGGCTTTCAGGAAGCCTATGCGCCCCTTGAAAGCGGTCCGGACGTGCCGGGGGTGCGGCGGCATGCCATTTCGATGCTCGGACGGCTCGTTGACCGGGTGGTCGGCGAGTCCTAGAGCAATGACATTCATGCTGGATTCAGCACGGCTGGTCCTGTTGGCAGTGGGGTCGCACCGCTGCGTCGGGGTGTCATTGTGACGGGTTTCGATATCGGAGTTCTGGTGCTGGTCGCCACCGGCGCGGTCACCGGCCTGCTGCGCGGCTTCGTGCAGGAGGTGCTGACCCTGTTCGCCTGGGTCATCTCGCTCGTGGCGATCCACTATGCCCACTCGGCGGTGACCCACATGCTCGAGGGCTTCATCGGCAATCACATGGGCACGGCCGGAGTGCTGGCCTTCGCGATCCTGCTGCTGGTGCCCTATGCCGTGGTCCGGCTGATGGCCAACCACCTCGGCCGCGCCAGCCGCGCTTCCGTGCTGGGGCCGGTGGACCGGGTGATCGGCATGGGCTTCGGCGCGGTGAAGGGCATGCTGATCGCCGTGGTGGGCTTCTCGATCCTGGTGCTGGGCTACGACACCGCCTGGGGCGTTGATGGTCGGCCTGATTGGATCACCCAGTCGCGTACCTATCCGTTCATCAATGCGAGCAGCGACGGGCTGGTGCGCCTGCTCGGCGAGCGCCGGGCCGAGGCTGCCGCCGCCGAACGCAAGCGCCTGCACGAGAAATAGGGCGCAGGTCGGCATCATGACCTCCGCCGCCAAGCTCTACACCCCGGAAGTCCTCGCGCTCGCCACGGCGCTGGCGCAGCACCCGTTCGATCCGGCGCTGCCGTTCACCGGGCATGCGCGATCGCCCAGCTGCGGCTCGACGCTGGCGATTTCGCTGGGGCTCGACGAGGCGGGGCGGATCGACGCGCTTGGCTTGCGGCCGCAGGCCTGCGCCATCGGCCAGGCGAGCGCCGCGATCTTCGCCGGGGCCGCGCCGGGCCGGACCCGTGCGGAAATTGCCGCCGCCGCCGCTGCCGTCGAGAGCTGGCTGGCGGGCGAGGGGGCGCTGCCGGACTGGCCGGGCCTCGCCGCGATAGCCCCCGCGCGCGACTATCCGGCGCGCCACGGCGCGATCCTGCTTCCGTGGAAGGCCGCGCTCGATGCCCTTCCAACCGGCTGAAACCCTCGCTACAGCCGGGGCGACAGGTCAGGGGAGGAACCGGGAATGAACGCCAGTATCGCGCAGCCGCCAAGCCATCCGGCCCATGTCAAGCCGAGCGCCAGCGACATGCGCCTGGTGATCGCCGCCTCCTCGGCGGGCACGGTGTTCGAGTGGTATGATTTCTTCATCTACGGCACGCTTGGCGCGATCCTGTCCAAGACCTTTTTCCCGAGCGGCAACGCCACGCTCGAAATGCTGCTGTTCTGGCTGGTCTTCGCGGTCGGCTTCGGCTTCCGCCCGCTGGGCGCGGTGCTGTTCGGCTTCCTCGGTGACCGGCTCGGGCGCAAGTACACCTTCCTGGTGACGGTCATGCTGATGGGCGTGGCGACGGCCGGGGTCGGCCTGATCCCCTCGGCCGAGACGATCGGCTGGTGGGCGCCGGGGATCGTCATCGTCCTGCGCATCCTCCAGGGGCTGGCGTTGGGCGGCGAATATGGCGGCGCGGCGATCTACGTGGCCGAGCATAGCCCACCGGGACGGCGCGGCTACTTCACCAGCTATATCCAGGCCGGCGTGGTCGGCGGCTTCGTCCTCAGCCTGCTGGTGGTACTGACCTGCAAGGCGGGGATGTCGCCCGAGACCTGGCTCGCCTGGGGCTGGCGCGTGCCGTTCCTCGTCAGCCTTGCCCTGCTCGCGATCTCGCTGTGGATGCGGCTCAAGCTGTCCGAGAGCCCGGTGTTCGTGGCCATGCAGGAAGAGGGCGAGATCGCCGGCAATCCCTTCGTGGAAAGCTTCACCTATCCCGGCAACAAGCGGCGGATCTTCATTGCCCTGTTCGGCGTGGCCGCGGGGCTGACCGTGATCTGGTATACGGCGATGTTCTCGGGGCTGGGCTTCATCAAGGCGACGATGCACCTCGACGACACAAAGGCCGAGATCATCGTCGGCCTCGCCGCGCTGATCGGCACCGGCTTTTTCGTGCTCTTCGGTCATCTGTCGGACAAATGGGGCCGCAAGAAGCCGATCGTGATCGGCTATGCCCTGACCCTGCTGCTGCTGTTTCCGGCGTTCTGGATGATCGGCGGCTCGGGCGAGCGCGCGGGCGGCAACCAGGCATGGGTCATCTCCGGGCCGGACTGCAGCTATGACGCCTTCGCCAAGGTGCAGAAGAGCAGCTGCGGCAAGCTGATGGGCGACTTCACCGGCGCCGGCATCGGCTACACGCTCAGCGATGCGCCGCAGCTCGGCCTCTCGGCGGGCGGCCGGGCGCTCGACGTGGGTGGCCTCGACTGGTCCGACGCCAAGGCCCGCAAGGCCCAGGTCGAAGCCCTTGCCGGAGCGCCGGTGTTTACCGCACCGAAGGTCCAGCCCGGCATGGGCCAGGTGTTGACCATGCTCGGCGGGCTGCTGCTGCTGATGGCGCTCTCGGGCATGACCTACGGGCCAGTAGCGGCGCTCCTGTCGGAGATGTTCCCGGCGAAGGTGCGCTATTCCTCGATGTCGATCCCCTATCACCTCGGCACGGGCTATTTCGGCGGATTCTTGCCGCTGATCTCGACCTATATCGTCGCCAAGACCGGCGATCCCTATGCCGGGCTGTGGTACACCTGGGCGGTCGTCGCGGTGGCCTTCGTGGTCGCCCTGTGGGGCCTCAAGGGCGGCTTGCCGCGCGATTTCGGTGACGATGCCGGCTGACTTTTCCCAAGCGGGGCCAGCCCCGGCCCCGCCGCTGCGCCTGGCCTTCGACGCGGGAGCCCTCACGGCCAACTGGCGGACGATGGACCGGCTCTCGGGCAGCGCCCGGGCGGGCGCGGCGGTCAAGGCCGATGCCTATGGGGTGGGCGCGCGGCGGGCGGTGGCGACGCTGGCCGCGGCGGGCTGCGCCGATTTCTTTGTCGCGCACTGGCAGGAAGCGGCCGAGTTGGTCGACCTGGTGCCGGCTGGTTCGCTGGCCATGCTGCACGGTCCGTTGACTGCGGAAGAAGCACAATGGGCGAAGGCGAGCGGCGTGCGGCCGGTGCTGAATTCGCTGAGCCAGGTCGATTGCTGGCTCGCCGCGGGCGGGGGCCTCTGCCACGTGATGGTGGACACCGGCATGAACCGGCTGGGCCTGCCGCTGGATGCGCTGGGCGACAGCCGCTTGGCCGGGCTGGAGATCGACGTCCTCCTTTCGCACCTCGCCTCGGCCGAGGACGAGACGCCGCAGAACGCCCAGCAGCAGGCGCGCTGGATGGCGGCCCGCCAGCGCCTGTCGCACCGCCGCGCGAGCCTCGCCAACAGCGCCGGGATCATGCTGGGCGAGGCCTATCACGGCGACCTGACCCGGCCCGGGCTTTCGCTGTATGGCGGGGTGCCCTGTGCGGGCCTGGCGGCGGAGATCGCGCAGGTGGTCCGCCCCGAAGCGGCCTTGCTGCAGGTGCGGGACATCGCTGCGGGCGAGAGCGTCGGCTACAACGCCACCTTCACTGCGCCCCACCCGATGCGGATCGGGGTGATCGCGCTCGGCTATGCCGACGGCTACCTGCGCTGCTGGTCGGGCAGGGGGCAGGCACGCTGCGCCGGGGGCGCCGTGCTGCCGGTGCTGGGCCGGGTATCGATGGACATGACCGCGCTCGATCTCGGCGCTGCGCCCGATCTGCGCGAGGGCGACTGGGTCTCGCTCGACTATGCGCTGCCCGATGCGGCAGTGCAGACGGGCCTGTCCCAATATGAATTGCTGACCCTGCTCGGGCGCCGGTTTTCCCGCTGAACCGGCCGCGATGCCGCACTTGTGCTGCGCAGCACGGCGCTTGTTGCGTTGCACATAGTTCCGCGTAAGCTGCACAGCCGAATCGGGCTTTTTGCGGGGACGGAGGTGGCATGGCTGGCAAGGCAGGCGCTGACGGCGACGTGGTGATCATCAAGAAGTACGCCAACCGGCGGCTCTACAACACGCGCTCGTCGAGCTACATCACGCTCGACCATCTCGCCAAGATGACGCGCGAGGGGGTGGAGTTCAAGGTGGTCGACGCCAAGACCGGGGCCGACATCACCCACCAGATCCTCACGCAGATCATCATGGAGGAAGAGGCCAGCACAGGCGAGCAGATCCTGCCGGTCAACTTCCTGCGCCAGCTGATCTCGATGTACGGCAATTCGATGCAGTCGCTCCTGCCGCACTATCTCGAAGCCTCGATGGATCATTTCCGCGAGAACCAGCTCAAGCTGCGCAAGGCCCTGGAAGAGAGCATGGGCAGCAACCCGCTCGCCGCGATCGCCCAGCGCAACATGGAGATGTTCAAGGCCGCCGCCGCCGCCTTCATGCCGGGGGCGGACCTTGCCGGGGCTGCTGCGCCCGAACCCCCGGCGGAGAAGGCTGCGCCGGCCGGCGACGATACGCTCGAACAGCTCAAGGCCCAGATGGCGGCCATGCAGAAGAAGCTCGACGAACTGGGGAAGTGAGCGTCGTCCTTACGCCATGCTAGCGCTTGGCCCCGTCGCGATCAGCCGCTAACAGCGCGGCCATGAACCAGCCCGCCAAGATCAAGCACGCCCTCACCACCACCCGCGAGGGCGATTTCGCCGCCTGGTACCAGGAGGTCATCGCCGAGGCCGAAATGGCCGAGGAATCGGGCGTGCGCGGCTGCATGGTTATCAAGCCGTGGGGCTACGGCATCTGGGAGCGCATCCAGCAGATCATGGACGCGCGGATCAAGGAAGCCGGCGTTTCCAACTGCTACTTCCCGCTGTTCATCCCGCTGTCCTATTTCGCCAAGGAGGCCGAGCACGTCGAGGGCTTCGCCAAGGAGATGGCGGTCGTCACCCACCATCGGCTGGTCGGCGACGGGAAGGGCTCGCTGGTCCCCGATCCCGAAGCGAAGCTCGAAGAGCCGCTGGTCGTGCGGCCGACCTCCGAAACGGTGATCGGCGCGGCCATGGCGCGGTGGGTGCAGTCGTGGCGCGACCTGCCGCTGCTGACGAACCAGTGGGCCAATGTCGTCCGCTGGGAAATGCGCACCCGCATGTTCCTGCGCACCAGCGAGTTCCTCTGGCAGGAGGGACACACCGCCCATGCCGACCGCGACGACGCCATGGTGGAAACCCTGCGCGCGCTGGAGATGTACCGGAGCTTCGCCGAGGACGTGCTCGCCATGCCGGTGATCGCCGGCGAGAAGCCCGAGAACGAGCGTTTCCCCGGCGCCGTGGCGACCTTTTCGATCGAAGCGATGATGCAGGACGGCAAGGCGCTCCAGGCGGGCACCAGCCACTATCTCGGCACCGGCTTCGCCGAGGCGGCGGGGATCCAGTACCAGAACAAGGAGGGTAGCCAAGCGCTGTGCCACACCACCTCGTGGGGCGTCTCCACCCGCCTGATCGGCGGCGTGATCATGACCCATGGTGATGACGACGGCCTGCGCGTGCCCCCGGCGATCGCCCCGCATCAGATCGTGATCCTGCCCATGCTGCGCGAGGACGACGGCGATGCGGCGCTGCTCGCCTATTGTGAGGAGTTGCGGGCCGAGCTGGCGAAGCAATCGGCGCTTGGCGAGAAGGTGCGGGTGCTGCTCGACAAGCGGCCCGGCAAGGCCACGCAGAAGCGCTGGGCCTGGGTCAAGAAGGGCGTGCCGCTGATCCTCGAGATCGGCGGGCGCGATGCGGCGGGTGGGCAGGTTTCGGTCCTGCGCCGTGACCGGCTGTGGCGCGAGGATGGCAAGGTGAACTTCGCCGCCATGGCGCGCGAGGACTTCCTCGGGGCGGCGGCCGGTGAGCTCGAGGCGGTGCAGCAGGCCCTCCATGGCGAGGCGGTTGCCCGGCGCGATGCCCAGATCCAGCGCGGGATCGACAGCCTCGACGGGCTGGCCGACTTCTTCTCCGAGGAGAACCGTTATCCGGGCTGGGTAGAACTCGGCTGGTCGCGGCCGACCGGGGCGGCGCTGGACGACGTGGTGGCCAAGCTCAAGGCACTGAAGCTGACCATCCGCAACACCCCGCTGGGGGCGGAAAAGCCGGGCGGGACCTGCCCGTTCACCGGCGCGCCGGCGGTGGAGACGATCTACGTGGCGCGGTCGTATTGAGCGACAATAGCCCTTCCCCTGTGGGGAATGGTTTGGGATGGGGGTACGGCACTTGCGTTATTCGCTGAGGCCGAACCCCCTCCCCTGTGGGGCCTGTTGCGTAAAGGGCTGAGACGTGATTCCCTGCTTTGGCGCAGGGAGTGATTGCGATGGCGGTTAAGCAGGTTGGTCAGGCGGGTTTCGGCGATGGCTGGCTGGCTCGGGGGGCCGGGGTCAACGTGCAGCTTGAGCGGCTTGATGGGCTGGTGAAGTGGTACCGGTTCGAGAAGCTGGTGAGTCATCTGCGCGATGGCGCGGGTCCGGGTCGGCCGGGGTATCCGGCGCTGGTCCTGGTCAAGGCGCTGCTGCTGCAGGCGATGTATGGTCTGTCCGACCGGGAACTCGAGGAGGCGCTGGCGGACCGGCTGTCATTTCGGCGCTTCGTCGGGCTGTCGCTGGCCGATGCGGTGCCCGATCACACGGTGCTGAACCGGTTCCGGGGGCGGCTGGTCGCGGAAGGGCTTGAGACGAAGCTGTTTGCCGAGCTCGATCGCCAGCTCGACAAGGCGGGAGTGATGCTCAAGCGCGGGACTATGCTTGATGCGACGCTGATCCCGACGGTGACCGCGCCGCCTCGCGACCGGGGCGGGCACCAGCGTGCGACGCTCGATCCCGATGCGGCCTTTGCCCGACGCGAGGGGCGCGGCGGATCGGTCTTCGGCTACAAGGCGCATGTCGGGGTGGACCAGGGCAGCGGCCTGATCCGCAAGGCGCGGTCTATGCCGACAGGGCCTATGCCAAGCGGGCCCGCAGCGTGGCGTTGAAGGCGCCGGGGATCAAGCCGCGGATCATGCACAAAAGCTGGGGCGGCGGCCCGGCACTGACACGCTGGCAGATGCGGCACAACAAGCTGATCGCGCCTGTCCGGGCGGGCGTCGAGACGACCTTCGCCACACTCAAGCAGCGCATGGGACTGCAGCGCATCCGCTATCGTGGCCTCGCCAAGGCCAGCGCCCAGATCGTCCTTGCCGCCATCGCCTTCAACCTGCGCCGCTGGGCAAGGCTATCCCCGGCATAGCCACGCCCAAAATCCGCACCGGGCCGGCATGGCGAAGGAAACACACGGCAAATTGCCCGAACAAACAAACAACCCCGCTCCACGCAATGCCTCCTCACCGCCAATCGGACCAGTTACGCAACACGCCCCAGCGGGGAGGGGTTGGGGGAGGGGGCTGGGACTCAGTGGCTTGCACGAGCGCCGAACCCCCATCCCAACCCTTCCCCAACGGGGAAGGGCTTAGGATCTGCATAGACCGTCCGCCCGTCTACTCCCGCGCTTCCTTCACCGGCAACACGAACCGCACCGCCAGCCCCGGCTCGCAGTCGCGGAACTCGATCGAAGCCCCATGGCTCTGCGCCAGCGCGCGGATCAGCCGCGTCCCCAGCCCGGTGCCCTTGGCCGGATCGCCTGCGGCTATGCCCACGCCGTCGTCGGCCACCACCAGCTCCACCGCGCCGGCATCGACCGGCTGGAGCGAAACCCGGATCTCGCCCTTGTCCGCGTCCGGATAGGCGTATTTGCAGGCATTGCTGACCAGCTCGTTGGCGACCATGCCGATCGTCACCGCATTGTCGGTGTCGAGCGTCACCGGGGCGACCCGGGCCACCACGTGGCACTCGTTGCCCTTGGTCGACCAGCCGTGGGCGATGTCCTCGACCAGCGCGGGAAGGTAGTCGGCCATGGCCACGCGCTGGACCTCGCCGGTCGAGTAGAGCCGCCGGTTGATCTGCGCGATCGTGGCGATGCGCTGCTGGGTCTTGCGCAGGGCCTCCTTGGCCCCCTGGTCCTCGAGCACGCCGGCCTGCATCCCCACGAAGGACATGACCATCTGCAGGTTGTTGGCGACGCGATGGTTGACCTCGCGCAGCAGGGCTTCCAGCCGCAGGTTAGAGGCCCTGAGGCCGGCCTCGGCCGCATCGCGCGAGCGGCGCAGCGCTTCCTGTTCCAGCACCTGCGCGAAAGTGCTCGCCAGCAGGTCGAGGAAGTCCTCGTCGGAGGACTTGACGATGTAGTCCATCGCCCCGCTCTTCAGCGCGGCAACCGCCACCTTGCCCTCGTCCGAACCGGTCACGTAGACCACCGGCGGGCAGGAGGGCAGGGCCTTCAGCTCGGCCAGGGTCGCGAGGCCGTCCTGCCCCGGCATGTAGTGATCCACCGCGACGAGGTCGAACGGCTCGTCGCGGACCCGCGCCACGCCTTCCGGCCCGCTCCCCGCCGTCTCGACCGCGAAGCCCTTGCGGCCGAGCGACCTGGCCACGAGGCGGCGCAGCCCTTCGTCATCGTCGATATAGAGAACGCGGGGTTCCGGCTCGCTCACCCGGCGTCTCCCCCGCGGGCCAGGCCGCCATCGTCGAGTTCGGGAATCTGGATTACCGAGAGGAACAGGCCGAGCTGGCGCACCGCGTCGGCGAAGTTCTCGTAGTTCACCGGCTTGGTGATGTAGACGTTGCAGCCAAGGTCGTAGCAGCGCTGGATCTCCACCTTGTCGTCGGTGGTGGTCAGCACGACGACGGGCGTACGCTTCAGCGCTTCGGTGCTCTTGATCCTGGCGAGGATATCGATCCCGCTCATGTCCGGCAGGTTGAGGTCGAGCAGGACCAGCGCCGGGCCGTTGCGCGTGGGGCCGTTCAGGTCCGTTTCGAGGAACGCCAGCCCGCTGGTCCCGTCGAGGAAGTGATGCACCGGGTTGGAAATCCCCGCGCGGCGGATGTTCTTCTCGATCAGGCGGGCGTGGCCGGCATCGTCCTCGATCATCACGATGTTGACGGGGGTGGCGCTGGGGTGGGGCTCAGGCATGACTGTCTCCGGGCTGCCAATTGTGCGGCAGGCTGAGGGTGAAGGTGGATCCGGCGCCCAAACGACTGTCGACGTCGATCGTGCCGCCCAGGCGATGGGCGAGCGCGCGGACATGGGCGAGGCCGATGCCTTCACCCGGCTGGTCTTGCGTTCCGGCGCGGCGGAACAGCTCGAACACGCGCTGGTGGTCCTTGGGGTCGATCCCCCGGCCATTGTCGCGCACCGCGATCACCGTCCGCCCCGCCTCGACCGCGCCCGACACGTGAATCTCGCCGGGAACGCCGGGCCGCAGGTACTTGAGCGCGTTTTCGAGCAGGTTGGAGAGGATCTGCTCCAGCGCCAGCCGGTCGCTCTCGATCTCCGGCAGGTCGCCGACATGGAAGGTCGTCCCGGTCTCGGCCGCGCGGTGCTGCAGGCTGTCGAGGATCCCGCGCACCAGCTTGCCGAGGTCAATCGGCTCGGGGGCGAGGGTGCGGCGGCCTTCGCGGGAGAGCTTGAGGATCGAGTTGATCAGCCGGTCCATCTTGCGGGTGGAACTGCGGATGAAGCCGATCGCCTCGGGCAGGTCTTCCTCGATAGCCAGGCGGGTCGGCTTGTCGACCGCCCCGGGGTGCTCCACCTCGAGCCGCGCGGCGAAGCGGTGGATCGCCTCGCGGGCGGTCTCCAGTTCGGCGGTGAAGCCCATCACGTTGACCAGCGGCGCGCGCAGGTCGTGGCTGACGATATAGGCGAAGCGCTGGATCTCGGCATTGGCCCGCCGCAGCGCCTCGGTGCGCAGGTCGACCAGGTCCTCCAGTTCGTCGTTGAGCCGCCGCAGGTCCGCCCGGGAGGCGCGCAGGTCGGCAAGGTTGCGGCGGATCAGCGTCAGTGTCGTGGCGGACAGCGCCACCACCAGCAGCGTGGTCAGCACCAGCAGCACGTTGAACCGCACGATCGTCTCGCGCTGGCGCTCCTGGCGCTGGGCCAGCAGGCGCTGCTCGGCCCCCAGCATTCTCTGCGCCTGGTCACGGATTTGGCGGGTGAGAACCACGGCGCGATCACCGTCGAAATTTGCCGCGAGCGAATCGCGCACCCCGACCACGCCGGTAACCGTCTGGTTCTGCAGGACGTTCAGCTCCTCGACCAGCTGGCGCAGGTCATGCAGCCGGGCGACCTGCGCCGGGTTGTCGCGGACCAGCTCCGCGATCTGGTCGAGCAGCGCATCCCGCAGCTGCTGGGCGCCTTCCATCCGGATCTTGAACGGCTCGCCCGGCGAAAGCAGGTACCCCCGCCGCGCGGTCTCCGCGCGTTCGTTGGCCGAGGCGAAGGCGTTGATTCGCGCCTCCACGTCGAGCGTGTGGGCGACGAGGCTGACGTTCTGCTGGTTAACCCGCTGCACCCACAGCGCCGTGCCCGTGGCGCCGGCCAGGCCAAGGAAGCCGATCGCCAGCAGGAGGGCGATCTGCCGATTTGTCCGATCGTCCTTGCCGAGCGAGGTCAAGCTCCTGGCTTGCATGGCTGCGCGCGAATCCCATTCCGCGCATCTGCCTCGCCTCCTCAAGCGTAGATGCGCCCCCAAACTCGTGGTTAACGGCGGGGACGACAATCGGTTCCTGAATAATTTACAGTATTATCAGTAACTTAAGTTATACGCCAGTCTTCGCCTGATGATGGTGGCGAATGACTTCGTCGATGATGAAGCGGATGAACTTCTCGCCGAAATCGGGATCGAGCTGGGCGTCCTCCGCCAGCCGCCGCAGCCGCGCGATCTGCCGGTCCTCGCGCCCCGGGTCCGAGGCGGGGAGGTTGTGCGCGGCCTTGTGGGCGCCCACCGCCTTGGTGATGCGGAACCGCTCGGCCAGGATATGGATCAGCGCGGCGTCGATATTGTCGATGCTCGCCCGATAGGAGGCGAGGGTCGGATCGGGCGCGGAGGCGTCGGGAGTGGTCGGCTGCGTCATCGCCGTGGGCGCTAGCACGGGAACGGCGGCGAATCCAAGCTTGCCATCGCCGCGGCTCAGGCCCAAGGGAGCCAACATCATGAGCGCAGACGTGATTTCCCTCCGGCCCCGCCCCAATGGGCCGTCGCTGGACCCGCTGCTGGCGCTGACGGCCTCGGGCATGAACGCGGTCAACGCCATCATCCTTGACCGGATGCAGAGCGAGATCCCCCTGATCCCGGCGCTCGCCGGCCATCTCATCTCGGGCGGCGGCAAGCGCATGCGCCCGATGCTGACCATCGCCGGCGCCGCGCTGTGCGACTACCAGGGCGCCCGCCACCACAAGCTCGCCGCCGCGGTCGAATTCATTCACACCGCCACCCTCCTGCACGACGACGTGGTCGACGGCTCCGACATGCGCCGCGGCAAGCAGACCGCGAACATCGTCTACGGCAACCCCGCCACCGTGCTGGTCGGCGATTTCCTGTTCACCCGCAGCTTCGAGCTGATGGTCGAGGACGGCAGCCTCAAGGTGCTGAAAATCCTCTCGAAAGCCAGCTCGGTCATCGCCGAGGGCGAGGTCGACCAGCTCACCGCCCAGCGCAAGGTGGAGACCAGCGAGGAGCACTACCTCCAGATCATCGGCGCGAAGACCGCCGCCCTGTTCGCCGCCGCCACCCGCATCGCCGCCGTCGTCGCCGAACGCTCCGAGGCCGACGAGCAGGCGCTCGATTCCTACGGCCGCAACCTCGGCATCGCCTTCCAGCTGGTCGACGATGCGATCGACTACGATTCCGAAGTGGCCGAGATGGGCAAGGGCAAGGGCGACGACTTCCGCGACGGCAAGATGACCCTGCCGGTGATCCTCGCCTATGCCCGCGGCACCGCGGAAGAGCGCCAGTTCTGGCAGGACGCCATCGCCGGCTTCCGCGCCGAGGACGAGGATCTCGCCCACGCCGTCAGCCTCATCGCCAAGTACGACACCGTCTCCGCCACCCGCGACCGCGCCCGCCACTACGCCCAGCGCGCGATCGACGCCATCGCCGGCTTCCCCGCCGGCCCGGCCCGCAGCGCCATGGCCGAAGCCGCGGAATTCGCGGTGTCGCGCCGCTACTGACCGCAACACCCCTCCCGCAAGCGGGAGGGGCAGCGAGACTTGGGTGCGCAGCACCCTAGTCGCAGCGGGGTGGGCATGCCCCAAACGCACCGGCACCCTCAGGCGAAGTCGCGGAGCAACTGCAGAACGCCGCCCCAAATTGACCCGGCGCAATGCCAAGCGCACGATCCCGCGCACAATGCGCCCATGACCACCCCGCCGCCCACCCAACCCGCCGACCTGCGCGCCAGCCTCAACCCCCTGTTGCCGATCTTGGCGGGCGTAGGCTGCGCCGCCGGCGCCACCGCCCCGCACTAACTCTGGTCAAGCCTCGCCTTCGCGAAAAACCTCACCGGCCAGTACCACCCCGAGATGATCCCCTTCGCCGGGTTCGTCGGCCTCGGCTTCGCCATCGGCCAGATCATCGCCCTGGCCGACAAGCGCGCCGTGTCGATCGGCCGGCTCGTGCTCTGGCTACCGCTCACCGTGGCCGGCGTGATCGGCCTGGTCCTGCCGCTGTGGTGGATGGATGCCGAGGTCCTCGTCCTCGCGCCCTGGGTGGCGGTGGTGATGATCACCCCCGGCCTGCTGGTCATCGCCACCTTTCAGGCCTGGTTCGCCGGCCCGCGCCTCGGGCGCATGCGCTGGTTCACCGGAACCATGCTCGGCGGCATGGCCGGGATCGTCGCCGGGGTGTTCATCGCCGCCGGGGTCGGCATGTTCCTGCCGTTCGAGGCCGGCTGGGCCGCGGGGGTCGGGCTCGGCATGGGTAATCGGCCAGACCCTCCGCGGCCGCACCACGGAATTCCCCTCCCCGTCGGGGCCTGTTGCGTAACTGGTCTGATTGGCGGTGAGGAGGCATTGCGTGGAGCGGGGTTGTTTGTTTGTTCGGGCAATTTGCCGTGTGTTTCCTTCGCCATGCCGGCCCGGTGCG
>Ga0207667_10004666_pt1 | contig 16787 bp, 14 predicted proteins | sample KBSCornC52_FD_184301 | JGI IMG/M metagenome (GOLD analysis project Ga0207667, IMG submission 184301) | Corn rhizosphere microbial communities from Kellogg Biological Station, Michigan, USA - KBS Corn C5-2 (SPAdes) (version 2) | ecosystem: Host-associated > Plants > Roots > Rhizosphere > Soil ...
ATGACCTCGTGCTGTTCGTGGCCAACTGGCCCTCCGCGCGCGCCCACGCATGGCGCACGTTGCTGCGCGCACGCGCGATCGAGAACCTGGGCTACTGCGTCGGCGTCAACCGCGTCGGCGTGGACGGTAACCAGTTGCCGTACTCGGGCGACAGCGCGGTGCTGGATTACCTTGGCCAGGCGATGGCCGACCTCGGCGCGCAGGAGCAAGTCGTCACGGTGGCGCTCGATTACGCGGCGCTGCAGGCTTTCCGCGAGAAGTTTCCGGCGTGGATGGACGCGGATGCATTCGATCTGCGGTGATGCTGCGCGCGGTCGCGTACATCCCCCCGCGCTGCGCGCGACCCCCTTCGTTCCGAAGGGGGTGAGCTTGCCTTCCCCCTTCCGCAGGAAGGGCGGGGCGGAGCGAACGCGCGCGCAGCGCGACGAGGGGGATGGCCTTCGCTACAGGACGGCGAGCACCGCCTCGGGCGGGCGTCCAATCGCGGCCTTGCCGTTCGCAAACACGATCGGGCGCTCGATCAGGATCGGGTGCTTCGCCATGGTATCGATGAGCTGTTCGCGTGTGAGCTTGGGATCATCCAGCGAGAGTTCGGCATAAGCGGGCTCGCCTTTGCGCATCAGATCGCGCGGTTCCTTGCCCAGCAGCTTCAGCGCGTGCTCGATTTCTTCCGCGGTGGGCGGGTTCTTCTGGTAATCGACGATCGCGGGCTGGAAGCCGCGCTCCTGCAACAACTCCAGCGTGCCGCGCGATTTTGAACAACGCGGGTTGTGCCAGATGGTGACGGTGTGGTGTGCAGGCATGGCGCGCTCCCCGGATTTCCAATCAACCCTTGTCGGGACCGTTCCCGCCACGGTTGCCACCGCCATCCCGGCGCGGTCCGCGCGTGCTCCGGTTGCCGCCGGGACCGCCGCGATTCTGGCCGCCACCTGGGCCGCCTCGACCCGGACGACCGCCGGGGCCGCCACGACTCTGGCCACCCCTGTTTTGGCCACCGCCCGGGCCGCCTCGACTCTGGCTGCCGGGACGCTTGTCACCGGCAAACCAGGTGCGCACCGACGGCAGTTCCTGGCCGGGCGCGACGCTGCGGCCCTTGCGCCGATTCTTGCTTGCCGGCCGGTCGGGCTTCAGCACGTTGCCGTTGACGTCGCCGCGCGTGGGACCGCGCCGGCGCTTGCCCCGGTTCGGCAAGTCGTCGGGCCGCACGCGATCGAATGCGGTCAGTTCGCGCGCCTCGTCGTGGCGCACGCCCGTCCACGCATGTGGCGTCTGGCTGGCCGGCTTGACTTCGGTGACGCCGCGCGCCGTGTGACGCTGATGCAGCACGGGTTTCAGGGTGAGTGTCGGTTGCACCGACCCTGCGCCGGCGACCGCGCGCAAATCCTTGACGGCGTCTTCGGCGAGCGTCTGGTTCTGGCCCGGGCGCAAGCCGCGCGGCAGTTCGACGTTGCCGTAGCGGATACGCTTCAGGCGGCTGACCAGCAATCCCTGCGAATCCCACAGGCGGCGCACTTCGCGGTTGCGGCCTTCGTGCAGGACCACGCGGAACCAGCAGTGGCTGCCGCCCCGGCTGACCACGTGGATCTCGTCGAAGCGCGCGGGGCCGTCTTCCAGTTCCACGCCGGCTTTCAGTTTTTCCAGCATCTCGTCGGGCACTTCGCCGTGCACGCGGCAGAGATATTCGCGTTCCAGTTCGTGGCTGGGGTGCATCAATGCATTCGCGAGTTCGCCGTCGGTGGTGAGCAGCAACAGGCCGGTGGTGTTCACATCCAGGCGTCCCACCGAGATCCAGCGCGAACCATTCAAGTGCGGCAGGCTCTCGAACACGGTCGGTCGGCCTTCGGGATCGTCGCGCGTGGTGAGTTCGCCTTCGGGCTTGTGGTACATCAGCACCTGCGCGTGTTCATGCTGGTCGGTGGCGACCACGAATTGCTTGCGGTCGACTTCCACGCGATCGCCCGCGCGCACGCTTGATCCTGTCTCGGCCGCCGCGCCATTGACCTTGATTTCGCCCTCCGCGATGCGTTGCTCCAGCATCCTGCGCGAACCCAATCCGGCGTTGGCGAGCACCTTGTGCAGGCGTTCTTCCAGCGCGCCGCCGTGCTCCTGCTCGGCCGATCGTTTCAGGGTGAGAAGGGAACGGGAGGTGGAACTCATACAGCGTCCTCGGTGGTGCTTGGGGTTTCATCGGATGCGGTCGCGTCCGAAGATTCGGCGTCGGTTAGCGCTTCCATTTCATGCGGCATCGCGGATGCCTCGGGCGCCAGCGCGAGTTGCGGGTCGGCGATTTCGCGGATTTCGGCCAGCGTTGGAAGCTGGTCCAGCGACTTGAGGTTGAAGTAATCGAGGAACTGGCGCGTGGTGCCGAACAGCGCCGGCTTGCCGGGCACGTCGCGGTAGCCGACCACGCGAATCCACTCGCGTTCTTCCAGCGTATGCATGATGCTGGTCGACACGCCGACGCCGCGCACCTGTTCGATCTCGCCGCGCGTGATCGGCTGGCGATAGGCGATCAGCGCAAGTGTTTCCAGCAAGGCGCGGGAATATTTGGTCTGGCGTTCGGACCAAAGCCGCGCCACCCACGGGTGCACCGCTTCGCGCACCTGATAACGGAAACCCGATGCGACTTCGACCAGCTCGATTCCGCGGCCTTCGCAGGCTTCGGTCAGGCTTTCCAGCGCGCGCGCGATGGCCTCGTGGCTGACGTCGTCGGTTTCCTGGAACAGGGCCGCGATCATCGGCAGCGTGAGCGGTTGCTGGGCCGCGAGCAGCGCGGCCTCGACGACGTTGTTGATGTTTTGTTGTTCCACGTTGAGGACCTGCCTCGTGAAGTTTCGGAAACGAATCGCCATCGAAGGCGAAGCGGTCAAACGGCGCGATCGAGCGCGGATGGTCTTGCAAAACCCCGTACCGTCAGTCGGTGGCGTCCGCGACCGCGCGAGCCTTCAGGTAAATCGGCGCAAGCGGCGCGTCCTGCATGATCTCGATCAGCCGGTCCTTGGCCAGCTCCAGCAACGACAGGAACGTCACCACCACGCCGAGCTTGCCTTCGGATGTCTCGAACAGGCTTTCGAAGCGGTGGAAGGCGCCGTCGCCCAGCCTGCGCAAGACGTCGCCCATGCGCTGGCGCACCGACAGGGGCTCGCGCTCGACTTCGTGGTGGCCGGACAGCTCCGCGCGACGCACTACGTCGCGCATTGCCAGCAGCATCTCGCGCAAGTCAACCGGGGGCGGCAGGCGCACGATCTTGCGGTCGGGCACGAAAGCCTGCGCGTTGTCGAGGTCGCGGTCCATGCGCGGCATCGTGTCGATGTCCTCGGCGGCCTTCTTGAAACGCTCGTATTCCTGCAGGCGGCGCACCAGTTCGGCGCGCGGGTCTCCTTCCACGCCTTCTTCCACGGGCGGCCGCGGCAGCAGCAACCGCGATTTGATCTCGGCCAGGATTGCCGCCATCACCAGGTACTCGGCCGCGAGCTCGAGACGCATCTCGTGCATCACGTCGATGTAATCCATGTATTGGCGGGTGATCTCCGCGACGGGAATGTCGAGGATGTCGAGGTTCTGCCGGCGGATCAGGTACAGCAGCAAGTCCAGCGGGCCCTCGAATGCTTCGAGGATTACTTCCAGTGCATCGGGCGGGATGTACAGGTCCTGCGGGATCTGGAGTACGGGCTGGCCGTGCACCACGGCCAACGGCATTTCTTCCTGGCGTGGTGTGTCCGCGCGGGACGGGGCCGGTGCGAGGGTCGCGGTTTCGGTGGATTGGGGTTCGGTGCTCATTCGGCACTTGTCATAAGCGGGCGGGCGGCAACATTGGCGCCGCAACCCGGGATCTGCATCGCTTGTTCATCGTTTGTGGCGCGCCGCTGCCGTGGGCAACGCATGGCACCGCTGCAGTTCCGCCGCTCCGCAAAGCGAGCGCGGCAGCTTCAACATCAGGTTGCAACCGGATGTGCCATCCGTCTTGCCTGGCCTGTGTATCCGCAAATCATCATGGGCCGGCACCGCCAGCCTCTCGCGTGCCCCGGAAGGGCAATTCCCCTGAATCCATCCGCAAGCGAGAAAGTCGCGCCCGCCGAAGCAGCCGCTGGCGGCGGCCTGGCGCCGCCGATGCCGGTAAGGTTGCACCGGCCATACGTGCACTAGAGTAAGGCCGAAAGGGCGCCAAGTCCAGTACCCGTGGCCGAATCTTGGCCCGTAACTTGCTTCATGAACAGGAGCAGTTCGTGGATGTCCGCCGTTACGCGCGCGCGGCGGAGCGCAAGATGCGAGGTGACAGGGGAATGTTGAACGTGGCGAACGACTACAAACCGGATCCGGCGGCCGACGCGCACGTCCGGCACGCAAGGATGATGCGCCAGACCGCGGTCCTGATGAGTCGGCGCGGCGATGTATGGCAAACCGACCTCGAAGATATTTCGGCCACCGGCGTGCGCCTTGCGCGCCCGGCCGAATGGCACGGCAGGCCGGGTGACGTGTGGGTGCTCGACATGCTGTTCGGCGACGAGATCAACGTCCACGTGATGGCCGAGGTGGTACGCGTCAGCGGCATGCATGTCGCGCTGGCTTTTGCGCGCATTCCCGAGGACACGCAAGCTGCATTGTGGACCTTGCTTGGTGGCCATGCCGACACGCTCGAGCCTTGGGACGAGGACGCCAATCAGGCGTGAAAATAAGGCGGCCCGAAGGCCGCCTCGTCTTATTGCCGTCACGGCAATCAGTGCCCGGGGCCGTCGTTGTCGTGCTTCTTGTTGTCAGGGCGTCCCTTGCCGTGATCACTGCTGCGTGGAGGCGGCGCACGCCGCGCGGCCGGCTGCCGGGACTCGCTGCGGGGAGGTGCTGCGCGTTCCTGACGGAACGACTGATTCGGCTGCCGCGTCTGCTGCGGTCGTTCGCGCGGGGCCTGCACGGGTCCGCGCTCGCGCGACGGTGTTGCGCGTTCCTGACGGAACGACTGATTCGGCTGCCGCGTCTGCTGCGGTCGTTCGCGCGGGGCCTGTACGGGTCCGCGCTCACGCGACGGTGTTGCACGTTCCTGGCGGAGCGAATGGTCCGCGGGTCGCGGTGGTTGCGCGCGATTGTGGGGCGCCTGCACCATCCTGCGGTTCGGTGCCGCGGCCGTGGGGCGCGCACGTTCCGGCGCTCCGACCATCTTGTTGGCTGATGCCGGCGCGCGCACGGCGTGCGACCCCGCAAAGTTCCCCGCATGCTGGGTGGCGAATACGGCCGGGCGTCCCTGATTGGCCTTGAATCGTTGTGCAGGGCTGCGCATGGCGGTATCGCGTTGCCTTGTTTGCATCGAGGTCGGCTGGATGTGGCGCTGGCTGGCCCATGCGCGCTGCTGTGCACTCGGTCGCGCGCCGAGGCCACCGCGGCCGCCGTTGTAGCTCACGCGGCTCGCGTGGACATTGTTGATGACGGTCTTGTTGACGTACACGTTGTGGATGTTGGTGACGTTGATGTTGTTGACCGCGCGGTTGTAGTAGAAATCGCGCCCTCGCCAACGGCCGCCGGAGTAACCGGTGCCAAAGTAGCCGTAGCCGTAGTTGACGCCGCCGTAGAAGCCGACGTGCGAGCCCCAGTAACCGCCGTGCCAGCGATAGAAGCCGTCCGACCAGCCCCACCAGCCCGGTGTCCACAGCAGGCCAATTTGCGGCGGCATCACCCAGGTACCCGGCACCCAGTAGTAGTCGCCATAATCCGGATCCCACGCCCAGTAGCCCGGCGTCCAGATGTAGCCCGGCCCCGGTATGACGGGCTGCGCGTAAACGGGCAGCGCCGGCGGCGGGATGCCGACCGAAATGCCGATGCCGATATCCACCCTGGCCTGGGCGGCTGGCGGGAGCGCCAGCATGGGTGCGGCCATGAGACTTGCAACGAGCAACGTTGTCGCAATGCGTTTCACGGTGACTTCTCCTGATCGGCCGACATGACCTGAGCATTAGAACGCGATGCTATTGTCGCAGTTGACGCATGCGATGCGGTCGGTTGCCCGCCATTTAGCCGGCATTGGGCGACGATTCATCCCCGCAAGGATTTCTGTCGCGTCAAACCCGAAAGCGTCAAGCGTCCTGCGTGGATTTCTTCTTTTCCTCGTCCCGCAATTCGCGCCGGAGAATCTTGCCGACGTTGCTCTTGGGCAGTTCCTTGCGGAACTCGATGTACTTGGGGCGCTTGTAGCCGGTCAGCTCGTCGTGGCAATACCGTTTGAGCGCGGCTTCGGTGAGGGCGGAATCCTTCTTCACGACGAACAGTTTCACCACTTCGCCGGAATGCTCGTCGGGCACTCCGATCGCGGCGACTTCCAGCACGCCGGGATGGCGCGCGACGACGTCCTCGATTTCGTTGGGGTACACGTTGAAACCCGAAACCAGGATCATGTCCTTCTTGCGGTCGACGATGAAGAAAAGCCCGTTCTCGTCCATTCGCGCGATGTCGCCGGTGCGCAGCCAGCCGTCGACATCCATTACCTTGGCGGTTTCCTCGGGGCGCTTCCAGTAGCCCTTCATCACTTGCGGGCCGCGCACGCACAGTTCGCCGGCTTCGCCGGCCGCCATGCTGCGGCCATCATCGTCGCGCAGACTGATGTCAGTGGACGGCAGCGGCATGCCGATCGAACCGGTGTATTCCTTGATGCTAAGCAGATTGGCGGTGGCGACCGGCGAGGTTTCAGTGAGCCCGTAGCCTTCGATCAGTGGAATGCCGGTCGCCTTTTTCCAGCGTTCGGCCACGGCGCGTTGCACGGCCATGCCGCCGGCCAGCGCGAACTTCACCCGTGAGCAATCGACCTGCGCGAAATCCGGATGGTGGAGCAGGGCGTTGTAAAGCGTGTTGACGCCGGTGATCGCACTCCAGCGCGATTTCTTCAGCGTCTTGATGAACGCCGGGATATCGCGCGGGTTGGTGATCAGCACGTTCTCGCCGCCGAAGTACGTCATCAGGATCGCGTTCACCGTCAGCGAGAAGATGTGGTACAGCGGCAGCGCGGTGATGATGTGTTCCTCGCCCTGGGTGAACAGGTCGCCCACCCAGGCGGCAAGTTGCAGCGTGTTCGCGACCATGTTGCCGTGCGTGAGCATCGCACCCTTGGCGACGCCAGTGGTGCCACCGGTGTATTGCAGGAAGGCATTGTCGTCGTGGCCGAGCTGCACCTTGGGCGCCTGCAGGCCAGCGCCCTTGCGCAGCACGTCGCCGAAGCAAAGGTGCCCCGGCAGCGACCAGCGCGGCACCATCTTCTTGATGTGCTTCACCGCGAAACTGATCAGCGGGCCCTTGGGAAAACCGAGCTGGTCGCCGATCGAGGTGACGATGACGTGCTGCACGTGCGTCTTGCCGATGGCTTCCTGCAGCGTCGCGGCGAAGTTCTCGAGCACCACGATGCTTTTCGCGCCGGAGTCTTCCAGCTGGTGCTGCAACTCGCGTGCGGTGTAAAGCGGATTGACATTGACGACGGTCAGGCCGGCGCGCAGCGCACCGAACAGCGCGATCGGGTACTGCAACAAGTTCGGCAACATGATCGCAAGGTGGTCACCCTTGCCGAGCTTCCACTCGTTCGCGAGGAACGCCGCGAACGTGGCGCTCTGGTGATCAAGCTCCGCCCACGTGAGCGTGACGCCGAAACTCGAATACGCCGGGCGCTGCGGATGGCGCGTGCAGGCTTGCTCGAACATCGCGACAATCGATGGGAGGGCGTCGACGTCGATTTCGGCCGGTACACCCGGCGGATAGTGCGCCAGCCATGGACGTGGGTCGGGCATGCTCGTTCCCTCCTGTGACCGCTTGCATGAACTGCCAGCATTGGACACGATAAGCATGGAGGCGGCAAGCTGCATTGCGGCAATCGTCAACGAGAGAGAGAGCGTGGACGCAATTACGCGAAGGCAACGGGTGCATCGAGCGACCTCCGTGAGGGCGGCCTGCATGGCTTGCCTGATGCTGGCGTTGGCGATGCTCACGGCCTGCCATCGCGCGCCGGCCGAGCAGCAGATTCGACAGGCCATCGATTCGGCTGTCGCGGCTGCGCGCGCGAACGACACGTCGGGTGTATTGACAGCCGTGGGCGACGATTTCACCGGCAACGACGGCGACTTCGACCGCAAGGGCCTGCGTCGCCTGCTCGCGCTGCGCGCGTTGCGTCAGGACAAAACCGGCGTGTTGATTGGCCCGGTCTCATTCGAGCACAACGGCAACCGCATCATCGCGAAATTCAACCTGGTGCTGACCGGCGGCAAACCGGGCGACCTGCTGCCGGAACGATCGACGATCTACGCGATGACCACCGCCTGGCGACTGGAGGGGAGCGATTGGCGCTGTTACAACGCGCATTGGGATAGTAAGGTGTAACCGAAGCGATCGACCGTCAACCAGGTGTTGCCATCCGTATCCGGCGTGGCAATCGGGAGGGGCGATGCGGCGAATTTTCGTGGTCGGATGTCCGCGTTCCGGCACCACGCTCGTGCAGGCGATGATCGCCCGCCATCCCGATGTGTTCTCGCTGCGCGAAACCTGCTTTCTGAGGGCAGTGCTCGGTGACCTGGAGTTGCGCTGGGGAGACCTGGGGGCACATAGCGACCGGCAGTGGTATCACCGCGCAGGCTTGGCTCGATCTTCGGGCAGGCGGCTCCTACGGGAATTGGAGCAACGGCATTTTGCGCACCCGTGGCGCAAGCCGGAGCCGAGAAGTTGGTCGGCTTGCGTAAAACGTTACGTGAAACTGCTGGATGCAGTGGCCAGCCGAGAAGGACGATCGCATTGGGTGGAGAAAACGCCCGATCACTTGCTCTATCTCGATGAAATTGCGCTGCACGTTCCCGATGCGATGTTCGTGCACGTTCTGCGGGACGGATTGGACGTGGTTGCTTCAGTGGCCGATGCGGACATGCATTATCACCAACAGACCGCCGGGTTCCGCGGCGGCATCGTCCAATGGTCGAAGCGCTGGAACCGCGCAATGGAGTTGCACGTCGCGCGACTGGGGCGGCCGAACAACCACGCCTTGTGCCTCGAAGATTTGATCGCCGATCCAGATGGGGAATGGAGGCGCTTACGGGACTTTCTGGATCTGGACCAAAACAGCGACCTGCTGTCGCGACCCGGCAGCGTCATCGCCGACATGGAATCGGAGCCCTGGAAAAACGCAGCGTTTTCGGGCTCCACATGCAGCCCGCATAGCAAGGTAACGGCGCTGTTCGGCACACGGTCGCTCACGTGGCTGCAGGAGCATCTGACCAACTATGAAGCCATCCGCGATGCGGTGCGCGAGCAGCACCGCACGATTTCATCGGATCTCGAACGCCAGGGCGAATCGCCGGAAAAGGGCAGGACGGCAGTCCGGAGTCCGCGGGGCGCCAATCCCCCGAACGCCGGGTGAGCCGCTGCAGTACGGCGGAAACGCCCCCACAGAGCAACGGGTTCGGGGGTGCTGCCCGCGGAATGCGGGCTTGTCCCAACGAGGGCGTGTCCTACGCCGCTTTCTTCGCCAGATCGCGCAGCACGTACTGCAGAATGCCGCCGTGCTTGTAGAAGTCGCGTTCCTTGGGCGTCAGCAGCATCACGTGCACATCGAACCCGGTCTTCTTGCCGACTTTTGACGTCGCAACCACGTGCGCCCACTTGGCGTCGCCACCGTCGAGTCCGGTGACCGCGAAGGTTTCCTTGCCGGTCAGGCCCAGCGATTGCGCGTTTTCGCCGTCCTTGAACTGCAGCGGCAGCACGCCCATGCCGACCAGGTTGGAGCGGTGGATACGCTCGAAACTTTCGGCGATCACCGCCTCGATGCCGAGCAACAGCGTGCCCTTGGCGGCCCAGTCGCGCGACGAGCCGGTGCCGTATTCCTTGCCGGCGATCACGATCAACGGCGTCTTTTCGGACTTGTATTTCATCGCGGCGTCGTAGATCGACATCTGCTCGCCGCTCGGCACGTGCATCGTGAAGCCGCCCTCGACGCCATCCAGCAGGCGGTTCTTGATGCGGATATTGGCGAAGGTGCCGCGCACCATGACGTCGTCGTTGCCGCGCCGCGAGCCATATGAGTTGAAATCCTTCGGTTCCACGCCGCGCGCCATCAGGTACTTGCCGGCGGGCGAGTCCTTCTTGATCGCGCCGGCGGGCGAGATGTGGTCGGTGGTGATGGAGTCGCCGAACAGGCCGATGCAGTAAGCGCCGGTGATGTCCGCGTGCCGCGGCAGTTCCATGGTCATGCCGTCGAAGTAGGGCGGATTCTTGATGTACGTGGACTTCTCATCCCACGCATATTGGTCGCCTTCCGGCGTTTCCACTGCGTTCCACTCCGCGCTGCCCTTGAACACGTTGGCGTAGTTCTTCGAGAACATGCCGGCGTTGACCGAACTGGCGACGAGGTCGGCGATTTCCTTGTTGCTCGGCCAGATGTCTTTCAGATAGACGTCCTTGCCATCCTTGCCTTTGCCCAGCGGCTGCGTCGACAGGTCGATGTCGATGGTGCCCGCGATCGAGAACGCCACCACCAGCGGCGGCGAGGCGAGGTAATTCATTTTCACTTCGGAATGGATGCGGCCTTCGAAATTGCGGTTGCCGGACAGCACTGCGGCGACCGCGAAATCGTTGTCGGTGACGCGCTTGCTGACGTCCTCCGGCAGCGGGCCGGAGTTGCCGATGCAGGTGGTGCAGCCGTAGCCGACCAGGAAGAAGCCCATGTCCTGCAGGTCTTTCATCAAGCCGGTGGCTTCGAGGTAATCGGTGACGACCTTCGAGCCGGGTGCCAAGGACGTCTTGACCCACGATTTCGGCTTCAAGCCGCGTTCGGCGGCCTTGCGCGCCAGCAGACCGGCCCCAATCATCACCGCGGGGTTCGACGTGTTGGTGCACGACGTGATCGCCGCGATCACCACCGAGCCGTTTTCCAGTTCGCAATGTTCGCCATGCGGGCACACCTCGGGCGAGGACTCGGCCTGACTCTCGGCGCGACCCACCGCGGTGCTGCCGCCTTCGTTCAAGAAGCGTTCCTTCTGCTTGTCCCACTTGTTGTTGCCGTTGTTGCCGAGCGCCTGCATCGCGGCCTTGTAGCTTTCGCGCATGTCGGTCAGCAACACGCGATCCTGCGGACGTTTGGGACCTGCCAGCGACGGCTTGACGTCGGCGAGATCCAGTTCGATCACCGCGCTGAATTCGGCTTGCGGCGAATTTTCGTCGTGCCACATGCCTTGCGCCTTCGCGTAGGCCTCGATCAGTTCGATCTGGTGCGCGTCACGGCCGGACAGGCGCAGGTAGGTGAGCGATTCCTTGTCGATCGGGCAGATCGCGCAAGTCGCGCCGTATTCGGGCGACATGTTGCCGAGCGTTGCGCGATCCGCCAGCGGCAGGTGCTGCAGGCCGGGACCGAAGAACTCCACGAACTTGCCGACCACGCCGTGCTTGCGCAGCATCTGCGTCACGGTCAAGACGAGGTCGGTCGCGGTCGCGCCTTCCGGCAACTTGCCGGTGAAGCGGAAGCCGACCACTTGCGGGATCAGCATCGAGGACGGCTGGCCCAGCATCGCGGCTTCCGCCTCGATGCCGCCTACGCCCCAGCCCAGCACGCCTAAGCCGTTCACCATCGTGGTGTGCGAGTCGGTGCCGAACAGCGTGTCCGGGAACGCCCAGGTCTGGCCGCCGATGTCGCGCGTCATCACCACGCGCGAGAGGTATTCGAGGTTCACCTGGTGCACGATGCCGGTGGCGGGCGGGACGACCTTGAAGTCGTCCAGCGCCTTCTGGCCCCAGCGCAGGAACGCGTAGCGTTCGTGGTTGCGCTTGAATTCGATCTCGGCGTTGCGCGCCAGCGCATCGGCCTCGCCGAACACGTCCACCTGCACCGAGTGGTCGATCACCAGTTCTGCAGGAGAGAGCGGATTGATCTTCTTTGGATCGCCGCCCAATGCGACCATCGCGTCGCGCATTGCGGCCAGATCCACCACGCACGGCACGCCGGTGAAATCCTGCAGCACCACGCGTGCGGGCAGGAAGGAGATTTCGGTGGAGGGTTCGGCCTTCGGATTCCAGTCAAGCACCGCCTGGATTTGTGCCTTGGTGACTTCGCTGCCGTCCTCGTTGCGCAGCAGGTTTTCCAGCAGGATCTTCATCGAGTAGGGCAGGCGCTTGATGTCGTGCTGCTTGCCCAGCTTCGCGAAACTGGCGATCTGGTAAGACTTGCCGCCAACGTTGAGGGTGTCGCGAATCCCGAAAGAGTCTTGCATGGTGCTCTCCTTGTTGCCGCGCGGTGCGTGGATGGCGCGGGATGACATCGAATGGACCGCCTATTATCGCGCAAACCCCGCCGCGATGCCCGCGCACCTGCGCCGACGGGAGTGAATCGGTAGACTCACGCGAACCTGACGGGGACATCGCGCACGTGACGAGCACACCGGTGAGCAGGCACGGCAGACCATGATCGCACCCGTCCGCCTGTTGCTCCGCATCTACGAAAAGTGGAAGCGCGACACCCTTTACGAGGGTGATTTCCGTCCCAGCATCAGCATCCTCAAGCTTTCCTTCATCGCACTGTTCATCGGTGGTGCGGCGGCGGTCATCGCGTGGATGCTGTACCGGCTGATTGGACTGGTGACGCATATCGCATTCGCCGGGCAATGGAATTTCGGTTTCGTCCAGCCGGCCGCGTTGCACGCGCCGTGGTGGGTGATCATCCTTGCGCCCGTGGTCGGGGGCCTGATCATAGGATTCATGGCGCGCTACGGCACCGAGCGCATTCGTGGCCACGGCATTCCCGAAGCGCTGGAAGCCATCCTGTTCCGGCGCAGCAAGATGATGGCGAAGGTCGCCATCCTGAAACCGTTGTCGTCGGCAATCGCGATCGGCACCGGCGGCCCGTTCGGCGCCGAAGGTCCGATCATCATGACCGGTGGCGCAGTCGGCTCGCTGATCGGGCAGATGTTCTCTCTGACCTCGATCGAACGGCGCACGCTGCTGGTGGCGGGCGCCTGCGCGGGCATGTCGGCGACCTTCGCGACGCCGATCGCGGCCACGCTGGTCGGCGTCGAAATGCTGCTGTTCGAGATGCGCCCGCGCAGCACCATTCCGGTCGCGGTCGCGTGTTTTGTTGCGGCGGTGTTGCGGCCGTTCCTGATCGGACCAGGGCCGCTGTTTCCCATCACGGTCCAGTTCCATCTGCATATCGCGGAGTTCGGGATGGCCGCCGTCAGTGGCTTGATGGCCGGATTGCTGGCCACCGCGGTGACGTTTCTCGTCTACAAGGTCGAGGATGGCTACCGCAAGCTGCCGATCCACTGGATGTGGTGGCCCGCCATCGGCGCGCTGGTGGTCGGCATCGGCGGTGTGATCGATCCGCAGACGCTGGGTGTGGGGTACGACATCATCTATCAGTTGTTGACCGGCAAGATCGTCGGCGCCGCGATCGTCACCTTCATGATCGTCAAGGCGCTGATCTGGATCGTGTACCTGAGTTCGGGCACTTCCGGCGGCACGCTGGCGCCGTTGCTGGCGCTCGGTGCCGGGCTGGGCGGGCTGGAAGCGATGATTTTCCCGGGCCCGTATCCGCTGCTGTGGCCATTGCTCGGGATGGGCGCGATGCTGGCCGCGGTGATGCGCATGCCGTTCACCTCGATCCTGTTCGCGCTGGAATTGACCGGCAACGCCAGCATGCTGCCAGCGTTGTTGATCACCTGCACGACGGCTTATGGCGCGAGCGTGTTCCTGATGAAGCGTTCCATCCTCACCGAAAAGATCGCTCGGCGCGGCTTGAACATCTTTCGTCCGTACACGCTCAACCGGCTGGAATACATGACCGTGAAGGAAGTGATGACGCGCGAGGTCCTGGGTATTCCGGCGGACATGACCGTGCGCGAATTGGCGGGAAGGTATTTCGGGGTCGAGCAAAAGCATCGCGCCTATCCGGTGGTGGATGCAGGGGGGATTTTGCTGGGCATCGTCGATCGTGCGCGATTGCGCGCGTGGCTGGAAAGCGACGACTCCGGCGCCGCGCAGCTTTCCGACCTCATGAGTGGTGATCCGGTGGTCGCCTTTCCCGAGGAAAGTTGCCAGAGCATCGCGATTCGCATGGCAGTGGAGAAACGTGATCGCATCCCCGTGGTGACCCGAGACGACCATCGACTCCTTGGCATCGTTACACGTTACGATCTGCTCACGCCGTACACGCAGACCCACGACGAGGAACTGTTGCGCGAACGGGTGTTTCGCAGGCGCGGGCATCCATGAGATGCTTTCCCGCAGTTGGGCTGAACCGGCGCTCTTGCCGGTGAAGCCCAACATGATGCGCGACGATGTTGGGCTTCCGCCATGAAGCTGGCGCCAGCCCAACCTGTGAATGCGACAGCTGTTTTCGACGGCCCAGACCGTCAACCGCGCAACGCGACGCCCGTGAGCATCCCCCGCGCGATCATCACCTCGCGCTTGGACCGCAGCAGCAGGTGCCGCCGCCGGCCGCCCAATTGCCGCCACAGCACGGCCGCCCGCACCGCGGCCAACAACAGTGCGCGTACGCGCTTGACTTGTACGGGCTGCTGCAGGTACAGCGGATTGCCGACGACGGTGATGCGCGGTTTCAGCCCTGACAGGTTGGTGCTGTAAAGATCTGCAAGGCGGGCGATGATCGTGGGATGGGTGAGGGGAAAGTGCTGCAGCTGGCGCTGCATGCCGGTCAGCCCCTCGCCGAGTTGCCGATTGATGTCGGGATGGGCCGCGAGGCTGCGTTCCAGCTTCACCACGTTGATCAACATGTGGAACAGCGGCAGATCGCGATCATTGCCTTCCACCTGTTCGACCAGCACGCGCAGGCCGCGCCGCACGCCGCGATTGCCGCCGAACACGTCGGCGGCGCTGGCCGATTCCAGCTTGAACACGCTGGCCAGACTTGCCTCCATCGCTTCGGGATCGCAATCGCCCTCGCGCGCGAGATCGCGCACCAGCGACAGAGCCTGGAACACACCTGCCAACGCCAGCACGCGGGATTCCTTCACGCCGCGGCTCCAATCGACGGGGCGTCAGTGGCATCGATTACGGCGCCGCCGAGGCATTCATCGTCGCGATAGAACACTACCGATTGCCCTGGCGCAACCGCGCGTTGCGTTGCTTCGAAGCGCACTGCGCAATGATCGCCTTGCACCTCGACGTGGCATGCCTGCGATGGCTGGCGGTAGCGCGTCATCGCCGCGCAATCGAACGATGCCGCGGGCGGAACGCCAGCGATCCAGTGCGCGCCGCTTGCGTTCAGCGAGTGCGATTGCAGCCACGGACTGTCGTGGCCCTGGTCGACGTACACGACATTGGCGGCGACGTCTTTCCCGACTACGTACCAGGCTTCGCCATTGCCGCCGGCACGGCCGCCGATGTGCAAACCGGACCGCTGGCCGGGCGTGTAGAACATCGCGCCCTCGTGCTCGCCCAATGTGCGGCCACCCGGATCTCGCAATTCGCCCGGCTGCGCCGGCAGGTACGTGGAAAGGAACGCGCGGAAATCGCGCTCGCCGATGAAGCAGATGCCGGTGGAATCCTTTTTCGCCGCGACGGGCAGGCCCGCGTCGTCGGCCATCCCGCGCACGTCGGTTTTGTGCAGGTCGCCGAGCGGAAACATCGCCGCACCAAGTTGGTCCTGATCCAGCATGTGCAGAAAATAGGTCTGGTCCTTGGAGTTGTCGCGCGCCCGCAGCAACCGCCAGCGGCCTTCGAAATTTTCATTGCGCGCGTAATGACCGGTCGCGATTTTTTCCGCCCCGTCCGCGCGGGCCGCATCGAGGAATGAACCGAATTTGATTTCGCGATTGCACAGCACGTCGGGGTTGGGCGTGCGGCCGGCGCGGTATTCATCGAGGAAGTATGCGAACACCCGTGCGCGGTATTCCGCCGCGAAGTTGCCGCTGCGGAACGGGATGCCCAGCTTCGCGCACACCGCCAGCGCATCCTTGCGATCGGCGTCGGCATGGCAGCCGGATTCGGGGTCTTCGTCTTCCCAGTTGAGCATGAAGAACCCGGACACGTCGTGACCGGCATTTTTCAGCAGCAGCGCCGCCACCGAGGAATCGACCCCGCCGGACATGCCGACCATGACCCGCATGCTCACGCGCTCCGCGCCGGCAGCAGCGAGCGCAGCGTCGCAAGCGACAGGCGCTGGCCGGCGAGCCAGTCATTGAGGGTGCTCAGTACCAGCGCACTGCGCAAACGCGTTGCATTGGCCGCGATGTCCGCGTAGCTCATCCACAGTGCACGGGTGATGCCCTTGTCCAATGGCTGTTCCGGATGGTGTCTCAGCGGATGACCTGCAAACGCGAAGCGCACGATGTGGTGATCGTGCACGCGGCTGTGCCATTGCTGCACGCCGATGAAATGATCCAGTGCGACCTCCCAGCCGGTTTCCTCCAGGGTCTCGCGTACCGCGGCTTCGGCCAGGCTTTCATGGTCTTCGAGGTGTCCCGCCGGCTGGTTGAGTTGCAGCGCGCCACGGATGTCTTCCTCGACCATCAGGAAGCGGTCCCCATCGGAGATCACGCAGGCCACGGTGACGTGCGGGCACCAGATTGCAGCCCGTTCGGGCGCGGTGGTGAACTCGTCCATTTCTTCCATGTCGACTTGCACTGGAAATTCCACCATTTTGCCATCATCTGATGTGACGTTTCGTCACCACTTGCCTGCGTCCGCGGGCATATACTCGGGTCGAAGAGCAGGATCCACATGACGCCAGGAAAAACGCACGACAACGAGGCCGAGCATGAGCAGGGCGTGGTCGTCGAACCCAGCCGTCCGGAAACGGCTCGACCGCCGCTGTACCAGGTGGTGCTGCT
>Ga0207667_10004667_pt1 | contig 16785 bp, 10 predicted proteins | sample KBSCornC52_FD_184301 | JGI IMG/M metagenome (GOLD analysis project Ga0207667, IMG submission 184301) | Corn rhizosphere microbial communities from Kellogg Biological Station, Michigan, USA - KBS Corn C5-2 (SPAdes) (version 2) | ecosystem: Host-associated > Plants > Roots > Rhizosphere > Soil ...
CGTCGTCGACGGCCGGCTGTTTCCGAGCGACGACGAGGCCGCGCTGCGCGCCTGCCTCGTGGCGCTGTGCAGCGACGACGCCGAACGCGCGCGCCTGGGCGCGGCGGCGCGCGAGCGCGTGCTGTCCACGTTCGACATCGACCAGATGATCGAACGCTACGAGCGGCTGTACGAGCGCGTCCACGCGCGCACCGCGCGATGAGCGCGACCGGCAGCGAGCCGCTCGCGGCCGCGCCGGGCGCGCCTGCGGACGCGCTGGCGGGCTCGACCCGCCTGCGCGTCGTCGTCCTCACCACCTTCTTCCCGAGCCCCCGCGACCCGTTCCGCACGCCCTTCCTGCGCAACCTGGTCGACGCCATGGCGGGCCATTGCGATCAGGAGCTCGTGATCCCGGTGCCGCGCCGCCCGCCCATCGGCCCGTGGCGCGACGCCCAGCCCGTGCCGGCCCGCGAGACCCACGCCGGCTGGACGCTGGCGCATCCGCGCTACCTGGCCGTGCCCGGCCTGCACTGGCTGTCGGGGCTCACTTACTTCCTGGGGGTGTGGCGCACGCTGCGCGCGCTCAGGCAGCGCCACGGCCGCTTCGTGCTGCACGCGCACTGCGCCTACCCGGACGTGGTCGGCGCAGCGCTCGCCGCCCGCGCGCTCGGCCTGCCCCTGGTGGCCACCGCGCACGGCAGCGACATCAACATCAGCGGCCGGCAGCGCTTGCTGCGGCCGCAGATCCGCTGGGCGCTGCGTGCCGCGCGCCGCGTCATCGCCGTCAGCGCGCCGCTGGCCCAGGCGGTCGCCGAACTGACCGGGTTGCCGGCCAGCAGGATCGAGTGCATTCCGTGTGCCGGCTACGCTCCGGCCGTGTTCCATCCGCGCGACGCCGGCGAGCGCGCCCGCCTGCGCCGGGCGCTCGACGTCCCCGCCGATGCCCGCCTCGTGCTGTTCGTGGGCCATCTGGTGCCGGTCAAGGCGCTGGACGTGCTCCTGCGCGCCGCCGCCCAGCTGCAAGGCGATCCGTCGGTGGGTGCTCACCTTCGACTGGTGCTGATCGGGGAAGGCACGGAACGTGGCACGCTCGAGCAGCAGGCGCGCGCGCTGGGGATCTCCGACCGCGTGGTCTTCCTCGGGCCCAAGCCCCAGCCGGTCGTCGCGGACTGGATCGCCGCCGCCGACCTGCTCACGCTGCCGAGCCACAACGAAGGCTCGCCCAACGTCATCGTCGAGGCGCTGGCCAGCGGCACGCCGGTCGTCGCCAGCCGCGTGGGCGGCATCCCCGATCTCGTCGACGACGGCGTCAACGGGCTGCTGGTGCCGCCGGGCGACGCCGGGCAGCTCGCCGCGGCCCTCGCGGCGGCCCTGGGCCGCCGCTGGGATCCGGCACGCATCGCCGCGTCGATCGCCCATCTCACCTGGCCCGCCCTGGGCCGGCGCAACCACGACGTCCTCGCAGCCGTCGCCATGGAGACCGCCCATGCTGGCGCTCGCTAGAACCCTGTCCAAGGACCTGCTGCAGCAGGCCGTCTTCCCAGACCGCTTCCTCTGGCGACTGCCCAAGCCGCGCCGCGCCATCGCGCTGACCTTCGACGACGGCCCGCACCCCGAGCACACGCCGGCGATGCTGGACGTCCTCGCGCGCGCGGGCGTGCGCGCCACCTTCTTCGTGGTGGGCCGGGAGGTCGAGAAGCATCCCGAGGTCGCGCGCCGCATCGTTGCCGAAGGCCATGGCATCGGCGGCCACAGCTACGACCACACGGTGATGACGACGCTGGACGCCACGGCGCTGGTGGACGACCTGGCGCACTGCCGGCGTGTCATCCGCGAGGCGACCGGGCTGGACACCGGCCTGTTCCGCCCGCCCAAGGGCGAAGTGAGCCTGCGCTCCATCCGCACGGTCTGCCGCGCCGGCTACACCCTGGTGCACTGGACGAAGACCTACAGCGACTACCGGCAGGATGGCGTCGAGCCGTTGACCCGCCGCATCGACGCCGCGCCTCCGGTGCCTGGCGACGTCCTGCTCTTCCACGACCACAACCCGCTCACCGTGCGCGCGCTCGACTTGAAATTGCCGCAATGGCGTTCCGCGGGACTGGAATTCGCGCCGCTGCACCGCCCTGTCGAGCTGCAGGTCGGCCCCTCGAAGGTCGGTTCTGGTAAGTCCCTGTAACTTGAGATTCTGCCGAAACCGTCACGGAATTGGAATGAATGCACATTCGTTGCCCTCAGGCCACGACGATTGAGCAGGACGAGGTCGGGCGCTCGGGGATGGCCCTTTTCACGGCCTGATTGCCAACTTTTCCGCAAGTTTGCCCTCTGAAAATCTCGCGTTGCCGGCCAATCACAATCCCCATTTCTGGGGAGCCATTCAGCCATCCCTTGGGTACCCCCTAGTTTGAAAACGGCCCTCGACAGCGAGGAATCTGTCGCGCAGGAATCGCGCGGCCGTTTGTAACGAGGTCGCAAACCGACCTTACCGACCCCGCACAGCCTGCCGATACGCTGTGCATACGCAACGTGCCCCAAGGCTTCCAACGCCCCGACGCCAGTCCGGCAACGCCATACGGGACCTGCACGGTCGGTCAACCCTCCTCCGACCCGTCGCACGGCCCTCCGCACCTTGCCTTTGAGCCGCATCGCTACGCCGCAAGGCGGGCGGAAGCCTGTCCAAAAGAAGTTGCCTGGATCTGCACCCATGAAATCGAAAGTGAAGTTCGCCGCGAAGTCGGCCGCCCAGCTCGCCGCCATCGCCACGTTCGCCGCCTACGGCAGCGCCGCGCATGCGACCACCGTCAAACTGACCGTCAATGCGGGTGTGGGCGGTGTCGTCCAGAGCACGCCTTACGGACTGATCAGCTGCACGAGCTCACCCCAGACGTCCACCTGCTCGGCCAACGTCAGCGCCGGCCTGGCCGTCGCCCTGACCGAGACACCGCTGCCCGGCTACACGTTCGCCGGCTGGAGCGGCGCCAACTGTTCGGGCACCGCCGCGACTTGCTACACCCGCGTTTCGTCGAACGAGACGATCACCGCCCAGTTCAAGCCTGCTTCGTCCACCACCGCGACCACCAGCGGCACCGTGACGCTGACGGTCATCTCCGGGTTTGGCGGCACGGTCGAGAGCACGCCGTACGGGCTCATCAGTTGCACCAGCGACCCCAGGACGTCCCTGTGCTCGAAGGCCATGCCCTCGGGCACGACCCTCTCGCTGACGGCGCGCCCTGTCTCGGGCTACGCCTTCGCTGGCTGGAGCGGCGGCACCTGCTCGGGCACGGCCCTGACCTGCACGACCAAGGTCTCGGCGACGGAAACCATCTCCGCGCTGTTCCGCTCCACTACCATCAAGCCGGCTCCGGCCCCGGCCCCGGCTCCGGCTCCGGCTCCGGCTCCGGCTCCGGCCCCGGCTCCGGCCCCGGCGCCTGCCCCCGCTCCGGCTCCGGCCCCGGCGCCTGCCCCCGCTCCGGCCCCGGCCCCGGCCCCGGCCCCGGCTCCGGCCCCGGCGCCTGCCCCCGCGCCCGCTCCCGTCAGCGGTGCGCCACTCGTGTCCTTCACGGACGCCCTGTCCGGCCCCGTCGCTGGCGGCGAGAACAACCTCGGCGGCTATCTGTCGATCTTCGGCGAGAACTTCGGCAGCGCGTCCGGACTGGGCACCGCCACCAAGGTGTACATCGGTGGTGTCGAGGTCGCGAACTACCGCTACCTCGGCGCGGCCAAGGTTGCCGGCAAGATCGGCCTGCAGCAGCTGACCGTGCAGGTCGGCCATCTCGCCGGCCTGCCCATGGGCACCGCCGAACAGGTCCAGGTCGTCGTCAACGGCGTGGCCAGCAACGTCAACAACACCTTCACGCCCAATCCGGGCCGCGTGCTGTTCGTCTCCCTGACTGGCGACGATTCGACCGCGGTCGCCGGTGACATCAGCCATCCGTGGCGCCACCTGCAGACCAGCACCAACGGCGGCGTGGCCGGCATCATCCAGGCGGGTGACCAGGTCGTGATCCGCGGCGGCTCGTGGTCGGACGTCGGCTTCGACACCGCGTGGTTCCGCTTCCGCTACACGAACCAGGAAGGCAAGAAGCCCACGGGCGCCGCCGGCACCGGCTGGATCCAGTTCACGGCCTACCCTGGCGCGATCAACGCCAACAAGATCGAGGACGTGCACTACACGACGCCGGCCGGCATGAAGGGCGGCTTCCAGGGCGCCAATTCGGCCTACTACGGCACGACGGGTGACTACATCGGCATCTCCAATCTCCACATGGACGTGAATGCCAATGCGACGTCCGACGCCGCTCCCGTGAACGTCCAGTACTCGGCAGGCCCGTGGCGTGTCGTCAACAACGAACTGGGCCCGTGGCCGGCAGCGATCCACTCGTTGGCGGCGGGCGTATCGGGTCACGGCAACGGCACCGCGGTGCTGGGCAACCTGATCCACGACATCGCCTGCACGGGCGCCAGCGAGAACCACGGCATCTACGCCGACTCCGGGGCGAGCAACTGGGAGATCGGCTACAACTGGATCCACGACATCACCGGGGGCAACCTGATCCAGTTCTACGACAACGTGGGCCTGGCGGGCAACTCGTACACGGGCTTCCCGAGCGGCTGGACCGGCTTCACGGGCATGAACATCCACCACAACTGGATGGAAAACAGCGGCAAGTACGGCCTGAACATGGCTGACAGCATCCAGTCGGGCACCATCTGGAACAACGTGATCATCGGAGCGACCTATTCGGGCCTGCGCATCAACACGATCTCCCAGAACATGAACCTCGTGGTCGCGTTCAACACGTTCTATGACAACGATCGTGTCGCCAGCGGGTCGGGCAATGGCCAGGTGCTCAACACGTGGGGCAGCTATGGCCCGACCGGCACCATCAAGGTCTACGACAACATCTTCGCCGCAGGCCCCCGCACGACATCCGGTTCCGCGTACTACGTGAACACCGGCAGCTCGGACGCCTATCTCCAGTTCGCCCGCAACATGTATTGGGACAACGGCCTGGGCTGGGGCAAGACGACCGTCTCGCGCGATGCGCTGGCCCTGTTCGCCAATCCGCTGTTCACGTCTGCCACGACGGGTGACCTGTCCATCAGTTCGACGAGCCCGGCGCGCAACGTCGGCACGCAGGCGATTCCGTTCAGCATGTCCAACGACTTCACCGTCATGGGCGCCCGCGGCGTCGGCGGCGCGAACGACCTCGGCGCCTTCGAACGCCAGAACTGAGGGTCTCCGACCCTCCGCAAGCCGGCCCGGCCATTCGCCGCGGCCGGCTTTTTCATTTCACCCCGCTACATATGCTTGCAGTCGTAGCGTCTGCTGTTGAGCACTCCTTCCCCAGGTGAGGTAGAAAGCGACTTCGCGACAGGTGAGGCGACGTGCGACCGCCAGCCCGACTGCGAGAATGGCGGGCAATCGCCGCCTTCGTCTGCCCCATGGCGCTTCGTCCGTCACGCAACAATCACTACATGAACACGAACTTCATCGGAGCGCGCGGCCGAGTCCTCCTGGCGATCGGCAGCATGATGGCCTTGGTCGCCTGCGGCGGCGGCGGCTCGGATGGCAAGTCACCACTGTCGCCGCCGCCGAGCCCTAGTCCGGCGCCGACTCCGGCGCCGACTCCTTCCCCGGCGCCGACCCCGTCACCGACTCCAGCTCCGTCACCGACTCCGACTCCGACTCCTTCACCGTCTCCCGCGCCGGCTCCGACGCCCGCGCCGGCTCCGACCCCCACGACGGCCGCCCTCACGCTCACGACCACCTCGGGTGGTGCGATCGGCTCGTCGACGCCGTCGGGCACCACGTGCACCTCCTTGTGCAGCACGTCGTACACCGTCGGCGCCGCCGTCACGCTCACGGCATCGGCTGCGATCAACTATGCGTTCACTGGCTGGACCGGGGCTTGTGCCGGATCCGCCCTGACCTGCAACGTGACGCTGTCGGCCGACAAGACCGTCGGTGCCACCTTCAGCCCGATCGCCCCGGTCCAGGGGGCGCCGTACGTGGAATACACCGATGCGCTGTCCGGCCCCATCACCGGCGGCGAAGGCAACCAGGGCGGCTACCTGTCCCTGTTCGGCGAGAACTTCGGCAGCGCGGGGCTGGGTACGACCACGAAGGTCTACATCGGCGGCGTGGAGGTCGCCAACTACCGCTACCTGGGTCCGGCCAAGGTCAGCGCCAAGCTGGGGCTGCAGCAGATCACGGTGCAGGTCGGCAACCTGAATCTGCCGTTGGGGGTACCGGCGCCCGTCAAGGTGGTCGTGGGCAGCGCTGCCAGCAATGTCAACAACACCTTCACGCCCAATCCGGGCCGGGTGCTGTTCGTCTCGCTGACGGGCAACGACACCACCGCCGTCGCGGGCGACATCGCGCATCCGTGGCGTCACCTGCAGACGAGCACCAACGGCGGCGTCGGCGGCGTCGTCCAGGCTGGTGACCAGGTGGTCATCCGGGGCGGCGCGTGGTCGGACATCGGCTTCGATTCGTCCTGGTTCCGATTCCGCTATTCCAATCAGGAAGGCTCGCCTCCCACGGGCGCCAGCGGCACGGGCTGGATCCATTTCACCGCCTATCCGGGTGCGGTCAACGCCAACCGGATCGACGACGTCCACTACACGACGCCTGCCAGCATGAAGGGCGGGTTCCAGGGCGCCAACTCGGCATACTTCGGCACGACCGGCGACTACATCAGCATCTCGAACCTGCACCTGGACGTGAACGCGAACGCCACGACCGATGCCGCGCCGATCAACATCCAGTATTCGGCCGGCCCCTGGCGCATCGTCAACAACGAGCTGGGGCCGTGGCCTGCAGCCATCCATTCGCTGGCCGCGGGCGTCTCGGGACACGGCAACGGCACCACGGTGCTCGGCAACCACATCCACGACATCGCCTGCACGGGCGCCAGCGAGAACCACGGCATCTATGCGGACTCGGGTGCGGTCAACTGGAACATCGGTTTCAACTGGATCCACGACATCACCGGTGGCAACCTCATTCAGTTCTACGACAACGTGGGCCTGGCGGGCAATTCGTACACGGGCTTCCCAAGCGGCTGGACAGGCTTCGCCGGCATGAAGGTCTTCAACAACTGGATGGAGAACAGCGGCAAGTACGGCCTGAACCTGGCCGACAGCATCCAGTCCGGGGCCATCTGGAACAACGTGATCGTCGGCGCGACGTATTCCGGCCTGCGTATCAACACGATCTCGAAGAACATGGACCTGACGGTTGCCTACAACACGTTCTACGACAACGATCGTGTCGCGAGCGGCTCCGGCAACGGCCAGGTGCTCAATACCTGGGGCAGCTACAGCCCGACCGGCAGCATCAAGATCTACGACAACATCTTCGCGGCAGGCCCGCGCACGGTGTCCAGCTCGAGCTTCTACGAGAACACGGGCAGTTCGGACGCCTACTTGAAGTTCGCGCGCAACCTGTGGTGGGACAACGGCCTGGGATGGGATCACGCGACGGTCGCTGCGGATGCGTCCGCATTGTTCGCCGACCCGAAATTCGTTTCGGCCAGCACCGCGAATCTGTCCCTGGCCGTGGGCAGCCCCGCCGCGAACGCCGGAACGCAGGCGACCCTGCTCACGATCATCCAGGATTTCGCCGGCGCGCCGCGCGTGGTCAGCGGCATCAGCGACCTGGGCGCACTCGAATCGAGCAATTGATGCCCAGGCGGCGGCTGCCGGCCGCCGCCCAGGTCATGACAATGGCGGCCTGCTCGCGGCAAGTTGCCGCCTAGTTCTCGACATCGCCACCTCTTTTGGGGGAAGCGGCCTGGGCAGTGGGTCCGAAGCGGGGTACCTTGTAATAGGATGTCACGCCCGCGGATCGTCGCGGCCGTCGTCGAGAGCCCCGGGTGTTCAGCTTCGTTTTTCCCTTCGCGAACTTCTTTCAGCCAGGTATCTTCTGGCCGCAACTCGCGGAGTACCGGCCCTTGCAGCTCATTGCCCTCGTCGCGGTGCTGGCCAGCTTCATGGGGTCGGCCACTTACAGCCGCATGGACGCCTTGCGCCACCCGGCCGCCAAGTGGCTGTGGATCTTCCTGCTCCTGCAGCCGCTGTCCGTCTACCGGACGGGTTTCAGCGGCATGCTGCAGGAGGCCGGCTTCTGGCTCACTTATGCGCTCTTCGTAGCGGTGTCGCTGCGCGTCATCGACAACCCGGCGTCGCTGCGTCGCTACGTGTGGGGGATGATGTGCGGGAGCGCCTGGATCATCTTCTGGGGCATCTACGCCACCTTGCACGGCCTTGAAGACGCCACGAACGGCGGCCGGGCGGGGGCGTACGGGATGTACGAGAACCACAACGACTACTCGTTCATCATCGTTCAGACGCTGCCGTTCTACTTCATCTACTGGCGCACGGAGACAGGGTTCGTGCGCCGGCTGCTGCTGTTGGCAGCGACGCTCGGATCGGTGGCTGGCATCTTCCTGTCGCTTTCGCGCGGCGGCATGATGGCGCTCGTCCTGGAGGCAGGCCTGATCGTCGTGTTCACGATGACGCGGCGCCAGCAGTTGATCCTGCTGCCGCTCGTGTGCCTGGTGGGCGCGGGTGCGATCAGCTATCAATATGTGAAGCGGGCGCAGAACCAGGGCGACAGCTATACCGCCGAGGATGCTGAATCATCGCGCTGGGAACTGTGGCAGGCCGGTGGAAACATGCTCAAGGCGCACCCGTTCCTGGGCATCGGAAGCCGCAGCTTCGGCGAGAACGCCACCGCCTACGGCGAGATCAGCCATGACAACCTCGGCAAGAACGCGCACAACACCTTCATAGAGGCTGCCGCGACGACCGGACTGCTCGGCCTCGCCGCGCTGCTGAAGATGATCATCGAGACGCTGCGCGAGCTCCGGCGCAGCGTCGTCGTCCAGGCTTCGGCCTGGGAATTGAACACCCGCAAGGCGACACTGGTGGCCTTCTACACCATCATCTTTCGGTCGTTGTTCGACGCCAAGTCCTGGGACTGGAGCTACTACGTCCTGATCACGATCGCCGTGACAAGCTCGGCGATGCTCAGGAAGCGAGCCGAGGCCGCGCCGCAAGCGGACAGCGCGGACGCGCACCCGCCGCTGCGCGCCGCAGCGCCGTCGTCGAACAAGCTGCCATGACCTTCGAACCCGCGTGCCCTTGAGCCAAACATGGCCAGCCTGTCGCAGAAAGCCGGCTTCCTCATCGGGGCCAATCTCATCAAATACGCCGTCGGCTTCATGCTGCCGATGCTCATGGTGCGCCTGCTCTCCAAGGGAGACTACGGCACGTACCAGCAATTGCTGCTTGTCAACTCGATGGCGCTCGGATTGCTGACGCTGGGCTTGCCCAGCTCGATCTACTTCTTCTACAACCGCATCAGCGAAACACGCCGACCCGCGCTGGTCCTGCAGACATTGTCGATGCTGGCCGTCGCGGGCGTGATCGCGACGCTGGGCATCGCGATCGGAGCGCCCCTGATCGCGCTGCGCACCAGCAACGCAGCCCTGGTCGACCTGCTTCCGGTCTACGCGCTCGCCATCGGCCTGATGCTGGCCGCCGAGCACTTCACCAGCTTCATGGTGGCCCAGGATCGTTACGCCTCGGCAGTGGGCTTCGAGACCTTCGAGACCGTCGTGCGCGTCCTCACGCTCATGCTGCCGATCTCGCTGGGCTGGGGCATGCGCGGGCTCGTCGTGGCCGCGGTGGTCTACGCTCTTGGCCGACTTGTCGTGCGCACCTTCTGGCTGACCAGCACCGGCTCGCACCGCCTGTCGATCCGCGACGGGCGCGACACGTTCTTCCGCGAGCAGTTGGCCTACAGCATCCCGCTGTGGATGACTTCCGTCGTCGGGGTGCTCGGCGGCCTCCTCGACAGGACGATCGTCGCGTCGGCCTTCACGCCTGTGGACTTCGCAATCTACAGCGTGGGCGCCTTCGCCGTGCCGCTGGACGTCATCTTCCAGGCTTCCGTGGCGGACGTGCTGCGCGCCTCTCTGCCGCCGCTGATCGGCCGCGGCGAGCTGGAGGAAGTCGCCCGTCTGCTCAGGCAGGCGGTGCGCAAGCTTTCGTTGATCATGCTGCCGTCGTGCGTATTCCTCTTCGGTTTTGCAAACGAGTTCGTGACGATGCTTTTCACGAACCAGTATGCAGACAGCGTGCGCGTCTTCCGGATCTACACGCTCTGCATCCCCCTTTTCATGTTCACCCTGAGCCTCGTGCCCCAGGTCTTCGGGCGCACGCGCATCAACCTGAACATCGTGGTCGCAGTCACTGCCTTCCACGTCGTGCTGAGCTTCACCCTGCTCAGGCTGATAGGCTTCTATGGGCCGGCGGTCTCCGGCGTCGTCACGTCCTACGTGTCGACCGCCATCTATCTGCGGGTGGCCATGCAGCTCACTGGTGCGCCGCTGCGTCGACTCCTTCCGATACCGGAGCTCGCGCGAGCGCTCGCCTGCGCCGGCGTCGCATTCGGTTCGGCCTGGCTCTGCGGCGACCTGACGACCAGCAAGGTGTGCAACTTCCTGGTGCACGCCAGCGTCTTCTTGCTGGCGTACGTCGGAACGGGCTTCGCGGTCGGCCTTCTCACCGCGGAGGACAAGCGCATGGCCCGACGAATGGCCGAACGGCTCCACCTTGTACGGCCGGCCCCACAAGCATGACCCTCCCACGTTGTCCACGACCGGCGATTCCGGGCTGCCGGGTCGAACCGCCCCCCGCGGCCACGACGGCGAACCGCCCTTGTGCCGATATGCCATGACTCAAGAAGAACTGACGATCCTCCCGACACATGCCGGGCCGCCCAAGAAACTGCGGGCGGTCGTCTTCGGCGGCGGCGTCGGGATGTTCCCGCCGCTGTACCAGCGACTGCAAGAGCAATTCGACGTCATTGCCACGTTCGATCCCCGGGAATCGCAGTGGCAAGGCCTGTGGTTCAAGTTGCGCGCGATGCGCTGGCCGCGCCAGTCCTGGTATCGCAAGTGGCGCTATTTCATGGAAAAGACAGGGCCGTCGTTTCGCCGTCGCACTCGGGAAGCCGAGAAGCTCATCGCGCCGCTGCGTGGGCAATACGACGTGATAGCGTTCTTCGGCGCGATGTACGCGCCGGGCCTGGTGATCGACAAGCCGATGCTGCTCTTCACCGACTCCTGCCGGTGGCTTTCTTCGAGGAACCCGAACGACACGATCTCGCACTTCGCCAACAGGCGCGACGAGGCCGATTGGCTGCAACTCGAACGCGACCTCTACGTCCAGGCCACGCGCATCTTCGTGGGCAGCGAATTCGTTCGCAAAGCGCTCGTCGACCACTACGGCGTCTCGCCCGCGTGCGCGGTCAACACGGGCTTCGGCGCCGGGGTGGGCTTCGGTGCGCCGGTCGACAAGCAATTCGACGGCCGCACGATCCTGTACATCGGAAAGGGCGACTTCGAGAAGAAGGGTGGCACGCTGCTGATGCGTGCGTTCGAAAAGGTTCGCGCCGTCATCCCGGACGCGGAACTGCACATCGTGGGCCAGGACCGCCTCCCGGAAGCAACCGGCGTGGTCAACCACGGTTTCGTGCGTGACCGCAGCAAGCTCCTGGCCCTCATGCGTGCCGCCCACGTCTTCGCACTGCCGTCACTGGTCGATAGAAACCCGATCAGCATCCTCGAGGCGATGGCCTCCTCGACGCCGGTCGTCGCTTCGGACTACGGCGCGATGCCGGAAATGGTTGGCGACGCCGGCCTGATCGCTCCTTGCAATGACGTGGACGCGCTCGCCCGGGCCCTGCTGGAGATCCTTCGTGACGTGGAGGTTGCGCGCGCCATGGGCGAGCGCGGCCGCCGGCGCTGCGAGGACAGGTACAACTGGGACAGCGTCTGGAAGATCGTCGAACACGAGACAGGCGCGGCGGGCCTGCGATCGCCGGCACCGGAGGAGGGCCGGGACAGCGTTCCCGTCGATGCCTCGCAACATGGAAGACAAGCGCGATGAACGCTCCACGCGTCACCGTGATGATCACGACATTCAACCGTGGACCGCTCCTGTACAAGGCGGTGGACAGCGCGCTCGCCCAAGACTATCCATCGCACCTGCGCGAGATCCTGATCGTCGACGACGGGTCCACGGACGACACGGAACAGATGGTCACCCGGCGCTATGGCGACCAGGTGCGTTACCTGCGCAAGTCCAATGGCGGCATCAATTCGGCCGCATCGTTCGGCTTCGAGCATGCCCGCGGCGAGATCATCGCCCAGCTCGATTCCGACGACTGGTGGTACCCCGACAAGCTGTCCACGACGGTGCCCAAGTTCGACATCGCCGAGGACGTCGTCGCCGTGTTCCACGACCTGGACATCCATCACCAGGGCCAGGAGACATCGCGCAGCAGCTGCTGGCAATCGCTGCGCGTCGAGCTGACGGAGGAACCCGGCGACGGACTCGAGCCCTACCTCGCAGGTCATCCCCTGCCGGCCTGGACCTCGGGATCGCTATGGCGCAAGTCGGCGCTCATGAAGGTGATGCCGTTTCCGGAAGGCCTCTACGGATTCAACGATTCCTATTGCGCGCGTCACATCGTGTTCTTCGGGCGCGTATGTGCGATTCACCGCTCTCTGGGCGGGTACCTCGTGCATGGCACCAACGACTATGCAGGCGGCAGGGCGCTCCTGGATTCGGCCCGGCTGGAGCGCGGACTGCGCGAGACACGCATCATGTCCGATGCGTTCAACCAGCGCTGTTCGAGCTTCGGCCGGACGCCGAGCGCGCGCCGCATCATGATCCAGAAGCTGGCACTTGCCGGCTATCACATGCCGCTGCAACGCATGCGAGGTCGACGCAGGGCGGCACTCTGGGTCGCGCGCAACGAGCTCGACCTGCCACGCCTGGCCCAGGTCCAACTGACCTGCGAACTGTTCCTGCCGCCGCGGCTCGCGGTTTTTATCAAGAACCGCATCATCGGCCGCTTCCTGTCGCTCGACTGAGCCCCCAGCGCGTGCGGGGGCACGGACGGCCCCGTCCCGGCGCGGCGCGGCTCGCTCGCACGGCGATCGTTCCTCACGGAGCGTGGCCGAGCACTCGGAGGATCGCCCTGCGGCCATCCGCGCCCCGGCGATGATGCGCCTTCCCCCTGAAATGGGGAAATGTCGCTCCGCCTCCCGCTGCTATGATTCGCCGGCCTGGGAGAGGCTCTGTCCAGGCAGCCCGAGTGACATGGAAATGACACGGCGCTCCCAGGCGGGCAGTACAACGACCAGACCTTGCAGAGGGCAAACCGTGAACGACACGCTTGTGGACGAAGGCCACCCGGCCTATGAGCAGTTCTTGGCTTGCTTCGTCAAAGGCGCCTCGCTCCAGGACATCTACAGCAATTCCGAAGACGGCTTCGGTGTCCGGTCGCGCAAGGCCGTCGACGATCCGGCCGTTCAGCGCAAGCTGCGCGCCAATTGCCTCGTGCAGTTCGAGCGCATCTTCAGCCACCAGCGCAACCTGTCCCGGCCCATCGCCCGCCACATCGGGCTGCAAGGCAAGAACGTGCTCGATTTCGGGTCCGGCACCGGGGCACTGGCGGTGGCGGTCGCGCTCGAAGGCGCCACGGTGACAGCGACCGATCCCACGGCGGTCTCGCTCGAGGCCTGCAGGTGGCGGGCACGCTATTTCGGCCTCGACGACCAGCGCGTCCGCATCCAGACGGTCGGCATCGAGCCGGGCCTGCCGTTCCCAGATGCCAGCTTCGACATGGTGACCTGCAATTCCGTGTTCGAGTTCATCCCCAGTCGGCGCGACGAATACGTGCGCGAGCTGGTGCGAGTGGTCCGCCCGGGCGGCCATCTCGTCCTGTCGACCGAGAACGGCCTGTTTCCGGTCGACTACTACACGCGCCGGCTGTTCCCGCTGTTCCGCCGCGCGAAGATGCGCCGCATCAACGCGCCGTACGGCCTCACCTATTTCGAGCTCAAGCGCTGGCTGCGCGAGACGGGTCGGGGTGTCAACGACCTGTCCAAGACGAACGCCTTCAACTCGATGGACCATTACGTGGGGCGCAAGCGCCAGGCAGGCGGCGGCGCGGTCGTCGAGATCGCCGCGCTCGCCAACTCGGCGCTCAAAGGCGCCTGCCGCGCGGTCGGTGTGCCATCGCAGATCTTCTTCCCCTACACGACGTTCATGTTCGAATTGCACTGAGTGGCGGCCCTGCGCACCCAGGCGCCCGCAGGCCGCGGGGCGCAGCCGGGTCGGCGCGGGCCTCTGAGGCTGGTCCGAGGGTTTGATCACGATCTGACCCCTTTCCTTCCACCCCCCCACGCACGTTCGTGCAACACTTTCGGACGCACGAGCAGGCATTCATGAGAATTCTGTATCACCATCGGACCCAGGGCGAGGAGCCGGAGTCGATCCACATCAGCGCGATCGTCGCAGCCCTGCGCGCCCAGGGCCACGATGTGCGAATCGTCGGTCCTGTCGACATCGAACGCCACGACGAGGCGCCGGGACCCGCCGGGCAGGCACGCCCGCACCGGCTCGTGCGCATCAAGAACGCGGTCCCCCGAGCGGTGTTCGAGCTGCTGCAGGTCGCCTACAACCTCGTCACATGGCGGCGCCTGGACCGCGCGATGCGCGAGTTCGACCCGCATCTGGTCTACGAACGCTATGCGCTGTACAGCTTCGCGGGCACCCTGGTCGCGCGCCGCCGCGGCGTGCCGCTGATCCTCGAGGTCAACACCCCCTACGCCCAGGCCTGGGCCAAGTACTACGGCCTGAACCTGCAGCGGCTGGCGCGCTGGATCGAACGCCGCACCCTGCAGGCTGCCGACCACGTCATCACAGTCACGCACGAGCAATCCAGGCTGCTGCACGCCATGGGCATCCCGCCTGAGCGCATCACGGTGTCGCACAACGCGATCGACCCGCAGTGGTTCGACCACCAGCGCCAGCACGACCCACTGCTGCGCGAGCGTCTGGGCCTGAAGGGCGTGGTGATCGGCTTTGTCGGAACGATGAACCGCTGGCAGGGAATCCCGAAGTTCGGTCAGGTGATCGCCAGCGTGCTCGCGCGACATCCAGACGCAAGCTTTTTGTTCGTAGGTGACGGAGAATTCCGCCAGGCGCTGGAGGACGCGTGCCGCGCCCAGGGCCATCTCGATCGCGTCGCCTTTGCGGGCCGCCAGCCGCACGCGAAGATCCCGGCGTTCGTCGCCGCCATGGACATCGCGGTGCTCCTCGACTCGAACACCTATGGTTCTCCGATGAAGATCTTCGAATACTGGGGCATGGGCAAGCCGGTGGTCGCGCCGGCGGTTCCGCCCGTGCTGGAAGTGTTGCGCGATGGCGAGACGGGGATGCTGATCGAACCGGGCAACGCCGACCAGTTGGCGGACCGCATCGTCGAGCTCGCGGCGGACCCGGCCCTGCGCGAACGCCTGGGCGCCGCCGGGCGCGCCCATGTGCGCGAGCATCACACGTGGCGCAACAACGCCGAGCAGATCATCCGCGCGCATGCCAGCCTCGGGCGCCCCGGCCCCGCCGCCGTCGCGAACGGAGCAGATCTTTGATGGGGCGCCGCCTCGACCTGTGGCTGCCGAGCTACCTGCTCGGCACGGCGGCGCGCGCACGAGCGCGACGCCAGCGCCGCGACAAGACGACGCACGTCTTCTTCCTGATCTGCGACCACTATGAGCCGCGCCACAAGACGAGCCGCGAAGGCCAGGCGCAGCAACGCGTCGAGACCTGGCAGCGCGAGTACCCGTTGTTCCAGCAGCGTTGCCGCGACGCCTTCGGCCATGCGCCGCTGCACACCTGGTTCTATCCGCCTCATCATGGCGCGGAGCACCTGCCCCGGCTGGCCGAGATGGCGCACGCGGGCGGCGGCGAGGTCGAACTGCATTACCACCACAACAACGACACCGCAGAGACGCTCACGCGCGACCTGAAGGCCACGCTGGCCCTTTATCGCCGCCACGGCTTGCTGGTCGAGGTCGGCGCTCAGCCGCGGACGGCGTTCGGCTTCGTGCACGGCGACTGGACGCTGGACAACGCCCGCGACGGCATCCACTGCGGCGTCAATGGGGAGCTCAGCATCCTGGCCAGCCTTGGTTGCTGGGGCGATTTCACGATGCCTTCCGCCAACGAAGCCCAGACGCGCAAGATCAACTCCATCTACTACGCGGTGGACGACCCGGCGCGCTGCAAGTCCCATGACCAGGGCGTCGACGCACGCGTCGGCCAGGCCCAGCCCCACGGCTTCTTCCTGATGCAAGGCCCGCTGTCGATCAACTGGCGGGCGCCGGACTATCCGCGCATCGAGAACGCCAGCCTGACCGACGACAACTGGGGCCGGCCGGACCGGGTGCGCGCTTGGCTCGACTGCGAGGTCCACGTCAAGGGCCGCCCCGACTGGCTGTTCGTGAAGCTGCACACGCACGGCGCCGTCGAACGCGATTTCGACGCGCTGTTCGGCGAGAAGGCCTTCAGGATGCATCGCACGCTCAACGAGCTGTGCGAGGACGGCGGCCGCTACCAGCTGCACTACGTGACCGCGCGCCAGGCCTACAACCTGGCCAAGGCCGCCGAGCGCGGGCTCACGGGCGATCCGATGCAGTACCTCGATCTCGTGATCGGGCCGCCGGCGACCCGGTTGTACGCGCTCGCCGCCCCACACGACCTCGAGTCGTGTACGGACACCCGCCTGCGGATCTCCGGTGTCGATCGCTCCAATGCCGGCGGCGCCGTGCTGCGGACGCGGGTCGCGGCGCTGCGCGAGGCCACGGGCCCCTGGACGGGCATCGACGTGCAGGCCAACGCCGACGGCGGCGTCTCGCTCGAGTTCCACGTGCGCACTGG
>Ga0207667_10004672_pt1 | contig 16775 bp, 17 predicted proteins | sample KBSCornC52_FD_184301 | JGI IMG/M metagenome (GOLD analysis project Ga0207667, IMG submission 184301) | Corn rhizosphere microbial communities from Kellogg Biological Station, Michigan, USA - KBS Corn C5-2 (SPAdes) (version 2) | ecosystem: Host-associated > Plants > Roots > Rhizosphere > Soil ...
TGAGCCAGTCGACGATCTTGCCCTTGCCCTCGTCGCCCCACTGGGTGCCGATGACGACTACGTTACGCGCCATTTCCCGTCCTTCTTCTCGAGCCTGCGATCGCATGCGAGCTCCCCGCGCGCCGCCTCGTGCCCCGGGAGGTCCACCACGACCACCTCGCCCGCGTCGCGAAGCTGCGCGATGGCGACGTCGAGCGCCGCGTCGTCCGCCGCCGGGGCGAGGATGCGTTTCCGTGGCGGGGGCGGGGGCGCGAGCCGGGCGAGCTGCCGCAGGTCCATCGTGAAGCCGGTGGCGGGACGCGCGCGCCCGAAGCTCGCACCCACCTCGTCGTAGCGGCCGCCGCGCGCGATCGCGTCCGGGCTCCCGGAGGCGAACGCGGCGAACGTGAGGCCGCTTTCGTAGTTGAAGCCGCCCAGCTCGGCGAGATCCACGGAGACCTCGACACCGGGCGCCGCGCACGCGCGCGCGAGGCGCTCGAGCGCGTCCAGGGCCTCCCCGATCGCGGGGAGCTTCGGGAGCTCCTTCCGCGCACGCGCGATCACGTCCGGGCCGCCGTTCAAGGCCGTGAGGGGTGCCAGCTCCCCCGCGGCGGCGGCATCCTTCTGCTGCACGGCGTGGAAGAGCTCCTCCGAGCGCTCCGGATCGCCGTTCGCCCGCGCCATCGCGCGATAGATCGCGGGGTTGCCCAGGTCCACGTGCACGCGCTCGATGCCCGCGCGCTTGAGCGCCGCGATCATGAGCCGCACGACCTCCACGTCCGCCTCGAGTCCCGCGTGCCCGTAGAGCTCCGCGCCGATCTGCACGGGCTCGCGCGACTTGGTCATGCCCGCCGGGCGCGTGTGGAGCACGCTCCCGCAATAGCACAGGCGCGCTACGCCCTGGCGGTTCAAGAGGTGCGCGTCGATCCGCGCCACCTGCGGGGTGTGGTCCGCGCGCAGGCCCATCATCCGCCCCGAGAGCTGGTCGACCAGCCGGAAGGTGGCGAGCTCGAGGTCGCGGCCCGTGCCTGAGAGGAGCGACTCGACGTACTCGAGGAGCGGGGGCGCCACGAGCTCGTAGCCGCCCGCCTCGAAGAGGTCGAGGATCGCCCGGCGCAGGCGCTCCATCGCGCGCGCCTCGGCGGGGAGCACGTCCTCGATGTGTTCAGGCAGGAGCCAGCGTCTCATGTTTGCGACGACCCTCGCCGGAGCGAGCGTCGAGTCAATGCGCGAGGAAAAGGATCGCGAGCCCCACCATCATCGACGAGAGCCCCGCGAAGCGGATCTGCCCGTCGGTCATCTCGGTGAGCTTGCGGAAGACGTCGCGCCAGACGCGCGGCGCCGTGAACGGAAGGATCCCCTCGATCACGAGCATGAGTGCCACCGCCGCGACCAGGATCTCGCTCACGGCCCGGGGGCCTTGCCGCGGCCGGGGCTTTTCAGGTACTTGAAGAACTCCGAGTTCGGGTCGAGCACCATCACGTCGCCCTTCCCGCGCAGGCTCTGGCGGTACGCCTCGAGGCTCCGGTAGAAGCTGAAGAACTCCGGGTTCTTCCCGAACGCCTCGGCGTAGATGCGCGAGGCCTGCGCGTCGCCCTCGCCTTTCACGCGCTGCGCGTCGCGATAGGCGTCGGCCACGATCACCTGGCGCTGCCGGTCCGCGTCCGCCTTGATCTTCTCGCCCTCCGCCTGGCCGGTCGCGCGGAGCTCGTTCGCCACGCGCTTCCTCTCGGATTCCATCCGGCGGTAGACGTCCGAGGAGATCTCCGGCACGAAATCGACGCGCTTCAGCCGCACGTCCTCGACGTGCACGCCGATGCGCTTGAGGTCCTCGTCCACGCGCTTGGTCACGACCGACATGATCTTGTCGCGCTCGCCCGAGACCACCTCGTGGACCGTGCGCTTGGCGAACTCCGCGCGGAGCGCGTCGTTCACGGTCTGCGCCATGCGCGCCTCGGCCTGGATCGGGTCGCCGCGAACCGAGACGTAGTAGAGCCGCACGTCGTCCACGCGCCACTTCACGAAGGAATCGACGAGGACGTTCCGGTTCTCCGAGGTGAGGTAGCGCTCCGGGTCGCGCGCCTCCATGGTCTGGATGCGCGTGTCGTAGAGGCGCACGTTCTGCAGGAACGGGACCAGGAAATAGAGGCCGGGCTGGGTCTGCACGGCGACCACCTCTCCCAGCTGGAACTTGATCGCGGCCTTGCGCTGGTCGACGGTGTAGACGCTCATGCCGAGGAGGAGCGCCGCTACGAGCACGATCACGAACGCGACGAGGGAAACGCGCCTCATCGCGCGGCGTCCCGGTCGCGCGAGCGCAGCGCATCGCGCCGGGAGCCCACGTCCGGCGAGGGCGCGGTCACCTCGGTGGGCACGCTCGAGCGCATCGTGGGCTCCGGCAGCGGGACGGTGGCCTGCTGCGCCGCCCCGGAGGAGAGCTGCATCAGCTTGTCCAGCGGCAGGTAGAGGAGGTTCTGGCTCGACTTCTGGTCGATGATCACCTTGCTCGTGGCCGACAGGATCTGCTGCATCGCGTCCAGGTACATGCGCTCGCGCGTGACCGCCGGCGCCCGCTCGTACTCGGCGAGGATCTGGCGGAAGCGCGCCGCGTCGCCCTGGGCGGTGGCGATCACGCTCTGGCGGTAGCCGCTCGCCTCCTCGAAGAGCCGCGCCGCAACGCCGCGCGCCTTGGGCACCACGTCGTTCGCGTACGCCTGGCCCTCGTTCTTGAAGCGCTCGCGGTCCTGCTGCGCGCGCACCACGTCCTCGAAGGCGGGCAGCACCTGCTCCGGCGCCTGGGTGTTCTGCAGGTTCACGCTCGTGATGAGGATGCCGGTGCGGTACCGGTCGAGGTTCTGCTGCATGAGGGCCTTCACCTGGGAGGCGACCTCGCTCCTGCCCGCGCTCAGCACGAAGTCCATCTTGCTCTTGCCGACCACCTCGCGGATGGAGGTCTCGGCGGCCTGCATCACGTTGTCGTCCGGGTTCTTGTTGTTGAAGAGGTAGTCCTTGGGATCCTTGATCGTCCACTGCACGCCGAACTGCACGTCGACGATGTTCTCGTCGTCCGTGAGCATGAGCGCCTCCTGGGGCTGCTTGTTCTTGGTGCTGCCGCGGTAGCCCACCTCGACCGGGCGCACGCGGGCCACGTCGACCACCTCGACCGTCTCGATCGGATAGGGCATGTGCCAGCGCGGACCGGGCATCGTGGTCTCGAGGTACTTGCCCAGGCGCAGCACCACGCCGCGCTTGCCCTCGTCCACGATGTAGAAGCCGCTCGCGAGCCACACGGCGAGGAGCAGCAGGATCACGAGCGCCGCGCCGCCGCCCATGGCCGCGCCGTAGCGGTGGCCGCCCGGCGGCGGGGGCGTGCCGCGGCCGCGGAAGCCCAGGAGCCCCGCGATCTTCTGCTGGAGCTTCCTCAGGATCTCCTCGAGGTCCGGCGGACCGTCGTTATCCTTCTTTCCCCATTGGGGGTCGTTCGGCGGCATAGGGGAAGGTCGGAAAAGGGGTCAGATACTTTTTTCGTGACTGTGAGCGGGGACGGAGGGCCGAAAAGGTATCTGACCCCTTTTCCCGGTGTTCAGGCGGCGGTGGCGAGCGGCCCGCGGCCGGCCTCGCGGGCCGCCTCGGCGAGCGCTTCCCGGAGCGCCTCGATTCCGGCGCCGGTGGCCGCACTCACCTTGATATTCAATATCTTACCATACGAGTCGCGCACGATCTCCGGCGCGAGGCCGGGGACGCGGTCGATCTGGTTATACACGAGGACCTGCGGCACCTCCGCGGCCCCGATCTCCGCCAGCACCGCGTTCACCGCGGCGATCTGCTCGTCCCTCTGCGGGCTCGCCGTGTCGACCACGTGCAGCAGGACGTCCGCCTGGATCGTCTCCTCGAGCGTCGCCTTGAAGGACTCCACGAGCGTGTGCGGAAGGTCGCGGATGAAGCCCACCGTGTCCGAGATCGCGACGGAGGCGTCCTCGCCCATGTAGACGCGGCGCGTGGTCGTGTCGAGGGTGGCGAAGAGCTGGTCCGCGACGTAGGCCTCCGAGCCCGCGAGGCGGTTGAAGAGCGTGGACTTCCCGGCGTTGGTGTAGCCCACGAGCGCCACGCGGAGGATGCCGGAGCGCGTGCGCCCGGAGCGCTGCGTCTCGCGCACGCGGCCCACCTTGCGGATACGCTCCTTCAGCTTCTTCACCTGCTCGCCGATCATGCGGCGGTCGAGCTCGATCTGCTTCTCGCCCGGGCCGCCGGTCTTGCCGAGCGAGCCGCGCTGGCGCTCGAGGTGGGTCCACCCGCGCACGAGGCGCGTGGAAAGATGCTCGAGGCGCGCGAGCTCGACCTGCAGCTTCCCCTCGCTCGTGCGCGCGCGCTGCGCGAAGATGTCGAGGATCACGTCCGTGCGGTCGAAGACCCGGATCTGCGGCACCTGCTCGATGAGGGCGCGCTCCAGGTTGCGGACCTGTGCCGCGGTGAGCTGGCGGTCGAAGACGACGACGTCCGAAGCGTGCAGGACAAGGGCGTCGCGGATCTCCTCGACCTTCCCTTTTCCCGCGAAGGTCGCGGCGTCCGGGCGGTCGCGCCGGCCGCGGATCACCTCGACCACTTCGGCGCCGGCGCTCTCGACCAGGCGCGCGGCTTCCTCGGCCCGGTCGTCGCCCGGACGGGCGCGGCCGATGTCCAGGCTCACGAGGACGGCGCGCGAGCGCTCAGGATTCCTGCGAATGCTCAATCGGGACCGACACCGGACGTGCCGGGACCACCGTGGAAATGGCGTGCTTGTAGACCATCTGGGTCACGGTGTTCTTGAGGAGCACGACGTACTGGTCGAACGATTCGATCTGGCCCTGGAGCTTGATGCCGTTCACCAGGTAGATCGAGACCGGCACATGCTCCTTGCGCAAGGTATTGAGGAACGGGTCCTGCAGAAGTTGGCCCTTGTTGCTCATTGTTCTGCCCCTTTTCGAACCATCGGGTTTCCCGGTCTACGCCGGGCCGTTCACCTGCAGGCGGACAGTATACCCGCCCGTGCGAAGGACACCCGGCGCCGGCAAGTAGTTCCTACCCATAGCGGCGTTTCGAGATGATCTTGCGGCGTCGGCGCTGCGCGTCCTGCTTTTCCGTCAAGGGCTTGCGGCGGCCCTCGAACGGGTTCGCCGCCGACCGGAGCTCGATCCGCAGCGGCGTGCCCTTCAGCTTGAAGGCCTTCTGGAAGGTGTTCTCGAGGTAGCGCTTGTACGGCGCCTTCACCCCGTCCAGGCCCGAGCCGTGGATCACGATGATCGGGGGATTGGAGCCGCCCTGGTGCGCGTAGCGCATCTTCGGCCGGAAGCGGCCCGACATGGGCGGCTGCTGCTGGATCACCGCCGCCTGCAGCGCGCGCGTGAGCTTGGGCGTGGAGAGCTTCGCCATCGCCGCGGCGAACGCGACGTCGACGGCCGCGAGGAGCGGCTTCACGCCCGTCCCCTTGAGCGCGGAAATCGGCACGAACGCGGCGAAATCGAGGAACTGGAGCTTCCGCTCGAGCTCGCTTTGCACGTCCTTGCGCTTTTCCGCATCGATCGCGTCCCATTTGTTCACGGCCACGACGAGCGCGCGGCCGGATTCGAGGATGTAGCCGCCGATGTGCGCGTCCTGGTCCGCGATGTCCGCCTCCGCGTCCACGACCAGCACGACCACGTTCGCGCGCTCGATCGCCTGCAGGGTCTTCACCACGGAGAACTTCTCCACTGATTCGAACACCTTTCCCCGCCGCCGTATTCCCGCGGTGTCGACCAGCGTATAGCGGCGGCCGTCGCGCTCGAGCTCCACCTCGATCGCGTCGCGCGTGGTGCCCGGCTGGTCGAAGGCGATCATCCGCTCCTCGCCCAGGAGGCGGTTCACCAGCGTGGACTTGCCCACGTTCGGGCGCCCGACGATCGCCACCCGCGGATGGTCCGGCAGCTCCTCCTCCGGGGGCTCCGGCGTGAAGCCCGCGAGCGCCTCCTCCACGAGCGCGCGCGTGCCCTCCCCGTGCTCCGCCGAGATCGCGTGCGGCTCGCCCATCGCGAGCTCGTGGAACTCCGCGGTCACCACCTCCTCGCGCATGCCCTCGGTCTTGTTCACGACGAGGACCACCTTCGACTGGGCGGCGCGCAGCTGGAGCGCGATCCGCTTGTCCTGGGGGGTGAGGCCCGCGCGGCCGTCCGTCATGAAGAGGATCACGTCCGCCTCGGCGATCGCCTCGCGCGCCTGGCGCGCCATCTCCGAGAGGATCCCGTCCTTCGCGACCGGCTCGAAGCCGCCCGTGTCGACCACGATGAAGGGCTTGTCGCCCACGCGCCCCTGGCCGTAATGGCGATCGCGCGTGAGGCCGGGAAGGTCGGCCACCAGCGCGTCGCGCGTGCGCGTGAGGCGGTTGAAGAGCGTCGACTTCCCGACGTTCGGGCGGCCGACCAGGACCAGGGTGGGTTTCAATTCCTAGAAGCGCACCGCGACGAGCGCGCCTCCCGCCGTCTGCGCGAAGAGCGCCGAGAGCCCCGGCACGAGCGAGACCACCTGCGTGCCGTCGGTCGGAAGCCGCCCGATGATGGCGCCGTCGTCCGTGGAGAGCACGTGCAGGAAACCCTCGAGGTCGCCCACCACGACCTTGCCGTCGAAGATGGCCGGCGCGGTGAGGTGCCGGTAGAGGAGCTTGTCGTTCTTCCAGACGCTGGCACCCGTCTTCTTGTCGAGCGCGTGGACCGCCCCCGTCTCGTCCACGAGGTAGAGGTTCTTCGCGTCCGTGGCAAGCGCCCGCGAGGTGGAAAGATCGCGCGACCACACGACGTTCCGGGTCGCGATCTCGAAGCAGCCCACCTTCAGCTGGTAGGCCGCCGCGCACACGTTCGGCCCGTCGATCACCGGCAGCCCCGCGACGTCCGCGATCCGCTCGAGCTCCGTGGCGCCCCTGGGGAGCGCCACGGTTTCCTCCCACGTGAGCTTGCCGTCCTCGAGGTCGAGCGCGATGAGCTTCCCGTTGGGGTAGCCCGCGACCACGTCCCCGCCCAGGGCGAGGACGCCCGCGGGGCTCCTCAGCAGAAGCGCGGGCGTCGGGCGCTGGTACACCCAGAGGCGCTTCCCGTCCGCCGCGGCGAACGCGAAGATGCGCCCGTCGGCGGTGCGCACGACCACGATGTTGCGCGACACCGCGGCCGGCGCGATCACCTCGCCCGCCACCGGCGCGCTCCAGAGCGCCTTCCCGGACGTGTCGTACGCGAGGACCTCGCCCTTCAGCGTCCCGGCGATGATCCGGCCGTCCGCGACCTCGAGCCCGCCACCGATGGGCTTCTTCGTCTCGATGCGCGAGAGCGGGTGCCCGTCGTCCTCGGCGACGACGGTGATGGTGCCTTCGGCGGAGGCGGCGTAGACGCGGCCGCCCGCGATCGCGGGACGCAGGTTCAACCCCGCGGATTTGCCCACGCTCGCGGTCCACGCGGCGCGGGGCGCGACCTTCGCCTCGATGGGCGAGAGCGGCGTGGGCGGATTCGCCGGGTCGCTCATGATGCCCACCCACTTGAGCGGGTTGTACGAGGAGCACCCCGCGGCGAGGACCAGCGCCGCGAGCGCGGCCAGACGGACGACGGGTTTCATGGCGCGCCTCCCAGGGCGTTCAGCTTCGTGCCCGCGACCGAGCGGACCGGGTTCGCGGGTCCCGCCGTGTCCACCGCGAGCTTGTAGGCGGCGCGCGCCTCGTCCAGGCGGCCCTGCGCGAGCATGATGTCGCCCCGCAGGTCCGCGGCGGGCGCGGCGAAGGCCTGGTCCTTGTTGCCGTCGAGCACCTTCAACGCCTCGTCGTACTTCTTCTGGTCGAGGAGCACGGCGGCCAGGCGCAGGCGGGCCACGCCGCGGTGCTCGTCCGCTCCGCGGTCGAGCACCCATTGGAGGCGCTTCGCCGCCTCGGCGAGGTCGTCCGCCTCGAACGCGGCCTTCGCCACGACGAGCTGCGCCTCCGAGGCGAAGTACGAGCCCGGGTGCTTGTCGATCAACGGCTGCGCCGCGGCGGCAACCTTCTTCTCGTCGCCCTTCGTCGCCTCGCTCACCGGGCGGAACATCGCCGCGGCGTCCTCCGCCTGGCGCGCGCTCCACCAGAGCCATCCGCGATAGCCGCCGAAGACGAGGATCGCGGCCACGATGGCACCCGCCACGTACCAGCGGTTGTCCTCCCACCAGGCCTTGAGCTCGGCGATGCGTTCCTGCTCTTCGAAATCGTACGATCCGCTCATCTCATTCCACTTCCGCCAGGGCCTCGCGCGGGTCGAGCGTCCTCTGCTCGCCTCCGCCGCGAAGCGGTTTCAATGTGACGCGCCGGGAGCCCACCTCGTCCTCGCCGATGATCACCGCGAAGCGGGCGCCGCTCGCGTCCGCCTTCTTCATCTGCGACTTGAAGCTGCCTCCCGCACCCAGCACGACGCTCTTCCCGGCATCGCGCCACTCTTCGGCGAGGCGCCACGCCGCCTGCTCCGCCGACTCGCCGGAATGCACCACGAAGACGTCCACGGCGCACTCCGCGAGGACGCCCGCCGCCTTCATCGCGAGGAGCACGCGCTCCACGCCCATGCCGAAGCCGCACGCGGGCGTGGCCTTGCCGCCCAGCTGCTCGAAGAGCGCGTCGTAGCGCCCGCCGCCCGCGATCGTGGACTGCGCGCCGATGCGGGGCGTCACGAACTCGAAGACGGTGCGATTGTAGTAGTCCAGGCCGCGCACGAGGCGCGGGTTCACCGTGTACGCGAGGCCGGAGTGCTCGAGGAGCCCCTTCAGCCCCTCGAAATGCGCCGCGGCGCCCTCGCCCAGGTGGTCGAGCAGCCGCGGCGCGCCCTCGATCATCTCCTGCATCGCGGGATTCTTGGAGTCGAGGATCCGCAGCGGGTTGGAATTCAGGCGCCGCTTCGCGTCCTCGTCCAGGAGCCCCGCGTGCTTCTCGAAGTAGGCGACGAGCTTCCCGCGGTGCACGCGCCGGTCCGCCGCGTCCGCGATCGAGTTCACATGGAGCTCCACGCCGTCGATACCCAGCTCCTTCCAGAGTCGCGCCAGCATCGCGATCTGCTCGGCGTCGACGTCCGGCCCTTCGAAGCCCAGAGCCTCCACGTCGAACTGGTGGAACTGCCGCTGGCGGCCCTTCTGCGGGCGCTCGTAGCGGAACATCGGGCCCGCGGTCCACACGCGCATCGGCCCGTTGTAGAGGAAGTTGTGCTCGATCGCGGAGCGCACGATGCCCGCGGTGGCCTCGGGGCGGAGCGCCAGGCTCTCGCCATTCCTGTCCCCGAACACGTACATCTCCTTCTCGACGATGTCCGTGGCCTCCCCGATGCCGCGCACGAAGAGCGCCGTGGGCTCGACGATGGGCGTGCGGATGTTGCGGTAGCCGTAGAGGCGGAAGACGCGCCGGCACGCCTCCTCGAGGCGCTCCCAAAGCGGGCTCTCGTCCGGAAGAACGTCCTCCATTCCCCGGATCGCCTGCAGTCTTTGGCTCATGGCGCGGTCCGGACCGGGATGGACCGCAGGCCCTGCCCGCGCTTGCCGCCCGCAGCGCCCGCGCCGTAGCGGGTGCGCACGTAGTCCTCGACGATCGCCTGGAATTCCTCCGCGATGCGCTCGCCCTTGAGCGTCACGGTCTTCTCGCCGTCGACGTACACCGGGGCCACGGGCTTCTCGCCCGAGCCGGGGAGCGAGATGCCGATGTTCGCGAGCTTCGACTCGCCCGGGCCGTTCACGACGCAGCCCATCACGGCCACGTGCATGTCCTCGACGCCGGGATACTCCGCGCGCCACACGGGCATCTGCTGGCGCAGGTACCCCTGGATCTTGTCCGCGAGCTCCTGGAAGAACGTGCTCGTCGTGCGCCCGCATCCCGGGCACGCCGACACCATCGGCGTGAACGATCGCAGGCCCATCGTCTGCAGCATCTCCTGGGCCACGATCACCTCGCGGGTGCGATCGCCCCCCGGCTCGGGCGTGAGCGACACGCGGATGGTGTCGCCGATGCCCTCCTGCAGGAGCACCGCCATGGCCGCGGTCGAGGCGACGATGCCCTTCGAGCCCATGCCCGCCTCGGTGAGCCCCAGGTGGAGCGCGTAGTCGCAGCGCCCGGCGAGCATGCGGTAGACCCGGATCAGGTCCTGCACCGCGGAGACCTTGCACGAGAGCACGATCCGGTCGCCGGGAAGCCCGATCTCCTCCGCCTTCGCGGCGCTCTCGAGCGCGGAGCGCACGAGCGCCTCGCGCATCACCTCGCCCGCTTCCTTCGGCTGCGAAAGCCGCGCGTTCTCGTCCATCATCCGCGCGAGGAGCTCGGGATCGAGCGAGCCCCAGTTCACGCCGATGCGCACCGGCTTTCCGTGCTCGATCGCCTTCTCGATCATGGTCGAGAACTGCTCGTTGCGCTTCGTGCCGTGGCCGACGTTGCCCGGGTTGATGCGGTACTTGTCCAGGGCGGCGGCGCACTCGGGCACCTGTACCAGGAGCTTGTGCCCGTTGAAGTGGAAGTCGCCCACGAGCGGCACGCGAGCGCCCATCGCCTCCAGCCGCTCGCGGATCGCGGGCACCTGCCGCGCGGCCTCGAGCGTGTTCACCGTGATGCGGACGATCTCCGAGCCCGCGCGGGCGAGTGCCGCGACCTGGCGCGCCGTGCCCTCCGCGTCCTCCGTGTCCGTGTTGGTCATGGACTGGACGAGGATGGGCGCGCCGCCGCCGATGATCTTGTCGGCGACGCGGACGGGTCGCGAGGTGCGGCGGGAAATCATGGGGAAGCGGCTGCCTATTCGAGGGTGAAGCGGGCGACGGCGACGTTGGTGTGCGGCTCGAGGTCGAAGTCCCGGCCGTCGTACGTGAGGCGGACCTCGGGCGCGTTGCCGACCACGACCTCGAGGGGCGGGCGGCCCGCGACCACCGCCTCGCTGCCGGCGGGATTCAGGCGTTGCAGCAGGATCCGGCCGCGGGCGTCTCGCACCTCGACCCAGGATTCGCCCGTGAACTGGAACCGCAGGCGCTTCGCGCCCGGCGGGGTCGCCTCCGGGCCCGCGGCCGCGGCCTTCTCCGGCACGGCGGATTTCTCCGGCGCGGCTCCGGAGGCGCGCGCGGGCTGGGGCTTCGCGGCCGCCGGCGCGGACGACGCGGCGGGAGCGGCCGTCGCCGGCGCCGGCGAGGATGCGGATGGCGTCCCGGGGGGCTTCGTCTCCGCCGGCGGCACGGCGGGAGCGGCCGTGACCGCCGTCGCGGGCGCCGGCGGCGCGGACTTCGCCGGCACCGGAACCTTGTCGGCCGCCGGCCCGGAAGAGCGCCCGGGCCGCACGTACATCGCCCAGTACATCGCCGCGAACCCCACGGCCACCGCCACCACGGCGAGCGTGGCGGCCTTCACGTACGGGCTCGAGAGGCGCTCGCCCAGCGGGTCGAACCGGATGTTCTGCGTGGGGACCACGATCCCCGGCCTGGGCTCGCGCGGCTTCGCGTCCGCGAGGAGGCCCAGCAGCGGATCGGCGGGAACGTTCAGCACCTTGGCGTAGTTGCGCACGAAGCCGCGCAGGAACGTTCCCTTCGGAAGGTGCTCGTAGTCGCCGTGCTCGAGCGCCTCGACCTGCGAGGGGCTCATGTGCAGGCGCTGCGCCACGTCCGTGCGCGCGAACCCCTGGCGCTCGCGCTCCGCGGCGAGCGTGGCGCCCAGCGTGCGCCGCTCCTCCGGTCCCGGATTTTCGCCGGCCTCGTCCACGGGATCAGGGGCGCTTCCCGGCGAGCTCGTGCGTCTGCGGCGCGTCCGGGAAGCGCCGCCGCATCTGCTGCAGGAAGCTCTCCTCGGTGGCGCTGTCCTTCAGCGCCCGCGCGATCCGCACGCCCAGGACGAGCCCGTCCAGCGGCGGCGCGTTCAGGAGCCGCATGTAGCGGTTGAGGTAGTTCTCCGCGTCCTTGTAGGCGCCGCGCTCGTAATCGATGGTCGCGAGGTTGTAGAGCGCCCCGATCAGGTCCGGGCGGATCGTCACGGCGCGGCGCAGGTACTGCTCCGCCTCCTCGTCCTTGTGCATGCGCCTCAGGCACAGGCCCGCGGAGAGGTAGGCCTTCTCCGGCGTCGGGTACTGCGGGTCGGTCGTGGCGCGCTTGAGCATGTCGAGCCCCCGCGCCGCGTCGTTCCTCGTGCAGAGGAACCAGCCGAAGTTGTTGAGGACCTCCGCGCTATTGGGCGCGAGGCTCAACGCCCGGTCGAACGCCTCGCGCGCGGCCACGTCCTCGCGCAGCTCCATGTAGACCAGCCCCTGCATGTTGTAGGCCGCCATGTAGGTGGGGTCGTCGTGCACCGCGAGGCGCGTCTCCGAGAGCGCCACGTTGAAGTTTCCGCGCGAGAAGTATTCGCCGGCGAGCGCGGTGTGCACCTCGGCCCTGCGGCGCGCGTCCGCCATGTTGCCCTCGGTGACGGGGTGCGACTCGACGGTGTTCTGGGTCACGCACCCGGCGACGGATGCGAAAGCGCCGATGGCGAGAGCCGCTCGCATTGCGGGAAGGAAGCGCATCAGGACCTCGGGGAAGGGGAATGGAAGCGGACGGCGCGCGGCTTCATGCGGTTCACCACCTGGCCCGCGAGCTGCCCGCAGGCCGCGTCGATGTCGTCGCCGCGCGTCCTCCTCACCGTCGCGACGAAGCCCGCGTCGATGAGGATCTTCTGGAAGAGTCGCACGCGATCCGGGCCGGTGGCCTCGAAGCCGGAGTCCGGGAACGGGTTGAACGGGATGAGGTTCACCTTGGACGGGATCGTGGAGAGGAGCCGCGCCAGCTCCCGCGCGTGGTCCGGCGCGTCGTTTACGCCCTTCAGCATCACGTACTCGAACGTGATGAAGTCGCGCGGCGCGGCCTCGAGGTAGTCGCGGCACGCGGCGAGGAGCTCCGCGATCGGGTACGCGTCGTTCACCGGCATGATCCGGCTGCGGATCGCGTCGTTCGGCGCGTGCAGGCTCACGGCGAGCGCCACGGGGAGCGCCTCCTTGAGCTTCCGGATCTGCGGCACGACGCCGGAGGTGGAGAGCGTCACGCGCCGGCGCGAGAGCCCGTAGGCGTGGTCGTCCAGCATGATCGACATCGCGTCCACGACCGGGACAAAGTTGTTGAGCGGCTCGCCCATTCCCATCATCACGACGTTCGTGACGCGCAGGCCCCGGCGCGCCGCCTGCCACACCTGCCCCACGATCTCCGCCACGCCCAGGTCGCGGTTGAAGCCCTGGCGACCCGTGGAGCAGAAGCCGCACGCGAGCGCGCAGCCCACCTGGGAGGAGACGCAGAGCGTGCCGCGGTCGTCCTCCGGGATGAAGACGGTCTCGATGCCGTTGGTTCTCGATTCCGTTGCTGCGCGGCCCACGTCGTAGAGCCACTTCACGGTCCCGTCCTCCGAGCGATGCTCCGAGAGGACCGCCGGAGCGCGCACCTCGGCGCTCGCGCGAAGCTTCTCGCGCAGCGACTTCGCGAGGTCGGTCATCGCGTCGAAGTCGCCCACGCCGCGCTGGTGGATCCAGCGGAAGACCTGCTTCGCGCGGAAGGGCTTCTCGCCGCGCTCGGCGAACCACTCCGTGAGGCGCGGGAGCGTCAAGTCGAGGAGGTTGGTGCGTTCGGTCATGGTCGCGCGGGAGATCCCCGGTCCGGCGCCGCTAGCGGGCGTAGACCTGGCTTTGCGGAAAGAAATACGCGATCTCGTTCGCGGCCGTCTCCGGCGCATCCGATCCGTGGACGGCGTTGGCGTCGATGGATTGCGCGAAGTCCGCGCGGATGGTGCCCTTCGCGGCCTTCTTCGGGTCCGTGGCGCCCATGAGGTCGCGGTTCTTCTGGATCGCGTTCTCGCCCTCGAGGACCTGGATCATCACCGGCCCGGAGATCATGAAGCCCACGAGGTCGTTGAAGAACGGGCGCCCCTTGTGGACCGCGTAGAAGCCTTCGGCGTCGTTTCGCGACAGGTGCGTCATCCGGGCGGCGATGATCCTCAACCCCGCCTTCTCGAACCGGGCGTAGATCTCCCCGATCACGTTCTTCGCGACGGCGTCGGGCTTGATGATCGAGAGGGTACGCTCCACCGCCATGTATTTCTCCGCTAAATGGATGAAAAATTTAGCTTTTCATTCTATCACAGCCGGCCGTCCCCGGCTAGTCCGGCGGGCCGGTTTACGTGCCCGGGGACCACGCGGGAACGATGCCGGGCGCGTCCGCGGGACAGGCGAACTCGGCCGCCACGCCGATTCCCGCGACCCACGCGAGGGCGTCGCCCCGGAAGAGGAGGGGAATGCGGTCCCGGTCCCATTCGGGGACGGCGGCCTCCCGAAGGAGGTTCTTGAGCGTGCGGGATGGCCGGGCCGCGGCGAGCCGCACCCGCTCTCCGCCCCGGCGGTCGCCGAAATGCCAGTCGCCCTCGTTCGCCAGCGCCTTCGCGAGGCCGGCGCCCACGGCGGGGCTGAAACGGACGGTTCCCCGGCCATGGCCCAGCTCGACGAGCGCCTCTCCGCGCCACGCCAGGCGCCAGGGATCGGCGGCATCGCCGCGCGCGCGGGCGACCACGTGCGCCACACCCCGGTGCCGGACGAGCATCGCGTCACCCAGCCCGATCCGCACGCGCGCATCGTCGCGGGCCTCGTAGAGCTGGCGCGACATCTCCGCGAGGCGCGATTCGGTGGGCATGGCGAGGCCCTCGACGGCGAGGAACGCGCGGAGCGCGTTGGCGCGGCGCTCGGGCGCGAGGCCTTCCAGGAGCGCCAGCCCCGCGCCCGGACGCGCGGGCGCCCCGTCGATCCGCGCGAGCGCGTCCAGCAGCCCGCCCGCCGCGGCCGCGTGCCGGGCGAGGCGCGCGGCGCCCGCACGCCACCCGTCGAAGCGCCCGTCGAGGCGGGGCGCCACGTCGAGGCGAAGGTAATTGCGGTCGTGGCGGGCCGAGCCGTTCGACTCGTCCTCGACCCATGAGAGCCCCCGCTCGCGGGCGTAGGCCGCGAGCGCGGGGCGGCCGACCGCGAGGAGCGGGCGGAAGACCGAGACGGGCGAACCGGGGAGCGCCCGCAGCTCCGGCATCGCGGCGAGGCCCTTCAACCCCGTGCCGCGCGCGAGCTGCAGGAGCACCGTCTCCGCCTGGTCGTCGCGGTGGTGCGCGAGCGCGACGAAGGGCTCCGGGCGCCTCGCGTAGATCGCATAGCGCGCGGCCCGCGCCGCCGCCTCGATCCCTTCGCCGGAATCCTTCGGGACGCGAACCCGCTCGACCGCGAGCGCGATGCCGCGCTCCGCGCAGAAGCGCCCGCAGGCCGCGGCCCACGCATCCGCGTTGGCGCTCAGGCCATGGTGGACGTGGACCGCCGTGAGCGCGTGCCCGAGCGCGGGCGCCACGCGCGCGAGCGCATCGAGCATCGCCGTGGAATCGAGCCCGCCCGAGAATCCGGCGCAGATCGCCGATCCCGCCGGCACGGCCGCCTGGAGGCGCTGGACGATATGGCGATCGAGATCCATGGCGAAAGCATACCGGCGTCTGCCGCGGTTTCTACTCGGCGATTTCCTTGAACTTCCCGTAGTTCACCCACCGCTCCTGGCGGCGCTCGAGGAGCTGCTCCGCCGAGAGATCCTGCAGCGTGCGCAGGCTCTCCTGGATCGCCTTCTTGAGGCTTCGCGCGGCTTCGGCGGGATCGCGGTGCGCGCCGCCCAGGGGCTCGGCGATCACCTTGTCGATCACGCCCAGCGTCTTCAGGCGCGGCGCGGTGATGGCGAGGCTTTCCGCGGCCTCGCCCGCGTTCTCCGCGCTCTTCCAGAGGATCGCGGCACAGCCCTCCGGCGAGATCACCGAGTACGTGGAGTACTGCATCATGAGCGTCACGTCCCCCACCGCGATCGCGAGCGCGCCGCCGGAGCCGCCCTCGCCCACGACGCAGACCACCACCGGCACCCGCAGCCCCGCCATCACGTAGAGGTTGCGGCCGATCGCCTCGGACTGCCCGCGCTCCTCCGCGCCGATGCCGGGGTAGGCGCCCGGGGTGTCCACGAACGTGAGGAGCGGGATCCCGAACTTCTCCGCGAGCTGCATGAGGCGCAGCGCCTTGCGGTAGCCCTCCGGGCGCGGCATGCCGAAATTGCGGAAGATCTTGTCGTTGGTGTCGCGGCCCTTCTGGTGGCCGATCACCATGACGCTGTTGCCGTTGAAGCGCGCAAGCCCGCCCACGATCGCCGGGTCGTCCGCGAAGGAGCGGTCGCCGTGCATCTCCTCGAAATCCGTGCAGATCGCGTTCACGTAGTCGAGCGTGTAGGGGCGCTGCGGGTGGCGCGCGACCTTGGAGATCTGCCACGCGTTCAACTTCGCGTAGATGTCCTTCGTGAGCTCGCGGCTCTTCTTCGACAGGCGCTCGATCTCCTGCGAGATGTCCACGGCGCTGTCGTCCTGGACGAAGCGCAGCTCCTCGATCTTCTGCTCGAGCTCGGCGATGGGCTGCTCGAAATCCAAAAAGCTGGTCTTCACGGCGCTGTCGGGAAAGGGGACGCGGGAATCATAGCAGCGGCGGCTACAATGGGGGCCATGGGGCATCGGCTCACGAAGATCGTGACGCGCACGGGCGACGACGGGACCACGGGCCTGGGCGACGGGACGCGCGTCGCGAAGGACGCGCTGCGGATCGAGGTGCTGGGCAACGTGGACGAGCTCTCGAGCGCGCTCGGCTGCGTGCTGGCCGAGCCGCTGCCGGAGGCGATCCGCGGGCTCCTCGCTTCCGTCCAGAACGACCTCTTCGACCTGGGGGGCGAAGTGTGCATCCCGGGCCGCTCCGCGCTCTGGGACGCGCACGTGGAGC
>Ga0207667_10004673_pt1 | contig 16774 bp, 12 predicted proteins | sample KBSCornC52_FD_184301 | JGI IMG/M metagenome (GOLD analysis project Ga0207667, IMG submission 184301) | Corn rhizosphere microbial communities from Kellogg Biological Station, Michigan, USA - KBS Corn C5-2 (SPAdes) (version 2) | ecosystem: Host-associated > Plants > Roots > Rhizosphere > Soil ...
GTGGTGTCGCGCCGCACCGTGCTGGAAGAGACCCGCGCCGAGCAGCGCCAGGAACTGGTGCAGAATCTCGAAGAAGGCCAGGTCATCGACGGTGTCGTCAAGAACATCACCGATTACGGCGCGTTCGTCGATCTCGGCGGCATCGACGGCCTGCTGCACGTCACCGATATCGCCTGGCGCCGGGTCAATCACCCGACCGAAGTGCTGACCATCGGCCAGACCGTGAAGGTGAAGATCATCAAGATCAACCACGAGACCCACCGCATCTCGCTCGGCATGAAGCAATTGCTGGACGATCCGTGGCAGGGCATCGAGGCGAAGTATCCGCTCAATGCGCGCTTTACCGGCCGCGTCACCAACATCACCGACTACGGCGCGTTCGTCGAACTGGAGCCGGGCATCGAAGGCCTGATCCACGTCTCGGAAATGTCGTGGACCAAGAAGAACATGCACCCCGGCAAGATCGTTTCGACCTCGCAGGAAGTCGAAGTGCAGGTTCTCGAAGTCGATTCAGTCAAGCGCCGGATTTCGCTCGGCCTCAAGCAGACCATGCGCAATCCCTGGGAAGTGTTCGTGGAAAAATTCCCGGTCGGATCGACGGTCGAGGGCGAGGTCAAGAACAAGACGGAGTTCGGCCTGTTCCTCGGGCTCGAGGGCGACGTCGACGGCATGGTCCATCTGTCCGATCTCGACTGGAAGCTTCCGGGCGAGCAGGTGATCGACAACTTCAAGAAAGGCGACATGGTCAAGGCCGTGGTGCTCGACGTCGATGTCGAGAAGGAGCGCATCTCGCTCGGCGTCAAGCAGCTCGAGGGCGATCCGTTCGCCGAGCCGGGCGACGTCAAGAAGGGCGCGGTGGTGACCTGCGAAGTGCTCGAGGTGAAGGAAAGCGGTATCGAGGTCAAGATCGCCGGCACCGACTTCACCACCTTCATCAAGCGCTCCGAACTGGCACGCGAGCGCTCCGATCAGCGCGCCGAGCGGTTCGCCGTCGGCGAAAAGGTCGATGCGCGGGTGATCCAGTTCGACAAGAAGGCCCGCAAGGTGCAGGTCTCGATCAAGGCGCTGGAAGTCGCCGAAGAGAAGGAAGCCATCGCGCAGTACGGCTCCTCCGATTCGGGGGCGACGCTGGGCGACATTCTCGGCACCGCGCTGAAGCAGCGTACCGACAAGTAAGCGCCTCACTTGCTCGTCTCTATCCATCGGGCCCCGGTTTCGACCGGGGCCTCTTTATTTGGGTCGTCCTTCCGTGTCCTCTCGATAGGGCCTTGGGATAGCTGCCTTTCCCCGACAATCGACTTCGGTGGTTACCGGTCCCGGCGTTCGCCGGGAACGACAAAAGGGGGCCTTGTTTTCTTCATATTGCATCGCAATTGATGTAATTGGGACACGGCATATTAGGGCTGTGCAGAGAAGACCGTGTCACCCCCTTAAAGACCGCTCCTTGGGAGAATGTTCGATGTCGCTTGATTCAGACGTGATCGTCGATCGCCGCCGGATACGCCGCAAACTGACTTTCTGGCGCGTGGTCGCCGTGCTGGCGGCGGTTGCCGCGATCGTCACCGTCGGCGTGGTTGCGACGCCGGGCGGACGCAGCGTGTTCACGACGTCGGGCACCATTGCGCGCGTCCATATCGAGGGCTTGATCCGCAGCGACAATGATCGCGTCGAGGCGCTGGAACGGCTGGAAAAATCACGCGCGGCGGCGGTCGTCGTGCACATCAATTCGCCCGGCGGCACCACGGCCGGCTCCGAGCAGCTTTACGATGCGCTGGTGCGCCTGAAGGCGAAGAAGCCGCTGGTCGTGGTGGTCGAAGGACTGGCGGCATCGGGCGGCTACATCACGGCGATCGCGGCCGATCACATTGTCGCCCAGCAGAGCTCGCTGGTCGGCTCGATCGGCGTGCTGTTCCAGTATCCGAATTTCACCGAATTGCTGAAGACCGTCGGCGTCAAGGTCGAGGAGGTGAAGTCGTCGCCGCTGAAAGCGGCGCCCAATGGTTTTGAACCGACCAGTCCGGAAGCCCGCGCCGCGCTCGACGCGCTGGTGAAGGATTCCTATGCGTGGTTTCGCGGCCTGGTGAAGGAGCGGCGTGGCATGGACGACGCGTTGCTTGAAAAAGTCGCGGACGGACGGGTCTTCACCGGCCGCCAGGCGGTCGATCTCAAGCTGATCGATCAGCTCGGCGACGAGAAAACCGCCGTTGCCTGGCTGGTGGCGCAGAAAGGCGTCAAAAGCGACCTGCCGGTGCGCGATTTCAAGCTGTCGCCAAGGTTCGGTGACCTGACTTTTCTGCGGACGGCGGCCTCCATCACGCTCGACGCGCTCGGCTTGAGCGCGATTGCGCGGCAGGTGGAGCAGGCCGGTGTTGTGCAGGCGGTCGATCGCCTGGGTCTCGATGGCATGCTGGCGTTATGGCATCCCGCCGGGACCAATTGAGCCGCATAAGTCCGGTTTCCGCCCTCGCTCCCGCAATGCGGGTATTGCCACAATCCCCTGTCGGGCCATTTGTCACGTCTTTTCGCGGGGTCCAAATTTCATTTAGCGTCTTGACAGTTCAAGGCATTTTCACGGAAATGGAGACCCGCACCTTCCCGGGTCCCAGTCTCGATGATCAAATCCGAACTTGTTCAGCGTATCGCCGAGCACAACCCGCATCTTTACCAGCGGGATGTCGAGAACATTGTGAACGCGATTCTCGATGAGATCGTCGCAGCGCTGGCGCGCGGCGACCGGGTCGAGCTGCGCGGTTTCGGCGCGTTCTCGGTCAAACATCGTCCGGCCCGCGCCGGCCGCAATCCGCGCACCGGCGCCCATGTGCCGGTCGATCAGAAGAGCGTGCCGTTTTTCAAAACCGGCAAGGAAATGCGCGAACGTTTGAACCGCGACAGCGGAGCATCCGACGCCGGCGCTTAAAGCTTAACCCCCGGATCAACTCCGAGGACGTGCTTTTCACGGCCGACGCGCCTGCCAATCTCCATCAATGCGAGAGATGGTCATGCGAAAATTTTTCACGGCCCTGGTGCTGATTCCGCTCGGCCTGATCTTTATCGTCTTCGCGGTCGCCAACCGTCACCTGGTGACGGTGTCGTTCGATCCGTTCAACTCCAGTGATCCATCGGTCGGCGTCACCCTGCCGCTGTTCGTCGCCATTATCGCGGTGGCGATCGCAGGCGTGGCGGCGGGAGGCTGCGCGACCTGGTTCCGGCAGCGCCACTGGCGGCGCGCCGCGCGCCAGCATGAGGCCGATGCGCGGCAGGCACGGGCGCAGCTGGCCGACCTGCGCGCCGCTGTTGCGGCCTCTCGCGGCGATCCGCAGCGCCTTGCCGGCCCGTCGCAGGGCGGCGGATATGGGCCCGGTGGGCGAGACAAGCAGGGCGCGACGTTGTAGAAGGCGCCCATCGCTTCCCGGCGAGCCCTTGCCGCTCTAACCCGTGCCTTGAAACATGTCCCTGATCGTCAAAATTTGCGGCCTGTCCACGCGCGAGACGCTCGACGTCGCGCTGGAATCCGGCGCGGACATGGTGGGTTTCGTGTTCTTTGCTCCGTCGCCGCGGCATCTCGGCCTCGAGACGGCGCGGGACCTCGGCAGGCAGGCCAAGGGCCGCGCGTCGAAAGCAGCGCTCACGGTCGATGCCGACGATGCGACGCTTGCCAACATCGTCGAGGCGCTAGAGCCCGATATCCTGCAATTGCACGGCAGGGAAACCGTGGCGCGGCTGCGCGACATCAAGCAGAAATTCGGATTGCCTGTCATGAAAGCCATCGCGGTCGAGACCCCGGCCGATCTTGCGCCGCTGCCCGGCTACGCCGCGGTGGCCGACCGCATCCTTTTCGATGCCCGCGCACCCAGGGAAGCCACGCGGCCCGGCGGCCTTGGTGCTGCGTTCGACTGGCACTTACTTGAGAATCTCGACCTCAAGCTGCCGTTCCTGGTCTCGGGTGGCCTCAATGCCGAAAATGTTGCGCAGGCCATTCGCGTCACCCGCGCCGGCGGCGTGGATGTTTCCTCCGGCGTGGAACGCGCACCGGGTGTCAAGGATCCCGAAATGATCCGCGCTTTCATCCGCGCCGCGCGCGCTACCGAAGAGTTAATGGTTCGATGAATTCAGCACTCCCCAATTCCTTCCGCAGCGGTCCCGACGAAACCGGGCATTTCGGCATTTTCGGCGGCCGCTTTGTCGCGGAAACGCTGATGCCGCTGATCCTCGATCTGGAGAAGGCTTACGCCGACGCCAAGGCCGATCCGGCGTTTCAGGCGGAAATGAACGGTTACCTCAGGGATTATGTCGGGCGGCCGTCGCCGCTGTATCTCGCCGAGCGCCTGACCGAACATCTCGGCGGCGCCAAAATCTATTTCAAGCGCGAGGAGCTGAACCACACCGGCTCGCACAAGGTCAACAACGTGCTCGGCCAGATCATGGTGGCGCGGCGCATGGGCAAGAAGCGCATCATCGCCGAGACCGGCGCCGGTCAGCATGGCGTCGCCACCGCGACGCTGTGCGCGCGCTTCGGACTTGAATGCGTGGTCTATATGGGCGCGGTCGATGTTGCGCGTCAGGCGCCAAACGTGTTTCGGATGGAAATGCTGGGCGCCAAGGTGGTGGCGGTGCAGTCCGGTACGCGTACGCTGAAAGACGCGATGAACGAGGCGCTGCGCGACTGGGTGACGAACGTCCACAGCACCTATTACTGCATCGGCACCGTCGCCGGCCCCCATCCCTATCCGATGATGGTGCGCGACTTCCAGTCGGTCATCGGCATCGAGACCCGCGCGCAGATGCAGGAAGCCGAGGGCCGCCTGCCGGACTCGCTTGTAGCCTGCATCGGCGGCGGCTCCAATGCGATGGGGCTGTTTCATCCGTTCCTCGACGATGCCGGCGTCGAGATCTTCGGTGTCGAGGCGGCAGGCCATGGGCTCACGCAATTGCATGCGGCCTCGATCGCCGGCGGCCGGCCGGGGGTGCTGCACGGCAACCGGACCTATTTGCTGATGGACGATGACGGCCAGATCCAGGACGCGCATTCGATTTCAGCAGGACTGGATTATCCCGGCATCGGGCCGGAGCATTCCTGGCTGCACGAAGCCGGCCGGGTGACGTATCTGTCGGCGACCGACGACGAGGCGCTGGCGGCATTCCAGTTGCTGTCGCGGCTGGAAGGCATCATTCCGGCGCTGGAGCCGGCGCACGCCATCGCCAAGGTGATGGCGCTCGCGCCGAAGCGGCCGAAAGATCACCTGATGGTGGTTAATCTCTCCGGCCGCGGCGACAAGGACATCCCGCAGGTGGCGGAAATCTTGCGGGGGAAGAAGCAGTGACCACCCGCATCGACGCACGCTTTGCCGAGTTGAAGAGAGAAGGCCGCGCCGCCTTCATCACCTTCCTGATGGCCGGCGACCCCGACATCGATACTTCACTTGCCATCATCAAGGCGCTGCCGAAGGCCGGCGCCGACGTGATCGAGATCGGCATGCCCTTCACCGATCCGATGGCCGACGGTCCGGCAGTCCAGGCGGCGGGACTGCGCGCGCTGAAAGCGGGCATGACGCTGAAGAAGACGCTCGCTCTGGTGCGCCACTTTCGCGTCGATGATGACGCGACGCCGATCGTGCTGATGGGGTACTACAATCCGATCTACATCTATGGCGTCGAGAAATTTATAGCTGACGCAAAAATCGCCGGTGTCGATGGATTGATCCTGGTCGATTTGCCGGCAGAGGAAGATGACGAGCTGTGTGTCCCGGCGCTGGCGGCCGGGCTGAATTTCATCCGGCTGGCGACGCCGACCACCGACGACAAGCGCCTGCCTGCGGTGCTCGCGAACACGTCGGGCTTTGTCTACTACGTCTCCATCACCGGCATCACCGGGAGCGCCGCCGCTGACATCGCCGCGGTCACCGAAGCGGTTGCCCGGATCAAGCGCCATACCAGGCTGCCGGTTTGCGTCGGCTTCGGCATAAGGACGCCGGAGGCGGCGCGCGCCATCGCAGAGAATGCCGACGGCGCGGTGGTCGGCACCGCGCTGGTCGATGCCTTGCGCGGCAGCCTCGATGCCGAAGGCCGTGCGACGGCCAAAACCGTCGGCGCGGTGGCAGATCTGGTGGCCTCGCTGGCGCGCGGCGTGCGGGGAGCCAAACAGGCTGCGGAATAAGCCACAATTACGGTGGAGATAGATCGCGAGCGGCGGCTTGCTCGGCATGGTCCCGACCGCCATATAATCGAGGCGATTGCCGCCTGATCGCGATTCGGAGCGAAACATGAATTGGCTCACCAACGTCGTTCGGCCGAAGATCCGCAACATCCTGCGTCGGGAGACGCCGGAGAATTTGTGGATCAAATGCCCCGATTCGGGGCAGCTCGTGTTCTACAAGGACGTCGAGGCCAACCAGTTCGTCATTCCCGGCTCGAACTATCACATGCGCATGGGCGCGGTGGCGCGGCTGAAATCGATTTTCGACAACCAGACCTGGTTCGACGTCGCGCTGCCCGAGGTGACCGCCGATCCCCTGAAATTCCGCGACGAACGCAAATATGCCGACCGCATCAAGGATGCGCGCGCCAGGACCGGACTGAATGACGCGATCAAAGTCGGTTACGGCAAGCTCGAGGGCGCCGCGGTCGTGATCGCGGTGCAGGATTTCGATTTCATGGGCGGCTCGCTCGGCATGGCTGCCGGCGAAGCGATCGTGCGCGGACTTGAGCTCGCGGTCGAAAAGAAATCTCCCTTCATCGTATTCGCGGCTTCCGGTGGCGCCCGCATGCAGGAAGGCATTTTGTCCCTCATGCAGATGCCGCGCACCACCGTCGGCGTACAGATGCTGCGCGAGGCCAAGCAGCCCTATATCGTGGTGCTGACCAATCCGACCACCGGCGGCGTCACCGCCTCCTACGCCATGCTGGGCGACGTGCAGATCGCCGAGCCCGGCGCGCTGATCGGATTCGCCGGCGCGCGCGTGATCGAACAGACCATCCGTGAAAAGCTGCCGGAAGGCTTTCAGCGCGCCGAATACCTCAAAGACCACGGCATGGTCGACATGGTGGTGCATCGCCATGAACTGCGGCCGACGCTGGCGCGGCTCTGCCGCTTGCTGACGAGATCGCCCGCGATCGAAGCCATCTCGAAGCCCGCAACTCCCGTCGTCACTCCAGCCCAGATCGTATCGGCTGCGGAAGTGGCGCCGGCAGCACCCCACGCGTGAACGCGCCCGCGGCCACACCCTCAGCCGCGCTCGGCGAATTGATTGCGCGGCTGTCTGCCCTGCACCCCCAGCGTATCGATCTCGATCTGGAGCGGGTGCATCGGCTGCTGGCGCGGCTCGAACATCCCGAACGCAAGCTGCCGCCGGTGATTCACGTCGCCGGCACCAACGGCAAGGGTTCGACGATTGCGTATTTGCGCGCAATTCTCGAAGCAGCTCACTTGCGCGTTCACGCCTATACCTCGCCCTCCCTGGTGCGGATCAACGAATGCTTTCGCCTCGGCCGACCCGGCGGCGGCACGCTCGTCGACGATGACGAGTTGCGCGCGGCACTGGAACATTGCGAACGGGCCAATGCGGGGGCGCCGATCACCATTTTTGAAATCGAGACCGCGGCGGCATTTTGTCTGTTTGCGCAGCATCCCGCCGATGTGGTGCTGCTGGAAGTCGGTCTCGGCGGGCGGCTTGACGCCACCAACGTGATCGACGCGCCGCTGGCGAGCGTGATCGCGCCGGTCAGCATGGATCATACCGAATTCCTGGGGCCGACCCTGATGACGATCGCCCGCGAAAAGGCCGCCATCATCAAGCGTGATGTGCCTGTCATTTGCGCGGAGCAGCCTCCCGAAGCGATCGCCGTGATCGAGCAACATGCAAAGCGCATGCACGCGCCGCTGCACGCGGCCGGGCAGGAGTGGCACGTCAATATCGAGCGCGGGCGGCTGGTCTACCAGGACGATCGCGGGCTGATGGATTTGGCGGCCCCAAGACTGTTCGGCCGGCATCAGTTCGACAATGCCGGTCTCGCGATCGCAACGCTGCGTGCGCAGAAGGCGTTCAAGATCGACATCGCCGCGTTCGAGGCCGGCATCGTCAATGCCGAATGGCCGGCGCGGATGCAGCGCCTGGCGTCGGGCGCGCTGGTGGATCAGGCTCCGCAGGGATGCGAAATATGGCTCGATGGCGGTCACAATGCCGAGGGCGGGCGCGTCGCCGCGGCGGCCTTGGGCGATCTCGAAGAGCGGGTGTCGCGTCCGCTCGTGGTCGTTGTCGGCATGATGGCCAACAAGGATGGCGGCGCGTTTCTCGCCAACTTCGCAGGGCTGACCCGCCACATCATCGCGGTGCAGATCCCGGATCGCGACAATGCGATGCCGCCGGACCGGCTGGCCGACGCCGCACGCGCCCTCGGCATGCGCGTGGAAGCCGCGGCCAGTGTCGAAGCGGCGTTGCGCTCGCTGGCGCGATTGGCTTACGAAGTGCCGCCGCGGATCCTGATCACGGGATCGCTGTATCTCGCCGGCCACGTGCTATCAGCCAACGGCACGCCGCCGGGATAGGCTGCTTGGTCCTGGACGCGGCGCAGGGCACTGCCGGCAGCCTCATCCGTCATGAGCCGTCTCAGCGGATCTGGTCTGTCACGCCAACGCGGTGGCGATAGACCATCTCCCAACCCTTCCAGCCGGTGAAGAGCAGGATCAAGACCACCACAAGGGACAGGATTAGTCCGGTTGGGACAACGGCAGTGGTTCCGTGTTCATAGCGCGAATACCAGTTGTAGAGCTCGATCACCACCGCGACAACGTTGCCTCCCGCGTGCAGCCACGCGTCCGACAGATTGCGGATTTGATCGTCTCCCAGCACATCGGTCAGGCCCATCGCCGCCGCGAGTGCGGCCATGATCAAACCGATTCCCAATAGCCAAAGCGACGCGCTGGCCCAAAAATCGTTTGAAGTCTTCCAGAACGCCAGATCCGAGACGAAGGCCAAAACAAAACAGGCGATCGGGAATGGAATAAGCATGGGATGGATGGGATGTCCGGCAATTTGAGCCGTCGATTTGGGGTTTGGCATGGGTACCTCCAAAAAAATGGCCGTAGGCGTCTCCAACCTTCGTTCGACACTCGGGTTCCGCTTGGGCCGTTCTTTTCAGACCACGCAACCGAACTTCTGGCGTGCAGCGCAGCATCTGCTGAGGGGGCCATCCGCGAATCCGATGTCAATTGATCGGCCGGTACTCCCTCACCCGGATCGGGAGTGCGATTCGCACTTCTTCATGCCAGCAGCTTCAAAGGATCGGCAGCTTTCTGTTTCAACTGATCGAGCGTGCACTGCCTTGGCGCCTTGTCGGGCCGCCAGTGCAGGATAGAGGTGCCATGCCGAAACCGCTCGCCGCTGAAATGATCGTAGGCGACCTCGACCACCAGTTTCGGCTTTAACGGGCACCACTGCGCCGAACGATCGGTCGACCAGCGGCTCGGGCCACCCGGCGCGTTGCCGGTAAATCCGGGCCTTGCCACGAGCGATTCAAGTCTCGCCGTCAGCGCGGGCTTTTCCTGCTGCTTGATCGCGGAGGTGAATCCGACGTGGTGCAACAGTCCGTCGTTATCGTAGAGGCCGAGCAGCAGCGAACCCACGACCTTGTTGCCGTTCAGCTTGTTGGTCGCGTAACGAAAGCCGCCAACCACGCAGTCGGCGCTGCGAAAATTCTTGATCTTCTGCATGCCGTCGCGATTGCCGGACTGATAGGGCAGGTCGAGCCGCTTGGCGATCACGCCGTCGCAGCCGCCGCCGGATTGGGCCAGCCACTTCCGGGCGGTCGCAGCGCTTGTCGTTGCCGGCGACAGCCGAAACGCTGGATTGGATTTGAACTGGCTTTTTGCAAAGGCCTCCAGCGCCGGGCGCCTCTTGCGAAGCGGCTGCGCGACAAGCTTTTTGTCTTCCGCGCTCGCCAGGAGGTCGAAGGCGAGGTAGAGCGCCGGCGTCTGCTGCGACAATTTCTTGACCCGGCTCGCGGCGGGGTGAATCCGCTGCAACAGATCGTCGAACGAAAACGCCTTGCCATGGGGCACGACGATTTCGCCATCGAGCCGGAATGCGGGTGCCTTCAGTCGGAGCGCGGCGTCGACCAGTTCGGGAAAGTAGCGGGTAAGGTCTTCGCCCGACTTCGAGCGCAGATCGACCTTGCTGCCTTGGCGGGAGAGCAGGCAGCGGAAGCCGTCCCATTTCGGTTCATACTGCCACTCAGGGCCGCGCGGAATGGCACCGACGGAACGCGCCTCCATCGCCGTCAGTGGCGTCGACTTCGACGATTTCAGTGCAGTGTTTCGGCGCGCGAGAGGCATGCCTCTCAACGCAAACGGCCGGCTATTCGCCGGCCGTTTTCAGAAATAATTATCGCGCGTAGCTGATCAGACCGCGGCTGTGATCCACTGCTGCAGCTTCGCCTTCGGCGCGGCGCCGACCTGGCGCGACGCCATCTCGCCGCCCTTGAAGATCATCAGGGTGGGGATCGACATTACGCCGTATTTCGACGCTGTCTTCGGGCTCTCGTCGACGTTGAGCTTCACGATCTTGACCTTGTCGCCCATCGCGCCGGAAATCTCGTCGAGCGCGGGCGCGATCATGCGGCAGGGGCCGCACCATTCGGCCCAGAAATCGACCACGACCGGGCCGGTCGCCTTGAGCACTTCGGCGTCGAAATCGGCGTCAGAAACCTTGCCAACGGCCATTGGAATACCTCGTTCAGTTCGGGAAGAATGCGGCTTGAGAATCGCCGCCGGGATCATGCAGTCAACCTATGAACGCGGCGTTGCCGGGTCAAGCTTGGACATCCCCGCGGATAATGGTGGCCAGTTGCGCGTCCAGCGCAAGAGCAGAAATCTCCATCAATTCAGGCCTTTCGGTCCAAAGTAGTGCTGCGCGGACCGGCCGTTGGGGATAAAGCTTCTGCAGCACCGCGCGGTAAAGCGCGAGCTGGCGGAGGTAGGTCCGCGGCGCCTCGGCGGCGAGTTTAGGCGGGGCGTGATTGGTCTTGAAATCAACGATCAGGACCTCGTCCGGACTCACCACCAGCCGGTCGATTTGTCCCGAAACCAGGCCAGGCCGCCTTCCCGCCCGTTCCAGCCTTCCTGCGATCGAGACCTCGGCGCGGCTCCCGGGCGCAAATACCGCCGCAAAACGGGAATCCCCGATCAGGGCCAGCACCGCTTCTGCCAGGGCCTCCCGATCGCCATCGGTCCAGCCGTCGGCATTGCGTGCAAGGTATTTTAGCGCCGCGTCGCGGCGGCGCTCGGTCGCGACATCGGGCAGGGATTGCAAGAGCCGGTGCACCAGCGTGCCGCGCTGCAGGGCGCGCGCCCGCAACTGGATGGACTCGCCGGTTCGAGCGCGATGATTTTCCTCCTCCGCAGGACCGGAGGGACGCAGCAGGTCGTCGGCGGGAAATTCTGCGGGAGCTGACGTGCGCAGCCACGCGGGCAGTGCGGTCGGAGCAATCGTCGCCGGAGCCACGGCCGCAGTTGTGCCAGCCGTGACGTCTTCAGGGCGCGAGTAGCGCTTTATCGCGCCGTCCGGCGTCTCTATCTCCTGCAGCAGCAATCCGGAATTGCCGAGGCCTTTGACGATCAAATCGTACCACGAGAATTTGCGCACCGTGTTCATGTTGCCGGGCATACAGCCGCCGACGATCAGGCGGTCAGCCGCCCGCGTCATCGCCACATAAAGCAGGCGGCGGTATTCATCCTCGGTCTCGCCCAGCATCGCCGCGCGGGCCGCGGCGACCGCCCCAGGGTCGTCGGCCTTCTTGCCGGCCCATACCACGACATCAGGCGCATGTGGCGCCGCATTGCCGCGCGGCAGATGAATGAGTTTGAGGCGCTGCGTATCAGAAGGCGACGATGTCGTATCCACCAGGAACACCACCGGGGCTTCCAGCCCCTTGGCGCCGTGCACGGTCATGACGCGGACTTCGTCGCGGGAAATTTCCATGTCGCGCTTCACTTCGAGATCAGCGGTGCGCAACCACGCTATAAAACCCTGCAGCGAGGCGGGCGCCTTGCGCTCATAGTCCAGCGCAAGCTCGAGAAATTCATCGAGCGCGTCGTTGGCTTCATGGCCGAGACGCCTCAGGATTCGCTTTCGGCCGCCGTCGCCGCCGAGCAGCCAGGCATAGAACGCAAACGGCGTTTCGGTTTTGCAACGGTGCTCGCAGTTTTCAAGACGGCTGAGAGCCTCCCTGGATTTGCTGTCGGCCGCCGCGTGATGGTCGAGCGCTTGCCGCAACGTGCCCTTGCGCTGCCACGCCAGCTTGAACAGCTCGTCGTCGGAAAGCCCGAACAGCGGGCTTTTGAGCGCCACCGCGAGCGCCAGATCGTCCTGCGGCAGCAACAGCGCGTCGGCGAGGTTCATCAGATCGATGATCGCGATGTGCTCGGTCAATTTCAGCCGGTCGGCGCCGGCGACGGGAATGTTGGCGTGTTTCAGCGCCTGGATCACCGCGTCGAAGGCGTTGCCGCGCCGCCGCACCAGCACCAGCATGTCGCCATAGCGCAACGGACGGCGCTTGCCGGTGTGGCCGGTCATGGTGCCGCCTTCGACCAGCCGCTTGATCTCGGCCTGAATGCGCTTGGCGAGCCGCACCTCGGGGCTCGTCTGCGACAACCCGTCGAACGGCGCGCGCCAGCCTTCGATGTCCTGCCGCGCGTCCGGCAGCTGCAATTCCCAGAGCTCGATCACGCTCGGCCCGGCGTCGGCGAGGGAATTGTGGATCGGGTACAGATTTTCCGCAGAATGGATGCTGCGATAGATCGCCTCGTCGCGAAACACGTGGTCGACGGATTGCAGGATCGCCGCTCCCGATCGGAACGAATAGGTGAACGATACCGGATCGAATTTCAGTCCGGCATCGATAAACTTCCGCTCCAGTCCTCTGCGGCGGCTGTCGAATTCGCGCGGCGCCGCACCCTGGAACGAAAAGATCGACTGCTTCTCGTCGCCGACCGCGAAGATCGTGCGTATGACGCCGTCGCGCGCGCCTTCGCCGGAGGTAAATTCGGAAATGATATGGGCGACGATATCCCATTGCCGGGGGCTGGTGTCCTGGGCCTCGTCGATCAGCACGTGATCGACGCCGCGGTCGAGCTTGTAATGGACCCAGCCGGAGGATACGCGATTCAGCATCTCCAGCGTCTTGTCGATCAAATCGTCATAGTCGAGCAGGCCGCGCTCCTGCTTCTCGCGCCGGTAGTTTGCGGCGGCGGCCGTCGCGATTGCCAGCAGCGCTTGCGTCCGGTCCCGCGTGGTCACCGCCCGGCGCCGTTCGATCAAGGGACCGATGCGCTGGCCTTCCAGATCGAACAAGCGGGCGACTGCCGAATTGCTGTCGCAGAATTTCTTTGTCAGCACCGATTTGCGCGGCGCGCGCTCATCGGTGAGGAATACGCCGAGATATTCGTCAGCCTGCACGCTGCCGGTAAATACCAGCGCGTCGCGGAGCTTGGTAGCCTGGTCCTGATCGGACTTATTGCCGGTGTCGAGGATCGTGGCGACCTCTGTCCATCGCGCTCTCGGCAGATGCGGCCCGTCGACGATCTCGCGCTCGACGTCTTCGATACGCTCGAAGGCGTCGACACCAAGGGCGGCAGCCATCTGCGCCGCCGCCGCATCGGCACTGCCGGCGCTGTCGGTCCAAGCCATGAAGCGATCGCGGCTCAGACAAGCCTCGCGCACGACATCCTTGAAGGTAACGTCGGCCGCACTCGCCATGGCGATATCGAGCGCACGGCCTGTGGCGCTATCGGGATCGCGGGACGCCTCAAGCAGCACGGCGAGATTGGCGCGCTCCATCATCTCATTCTGGTCGCGGTCGTCGAGCACGGCAAAACGCGCCGGGACGTTGGCCTCGAACGGGAATTGCTGCAGCAGCCGGGTGCAGAGCGCGTGGATGGTCTGCACTTTCAGCCCGCCCGGCGTTTCCAGAGCGCAGGCGAACAACTCGCGGGCGCGCATTCGCAAATCAGCGTCAGGGCGCGCAATGCCCGCGTCGCGGATCGCGGCATCAAGCGCGGTGTCATCGAGCGTGACCCAATGGCCGAGGGTGGAGAACACCCGCTCCGCCATATTGGCCGCCGCGGCCTTGGTGAAGGTAATGCAGAGGATTTTCTCCGGCGTCACGCCGTTGAGCAGTAGCCGGATCACCCGCTGCACCAGCACGTGAGTCTTGCCCGAACCGGCATTGGCCGAGACAAAGGCCGAGGAGGCAGGATCCGATGCGCGCGCCTGGGTGGCGCGGACGGCATCGGGGATTGGGCGCGGCGCGGCTACCATTCTTCGATCCCCAGACCGCCGGCCGCGGACCATTCCTTGATACGGGCGAGATCGTCGTAGCTGCCGTAGCGGTTCGACCACATCGACAGATTGAGTGAGGTATAGGCCTGGTCTTCGTTCTCGAAGGCGCGGATCAGCGCCTCTAACTTCCTTCGCGCTTCGTCTGCCGCAATATCGGGCGGCTGCGGTTGGTCGCTTTGTTTGATCTTAAGCTCCAGCGCCTTTTGCTCTCCCGGGGGATTGTTGCCGCTGAGTCTGACATAAGCGATCTGGCTGACCGAGCTACCCGCCGGAATATTGGCAAAACCGCCTTCCCTCAAGATGGCCGCCTCCAGCGTGAGCTGGGGCGACAGCCCCATCCGCACCTGCTTGCCGGTCGGCGGTTGCCCGGTCTTGTAGTCGAGAACAGCAAAGGTCCCATCGGAACGGCGTTCGATCCGATCGGCGCGCGCCGACAGCACGAAAGTGCGTTCATTGTCGAGGGGGATCGGGATTTCGCCTCGGATTTCGGCTGCGATCTCAGCGACATTGCCGCGCCGAGCGATTTCCCATTCGGCGAACCATGCGGCGATGCGCTGAAACCGCGGCCACCACAGCGCGCGGGCTTCCGGCCGCTCCATCAGCGGTGCAAAAAACTTCACGCCGATGTCGCGCAAGGCGCGCGCGGGATTGTCGGGAAGCTTCGTCGCGAAGGTCTGCGTGAATTCGCCGAGTGCGTTATGGATCGCCGAGCCGCGGTCGGCGGCCGACAGCGGCATGTCGACGGGATCAAGCGGCGCCAGCTTCAAGATATATTTCGCGTAGATGGTATAGGGATCGCGCAGCCAGTCCTCGATCGCCGTCACCGACAGTTTTAGCGGCCGCGTGACGCGTGGCGGCTTCGGCGCGGGCTGTGGGATCGGCTCGACCTTGTCGGGCCGGTCCAGCCCATCGGCGAAGCGGACATATTTTTCGCCGGCCGCGACAGCGGCTTGCCAGCGCTCCTCGCCCGCGACCGCCTCGAGCCGGTGCAGGAAACGCGACGCCACTGCGGGCGCGCCGCCGACCTTGGCGGCGTGACTGAGGATGACGTCGTCGGCGCCGAGCAATTGTGCGAAATCGTGCGCGGAAAGACCGATGCGCCGCTCCGGCAGATCGAGGCCCAACTCGTGCCGCATCGGCCGGCTCAGCCACGGATCGATCCGCGGCGCCGGCGGCCATACGCCTTCGATCAGCCCGCCAACAATGACGCGGTCGGATTGCGTTAGCCGCGCTTCCAGCGGGCCGTAGATATGCAGCTGTGCGCTCGCCGATTCCGGCCGCCGCACCGTGCGGTCGCCGAACGCGGTCTGGAATACCTCCGGATAATCGCCGAGCTGAACCATCAGGCCGCTTGCGGCGATTTTACCCCCGTCAGCTTTGCCGAGCAGTTCGTCGAAAGCGGATGTCAGGGATGATCCTTGCTGGCCGTCAAACACCGCAGCGACGCCATCGGGGCCGCGTGATAGCTCCATCAGGACCTCGCGATGGCGTGCCGCAAGCCCGGCAAAGTCGTAAAGCTTCGACGAGGCCAGACTTTCAAGCGGTGAAAGCGCCGTCTGCAATTGCGCGATCAGCTGACGCGCCTGATCGAGTTCTCCATCTCCAAGCCGGGTCCTTGGCTCGGATGCGTGGAGCGAGGAGGTCTCGCGGCGCTTGAGCTTGGCGAGTTCACCGCGAAAGCGCGCCAAGTCGCGCGCGAGGCCTTCGCTTCCTGCTTGAGGACGCGTGCCGCGCAACAGCGCCAGTTCGAGCACCTCGACGGCGTGCTTGAAGGCGCCCTGCGCGCCGCCCAGCCGGCACAGCGGATGCTTCAGCAGCGCCAGCAGCGTCGGCGGCTCTAGCTGCCTCGCCATCGCTTCTGCGGCGAGCCGCGCGAAAATTCCCGCTGAGGTCTCCATCAACGCATCGCCGCCGGAATCGTCGAATGCGAGATTCCAGCGGCCGAGCGCGGCCATCACGCGCCGCGCCAGCGCGCGATCCGGCGTCACCAGCGCCGCCGATTTATTCAGATGCCGCGCCTCGCGCATCGCGACCGCGATCGCGAGCGCCTCCATCTCGGTATTATCAGCTTCGATGACAGCCAGATTCGCCATGCCGCCCGAGATCTTCTCGACGATCTCCGGCTGGGCCAGCCGCCGATGCCATTGCGCGGACGCGTTGGAAGGCCGCATCGCTTCGGAGATCAGCACATCGCGGCCATGCGGCGCCGGGTCGCCCAGGATTTCGACATCGCCGCGCTTGATTCCAAATCGATGCAGCAGCGCGTGCATCGCGAACTGCGGATGGTTCGACGCCGGCGGCGTGGTGAATTTGCCCTTGATGTCCCTGACACCGCCAATTAGTTGCCACGCATCGTCGTCGAGATCGGTATCGAGCCCCGGCAGCACCACCGCCCCTTGCGGGAGCGCGCTTACGGCGTGGAGGAATTTCGACGACGATGCGTG
>Ga0207667_10004674_pt1 | contig 16769 bp, 16 predicted proteins | sample KBSCornC52_FD_184301 | JGI IMG/M metagenome (GOLD analysis project Ga0207667, IMG submission 184301) | Corn rhizosphere microbial communities from Kellogg Biological Station, Michigan, USA - KBS Corn C5-2 (SPAdes) (version 2) | ecosystem: Host-associated > Plants > Roots > Rhizosphere > Soil ...
GCGACGTCGGCACCGCGCTCAATCAGAACTGGCCGAACAGCCTGCCCGGCGCCAACTACAGCCTGGACCAGGATCTCGATCTGGTGACGTATGGCGTGTTCGCTCAAGGCCAGTACAAGCCGTTCGAGAGTCTCAAACTGCTGGCCGGCCTGCGACTGGATTCCTTCGACTACGACATCAGTAACCGCAAGTTGCCGGCCGCGTCCTTGAGCTACCAGCAATCCGTGGCGACGCCCAAATTCGGTGTGGTGTGGACGCCGGTCAGCAGCATCGATCTGTTTGCCAATCGCGGCAGCGGCTTCCGTTCACCGGCGCAGAGCGAGCTGAGTCCGAGCGGTGCGTTGGGGCCGTTGGGGGCGAATGGCGGATCGTCGTTCCCGGATCTCAAACCATCCAAGGTCACGTCCTACGACTTCGGTTTCAACTTGCGCGCGACGTCGAAATGGCACATGTCCGCGGCCAGCTATCACACCGTCAACGACAATGAAATCGCGCAGATCGCGCCGAACGTGTTCGGCCCGGTCGGCAACACCACGCGCGACGGCTGGGAGGTGGAGAGCAGCTACGACTTCACGCCCGACTTCAGCATCTACGGCAGCTTCGGCCGCATCATCCGCGCCCACATCAACAGTGCGGCGCCGGGCACCACCAGCGACTTGTCGGTGCCGCGCGATACCTACAAGGCCGGTGCGGCGTACGCGACGCCATTTGCTGCGGGCAAGCTGCTGTTCAATGCTGACGCCTACTTCATCTCGGGCGTACCGTATTTCTCGGGGACGCCACTGGTGAAGAGCTATTCGCGGCCGTACTCGCGCTACGACCTGCGCAGCACGTACTCGGTCGGCAAGGTCGACTGGACCGCCAGCCTGGTCTTGCAGCCGCATCAGTACAGCAGCGAAGTTGCGGTGGGTAGCACGGCAGGCTTGCTGATCGATCCGGTCGCCAAGACGCAGGTGAATCTATCGATGCGCTATCGCTTTTAAGCGGAGGAAGCGTGGGAGGGGAGAAGCATTTTCAATCGGCGGTACAATGCCGACCTTCTCTCGTTTCTGGTTTCACCATATCGCAATGAACTGCCGCCCCAACTGCGGCGCGTGCTGTACTGCGCCTTCCATCTCCAGTCCGATACCCGGCATGCCGAACGGCAAGCCGGCGGGCGTGCCTTGCGTGCAATTGATGGATGACTTGCGTTGTGCGATTTTCGGTCAGCCGGAACGGCCCGCGTGTTGCTCGGGATTGCAGGCGTCGGCGGAGATGTGCGGCGATGGCCGCGAGATGGCGATGCAGTGGCTGGGGACGCTGGAGCGGCTGACCGCGCCCGACCGGAATACTGTTCCGGCCTGACGCGCGTCGCCGGCTCTTCTTATTGCGGCAGTGCCTTGGCCGCCGCAACTACCTTGGCGGTGTCGAAGTTGTTGATCGCCGGGATGAACTGGTTGGTGTAGAGGTCTTCCAGTTTCGGGCTGGTCTGGATGACGTTGTTGGCCTTCATGAACGCCACCATGTTGGCCACCGCGCTGATCGGGATTTCCCCCCACTTGACGCCCGGTTCCAGTTTCAGGAATTCGCCGCGTGTCTGGATGATGTGCAGGCCCTGCTTGATGGCCGTGGCGTCGTCGAGGCTGGACGGCTTGGTCAGCGGGAATACTTTCCAGTGCACCTTCAGCGATCCCTGCGGATTGGCCAACGCCGTCACCGAACCCATGGCCACGCAGCGCAAGACTTTTTCGATGGTCTGCGGACGCTTGGTGATCATGTCGTCGCGCACGAAGTAGGAGCCGCCGAAGTTGAGTTTCTCTGCGAACGGCGAGGAGAAGCGGCGCAGCTTCAGGCCCATGTTTTCCGCCGTGGCGATCTGCGAATCCCAGGTACCCCAGATGTCGACGCGGCCTTTCGACAGCGCGGTCACGGCTTGCGCGCCGGAGCCGGTTTCCACAAACGTCACGTCCTTGTCCGGATTTATGCCGGCTTCGGTCAGCATGCCCTTGAAGATCTGCACCATCTGGGAGCCGTACGACAGCACGCCGATGGTTTTACCCTTGAAGTCGTTGATGGTCTTGACCGGTGACGAGTCGAGCACCACCGGGAACTGGAAGTTGTGGCGCATGTTGAGGTACACCGCCTTCAACGGCGCGCCCTTGGTGCGGGCGATGATGGCGGCCGCCGGACCCATGTTGACCATGTCGGCCTGGCCTGTCAGCACCGCCTGCATGGCGGTGGTGGAGTTGGTCGGCTGCAGCGTGACGTCGAGGCCGGCGTTTTCCCAACACTTGGTGTAGATCGGCAGCGAGGTGTTGTTGACCTGCGAGGCGTCGAGCACGTCGGTGCCGATGGCGATGGTGACTTTTTCACGGGCCTGCGCATTGACCACTGCGGGGGCAAGCATCAGCGCACCGGCGGCTGCACCGGCACAGGTAAGGGCGGCAACTGATCTTTTCATGATTTCCTCGTAGGTGAAGTCCAGCATCCTATCCGTACCTGCAGATACTCGCAGGTACGTGTCAATTTGATCATTTCACTTCAGCGGCCCTGAAAATGCGGCCGTCTTTTCTCCAGGAAGGCATGCCGCCCTTCCGTGAAATCTGCACTCGAAAACAATTGCAACTGGCCGTCCAGTTCCAGCCCCATGACCGTGTCGAGCGAGCCCGGCAGGTGCGCCAGCGCGGCCTTGGTGAGACCGACCGCGAGCGGCGGGGCGGCGGCGAACTGCGTAGCGAGGTCGAGTGCGGCCTGCTGCAATTCGTCGCTGCGCACCAACTGGTCGGCGAGGCCGAGGCGCAGCGCTTCTTCGCCGTCGACTACGACGCTGGTGTACAGCAGCCGGCGCACTTGCCCGGCGCTGACGCGTTGCGGCAGCGACCACAGCAGGCCCATGTCGGCCATCAATCCGACGTTGGAGTAGGCGGTGCAGAAGCGTGCGCGTTCGCTGCACATTACGTAGTCGCAGGCCAGCGCCAGGCCCATGCCGGCGCCAAAGGCAGTACCGTCGACGGCGGCGATCAGCGGTTTGGGCATGTCGGTGATGGTGCGCAGCAGGCGGTGCGCCAGCGTCATGCGCTTGCGACTGGCGAGCGTGTCGCCGGCGGGCAGGGTGGACAGATCGCCGCCTGCGCAGAAGCTGCGGTCGCTGCCGGCCAGGATGATGGCGCGGCAATCGACATCGCCGGCCAGGCGCTCCAGGGTTTCGGTGAGGGCCTCGCGCATTTCCGGCGCCAGCGCGTTGCGGCGCTCGGGCTGGTTCATGGTGACGCAGGCGACGGCGTCGCTGCGTTCCACGGTGACGATGCTTTGCATGTCCGCTCCTCCCTGGCGTCAGGATGGCCTGCGCCGATGGTGTTTTTTTGCTGCTGTTTTGTTACCGTGTCAGTGGATCTCTTTGTTTTTTTATTCCCTGACGACGCGTTTTGCCTTGTGCGTACTGCGTTCGAGAGTGCCTTGCGGCAGCACTTCCACGTGCGCGCCGACTTGCAGGCGCTGTTTGATTTCCTGTGTCAGTTGCGCCGCCAGTTGTGATGTATCGGCGGCGGTATCGGTCTGCTCCACGCGCACGTGGATGGATTTCATGAAGCCGGCGGCATCGTGCACCGAGGCGTTGATCACAAGCTGGTATTCGTCGCCGAGGCCGGGCGTGGCGCGCACCAGTTCCTCTACTGCGGAAGGGAAGACGTTGACGCCGCGCACCACCAGCATGTCGTCGGCGCGGCCGCGCACGCCGCCGACCAGGCGCGCATGCGTGCGACCGCAGCTGCAGGGCGTGGAGTCGCGCACCACGATGTCGCCGGTCCACCAGCGCACCAATGGGCCGGCTTGCTTGTCGAGATGAGTCAGCACCAAAACGCCGGGCGTGCCGTCGGCGACGGCGACGCCGGTTTCGGCATCGACGATTTCGGCGTAGGCGAAATCTTCCGCCAGGTGCGGTCCGGCCTGCGCGGTGCAGTCGCCGGCGATGGGTTGGAATTCAAGGCAACCGTAGGCGTCATAGGCGCGTGCGCCCCACAATGCCTCGATGCGCCGGCGCGTGGCCGGAATGCTGGCGCCGGGTTCGCCGCCCATCATGATGCTGCGCACGGTCGAGACGGCAGGGTCGCGGCCGCGCTTGCGCACTTCTTCGGCGAGATGGGTGATGAACGATGGTGTGCCGCACAGCACCGTGCTGCCGTAGGTGAATAAGGTATTGATCTGGCGTTCGGTATCCTGGCTGCCGGCCGGGATCACCATGGCGCCGGCACGTTGGTAACCGGCCGTGGCGCCGAGGCCGCCGACGAACCAGGTGTAGCTGAACATGCATTGCACGATATCGCCGGGGCCGATGTCCTGGGCGCGCGCATGACGCGCATACAGGCCGGCCCAGCGATCGAGGTCGTACTCGCTCCAGAACTGCGGCGACGGCGCCGACGTCGTGCCGGAAGAAAAATGCATGCGCCGCACCTCGTCCTGCGGCACCGTCATGAATTTGCCGAACGGCGCCTGCGCGCCGATCGTGTTGATGTAATCAGGCTTGGTGGTAAACGGAAGTTTGCTCAGGTCGGCCAGCGAGCGCAGCTCGCCGACGTTCCAGTCCAGCTGCCGGAACAGCGGCGCATAGTACGCGCTGTCCCTGGCCAGCCGCGCCAGTTGCACGCGCAGTTGCGCCAGCTGGAATGCTTCCAGCGTGGCGCGATCCCAACTTTCGGCGGGATCGAAATGCACGGGCGCGGCGGCGATCAGCGCACCGGAGCGCATGGTTATTGCTCCGCGCCGAGACCGCGAATCGCAAAGGTGGAGATGGAGTTGGCGACCGCCAGCTTTTCGTCTTCGGTCTGGTCGACGCGCGGGCGGAACCAGATGGTGGTCCAGTTCAATGCGCCGAAGAAGGCCTTGACGACGATCTGCAGGTCCTGGTCGGGCGCGTGGCCTTCGGCCATGACCTGGCGGATGGTGTCGCGGAACAGGTTCTCGTACTGATCGCGCAGCACCAGGATTTCCGACAGCACTTCGCGCTGGGCGGCGGTGGTTTCGCCGGCCAGATGCATCTCCAGACCTTGCACGGCGACGCGCTGGTAGGGCAGGTGGTCCATGATCACGGTGATGTGCGCCAGCGTCATTGCACGCAGCTTGTCGATGGCCCGCGCGTGGGATTTCGACGCGGCTTCCTGTACGGCGGCCAGGTCCATTTCCATGCCGCGCTTGTGCACGTCGAAGAACAGGTCGGCTTTCTTGCGGTAGTGATGGTAGATCTTGCCCTTGGTGGCGCTGAGGATATCGGCGACATCGTCGATGCTGGTAGCGGCATAACCTTTTGTCATGAATGCCAGCGCGGCAGCGTCGAGAATCTCGCTGCGCGGGTCCGAATCGTCTCCGGCGAATTCATTGTTTGTCGATGTGGGACGTGCTGTGTCGACCTTCATTATGCTTGCTCCTCGTTATTGAACTCGGCATGAATCGCCCGTGCGAGCACCAGTCTCTGGATCTCCGAAGTACCTTCATAAATTTCGGTGGCGCGCTGATCACGATAAAGACGCTCGACGAGCGAAGGCTTCACGAAACCTTCGCCGCCAAATACCTGTACACCGATATCGACTGCATCGTGAGCAGCCTCGCTACAGAATAACTTCGCTTGAGCGCCGATAAGCGCGACATCCTGACCAGTATCAAAACTGCGGGCGGTTTCGTATGCAAGCATTCTACCTGCGGATAACCGAGTTGCGACATCTGCAAGTTTGAAACCTATGCCCTGATGATCGAGCAGACGCTGGCCGAAGGTGGTGCGAACCGCCGCCCGGCGTGCTGCCGCGTCATATGCGGCGCGTGCAATACCGTTCGATTGTGCTGCTACAACAACGCGTCCGACGTTGAGTGCTTCGAGCGCCAGGCGGAGTGCTTTGCCCGGCGCAGCGATCATGCAGTCGGCGGCGACCCAGGTGTCGAGCACGACGGTGCTGTTGACGGTGCCGCGCATGCCCATCTTGTCTTCGCGTGAGTCGTCGCGCACGCCTTCGGCGTCGGCCGCCACCATGAAGGCGGCGATGCCGCGCCGGCCTGCGCCCGGTTCCGTTTGCGCAAATACCACGTAGTACGCGCACTCGCCGCCGCCGCCGATCCAGCGCTTTTCGCCGCGCAACCGCCAGCCGCCGTTCTCCTGTGTGGCGAGAGTTTGCATGTTGGAGGGATCGGAGCCGGCCTCACGCTCGCTGAGCGCGAACGAAATCGATTTGCGTTCGGCCACCATGGCGCGGATATAGGTGTCTTTTTGTCCATTGGTGCCGGCGCGCAGCAGCGGCATGGCGCCCAGTTGCAGCGTCGCGACAATGCCGCTGGTGGACGCGCATGCCTGCGCCAGTTCTTCGATGACGGCGCAGAACGCGGTCAGTGAAGCGCCACCGCCGCCGTAGTCTTTCGGGATGAACATGGATGCGATGCCGCTTTCATGGAGGGCTTCGACATTTTCGTGGGGATAGCGTTGATCGCGATCGATGCCGGCGGCACGCGGCGCCAACTGATCGTGGGCGAGGCGGCGCGCGATGTCGCGCCACTTGCTTGCGTCAGGGTCGAGGGAAGGATCCCAAATAATCGCCATCGTCTCTCCATTGCGCCGAAGGCCGGCGGGCAGTCTGTTGTAGAGCGGCTTTCTTATATTGACTTCATCTTAATATACTAAGTAGTATGAGTAGAGTCAAATAGCTTTCCGCATTATTTTCGAACACACGTTCGCCTACTGTACACGCGAACAAAAATTCTGTTTTGACGCAGCTCAAAATGCCCGGATCGGGCCAGGAGGCGGCAGTGAGCGAGAAAGTCTATGTCACCGGTGTCGGCATGGTGCCGTTTGCGAAGCCAAGTACCAGTGCGTCGTATGTGGAAATGGGCGCCGCCGCTGCGCGCGCCGCACTCGCTGATGCCGGCATCCGTTACGAAGCGATCGAACAAGCCTACGCAGGATATGTCTACGGCGACTCCACCGTCGGCCAGGCGATGCTCTACGAAGTTGGCCTCTCGGGTCTGCCCATCATCAACGTCAACAACAATTGTGCGACCGGTTCCACCGCCTTGTTCCTTGCGCGCCAGGCGATCGCCAGCGGCGCCATCGACTGTGCGCTGGTGATCGGCGTGGAGCAGATGATGCCGGGCCCGCTGCGCACCATTTACACCGACCGGCCGGCGCCGCTGCAGCGCTTCCTCGACACCATGGCAAGCAATCGCGGCTATGACTCGGAGCTGCCGCGCGCGCCGCAATTTTTTGGTGGCGCGGGCCAGGACTATCTCGATCAATACGGCATCGCGCCGGAGACCTTCGGACAAATTTCGGTAAAGGCACGGCGCCACGCGGCCAACAATCCTTATGCCGTATTCCGCACGCCGGTGACGCTGGAAGAAGTGATGGCGTCGCCGACCGTGTTCGGCCTGCTGACGCGCTTGCAATGCTGTCCGCCGACTTGCGGCGCGGCGGCGGCGGTGCTGTGCTCAAAACGCTTCGCGCGCTGGTTCAATCTCGATACCAGCGTCGCCATCGCGGCGCAGGCGATGACCACCGACCGGCCCGATTCTTTCGACAGCGGCGACATGCGCAAGCTGGTCGGCTACGGCATGGCGGCCATTGCCGCAGAACGCGCGTATGCCGAAGCCGGCGTCGGACCCGAAGACATCCAGGTGGTCGAGCTGCACGACTGCTTCACCGCCAATGAACTGATCAGCTACGAAGCGCTGCAACTGACACCGCCCGGCACCGCCGAGAAATTCATCCTCGACGGCGACAACACCTATGGCGGCAAGATCGTCACCAATCCTTCCGGCGGCCTGCTGTCGAAAGGCCATCCGCTCGGCGCCACCGGCCTCGCACAATGCGCGGAGCTGACCTGGCAATTGCGCGGCCAGGCCGAGCGGCGCCAGGTCGACGGCGCGCGCTGGGGCCTGCAGCACAACCTCGGCCTGGGCGGTGCGTGCGTCGTCACCGTCTACGAAAAAGCCAACTGAACATTTGCCGGAGCTTGTCCGTCATCAACCCGTGAAGCGCGGCACAGACCGCGTGCTCAAGGCTATCAAGGAGACCACATGAACAAGAAGCTGGAAGGTAAAGTCGCCATCGTCAGCGGTTCAGGCCGCGGCATCGGACGCGAGATCGCACTCAAGCTGGCCGCCGACGGCGCGGCGCTGGTCATCAATGATCTCGATGAAAAAATGGCCGAGAGTGTCGTGCACGAAATCACTGCCGCCGGCGGTCGCGCCACGGCCTGCTGCGGCGACGTCACCGCGACCGAATTTGCGGCGCGATTTATCGACACCGCGCTGAACAGCTTCGGACGGCTCGACATCATCGTCAACAACGCCGGTTACACCTGGGACAACGTGATCCAGAAAATGACCGACGAACAATGGGACGCCATCATGGCGGTGCACGTGACGGCGCCGTTCCGCATCCTGCGCGCAGCATCGGAATACTTCCGCCGTGTCGCCAAGGAGGAAGCCGCGCAAGGCGTCGAAGTGTTCCGCAAGGTGGTCAATATCTCGTCGGTGTCGGGCGTCATGGGCAACGCCGGCCAGGCCAACTATTCCGCCGCCAAGTCGGCCATCAACGGCCTCACCAAAGCGCTGGCCAAGGAATGGGGGCGTTACAAGGTCAACGTCAACAGCGTCGCCTTCGGCCTGATCAAGACGCGCCTGACCGAAGCGACCGCAGGTGACGATGCCACCATCAATATTTCAGGCAACGAGATCAAGGTTGGCGTCAACCAGGAACTGATGCAGAACCTGGAAACCCTGATCCCGATGGGCCGCGCCGGTACGCCGGCGGAAGCGGCGGGCGCGGTGTATCTGTTCTGTATTCCGGAGTCGAATTACATCAGCGGGCAAATCGTGATCTGTGGCGGCGGTCGTCCTTAGCGTTTCTTCGCATGCTCCTTGAGCATCTGCTTCGCAATCAGCAACTGCTGGATCTGCGAGGTGCCTTCATAGATGCGCATCACGCGCACGTCGCGGTAGATACGTTCGATCGGGTAATCGCCCATGAAGCCGGCGCCGCCGAAAATCTGCAGCACGCGGTCTGCTACCTTGCCCACCGTTTCGGTGGCGAACAATTTGCAGCACGAGGCTTCCTTGATCACCGGCAGGTCCTGATCGAAACGGCGCGCCGTATATTCGACCATGCATTGCGCGGCCAGCAGTTCGGTTTCCGAATCGGCCAGCATCGCCTGCACCAGCTGATGTTGCGCGATGGGTTCGCCGAAGGCGCGGCGTTCGGTGGCGTAGTCCAGCGCTTCTTCGATCAGACGACGGCCGGCGCCGATGGCGGCGGCGGCGATGCCGAGACGGCCGCGGTTGAGCGAAGACATCGCCAGCGCAAAGCCGAGTCCCGGCTCGCCGATGATGGCGTCGGCGGGAATGCGGCAGTCGCTGAAGATCACGTCGGCCGTGTGCGAGCCGTGCAATCCCATCTTGCGGTCGGTGCTGCCGATGCTCAGGCCGGACGCGCCGCGGTCCACGATGAAGGCGGACAGGCCGCGATGGTCGTGGCTGTCGGCGTCAGTGCGCGCGATCACGGTGAAGACGTCGGCGGAAGGCGCATTGGTGATGTAACGCTTGACGCCGTTGAGTACCCATTGGTCTCCATCCAGGCGTGCGCTGGTGCGCAGTGCGGCGGCGTCGGAGCCGCAGTCCGGCTCGGTCAGGCAGAATGCCGTGATCATTTCTCCCGCCGCCATGCGCGCCAAGTAGCGCTCGCGCTGGGCGTCGCTGCCGTAAGTCAGCAGACCGTGCGAGCCGACGCCGTTGTTGATGCCGATGGCGGATCGGAACGACAGGTTGGCGCGGCACAGTGCGATCAGCACCGCGACTTCATCTTCCATGCCGAGCCCGAGTCCGCCCCACCGTTCCGGAATGCTGAGGCCGAACAGTCCCAGCGCCGCCATCTCGCCGAGGATGTCTTCGGGCACGCGCCGTTGTTCTTCCACCAGCGCCTCGTTCGGCAGCAGGCGTTCGGCGACGAAGCGTTCCACCGCCGTGACAAATTGTTTGCGGGTTTGTTGGTCAAGCGCCATGGAGGACTTCCTTGCGGTTTTTTGTGTCGGCGTGCGCGGCGATGACGGCTGCGCCATTGTTGAGCACCATCACGCCGCGCTGCGGCACGCTGCAGCGGAACGCGATGTGGTTGCCGTCGTTGCCCTCACGCCAGATTTCGGTACGCAGCATTTCGCCGGGATAGACCGGCGCCGAGAAGCGCGCGCCGATCGAGCGGATGTCCATGCGGCGCTCGGGCTCCGGCGACCAGCACAAGGCCTTGAGCAAGGCGTGGCCGGCCACGCCGAAGGTGCACAGACCGTGCAGGATCGGTCGCGGAAATCCCGCGCGCAAGGCGACTTCCGGATCGGCGTGCAGCGGATTGCCGTCGCCCGACAGCCGATAGATCAGCGCGGCCTGCGACAGGATGGGCAGGTCGATGCAAAAGTCCGCCGGACGTTCCGGCAAGGGCGCCGGGACCGGATGCGTATGGATGGAAGCCGCCGGCATGTGCTGCACACCGCCGTCGCCGCGGCACATGGTGGTCATGCGCAGGGTGCAGACCGGCTCGCCGCTGTCCTCTTCGGTGACGACGCGCTCCTGGTAAATCAGCGCGCCCTTGTCGGGCCCCTTGTCGACGATATCGACGATGCGGGTGTCGCCGATCAGTTGTTTGCATATCGGTAGCGGCTTGTGCAGGATGACCTGCTGTTCGGCGTGCACCACGCGCGTCCAGTCGATGCCGGTGTCAGGCATCTTCATCCAGAAGCCGGGATAGGCCAGCACCGTCGCCATGGTGGGCAGCACGCGCAGGCCTTCTTCGTACACGTAATGAAGTTGGTCGCGGTCAAGCGGATCTGCGCCGAGGCCGACGCCAAGCGCGTACAGGATGCAATCCTGCGGCCGCACGTGCTGGCGCGCGATGGGAATCTTCCAGTGCATCAGCTTGCGATAGTCGATCGTCATGCGGCCTCGTCGAAGGTGGACAGGGTGGGCACTTGCGGACATGAACTCGATGCTGCGGCAACATCAGGGCGATGAAGGCGGTCGGCGCTGGTGTTGATGTGCGCCGCGTCGGAAGGGTGCCGCAATGCGGCTAAGGAATTGACGAATCGTCCTTGACATCTACATACTACTAAGTATATTTAATTAAAGTCAACCAGAAGTGAAAAATGAGTGGCGGGCGTAGCACGGCAACATGTGCGAGCCGGGCGTGTTGCAGGTAAAGTACAGACCTGACGCAATACCTGAGTCGATACCTGAGTCAATACCTGACCGACACGCTACCAATGGAGACCAGATGCAACATCCAGGGACCTTGATCCGCGAAATGCTGGCGCGTGGCGGCGCCGTGCCGGTGCCCGGCTGCTACGACGCGCTCGGCGCCCTGCTGATCGAACAGGCCGGCTTTGAAGCCGCCTACATGACCGGATTTTCGCTCGCCTCAAGCTACGGCAAGCCCGACATCGGCCTGCTCACCATGACCGACATGGTGCAGCAGGCGACACGCATTGCCGAAGCGGTTTCGCTGCCCGTACTGGTCGACGCCGACACCGGTTACGGCGGCGCGGCCAACATCGTCGAAACCGTACGCGCCTTCGAAAAAGCCGGCATCGCCGGGCTGCATCTCGAAGACCAGATCATGCCCAAGAAATGCGGCGCCATGGCCGGCAAAAAGCTGGTGCCGATCGAAGAGATGGCATTGCGCCTGAAAGCTGCACGCGCTGGTCGCAAGAGCAGCGAATTCGTCATCATCGGCCGCACCGACGCCATGACCATCTACGGCCTTGAAGAAGTCATCGTGCGCGTAAAGGCAATGGAACGCGCCGGCGCCGACGCCGTCATGGCGCCTTCGCTGAGCACGCCGGCCGAGCTGGAAGCGGTGGCGTCGAGCGTGAAGATCCCGGTGATCTATGTCGCCGCCGAAACCGTCCGTCCCAATTACACGCGCCGGCAACTTGCCGCCGCCGGCTTCGCCATGTCGCTGTATCCGCTGTCGCTGATCCAGACCACCTTCAAGGCGCAGCAGGACATGTTGCGCAGCATGTTCGCCAGCGGCGACACCGTGCAACTGGTCGACGGCATGGCGCAGTTCGCCGACGTCGGCCGGCTGGTCGGCGTGGAACGTGCCGCTGCCTTCGATGCAGAACTGGCAACGCAAGTGAACGAAGGGGGCTGACCGCTATGGGTGCAACCATGACGCAGAAAATCCTTGCGCGCACCAGCGGCAAGGACAGCGTGCAGCACGGCGAAATCATCTGGGCCAGTCCGGACCTTGTGACGGCGCCGGAGGTGTCGTTCTCCGCCTATATCAAACGCATCCGCGAAATCGGCGTCACGAAACTGGCGCATCCCGAACGCGTCGCCGTCATCATCGACCACGAAGTGCCGGTGCACAGCGTCGCCGGCGCCGAGCGCAACAAGCTCACGCGCCAGCTGGCGCAGGAGTGGTCGGTCGGCCATTTCTTCGACGGTGTCGGCATCACGCATCCCCTCATGGTGGAGCAGGGCCTGGTGGCGCCAGGCATGTTCGCCGCCGGCGCCGACAGCCATGCGCCTGGCCTGGGTGCGGTCGGCGCCTTGTCGGTGCCGTTCGGGTTTGAAGTGTCGATGGTGCTGGCCACCGGACAGATCTGGATGAAGGTGCCCGAGACCATCCGCGTGCGCCTGCATGGCGCTTGCCGCCCCGGTGTGGCGGCGCGCGACATCGTGCTGGCGACCATGCAGCAGCTCGACGACGAAGCCACCAGCTATCGCGTCATCGAATACCAGGGTGAAGGTTTGTCCACGCTGTCGGTGCCGGAGCGCATGACGATCTGCGGCCTGTGCGTCGACGCCGGCGCCAAGTCGGGTATCGCCGCCGTCGACCAGCGCTGCATCGATTTCCTGCGCGCACACGGCGTGACCGATCTGCAGCCGCCGGCGTCAATCAACAGCGACGCCGACGCCGAATACGCCATGACCATCGATATCGACCTGGCGACGCTGACGCCGCGCGTGTCGATACCGCCATCGCCCAACCACGTGCGCGAAGCACAGGCGATGTCCGACATCGTCATCCAGCATGCCTACATCGGCTCGTGCGTGTCCGGATCGATTGAAGACATCCGTTCCGCCGCCGCCATCCTGCGCGGCCGCAAGGTGCATGCCGATGTGAACCTGCTGGTGATTCCCGCCACGCAGCAAGTGTTCCAGCAGGCTTTGCAGGAAGGCTTGCTGACCGAACTCATCGCCGCCGGCGCAACCATTTCACCATCGACCTGCGGTCCCTGCTTTGGCGGCATCGCACGACTGACCGCAGGTGAACGCCGCATCAGCACCAGCACGCGCAACGATCCGGGTCGCATGGGCAGCAACGAGGCGGAGATTTTTCTCGCCAGCGCCATGACCGTGGCGGCGTCCGCGATTACGGGCCACATCACTGATCCGCGTGCTTTTGCCGCGCTTGCTGAAGGGGGCGCAGCATGAGTGCGGTCGGGAAAACCACGAGCGGGCGCGCATGGAAGTTTTCCAGCGACATCTCCAGCGACCAGCTGATCTCGGCGCGTCACGTATTTGAGTTCGATCCGCGCATGCTGCGCCATCATCTTCTGACCGAAGTGCGGCCCGAGTTCGCCCAGCAGGCGCAACCCGGCGACGTCATCGTGGCCGGCCGCAATTTCGCCCACGGCAGCAACCATAGCCATCCCTTCCTCGCGATGAAGGCGCTGGGCGTCGGCTTGCTGGTGCGGTCGTTGTCGCGCGGGCCGTTCCGCCTGGCGATCTTCATGGGCGTGCCGGTGCTGATGGCGGGCAGCGACGTGCTCGACGCCATTGACGACGGTGATCAGCTCGACATCGATTTCGCCCGCGGTGCGATCTTCAATGCGACCAGCCGCAAGCAGATGCAGGTGGAGCCGTTGGCGCCTTTCCTGCAGGACATTGTCAATGCCGGCGGCGGCCTTGAATTCGTGAAGTCGCAGTTGACCACTTAGGTTCAGATTTGCCCGATGCAGTATTCATTTGCGCTGTAATCATTTGCTTTATGATGCTTGCCATTCAGGAGTCAACCGGATGTCAGTTATGTCGATCGTGCGAGACACGTCATTCAGCCAGGAAGCAAACGCTGTGAACAGTCCTGCGGCCATCGTTGTCGAGGCCTTGGAAAAGACCTATGCCACCCACGATGGCGGCAAGGTGCAGGCGCTCGGTCCGATTTCGGTAACGGTGCCGCAAGGCGGTTTCATGACCATCGTCGGCCCCTCGGGCTGCGGCAAGTCGACCCTGCTCAAATTGCTGTCGGGCCTGATCCCGCGGTCGGCCGGTTCGATCAAGGTCAACGGCGCAGAAGTGCACGAACCGCATCGCGACATCGGCATGGTGTTCCAGAGCCCGGTGTTGCTGCCGTGGAAAACCGCCATCGACAACGTTCTGCTGCCGGCGCGGGTGCTCGGCCTCGACATGGCGTCCAGCCGCGTGCGTGCGCAGGAATTGCTGGACATGGTCGGCCTGGCCGATTTCGCCAACCGCTATCCGAATGAATTGTCGGGGGGCATGCAGCAACGCGTCGCCATCGCCCGCTCGCTGATCCACGATCCTTCCATCCTGATGATGGACGAGCCGTTCGGTGCGCTCGACGCCATGACGCGCGAGGTGATGAACCTGGAGCTGCTGCGCATCTGGCGCAAGGCCGGCAAGACCGTGATCTTCGTGACGCACTCGATTCCGGAAGCGATTTTCCTTGGCACCCACGTGATGGTGCTGTCCAACCGTCCGGGCCGCATCGCCGACCTGGTGACGGTCGACCTGCCCGCCGAACGCGGCCTCGACATCATGTCGACCGACGCCTTCGGCGTGTACAGCAAACGCATTCGCAGCCAGTTCAATACACAGGGGTTCATCTGATGGAAAGCGTGCACACAAGCGCCGGAACCAACGCCGGCGTCACTGCGGCGCCGGCCTCTTTCAGCCTGCGCCGCACGCTCAAGGCGAGACCCGAGCTGCTGCTGATCCCGGCCGTGTTCATCGCCGTGGTGGTGGTGTGGGAAGCGATCATCCGCTTCTTCGAAATTCCGATCTACATCATGCCGGCGCCGTCCAACATCGCGTTGGCGCTGGTCAATACCGCCTATCTCGACAACGCGCTGTACACGCTGGGTGAAGCCATGCTGGGCTTCCTGTTGGCGGCGCTGTTCGGCATCGTGCTGGGTGGCCTGATCGCGCAGTTTCCGCTGGCGGAAAAGACCTTGTATCCCTATTTGATTGCGATCCAGACCACGCCCAAGGTGGCAGTGGCGCCGCTGTTCATCATGTGGTTCGGCTTCGGCATGACGTCCAAGGTCATCATCGCCGCCACGATCGCCTTCTTCCCTATCCTGGTCAATGTCATCAGCGGCTTGCGCTCGACCGATCCGGCGCGGCTGGAACTGATGCGCTCGCTGCGCGCGACGCGCTGGCAGATTTTCACGATGGTGCGCCTGCCGGGCGCGCTGCCGATGATCTTCGCGGGACTCAACATCGCGATCATCTTCAGCATCCTCGGCGCCATCGTCGGCGAGTTCCTCGGCTCGCGCAAAGGACTCGGCAATGCCATCATGCAGATGAACGTCAACCTCGACACCGCGGGCGTGTTCGCTACGCTGTTCGTGCTGTCCGCGATCGGCGTCTGTCTGCATGTGCTGATGAGTTTTCTGCAACGCAAGGCTTTGTTCTGGGCTGACAGTTCGCGCATACCTACCGTTTGAAATGCAGCGATAAAAACAAAAAAATGACGGAGACGAACTGATGTAGCCCCCACCTACGGGAGGCAACATGAGTAGCTTTTCCTTGAAACCATTGTCGTCGGCGCTGGGCGCCGAAGTGATCGGCGTCGACATGCGCAGTCCGCTGGACGAGGAGACGGTGCAGGCCTTGATCGATGCCTGGCATCGCCACATCATCCTGTTGTTCCGCAACCAGCCGCTGACGTTCGAGGAACACATCGCCTTCAGCCGTCACTTCGGCGCGCTCGATGATCACGCGGCGATTCCCAAATTCCGCCATCCCGAGCATCCGGAAATCCTGCTGGTCACCAATTACGAAGCAGGGGGCAGGCGCCTCGCCGTGGGACGCCAATGGCATTCCGATCTGTCGACCACCACGCGCCCGGCCAAAGGCTCCCTGCTGCATTGCGTGGAGTTGCCCGAGGTCGGCGGCGATACCATGTTCTGCAATATGTATAAGGCCTGGGACAGTCTGTCGCCGACGCTGCAATCCATCCTCGACGGCCGCAACGCGCTGCATGACATGACGGCGGCGCGCGAGACGCGGCTGGTGCGCACCAGCGACGAGCTGGCCGACATCCGCCGCCGCAATCCGCCGGTCTACCAGCCGATTGCGCGCGTGCACGACGATAGCGGACGCAAGGCCTTGTATGTGAGCGAGATGACGTCGGTGGCGATCGAAGGCATGACGGAAGAGGAGAGCCGGCCGCTGCTGCAATACCTGTACGACCACAGCGTCGTTCCGGAAAACGTCTATCGCCACCGCTGGCAACTCGGCGACACAATGATGTGGGACAACCGCAGCGCCATGCATATCGCGCTGGCCGATTACGACCACAGCCAGCGTCGTATCATGTACCGCACCACGCTGCTCGGCCAGCCGAGCGGGCGTATTGCGGATGCCGATCTCCCGTTGGACGATGCCGCAGTCAGGCCGAGGCCGGCGGCAGTATTTCCTGCAGTTTCTCTACCGGCCGGCACAGGCGAGCACCGCGCGCCGTGACGACGATGGGGCGGTTGATCAGGACCGGATCTTCCAGCATCAGGTCGATCAGCTGT
>Ga0207667_10004680_pt1 | contig 16750 bp, 15 predicted proteins | sample KBSCornC52_FD_184301 | JGI IMG/M metagenome (GOLD analysis project Ga0207667, IMG submission 184301) | Corn rhizosphere microbial communities from Kellogg Biological Station, Michigan, USA - KBS Corn C5-2 (SPAdes) (version 2) | ecosystem: Host-associated > Plants > Roots > Rhizosphere > Soil ...
CATCCGCGGCTTCGGCACGATGGCGATGTGGTCGCCGCTGTCGATCGGCTTTGCGGTGGCGCTGGCCTCGGTGCCGGCCTTGCACTGGCAGGAATTGCTGCCGTACGCGATGGCCTTGTCGCTCAGCTACCTGCTGCTCGGCTGGTTGCTGGACGGGGTGCACTGGAAGACTGCTGCGGCGATCAAAATTTCATCGACGCGCGCCGACTGGCGTGCGGTCAACGGTTTCGTCGCGTTGATCCTCGCGGTCATCGCCGCAGCATTGGCGGCGGCGTTCTTGCTGCATGCCAGCGTCAGCGACGGCGTGATGCTGGTGGTGCCGCCGGTGGCCTTGCTGTGGCTGGTGCGCCAGTACGCACGCGCCGGCGTGCCGTCAGCGCTGGCGCTTACGGCGCGGCGCATGCGGCAGCGCCTGTTTCAGATTTTCCCGGGCTTTCGCACCGAGATTTGCATGATCGCCTCGGGTGCCTTGCTCGGCACGCTGCTCGGCCATGCGCTGCACTTGCAGGCGATCCCGGCTTTGCTGGCGCAGGCGGCCTTGCATCCGGTGCTGCTGGCCGGCTTGCTGCTGCCGGCGATCATCGCGGTGGCGCAGCTCGGTGTCGGCGCGGTGGTCGGCATCGGCATCGTCAGCGCGGCGATTCCCGATCCGGCCTTGCTGGGACTGAAGCCGGTGGTGCTGGCTTTCGTGTTCCTGTCGAGCTGGGTGTTGGCCGGCGGCATCACGCCTTACGGCGCCACCATCGCCATCATGGCGCGCGCCGCCGACGTGCCGGGACGCATCGTCGCGCTGCGATGGAACGGCCGCTTCACGCTGGCCGGTTATGGCGTCAGCCTGGTGTGGTTTGCCGCGCTGCAGGCGTGGACCTGAATACAAATTTTTGAGATGAGGATGACATGAGTAAAAAAACCGGCAAGGAAATCAGGATCAACGCCTTCGTCACGTTTGCACCCAGCCATTTGTCGCCGGGCTTGTGGTCGCATCCGCAGGACAAGTCGCTCGACTACAACACGCTGGAGTTCTGGAGCAACCTCGCGCGCGTGGCCGAGCAGGGCAAGTACGACGGCCTGTTCTGGGCCGACGGCATCAGCACCTACGACGTCTACGGCGGCTCGCACGATGCCGGCATCCGCGGCGCCCTGCAGTTCCCGCGCCTTGATCCGTTGCTGCTGGTGGCGGCGATGGCGCAGGTCACAGAACATCTCGGCTTCGCCGTGACCAGCAGCGTGACTTATGAGCCGCCCTACCTGTTCGCGCGGCGCATGTCGACGCTCGACCAACTGACCAAGGGACGCGTCGGCTGGAACATCGTGACCAGCTTCGGCGACTCCGGCAGCAAGGCGCTCGGGCTCGGTCCCAGCAAGCCGCACGACCTGCGCTACGAGATCGCCGACGACTATCTCGACGTGGTCTACAAGCTGTGGGAAGGCAGTTGGGAAGACGACGCCGTCAAACGCGACCGGGCAAGCAAGACCTTCGCCGATCCGTCCAAGGTGCACGTAATTCGTCACGAAGGACCGCATTATCAGATCGAGGGCGTGCACTTCAGCGAGCCGACGCCGCAGCGCACGCCGCTGCTGTACCAGGCCGGATCGTCGGGACGCGGCAAGGACTTCGCCGCACGCCATGCCGAATGCGTGTTCGTCAGCGCACCGTCGAAAAATATCATCCGCGCCTCGGTCGCCGACACGCGCCAGCGCGCCGCACAACTGGGTCGCAATCCCAAGGACATCCTGTTCTTCATGCTGCTGACCGTGATCGTCGGCCGCACCGAAGCCGAGGCCAAGGCCAAGCTTGAAGACTATCGCCGCTATGTCAGTCCGGAAGGTGCGCTGGCGCTGTTCTCGCGCTGGAGCGGCGTCGACCTGGCCGGACGCGACGTCAACGAGCCACTGCAATACAGCAAGAGCGAAGGCATGCAATCGACCATCGAAGGCTTCACCGTGGCCGATCCGGATCGCGTCTGGACCATCGGCGAGCTGGCGCAGCACAACGCCATCGGCGGCAAGGGCCCGGTGCTGGTCGGCACGCCGGAACAGGTCGCCGACATCATGCAGGAATGGATGGACGAGACCGACATCGACGGCTTCAACCTGAGCTACACGCTGCAGCCGCAAAGCCACATCGACTTCGTCGAACTGGTGGTGCCGGAGTTGCAGAAGCGCGGCGTCTACAAGAAGGAATACCGCCCCGGCACCCTGCGCGAAAAACTCTACGGCGCCGGTGCGCGTCTGCCCGATACGCATCCGGCGGCAGCGTTCCGTCGCGGCGCCGATGCAGCGCAAGACATCGACGCTGCTGCCGCCGCCGCTGCAGAAATTGAATAACATCAAGGAGATCCTCATGACAGTCGCAACAGCAGCAACACGTTACGAAACCATCAAGGTCAAGCCGGTCACGCCGCTGATCGGCGCCGAGATCGGCGGCATCGACCTGACCCGTCCGCTTGAGCCGCAGCAAATTGCGGAAGTGCGCCAGGCGCTGCTCGACCATCTGGTGATTTTTTTCCGCGACCAGCCGCTGACGCTGGAGCAGCACAAGCGCTTCGGCCGCTACTTCGGCGAGCTGCACGTGCATCCCAACACGCGCGGCCCGGAAGGCCATCCGGAAATCCTGCCGATCCATGCCGACCAGAACACCGTGCGCATCGCCGGCGACCGCTGGCACTCCGACGTCTCGTGCGATGCCGAACCGCCGCTGGGCAGCATCCTGCATTTGCAGACCTTGCCCGAGCACGGCGGTGACACGCTGTTCTCGAATACGTATGCCGCCTATGAGGCGCTGTCGCCGGGCCTGCAGACTTACCTGCTGGGACTCACCGCGACGCACGACGGCGAGCAGGTGTACCGCAGCCGCAATCGCGGCAAGGGCATCGACGACCGCGACCGCGTCTATCCGAAGTCCTCGCATCCGATCGTGCGCACGCATCCGGAGAGCGGCCGCAAGGGCTTGTTCGTCAATTCCAATTTCACGACGCACATCGACAATGTGCCGCGCGAAGAGAGCGCGGCGATCCTCGCTTTCCTGTACCAGCATCTGGCCAAGCCGGATTTCCAGGTGCGCTTTCGCTGGCAGCCGGATTCGATCGCGTTCTGGGATAACCGCAGCGCCCAGCATCTGGCGGTGTGGGACTACTTCCCCAACGTGCGCTCCGGTTACCGCGTGACCGTCAAGGGCGACAAGCCATTCTAAATTTCTCTCAGGAGGCCGCATGTCCAACCACACCACACAACGCTCGGTCGCCATCGTCGGCGGCGGCATGGCCGGCACGCTCGCCGCGATCCGCCTGCTGCGACAGGCGCAGACGCCGCTGCTGATCCGCATCTTCGATCCGAATCCCGAACTGGGACGCGGACTGGCGTATTCCACCACCGACTTCAGCCACCGCCTCAACGGTCCGGCCAAGGCCTTCAGCCTGCGTCCCGACGACGCCGCGCATTTCGCCAACTGGCTGCAGTTGCGCGCCGACCGCTCCGGCTGGAACGAGTTCGACGACAAGCTGCTGGCGTTCGCGCCGCGCTGGATGTTCGGCGACTACCTGCGCGACGAGTTGCGGCTGGCGCTGCAGGACGCTGCGCCTGGCGTGGAAGTCGAACACATCCTGGCCAAGGTCAGCGACGTCACCGAAGATCACGGCCGCGTGCGCGTGACGGTCGACAACGGCCACGCCGTGCGCGAGTTCAGCGCCGATCATCTGTTGCTGGCGCCTGGCGTATTCAAATCGCGTCCCGGTTTCGCCGTCACGCAGGCGCTGGAAGACGACGGCCGCTACCTGGCCGATCCGTGGAATCCGGATGCGCTCGACAAGCTCAAGAGCGCCGCCGACGTGCTGCTGATCGGCAGCAGCCTGACCATGATCGACGCCGTGGTGGCGCTGGAAGCGCGCGGCTATCGCGGCAAGTACCACGTGGTCTCGCGGCGCGGCCTGGTGCCGGTGGCGCGCCATGAAGTCGCGGCGTGGCCCGAGTTCCTGACCGATACCGGCGCACCGACTACCGCGCGCGCCATCCTGCGCGCCGTACGTGAACAGATCGCCAAGGCCAGGGATAGCGGCGAAGATTGGCAACGCGTGGTGATGGCGGTGCGTCCACATCTGACACGCCTGTGGAAAGCCGCCGCCCTGACCGAGCGCCAGCGCTTCATGCGTCATGTGCGCGCGTACTGGGACATGTTCCTGCATCGCGTGCCGCCGCCGAGCGCGGCCGTGTTCGAGGCCGTGCGCGCCGCCGGTCGCCTGCAGGTGCACACCGGCACGCCGGTCGAACTGCATGAAGAGTCGGCCGGCAAGGTCGCCGTGGCGGTGCGCCTGCGCGGCCAGCAGCAAGTGCAGCCGGCGTTGACGCTGGTGGCCGACGCCGTGATCAATTGCACCGGCTTCGAATACGTGTGGAAGCGCGTCAGCGGCGAACCGCTGCTGGGACGTCTGCTGGAGAAAGGCTACGTGCGGCCGAGTGCGCTCAAGCTCGGCATCGACGCCGATCCGCAGACGCTCGCCGTGATCGGCGCCGACGGCCAGCCGTCGACCTTGATTTCGACCAGCGGCCTGCCTTTGCGCGGCGTGCTGTTCGAGTCCGGCACCATCGCCGAATTGCTGCGCCAGGCGGTGCTGCTGGCGCCGCGTCTTGATGCGGTCGGCAATCACAGTAATCAACACTACGCGGCTGCGCTGAACGCGGCCTAGGTTCATTCAAGGAAAAATCATGGCAAAAGAAATCCGCATGAACGCCTTCGCGCTGCACAGCCCGGTGCATCATTCGCCGGGCCTGTGGCGCCATCCGCGTGATCGCTCGCTGACCTACAACACGCTCGACTACTGGGTCAATCTGGCCAAGGTGCTGGAGCGCGGCTTCATCGATGCGCTGTTCATGGCCGACAGCATCGGCGTCAACGACGTCTTCGGCGGCAATCTCGACACGGCGCTGCGCTACGGCGCGCAGGTGCCGAAGCAGGATCCGATGCTGTCGATTTCGGCGATGGCTTACGCAACGAAGCATCTCGGCTTCGGCGTCACCAGCAACGCCAACCACGAGCCGCCGTACGTGTTCGCGCGGCGCATGTCGACGCTGGATCACCTGACCAACGGCCGCATCGGCTGGAACATCGTCACCGGTCACAGCACCAGCGGCGTGCGCGCGCTCGGCCACAGCAAGGTGACGGCCCACGACGAGCGCTACGACATCGCCGACGAATACATGGACGTGGTCTACAAGCTGTGGGAGTCGAGCTGGGAAGATGGCGCCGTGCTGCGCGACGTCGCCACCGGCGAGTTTGCCGATCCTCGTCTGATCCACAAAATCGTGCACGAAGGAAAATACTTCAAGCTGGAAGGCGTGCACCTGACCGAGCCGTCGCGCCAGCGCACGCCGGTGTTGTTCCAGGCCGGCTCGTCGACGCGCGGCAAGGCCTTTGCCGGCCGCCATGCGGAATGCATCTACCTGAGCGGCCCGAGCATCAAGACCATCGCGCCGGTGGTGGCCGACACGCGCAGCCAGGCGGTGCTGGCGGGGCGCCACGCCGACGACATCAAGTTCTTCTCGATGGCGACCATCATCGTCGGCCGCACCGAGAAGGAAGCGCAGGACAAATTCCGCGACTACCAGAACTACATCAATCCGCAGGCGGCGCTGGCGATGTTCTCGGGTTGGACCGGCATCGACTTTTCCAAATACGATCCGGACGAGCCTATCCGTTACCTCAAGCTCGACGCCGGCATCAGCTCGGCGCTGGAGAACTTCACCATCGGCGATCCGGACCGCGTCTGGACCGTTGGCGAGCTGGCGCGCCACAACGCCATCGGCGGCCGCGGTCCGCTGTTCATCGGCTCGGTGGAACAGGTGGCTGACGCGATCGAGCACTGGGTCGATACGACCGACGTCGACGGCCTCAACCTGAGTTACGCAGTCACGCCGGAAGCCTATGAAGATTTTGCCGACCTGATGGCGCCCGAACTGCAACGGCGCGGCCGCTACAAGACTGCATATCGGGAAGGCACGCTGCGCGAAAAGCTGGGTGGCGCTTCGCCGCTGCTGCCGGAACGGCATCCGGCGGCGGGCTTCCGTCGGAGACAGAATCAGGAAGTGATCGCCGCGGCGGCGTAGTTATGAAAAATCCGCGCATGCATGCTCGAATTGATTCGTAGCTGTGGGGCGATGAGGAAGGTATAGTGAACTCACTCTCTTCTCTTCTGCACAGCAGCGCCAACATGCGGACAGATTCGATGAGCGGATTCAATGCGCGGCCACTTTGCAGATAGCACTGGGCTGCGCGAATCTCCTCATTGAATCTGTTCACATGTTGGCGTTGCCATATGAAAAGGTTTGCAGCAATTGGATAAGTTTTTTGCGCAAATACAAAAAAGCCCCGTCACGGCAACGTGCGGGGCTTTTTGTTTGGGGATGCAGGATTATGCGGAGCCAGTCCTGCAAAAATTACTATTTCTTGTAGTTGTACACGCCGATGCGCGCATTCGGATCGATCTGGCGGATGTAGAGCTGGTAAGTATCGCCGCTGCTGGTCTTGAGCTTGGCCATCTTGCTTTGTTTGCAACATGACGGGCAGGCCACTTTCTTTTCCTGGATCGGGCGCGCATCCGGCGACAGCTGCAGCATGAGCTGCCCGCAATGCGGGCACGCCAGGCTGATGTCTTGCCCGTAAATTGTTGCGTGGGATGTCTGTGTGTTCGATTTCATGGTCGATTATTCTTATGGGGGGCTGCGATTATAACCAAAGCCGCGGGGACGACAAGGAACAGCAAGCGGACGAATGTATCACATTTTCCTGACGGCTCAGGCGATTTCAGGCAAGGCCTCCGGCAGCGTGTTTTCCTGTTCTTTTTTGTGTGTACGAATCACATGTCGCGCGGCGATCGCTTCGGGATGGAAGTAGCGTCCAACCCATGCGGCGAATTGCTCCAGCGCCGAACACAACACGAAATAAATGGCGCCGACGAACATGAAAATCTCCATCGGATAAATCATCAGCCGGCTGTTCACCTGTGACGCCACGAACGACAATTCGCCGACGCCGACGATGTAGGCCAGCGAGCTGTCCTTGATCAGCGTCACCCATTGATTGACGAAGGACGGCAGCATCATCTGCAGCGCTTGCGGCAACACGATCCAGCGCAGCACATGCAGGCGCGGCAGGCCGAGCGAGAGTCCGGCGTCCCATTGGCCGCTGCGGATGCCGGCAATGCCCGCCGCCACCGAATGCGCCAGATAGGCGGCGCTGACCAGCGACAGCGCAAACATCACCGACAGCACGCCGGGCACGTCGATGCCGAACGCAATCGGCAGCAGGAAGTAAGTCCAGAAGATCAGCATCAGCACCGGAATCGCACGGAAGAATCCCAGCACCAGCGTCAGCAGGTTGCGCACCGCACCGCTGCTCATCGCCAGCACCACGCCGAACACTACGCCGAGCAGCGCCGACAGCAGCGCCGAGCCGACGCTCAGCAGCAGCGTCAGCGCAGCGCCGCCTAGCGGTCCATCGGGATACGATCCCCACAGCAGATAGGGCAGGTTGTCGAGCAGCACGGAGAATTCCATCAATGTCTCCCCTTGCCGGCATGTGCGAGGCGCGCCTGCAGACGCCAGTGACCGATGCTCTCGATCAGCGCGATGGCGACGATGTACAGCAGCGTGGCGAAGCCGAAGGCCTGAAAGGTGCGGAAGGTCTCGGCTTCCACCTGGCGCGAGGTGTACGACAATTCGGCGAGGCCGATGGCCATCGTCAGCGAGGTGTTCTTGAGGATGTTCATGTATTGGCCCAGCAGCGGCGGCAGAGCGATGCGCACGGCCTGCGGCAGCACGATGTAGCGCACCACCTGCAAGCGGGTCAGGCCGATGGCGGCGCCGGCCAGCGATTGCGTGGATGGCACACCGCGCATGCCGGCGCGGATTTCTTCACTGACGTAGGCGGTGGAGTAGAGCACCACGCCGATCATCGCCGCCAGGAATTCAAACGATGGCCAGCTCAGCGTCAGCACACCCAGCAAGCGGATGCTGTGGGTGGCGTTGAGCCACTCCATCGCGCCTTCGGGGAACAGGCTTGGCACGCCGAAATACCAGAACAGCAATTGCACCAGCAGCGGCGTGTTGCGGAACAGCGAAGTGTAGGCCGCGGCCGGTGCGCGCAAGCCGGGATGCGCGCTGGAACGCGCCGCCGCCAGGAAGAAGCCGAGCAGCGTCGCCAGCACCACCGTCGCGGCGCTCAGCAGCAGGGTGGTCTGGAAGCCGTGCCACATCCACAGCAGGTATTTGGGGGCGAGCAGCTGGCTGGTGTCGAAATGGGAGAGCATGGGGACCAGTCGAGATCATTGATACGGTAAAAACGAGAACAGCCGCACGCAGCGGCTGGTTCTCATCGACGAAGATCTGCTTACTTGTCGCGCAGCTTGGTGTCGCCGATCTTGAACAGGCGCGGCAGCGGCGATTTGCTTTGCGGGCCGAACCACTTGTCATAGATATGTTGCGCAGTGCCGGATTTTTCCAGGTCGCGCAGCCAGTCGTTCAGGTACGAAACCAGGCGCGCTTCGCCCTTGGGAACGCCGACGCCTTCATATTCTTCCGAGATCGCGAAGGCCGGGATTTCATATTTGTCCTTGTCCGGCAGCGACGCCAGGATCGCGGTCAGCTTGGAACCGTCCTGGCTGAATGCCTGGATGTTGCCGTTGCGCAGCGCGGCCAGTCCGAGCGGGGTGTCGTCATACAGTACCACCTTGGTGTCGGGATACTTTTCGCGCAGCGTGGTTTCCATGGTGGTGCCCTTGTCGGTGCCGACGCGGATGTCCTTGATGCCGTCGGCGTTCTTCAGCACGCCCTTCCTGGCGAGGAATTGCTGGCCCGAGGCGAAGTAAGGAATGCTGAAGTCGATGACCTTGGCGCGGTCTTCGGTGATGGTGAAATTGGCGAACACCAGATCGACCTTGTTGGACGACAACAGCGGAATGCGGTTGGCCGGATTGGTCGGAACGATTTCAACTTTCACGCCGAGTTTCTTGCCGAGTTCATTGGCGTAGTCGATGTCGAGGCCGACGATTTTCTTGCTGGCAGCATCGACGTAACCGAACGGCGGATTGCCGTCAAAAGCAGCCACGCGCAGCACGCCGGCCTTCTTGATGTCGTCGAGCTTGTCGGCGTGGGCGGCGGCCGGCAGCAGGGCCAGCGCGAGGGTGGATGCCAACAGCAGCGGGGACAGTGAAGCACGCAATTTCATGGATATTTTCCTTGTTGTCGTGAAATGGGGGGATGCGTTTCAATGTCGGCGGATAGCCGGCGAGGTCTTGCATCCCGTTGGCGCGGATGCACCAAATGGGAGCGAGTATAGGAAGACGCGACGCGATCTGGAACGACTATTTACGGCTTTGTTTATGCGGAAAACGGCACAGGAAAAACGCGTGAGGAGAACAGCAGAGGGCGAGAAGAAAAGAGGCGGGAAGAACGCGACAAACCGGCGTCATTGCAGAGATTGCAGTTCGCCGGTTCGTTGGAAAAGCTTCAGTCCGCGGCGGTTGAGAACCGGGGCGGACTGTCTGTCATCGACATGCAGCGGTCGATCAGCGTGTGGTGTTGATGTAGTTGTTGCGAGCGACGTCGCCGCGAGTCTGGCTCAGTTCTGCAAGCACGTCAGCACGGGTCTTGCTCGATGCGACCGGAGCAGGATTGAAGGTGTCCTGATAGTTGCGACGACCCAAGTCACCACCGGCTTGCTTCACTTCGGCGACGACTTCAGCGCGGGTCTTGGTCGAGGTGAACGCTTGTTGTGGCGGATATGGGGTTTCAGCAAGTGCGGAACCGGCAGCGGCGATCAGGGCAGTAGCGGCGATAATTTTTGCGATGTTCATTTTATTCTCTCTGAGTAAGTTAAATATGTAGTTGAAACAACAGCGATGCCGGCAGCACATTGATGAAGAAAATTTGCAAGTACCGCCGGGCGCACTACCGAGATAGGTTCAGAGTTTTGTTTTGCAACCACTTATTTTTGCGTTATCTGAAAGGAAAATGACTGATATACATGGATCATCTGACTGGAGGTCTTTGTTCCTGAGGCACGGACAATCGGCTGCATTGTTCGGATAAATCCGCCGGCTTTTTGTGCACGATCGTGAAAGATTCAGAGACCGACGACAAAATGGGACGTCTGCATGCCCGATTGTTCCAGAAAGGCGAATACAGAATCAGCGCCAACGGTTTCAATGCGATCGCTGAAGCGCTTTTCGTTGGGATGATCATCGAAGGCAATGTTGGCTTTGAACATGCGCGCGCCGAGCCGGGTCATCGGGCCGAGGTTGAGCACGGTCGGCTGGTAGCCCTTGAACTTGAGCCATGCCTGCGCCTGCTCGCGGGTGTGGATGCTGTTTTCCTGCGCCATTGCCAATGTTTCCAATACCCACTGATTCGATTGCTGGTATCTGTCGCCCCAGGCGTACGACAACATGTTGTACGCGGCAATATGTCGGGCCAGCACTTTTGTCGGATCGGTCAGCACGGCGCGCAGGCGTTGTTGTACTTCCGGCGCCGGCACGGTGATCGCCGCTTCGAAGCGATAGGGATCGTCGAGGAAGAATTGGCCCATGCCTTGTTCGTAGATGTTGCTGACGGCGGTGCCGCATTCGTTGAGCTTGTGCACGATGGTCCAGTGGCCGTCCTGCCTGTAAGCAAAGCCGAGATGCGAATAGCGTTGATGGTATTTGCTCAGGTCCTGGCCGGCGCGCGCGATGATGACCACGTCGGCGCCGCTGGCGTCGAGCTGGGCGACGGTCTTGACGGCCATGGCGACGCCTTGTGTAACACGGGTTTCGGTCGGCGGTTTTTGTTCGCATGCCTGTCCGGCATGCGCGATGGCGGGCAGCGCCAGATGCAATGCCACCAGTGCGGCGAGGACGATTCTTTTTATCATGTTGTGCTCCGTGTCGTTGAATGATCGTGTGCTGCGGTCGTTTTAATTTTCAGGAAACCTTCTTGCTCTTCATGAGCGCCTTGCCGAGTTCGTTCGGGATGATCGCCAACACCTTGCCGGCGCTGACCAGCAGCATGCCGGCTGACGTCGCGGTGGCCTGGATGACCGCACCGACGCCCACCGACACGGCGCCGCTTGCGTTGGCGGTGATGGTCACCGAGCCGCGCACGCCGGCGCCGATTTTTTCCAGCACATAGACCGAACCTTGACCCGAGGCTTCGACGCTTTTGACCAGGTACTCACCGCCTTCGGAGATGAAGAAGGCCGGCGCCGCGATCGAGGCAACGACCGACAGTGCGGAGGCGTCGCTGGCAGTCGACTGCGCCGATGCCGGTTGCGCCAGCAGGGCCGACGACAGTGCGACGGCCAAGGAGAGGGAAAGGGTGGAAACGATGCGGCGCAGGTTCAATGTATTCATGGTTGTTCTCCGTTTTTTACGTTTAAGTTACGTTGAGGGAAGCGCGTTGTTGAAGCGCAGGCGGACTGTATCAACGGTATCGGTATTTGTATTTATTTCATGAAAAGTAGCGAACGAATTCTATGAAAGTATTGATATATGATACTTTTCGATAAATCAGATCGAAGGAGATGCAGATGGCTCAGGCGCAGGCATTGATTGACGCCCTCAAGAACGTGCTTAAGGCGCGCGGCATGACCTATGCAAAGCTCGGCAAGGGACTGGGCCTGAGCGAGGCCAGCGTGAAGCGGGTGTTTGCGGAGAAGAGTTTTTCGCTGGAGCGCTTCGACCAGGTGTGCGGTCTGCTCGGCATCCAGATCAGCGACCTTGCGCGCATGGTGGCGCACGATGCGGCCACACCGGCGCAACTGACCACCGAACAGGAAAATAAACTGGTGTCGGACCCGCGGCTGTTGCTGATTGCCGTGCATGCGGTCAATCACTGGACCATGGAAGAGATCCTCGAGGCCTTCGATTTCTCGCGTGCGGAATGTGTACGTCTGCTGACACGTCTCGACAAGCTGGGCATCATCGACCTGCTGCCCAACAACAAGATACGGGTGCGCGTTGCGCCGGATTTCAGCTGGCTGCCGGGCGGCCCGATACAGCAATACTTTCGCGCCCAGCTGCGCAACGACTTCTTCAATTCACGCTTCGACGGCGAACGCGAGAAGATGAGCATGGTCAGCGGCATGCTGTCGCCGGCCAGCAATGCGCAGATGCAGCAGCACATGCGCCGCATCGCGGCGGAATTCTCGGCGCTGCATCATCAGGACCTGGAGCTGCCGCTGGCGCAACGTGACGGCACCAGCCTGATCCTGGCGATGCGGCCTTGGTCGCCGGAGTCGTTCAAGGCTCTGCAGAAGAAGCGCTGAGGCCTGCCGTATATTCAGGCCGGTGCCGCCAGCAACTCTTCTACATACGCGACGAAGGCGCGCGCCTTGGCGCTGGCCATGCGCCCGCCCGGGTACAGTGCCCACAAGTCGATCGGCGGCAGGCTCCAGTCGGTCAGCACGCGCACCAGCTCGCCGCTCGCGAGTTCCGGTTCGAACATCCATTCCGATGAAATCGCCAGCCCCATGTCGGCCAGCACGGCGGCGCGCACGCCTTCGGCGGCATTGACCTTGATGCGTCCGGTCACCGATACCGACACCTCATCGGCGCCGCGCCGGAACGACCAGGTAGTGCCGCCGCTGCCGCGTCCGTAAATCACCGTCGCGTGCCGGCTCAGGTCGGCCGGCCCGGCCGGTACGCCATGCGCCGCGAAGTAGGCAGGCGTGGCGATGACCGAGCGCGCGCCTTGAGCAATCTTGCGCGCCGTCATGCCGGAGTCGCTCAGCGCGCCCATGCGCAGCGCGACGTCGATGCCTTCTTCCAGCATGTCGATATGCCGATCATCCAGCACCACGTCGAGGCTGAGTTGGGGATGACGGTCGAGGAAAGGTTTGAGATGAGGCAGGATGCGCAGGCGCGCGAAGGTCAGCGCCGCCGAAATCCGCAGCGGCCCCGACAGTTCGTTGCCGGCGCCGCGCGCGCTGCGGTCGGCTTCGTCGGCTTCGCCGATGGCGCGCAAGGCGCGTTCATAAAAACGCTGGCCCGCTTCGGTCGGCGTCAGGCCGCGCGTGGAGCGCAGCAGCAAGCGCACCCCGAGGCGTTCCTCCAGTTGTGCGACTGCCTTCGATACTGCCGGCTGGCCGACCTCAAGACGCCGTGCAGCGCTCGAAAACGATCCTGCTTCGACCACGTTGACGAAGGTTTCCATTGCGTTCAGACGATCCATGTTGATTCCTCCATGGAATGAATAATAGCCTTTATCGGAAGTATTTCACTCGATATGGTGCTATTTATTCCTTGTAGGAATGAATCATATGCCCAATGCAGACGTTCCGTCCATGCCCGATCGAGGCCAAGATAAGGGCGTCGATTGCAATCGCGATCCCAAGACGACCCTCAGGCTGGACCTGCACCTCGTCATTCTCACGAAAGGAAGCACCATGAACATCATCCCCATGAGCGCCGGCTTTGGCGCACGCATTCACAACGTCGACCTGGCCCGGCTGGGCGACGATCCGGATGCACAGCAGGTATTGCAGGCGGCGCTGCTGGAATACGGCCTGCTGGTCATCCCCGGTCCCGTGCTGCAACCACAGGCGCAGATCGCGGCCTCGGAAGTGTTCGGCGCGCTGGAAGAGTTTCCACCGGCGCCAGGACAGATTGCCGGCTATCCGCAGATCTTCCGCGTCGCCAGCCGGGCCACAGAAGGCTACACCGGCGTTGGCCGCTACTGGCATTCGGATGGCTCGTTCCGCACCGTGCCGACGCCGATGTCGTTGTGGCATATGGAAGCGCGCCCGGACGTCGGCGGCGACACCTTGTTCACCGATTTGCAGGAAGCCTGGCGCAGCCTGCCGGAGAATATGAAAGCGCAGATACACGACTTGCAGACCACGCATCGCAACCACGTGGTGCATCCGCTGGTGATGCCGCATCCGCATACCGGCGTCGACGGTCTGTACCTGAACGTCGGCCTCACCAACAGCATCATCGGCATGGAACGCGATGCCACCGAACAGCTGATCGCCACGCTCGACCGTCATCTGTCGCGCGAGGGGGCGGTGTATCGGCATCAATGGAAGGAAGGCGACTTCGTGGTGGCGGACAACTTCCGTGTCGCGCATCGCGCCACGCCCTTGTCGCCATTGCAGCGGCGTGTGCTCAATCGCACCACGGTGCGCGGCGACGGCGCATTCTGGGAAACGATGAAGGCTGATCAGTCCGCCGCGGTTGCTGCCTGACGGCGACTACTGCAACAGGTTGCTGCCGCTCCTCGGCGTCGGCGCCTGTTGCACGCTGCTCGCCAGCACCGCCGCCGCCGAGCGCGTCTCCACGCCGAGTTTGACGAAGATGTGTTCCAGGTGCTTGTTCACCGTGCGCGGGCTCATGCCGAGGATTTCGGCGATGTCGCGGTTGGTCTTGCCTTTGCCCAGCCACGCCAGTACATCGCTCTCGCGCGGGGTCAAGTGGAAGCTCCCGGGCGTCAATGCCTCGCCGCCTTGCGCGGCCGAACGGAGCAGGGTCGTGGTTGCTGTTGCTGCTGCTGCAATTTCAGCGCCGATATTTTTCTCTTCCAGCAGCAAGGTGATTTCATTCCCCTGGCCGGGTGCCGACAGCGCGATGCGCAGTTCGCAGTCGCCTTGCGTCGTCACCAGCGGGCGGATGTCGCCGTTGCCCTGGCGCTGACGCACCAGGCTTTCATTGAGCCAGGATTGCAGCATCATCGGCAGCTTGTGACCGGCATTCACGGCGGCAGCGCCGGCCGGGAAATATTTTTCCAGCCACAGCGACGCCTTGCTGGTCTGCCACAGCGGCAAGCCGTTGCCGCTGAGGACAATGACGGCGTGGGCGGCGTGTTCGAGCATGCCGCGCGCCTGCGACATCATGCGCGCGGTCTTGATGTGGGCGCCGATGCGCGCCACCACTTCCTGCGGCTTGATCGGCTTGGTCACGTAGTCGATGCCGCCGACTTCGAAACCGCGCACCACGTGTTCGGTTTCGGTCAGTCCGGTCATGAACACCACCGGCACGTGATTGACGCTCTTGATCAGCTTGATGCGCTTGCAGGTTTCGAAGCCGTCGATGCCCGGCATCATCGCGTCCAGCAGGATCAGGTCGGGGGTGATGTAGTCGAGCCGCTCCAGCGCGCTGATGCCGTCGGTGGCGACCAGCACGATGTGGCCGCTCTCGTCGAGCGAGTCGGACAGCATGGCCAGGTTGTCGGGCTTGTCGTCGACGATCAGGACGACATGCCGATCAAACGTTGTTGACATCATGACGAATCATCTCCTTGATACGGGTGACATATTCATTCAGGCGGAACTGCTTGACCAGTTGCCTGAGTTCCGTGGTGAAGGGCAGGTACGCCGAATTCTGTTGTTCCATTTCGTCGAGCTTCTTGAGGATGCCCTTGGCGTAACCGATGGAGCCGAGCTCCAGCAGCGTCTGCAATTTTTCCTGCGAGGGCACCAGCATCATCGGCTGCGCTACGACGGTTTCTTGCGTGGGAGTGGAAAGCGGCAAGACCACCGCCGACACCCAGTCGATGCGCAGCTGCTGCCGGATCTTCGACAGCAATTCGTTGTACGACACCGGCTTGACGACGAAGTCGTTGTACAGCGGTGGATCGACGCCGTCGTTGCTGCGTTCGTGGCCGCGCTCGTGCCCACTCTCGAAGGCGTTGGCCGAAACGATGATGATTGGCAGCTGCACCAGCCCGCGTGCGCGGATGGCGCGCGCCACCGACCAGCCGTCCATCACCGGCATGGCGATGTCGAGCAGCACCAGGTCCGGTGTACGCCGCGTGAGTTCTTCCAGGCAGGCGATGCCGCCGTCGGCTTCGACCACCTCGAAGCCCAGCGGCAGCAGCATCTCCTTGAGCAGCAATCTTTGCGAAGCCTGATCGTCGACCACCAGCACGCGTTTGGAGGGACCGATGTAGCCCGACATCTGGTCTTCCAGTTTGAGACGCGGACGCGGCACGTGGACTTCCGGCAGATAGATCTTCAGATGGAAGCTGCTGCCGCTGCCGACCTTGCTCTTGACCGCCAGCTCGCCGCCCATGATGTGGGTGAGCATGCTGCTGATGGCAAGGCCGAGGCCGGTGCCGATGTCTTCACGCAGGTTGGCGGCGCTGCTGCGTTCGAATGGAAGGAAGATGCGGTCGAGGTCGTCATCGGCAATCCCGATGCCGGTGTCGATGATGTCGAAGTAGGCGATCTCGCGCAGGTAACGCACCCGCACCGTCACGCTGCCGCTGTCGGTGAACTTGACGGCGTTGCCGATCAGGTTGATCAGGATCTGGCGCAGACGCTTCTGGTCGGCGTGCACGATGTGCGGGATGCGGCCGGTTTTTTCGAAACGGAAGCTCAGGCCTTTTTGCTCTGCCTGCGGCGCGAACATGCCGGCGATCTGCTCAAGGAATTCCGACAGCGCCAGTTCATCTGAAGCCAGGCGCATCTTGCCGGCTTCGATCTTGGCGATGTCGAGCAGGCCGTCGATCAGGCTCAGCAGATGTTCGCCGCTGCGACGGATCACCGCAATCGCATCCTTGCGCGCCGGCGGGATGGTGGCGTCGACATGCAGGATCTGCGCATAGCCGAGGATGCTGTTCAAGGGCGTGCGCAATTCGTGGCTCATGCCGGTGACGAAACGGCTCTTGGCCAGGTTGGCGGACTCGGCGGCTTCCTTGGCGCGCTGCAGTTCGGCGTCGGTCTGTTTGTGCGCCTCGATTTCCTGCAGCAGCAGATTGGTCTGGCGTTCCGATTCTTCATGCGCGA
>Ga0207667_10004682_pt1 | contig 16745 bp, 18 predicted proteins | sample KBSCornC52_FD_184301 | JGI IMG/M metagenome (GOLD analysis project Ga0207667, IMG submission 184301) | Corn rhizosphere microbial communities from Kellogg Biological Station, Michigan, USA - KBS Corn C5-2 (SPAdes) (version 2) | ecosystem: Host-associated > Plants > Roots > Rhizosphere > Soil ...
GCCGTCCGCAGGACGGTGGTGGCGCGGGGAACGGGCTTGGACATGTCTGTCTCCTTCTGCCGGCGCTAGAAGTGCCAGCCGATGCCGAACATCAAGCTGTTGTTGTCGAACGCGTAGTTGGCGATGGTGGCGGTACGCACGAAGCGGCTGCCCGTCACCGAGAAGGTCGTACGGTCGTCGAACGGGATGGCGAAGGTCAGGCTGGCGATCGTGTCGGCCTGCCGGCGCATCGCGGTGGGATCGATCGTGGCGTCGGGCGCGTCGTAGCTCCACCAGTTCTCGGTGACCGTCAGCGACACGCTCCACGGCAAGGTGGTCTTGAGCACCGGGTCGGCGAAGCGGAAGGCCATGCCGCCGCCCAGGCCGTAAAGCGAATAGCTCTGCGCCGGCGTCTGGTCGGTCTGATAGCGCGAGGCGGTGCCGGTCGCGAACAGGGTGACGAGGTTGGACAGCGCGAACTGCAGCCCGGTCGTGGCCGTGTACTCGACGCCGCGATACTGGTTGTTGGTCGGCAGGTACCAGTTGTCGGTGTGGTCGTGACGGCGCCACTGGACGGTCGAGACGTTGCGCAGGCGGTCCGAGAGCAGCGCACCCATTTCGACGCCGCCGCCATAGCTGCCGTAGTAGGGCGCGTCGTTCACCCAGATGTAGCCGGCCGAGACGAAGGGCTTCAGGCTGACGTCCTCGAAGGTGCCGTTGAAGACCTGGAAGCGTGGACCGCTGCTCAGGTCGAGCAGGGTGACGTTGGCCACCGCCGTCTGGAACTGGCGGTTCACGTAGGCGCTGAACGTGGTCTCGATCGCCGACTTGTCCTGGCGGCCGAGGTCGTAGCTGTGGCGGATCTGCGCCGAGGAAACGACGCCCCAGTCCGACGTGCCGACCGCCTGCTGGTTGAGACTCGCGATCTGGCCGAACAGCAGCACGTTCGTCGTCGCGGGGCCGAGGTTGGCATTCGACTGGTAGCGCCAGCCGACGAAGAGATCGCCCGAGAAGTGCGAGGGCCGCTCCTTGCTCGCGACCTCGCTCATGAACTGATTGGCGCGACTGCGTACCTCGGGTGGCAGGTTGGGCGACTTGAGCGCGCCCTCGAGGTAGGTGCGCGACACTTCGTATGAACCCAGGCGGTAATAGAGGACGCCCAGCTCCAGGCGCACGCGCGGCAGGTCGGGGTTGATCAGCAGCATGCGCTCCAGCGCCGAGACGGCGCCTTCGAGGTCGCCCGTCTGGCTGGCCAACGATGCAAATTTGAACAGCACGTCGAGATTGGCCGGCCGCGCCAACATATCCTGGAATGCGGCATTGTATTGGCGCTCGACGTCGCTCGACGCCACGGCCGGCGTGGCGCCTGGGGTCTGCGCCTGCACCTCCCATGCGGCGCTACCGAGCAATCCGATCAGACCTCCTGCCAAGGCAAGAACTCCCCGAAGCCGCCTGATTGAGATCAAAGTACACCGCTCCCCTGGTCTGCAAAGATACAGGGCCAAACCCGGGGTCTACAATGCCGCAGGGTGTGTGCTAGACCAGCCAGCTGCGGAGGATCCAAATCCACGAAATAATTGCGGGTTTTTGGGCCGCCTGCATCCGAAGCAGCATTTGCTTGTATTGCCGGTCGCCCAGGGCGGTTGCGAACCGTTCGCGTCCGCGTTCCATTGCAGACTGCATGCGATCCAGCATCGTGGCGTAGGTCGTCCCCCAGTTCCTCTGGGACAGATGGAGCCGGCCGCCGAGCACGGGATTGTCGGCGGCGAAATTCCGGCCATGCAGGCGGTAGGAATAGAGCGCTTCGTCGATCAGCAGGGAGCCCGAGACCATCTGCGCCATGACGACGATGTAGAAATCCATGTGCAGGCGGTACGTCTCGTCGTCGTCGGGAAAGACGAGATCGATCACCGAGCGGCGGAACATCATCGACGAGGTCGACACCCACACCCAGTGGACCAGCCGCTTGGTGTAGAGGCGGTAGGGCGTCTGTCCCCGCCAGGTCACCGTTCCCTTCTGCGTGTCGATCGCGGGCACGCGGGCGGGATCGACGGGAGCGAAGGCGCGGCCGCGGTCGGCCACCGCGCGGTCCCTGCCGAACCAGTAGACCGTGCCGGCGATCAACCGGTCCTGGCCGTCGATCAGGCGCGCGTTGCAGGCGGTGAAGCCCACGGCGTAGGTCTCGTTCAGGTGGGCGGCGAGATGGCGCTCGAGGAAGTCGGCGTGCCACAGGTCGTCGGAGTCGAGGAAGCAGACGAAGGCTGCCTTGGTGAGCGCGAGGCCGCGCCGCGTGGCGCCGGTCTGGCCCACGTTGGCGGTCAGGCACTCGAGCTTGAAGCGCGGATCGTTCAGTTCGGCAAGCGTCTGGCGGATGACCGCGGCCGAATCGTCCTTCGAGGCATCATCGACGATCACACACTCGAAATCGCGCAACGTCTGGCGCGCGACGGAGCGGATGGCCGCGGCGATATAGTCGCGGGTATTGTAGCACGTGACGACGACCGAGATTTTCGGAAGGATCGCCTCCGTCACGGCTTGGCCGGTCCCAGGAAGTCGAAGTCGACGCCTTCGTCGGCCTGCAGCACGGTCCTGTGGAACAGGCCGGTGTAGCCGCGGTCGCTGCCGGGGTGCGGCGGCGGCGCCTTCCATGCCTTTCTGCGCGTGGCCAGCTCGGCGGCAGACACCAGCAGCTCGATTTTTCGCTTCGGCACGTCGAGCGTGATGCGGTCGCCGGTCCTGACCAGGGCCAGCGGTCCGCCGACGGCGGCTTCGGGTGCGATGTGCAGCACGATGGTGCCGAACGCCGTGCCGCTCATGCGTGCGTCGGAGATGCGGATCATGTCCTTCACGCCGGCGCGCGCGAGCTTCATCGGAATCGGGAAGGAGCCTGCCTCGGGCATGCCCGGCGCGCCCTTGGGTCCGGCGTTGCGCAGCACCAGGACGTCGTCGGCCTTCACGTCGAGGTTGGGATCGTCGCCGCGGGCGGCGAGATCCTCGAGCGAGTCGAACACCACGGCGCGGCCGGTGTGCGTCAGCAGCGCGGGCGTCGCCGCCGCATGCTTGATCACGGCGCCACGCGGCGCGAGGTTGCCGCGCAGCACGGCCATGCCGCCGGTCTCCTTGATCGGGTTCCTCGACGTCCGGATGACGGTCTGGCCCGGGACCATTTCGGCCGCGTCGATCACCTGCTTCAGGGTCTTGCCCGAGACGGTCTTGCACTTCTCGTCGAGATTCCTGCGAATCTCCTTCATCAGGCGCGAGTTGCCGCCGGCCCAATGGAAATGCTCCATGTAGTGATCGCCCGACGGCTTGAGGTCGACCAGCACCTGCACATTGCGGCCGATCTGGTCGAACTCTTCCAACTCGATGTCGATGCCGAGGCGGCGCGCGACGGCGGTGAGGTGGACCAGCGCGTTGGTCGAGCCGCCGATCGCCTGCAGCACGGTGAGCGCATTGCGGAACGCGGCCTTGGTCATGATCTCGCTGGGCTTGGGGCCTTGCTTGACCGCCATCTCGGCCGCGAGCTTGCCGGTCGCTTCGGCGACCCGCAGGCGGTCGGAGTGCGTGGCCGGGATCGAGCCCGAGTTGGGCAGGCCCATGCCCAGGGTCTCGACGATGCAGCCCATGGTGCTGGCGGTGCCCATCACCATGCAGGTGCCCTTGGTCGGCGCCAGGCGCTCGCTCACTTTTTCGATGTCGGCTTCCGAGAAGGTGCCGGCGCGGTACTGGCCCCACAGGCGGCGGCAGTCGGTGCAGGCGCCCAGCACCTCGCCCTTGAAGTGGCCGACCAGCATCGGTCCGACCGGGAGCACGACGGCGGGCTTGTCGACGCTGGCCGCGGCCATCAGCTGGGCGGGCAGGGTCTTGTCGCAGCCGCCGATCAGCACGACCGAGTCCATCGGCTGGGCGCGGATCATCTCCTCGGTGTCCATCGACATGAGGTTGCGCAGGAACATGCTGGTCGGATGGGAGAAGCTCTCGTGGATCGAGATCGTCGGGAACACCATCGGCATGGCGCCGGCCATCAGCACGCCGCGCTTCACCGCCTCGATCAGGTCGGGCACGTTGCCGTGGCAGGGGTTGTAGTCGCTGTGGGTGTTGGTGATGCCCACGATCGGCCGGTCGAGCGCCTCGTCGGTGTAGCCGCCGGCCTTGAGGAACGCCTTGCGCAGGAACAGCGAAAAGCCCGCGTCGCCATAGGTCGCCAGGCCCTGGCGCATGCCGGTGGCCTTCTTGGACGCGCTCTTTTTGCCGGTTCTTTGGGCGCCGCGCTTGCCGGAAGCCATGTCGATTCCTCTCCTCGGATTGGAGGCTATTTTGTATCGCCTTCCAGTCCGGCCGCCCAGCGCGCATGTGCGGCCGGTTCGCGTTCCGAGACGATGGCGCGGGCGAGCTCCTTGCCCATCAGCGCCCCGAACTTGAAGCCGTGGCCGGAGCAGGGCGACATGACCCAGCCCCGAGCACCCTGCTTCTCCACCACGAAACGCTCGTCCTCGGTGACGGTGTAGAAACAGACCTTCAGCCGGTCGATCCGCCATTGGTCGAAGCCGCGCAGCAGGCTGGCACAGCGGTCGAACAGCGGCTTCATCTCCTCGGCCGTCGCCTCGCGGCTGCCGTCGGGATCGCCCCTTCGGCTGAACTCGTGATCGCCGACCTTCATGCCGCGCCCGTCGTGCGGCGGCACCAGGTAGAGGCCGACCTCGCCCGTCTTGTCGATGATCATCGGCCCCTTCGACCACGCCTCGCGGGCCTCGTCGGGTAGCCGGAAATAGACGACGACCTGGCGCGACGGCACCAGTCGGCGGGCGAGCGACGGCATCAGCCGGCCAACCCAGGCACCGGCTGCGACGACGACGACATCGGCGCCATGGACGGCGCCGGCCGCGGTGGTGATGCGGCCGTGCTCCAGATCGACCGCCCGGACCGGGGTGTCGGGATGGAGGCGGACATTCGCCCGCGCGCCCAGATGGCGGGCCAGCGCGGTGACGATGTCCTGGGCGAACAACTCTCCGCCGGTGTCGATCCAGAAGGCGTGCTCCACGCCCCGCGGATCGATCATCGGAAAGCGGCGCGGCAGCTCGTCGAGCGCCAGCGCCGTCATCGGCCGGCCGATGGCCTGCAGACTCGCAGCCGAGCGCACCGCCCAATCCTGGCCGTTGCCGCTGAGGGCGAGTGTGCCGGTCGCGGCATAGAGGCGCTGGCCGAGGTCGTGCCAGACTTCGTCCCAGGCAGCGAAAGCGTCGTCGATCAGCCGTGCATAGCCTGTGTGATCGCCATAGGGGTGGCGGATGAGACGATGATCGTCCATCGACGAGGCGAGAGGGTTCGGTAGCGGACCCTGCTCGAACACTTCCACGTCATGGCCGCTCCGGGCGAGCGCCCACGCGGTGCCCAAGCCCATGATGCCGCCGCCGACGATGATCGCTCGCATGTGTTTCTTCCTGATGTTGACGCGAACGTAAACTCAATCCCGGTCGAAGATGAGTTGCATTTTTCGGCATGTGCTGCCCCTTGCAAATTGCATCGTCTTAGGCGTTGATACATTCACGCTTTATTCAACCGTTCAGCACTCGAGGATCAAACATGGCGATGACCATGCTGCAGATGGCCGGAGCGGCGCCGACGCCGGCGACGATGGCCGATGGCGTGCTGCTCATTATCGACGCGCAACGGGAATATACAGACGGTCTGTTGCCCCTGACCGGCGTGGGTGCCGCGGTCGAGGCGCTGGCCGTCCTGCTCGAGAAGGCCCGCAAGGCCGGGTCGCCGATCGTCCACGTGCGCCACAAGGGACCGGGCAAGGCGTTCAACCCGTCGTCGACCGGCTTCGAGATCGTCAAGCAGCTCGCGCCGCGCGACGGCGAGACGGTGATCGACAAGGGCCTGCCGAACGCCTTCACCGGCACCGAGCTGGCCCGGCATCTCCAGGCGGCCGGCCGCAAGAACCTCATCGTCGGCGGCTTCATGACCCACATGTGCGTGTCGGCAACCGTCCGTTCGGCGACCGACCACGGCTTCATGAGCACGATCGCGGCCGATACGGTGGCGACGCGCGACCTGCCCGATGCGACGGGCGGGGAGACGGTGGCCGCGGCGGCGGTCAACCGCATCACGCTTGCGGCCTTGTCCGACAGGTTCGCCTGGATCGTGCCGAAGGCTGCGCAGATCGCCTGAGCGATATCCGCAGTCAGTTCGTGAAGTGGCCGCTGGCCTCGCCGAGGACGGTGATGGCCGCGATCGCGATCAGCAGCGCAAGTGAGCTGTACTTCACGAACACCGTCCCGCGATCGTCGATCAGCAGGGCGCCAAGGGATGCCATCAGTTCATCGCCACGGTGACGGCGCTGAGGACGCTGCGGACGCCGGTGCCGACCGTTCCCATCGCGCCCACCGCCGCGGTCGCGATCAGGGCGACGATCAGCGAATACTCGATCATGGTCGCGGCCTGCTGGTTCTCGAGGAGTTGGCGGACGATGGGTGGCACGAGGGCACTCCGGGGCGGCGTATTTGCAGCCTAGCCGGGTGCAGGGGGACCGCAACGTAACATTCGTATTGTTTGTCGTCTCACGTTTGTCGCCTTGGGCGCCGGCGCCGGGCCGCCAAAACGAAATGGGCGGTCCGTTTCCGGACCGCCCACCGTATCTCCCCCCGAAGGGATCGAAATTAGCCCATCGAGCTGGCGACGTTGCTCAGCACGCCGTTGACCTTGGTGCCGACGGAGCCCATCGCGGTGATCGCCGCGACGGCGATCAGCGAGGCGATCAGCGTGTACTCGATGGCCGTGGCGCCACGGTCGTTCTTCATCAGGCTACGGAAGATGGACAGCATGTGTATCTCCAAATGAAAGGCATTGTTCTTAAAAAGGACGCTTCTACTGGCCTTCCCGCCGGGTCTGGGGCTCGGGAGGAGGGCCGGTACAAACGCTGGGCTTTCAAATGCACCCTAATCTCAACAAACGGTTGAGATATGGACGATAAGATATTGAACCGACAAACGACTTCAACGGCGCTATTGTATCATCTGCATCATGCTCCGGCGCACCGGCATTGCGTGGTATCGTCCGGACAACAGGGAGGCGTGTCATGAAGTCAATTCTGACAATGGCCTGGACGGCGGAAGATCCGTCCGCGTTCGAGCTGGCGGCGAAGATAGCGCGGACTTTCGATGCCCGATTGATCGGGCTGGAGCCGCCGTCCTATGGCGTGATGAGCATGGCATGGGCCGACGCCGGCATGGGCGCGCCGATCGGCGGCGGTCTTGCCGAGGACGCCGAGGAGCGTCAACGCGTGGCCGCGGTGAAGCAGGCTTTCGACCAGCGCGCCGCCGGCCTCAAGGCCGAATGGCGATCGGCCGACGACAGCGGGCCGACGGCGATCGGCATTCTCGGCCGCGCCTACGACCTGATCGTGATGCCGCAGCCCGGCGCGTTGCCCAAGATGCCGGAGAGCGTGTTCGAGACGGCGCTGTTCGATTCGGGACGGCCCGTGCTCGTCGTGCCGCCGGGATACTCCGGCATGGTCGGCAAGCGCATCCTCTTCGCCTGGAACGGCTCGACCGAAAGCGCGCGCGCGATCTCGCTGGCGATGCCGGTGCTGAGCGGCGCCGATGCGATCGAGGTGCTGAGCGTCGATGGCGCGATGGTGCCGGGCCCGAGTTCGGCGGAGATCGCCGAGTCGCTCGCCGCCCACGGGCTCAAGGTCACGAGCCAGCACGCCAAGCCGGGCTCGCGCTCGGCCGGGCAGACGATCGTCGATACCGCGATCGCCGTCGGCGCCGACTTGATCGTCAAGGGCGCCTACACGCAGAGTCGTCTCCGCCAGATGATCTTCGGCGGCATGACGCGTCATCTCATCCTCAACTCACCGCTGCCGGTGCTGTTCTCGTACTGATGTGAAACCCCTGCGCTGGATCGTTGGCGCCGCGTTGGTGGTTGGCGCGCTGGTCGTGGCGTCGGCGATCGGCCTGCCATACCTGCGGGACACCGCGCCCGGCGGCGGGCCGACGGTCGGCGAGAAGCTGGGCACGCTGCGCGCCGAGCGCGCCGCCCTGCAGGCGCGCGCCGACGGCGAGGCCCGGATCGGGCTGCTGGAGTCGTTCCGCGTCGCCAGCCTGTTGACGGATGCGCTGGCCGCGCGGGGAGAGGCCGATCGCGAACGCGCCTTCGACCGCCTGCCGGCCGACCGCCGGCAGGCTTATGCCGCGGCCGATGCCCTGAACGGCGCCTTGAAGGACGCGCTGGGGCGGCCGGGGGCGGGCGCCCGGCAACTTGCCGCCGCCGCCGCCCGGCCGGCAGGCGAGGCGCTGGAGCGGCTGGCGGGCACCGGCGATTTCCCCGTGGTGCTGCAGTTCACGCCGCGCTTCGTGCCGCCCCGTCGCGCCACCGGCGAATTGACCCTGGCGCCGCGCACCCCGGCCGCACGGCCATCGGCGGTCGCGGTCCCGCTGGGCACCGGCGGCGGGCCGTCGGGAGCGCCTGCGGGAGCAGCAGCAGGGGCGCCGACCGTGCCGCGCTACGCCCCGGCCTTTGCCACTGCGAGCGACGACGACCCGATCGTGCCGATCGAGATCGTCGGGCTGCGTCTCACCCAGGACGGCGGCACGCCGCCCACGCTCACGGTGGGATCGTGGCGCGGCGAAGCCGTCGTGACCCCGGAGCGCCTGCGCTTCGCCGTGCCGCGCGCGGCGTTCGCCACCGAGGCGGCGCGCACGGTCTTCGTCACCGCCTCGCTCGCCCTGCGCCGGGAGGGGCGGACGGCAACGTTCGACCTTGTCTTTACCGTGCTGCCCGACCGGCCGGGCTCCTTCGCGCTCGACCAGAAGGTCCGCGTCACGGTGCCGGAGTCGCGGACCCTGGTGTCGCCGGAGATCCTGGCACGCGGCGGCCCGGGCCAAACGCGCACCGTGCACCGCTGCTTCGATCCGCCCGCGGAGTGGCGCTTCGACCCCGAGAAGCGCCGTGTCGTCGTGGTCGAGAAGCTCGCCTCGCAGGACGACATTCCCGACCAGACCCTCAACGCCGGCACGGTCGAGTTCGCGGCCGACGGCGCGCCCGGCCAGATCTGCGTCGTCGTCACCGCCAAGCCGGCAACCAAAACGGCGAAGACCGCCACCATCGGCCGCTTCGAGGCGACGCTGCTGCGTGATCGGACGGAGGAGCAGACGGTGCAGAGCGGCGTGCGCGCGCTCGACTGGCGCGAAGCCGCACGCGTGCCGCTCGATCCGGCGGGCGTGACCTGGAAGCTCTACGTCCGCCTGTTCGACGAGATCGACCGGGAGTACGACGGCAAGCTCGCGGCGGACGTGCCGTTCCTGCACGTCACCGCCGATGCCGAGGGCAATGCGCTGGTACTGCAGGCCGATCCGTCGTTCGAGCCCTGACCGTTCAGGCGGTCGGCTCGGGCACGTTGCCGTCGGCCGAGAGCAGAACGGCCACCGGATGCGTCGTCTTGAAATGCGCCAACACGATCAGCAGCACGACCATGATCGGCACGCACAGGAACATGCCGACGACGCCCCAGATCGTGCCCCACACCATCAGCGAGACGATCACGACCAGGGGCGACAGGTTGAGCGAGCGGCCCATGATCGCGGGCTCGACGACGTTGGCCATGACGATCTGGATGGTGCCGATCACCAGCAGCACGATCAGGAACGGCGTCAGGTGGTCGAACTGCACGAGCGTCAGCAGCGCCGGCGCCAGGATGGCGAGGATCGAGCCGACGGTCGGCACGTAGTAGAAGAAGAACACCATGACCGCCCAGAAGCCGGCGAAGTCCACGCCCACCCAGGCCATGACGATGTAGGCGAGCGTCGACGTGAGTGCGGCGAGCGCGGTCTTGATGCGGATGTAGGTGCGGATGTCGCGATCGATCTGGCCCAGCACCGAGCGCACGCGCGCTTCCTGCGGACCATCGCCGAACATGATCGAGAGCTTGCGCTGGAAATGGACCTGTTCGACGAACAGGAACGCCGCGTAGATCAGCACGATGCCGGTAACGCTGACCAGCGAGGCCAGCGCGGAGGCGAGGCTGCCCAGCGTGTCGGCGAGGCTGATGCGGTCGAAGAGCTGGTTGAGGGTCGGCGCGTTCTCGACGCCGATCAGCTGCGCGCCCTGGTCGAGCAGGTGCTGCAGGCGAACCTCGTAGGTCGGGGCGGCGGCGGCGACGGCACTGACGTTGCGGCCGATCGTGCGGCCGATCACCCACAGGAGGCCCGCCATGACGCAGAACGCGGCGATCAGGGCGACCGGACGCGGCAGTTTCAGGCCCTTCACGCGCGGCTGCTCGATCACGTCGGCCAGCGCGTCGACCATGTACCAGAGCACCAGTCCGAGGACCAAGGGCAGCAGCAGGCTGCGGCCGGCCACCAGGAGGTAGACGGCGGCGGCGATGACGATTGCCCACAAGGCGGCGCGCTGCAAAGTCATGGCGGCACTATAGGCGACAGTCCCCAATAAAATCCAAGCCGCCCGCGGGATGCCCGCGTTGCCGCGGCCCGGCACGAGGTCGGTCCGATGCGCGGCCGACTGTCGCGTCGTGCGCCGTCGGCGGCGGCGCGATAAGCTGGGGCCATGAACAAGCTCTTGCCCCTCGTCCTGCTGGCGGTATCGCTCGTGGCGACGTCCGCCGTCGCTCATGACTACAAGATCGGCTCGATCGAGGTCGGCGATCCCTGGTCGCGCGCGACGCCGTCGACCGCGCCGTCGGCCGGCGGTTTCCTGACGATCGCCAACAAGGGCAGCACCCCGGATCGGCTGCTCGCCATCCAGAGCCCGGCGGCCAAGCAGGTCGAACTGCACGAGATGAAGATGGACGGCAACGTCATGCGCATGCGCGAGCTGGAGAACGGCGTCGCGCTCGCCCCCGGGCAGACCGTCGAGCTGAAGCCCGGCGGTTTCCATGTGATGTTCATCGGTCTCAAGGCGCCGTTCGTGAAGGATCAGCGCGTGCCGGCCACCCTGGTCTTCGAGAAGGCGGGGAAAGTCGACGTCGAGTTCACGGTCGAAGCGTTGGGGGCGGCGGCGCCGTCAGGCGCTCACCAGCACTAGGCTCGCCGCCGCTGCTATGCCTGGGTCGAAACGCTTCGAGTCACGCGTTTCCGATTGAATGGAACCCGCACTAGTCGACGTGGAGTTCGGCATGCGGCGAGCGTACGGCGCGCGCTGCGATCCGCCAGGCGCGCCCGTCGAGGAAGCCCGACAGGAGGGCCGCGCCGATCGCCGGGTCGTGGCCGGGCGGCCACAGGCCGATGCCCATCCATAGGGCGATCGAATCGGCGAAGACCATCAGCAGGACGCCGATGGCGCTGGCGAGGCCGGCGTAGGAACGCCTGAGCCGGATGGCACCCCACATCTGGTCGACCTCGAGATGGACGCGGCTGCCGGCGACCATGCCGACCACGGCACCGACCAGGGCCGCGCCGATCCACATGAACTCGAGCAGATGCGGCGTGGGCGTGTTCGCCAGCATGACGATCGCCGTCACCGTGCAGAAGATCGGCGGCACGCCGAGGCGCCACAGCTTCACCGGCTTGCCGCGCGTTTCCGGCAGCGTCGCCCAAAGGCCGGCGACGGCGAGAAGCACGTTCAGCAGGGCCGCCAGGTTGAAGGTGAAGATCATGGGCGGGCGCGCATTTTTCCGTTGGCCACGTCGTTGACGCGGAAGAACCGGCGACGCGTCCCCTTGTGTAGACGATCGACATTACAGCAGGCTGACTTCGGTGTCGCCGATCGCCGGAACATGTAACGCGACTCTCTTGTTCGCATTGAGGATAAGTCTCAGTCGTCCCAGATGGAACGGGCCGACGCTCAATCGCGGCCGAAATCGTCGCGGGAAAGCATGTATTTGCCGGCTTCGATGTCGCGCACCGAAACCATCGGATAGCCGACGCCGATATCGGCGCTGGCGCGCCACGCATCGACGACCATGTCGCGCACGGCGGCCGCACCGGCCGCCAGACGGGCGGTGGTGAACGCGATGCCGGCCTGTGCGTCACCCGCGAGCGCGCCCTGCTTCTCCAGTTCGTAAAGCGGGACGACGGCGCGGTGCGTCTCGAGGATCAGCGCCCGGGCGCGATCCCAGACAGTGCAGGTGCAGGCGCGATAGGGCGGCATCGCGCGCTTGACCGCATTGCGGTCGATGCGGGCCCGCACGAACGTGCTCTGGTATTCGACGCGGAACTTCCTGGATTGGGTGAAGCCCTGCGGATTGGGGTAGGGGCCCCACTCGTTGTAATGGATGGAGACGTGCTGCGGCTGGCTGGCGTCGCCGTTGTAGTGGCTCCAGATGCCGAGGTCGCGGATGAGCAGCCGCTCGCGGCGCTGGCGGTCGGCGTCGAACCAGGCGCGGTCGGACGCCGAGACGGCGGTCTTCGCGCCGATGCTCGCGGCACGCCAATAGCCGAAGTCCTTCACCAGCTGCTGCCAGCCGTCGACGATGGCGTAGGGGATGTAGCCCACCTTGTATTGGGTGAAGCCCTTGGCGCGCAGCGCCGTGTCGTAGGCCTCGCGCGTGATCGGCAGGTCTTCGAGCGCAAGCACGCCCGCCACCAGGCCCGCGTCGTCGAGAGCGATGAAGTGCCCGGGGTCGCGCTCGGCATCGTGCGGATTGCCCGAGCCCTTGGACCGGTCGAGCTCGCGGCCGAACACCGTGATGTCGGCGATCGCCTCGGGCGTGCGCAGGAAGGCGGGAATCTCATCGGGGAAGGCCTCGGCGGCGAGGCCGCTCACGAACTGATGTCCGGTGGCGCCCCAGGCGAGGGCCGCCGTGGGTAACAGCACGACGGGCGTGGCGGCGGACAGCAGCACGGCGGCCAGGCGGGGCAGGAGACGCACGATCATCGGAAGGCTCAGGGCAGCAGGGTGTAGGTCCAGCTCGCGCTGGTGCCGGTGTCGATGCGAACGAACATCCGGCTGTAGCGGTCGCCGGCGCAGGCGGCCGAGCGAAGATCGAACGGTTCGCGGCTGACGCAGACGGGAATGTCGCCCTTCCATTCGCGCCCGGCCTGCTTGTTCTGGGCGTAGACCAGGAAGTAGCGGTGCTGCAGCGTGCCCGGCCACATGACGATGCATTGGCCGGCATCGAACTGGTACCAGCCCTTCGAAAGATAGGTGCCGGGCGTGCCGCCCTCGTCGCCGAGATCGACCGCCGTGGCCACTTCGGCATCCTGGCCACTGTTGTTGCAGATGCGGAAACCGTCCGTTCGGTCCGAACCCCTGGTCTGGGCCAGGGCGGCGCCCGTCGCCAGCGTGATGGCTGCGCACGCCACCGCGGCCAGCCGTACAAGATCGTGCATTGCCCCGGTCACTCCCCCAACTCGACCCGCGCGATCCTGCGACGGCGGCCGCCGCGATGCAACAACCGGCCGATGCAACAACCGACCTAGGGGAGGCGCCGCACGTGCGGTGCGCCCTCGCACGGGCTGTAACGCACACCGCCCTTGATGATGAGCGAAAGACGCTTCCTGTCCTGCAGCAGCCTGACATCCTGGAGCGGATCGCCGTCGACCAGCAGGAGATCGGCCAGGTAGCCCGGCTTCACCAGGCCGAGCTCGTGGCCGCGCTTCATGATCTCGCCGCCCGTGCGGGTCGCCGCCTGCAGCGCCTCGGACGGGCTGAAACCGAAGTGCGTGACGAAGTGCTCGAGGTCGCGCGCGTTGGTGCCCTGCGGGTTGGCCGCGAAGCCGTAGTCGCCGCCGACCACGATGCGGATGCCGCGCTTGCGCATCTCGGCGTGTGTCCGGCACGTCGCCTCGTAGAGCTGTTCGAGCCGCCCGAAGACGATGCGGCCCTGCCGCGAGTTGTCGCCACGCAGTCCTTCGCGGCGGGCGAGCACGATGCCGACGGCCGGGCCGGTGAAAACGCGGTCCTTGACCGACTCCAGCAGGTCGAGCGCCTCGGTGTCGGCGAAGTCGCAGTGATAGATGATGTCGACGCCGTGACGCACCGCGCGCTTCACAGCGTCCGAGGCGCGCGCGTGGGCCGCGACCCGGCGGCCGATCTTGTGGGTGGCGTCGACCGCCACGGCGATCTCCGGGTCGGTCATCAGCGCGGTTTCCGATGGCGCGGAGTCGGTGCCGAAATCGCCCGAGATGTTGAGCTTGATGGTGTCGACGCCCTCGCGCAGGCAGAGCCGCACCATGCGCAGCATCTCGTCGGGCCCGTCGACGGGCAGGCCGAAGCTCTCCTGGTGCAGGTGCAGCCGACGGCCGTCGCCCAATCCGCCGGTGACGGTGAGTTCGGGGCTGGCCGCCAGGGTACGCGGGCCATCGATCAGCCCGTCGTCGATGGCGTCGCGGATCGCCACGTCGATGCGGATCTTGGCGGCCGCCGCCGAACAGGCGCTGGTGAAACCCGCCCCCAGCAGCTTGCGCGCCGCATCCATCGTGAGCAGCGTGTGCTCCTCGGGCGGCAGCTCGCCCAGCGCCGTGCCGCGCGCCACGTCGACAAACGACAGGTGCGCATGGCCCTCCACCATACCCGGCATCAGGAACCTGCCTGCGGCATCGATCCGTTCGGCGCCATCGGCGGCAACCCGCTCGGCTTGCGGTGCCACCACGGCGATGCGCTCGCCCTCGACCAGCACCTTGCCGCGGAAAGGCACCGCGCCGGTGCCCGTCCAGATCATCGCGTCGTCGATCAACAGCGGCATCGCCGGTGTCCTGTCGGTTGCCTATGCGGCATCATATCCTTCCAGATTAGTACACATTTGTGTACCGTCTCGCGGAATTTCATTGCTCGTGAAAGACCTACCGGCCTAGCGTCTCCACCAAGGCCCCATCGAGGCCAGTCAGGGAGGATTGAAATGGCTTCTACAAAGATCGCACGTCGTCGCTTCGTCGCTACCACCGCCGCAGCTTCGGCCGCGTTGGTTGCCGCCCCGTTCGTTCGCAGTGCCCACGCCGCGGGCAAACTCTCGTTGGCGATGTGGGATCATTGGGTGCCCAACGCCAACAACGCCACCTCGGAGCTGATCAAGGAATGGGCGGACAAGGAGAAGGTCGAGGTCCAGGTCGACTTCATTACCTCGCAGGGCAACAAGCTGCTGCTGACGGGCGCCGCCGAATCGCAGGCCAAATCCGGCCATGACATCATCGCGCTCTCGACCTGGCTGCCGTCGCGCTATGCCGAGCAACTCGTGCCGGTCGACGACCTGATGACCGAGTTGATCAAGCAGAACGGCGCGGTCAACGCGACCGTCGAATATCTCGGTCACCTCAAGGGCAAGTGGATCGCCATCCCGGCGACCGTCGGCAGCCAGATCAAAGGGCCGTGCTCGCGCATCGACTACCTGAAGAACCTGGCCGGTATCGACATCCAGGCCATGTATCCCGCGGGATCGGCGCCCAAGGCCGACAACTGGACGTTCGACACGTTCCTCAAGGCCGCCGAGGCCTGCAACAAGGGCGGCCACCCGTTCGGCATCGGCCTCGGCTCGACGGCCGACAGCGTCGACACCGCGGGCGCGATCTTCCACGGCTTCGGCGCCATGCTGGTCGACGCCAAGGGCGAGATCACGGTGAAGACCGACGCCGTGCGCCAGGCCCTGGAGTTCTACAAGAAGCTGCAGGCCGTGATGCCGGCCGACGTGCCGGCATGGGACGACGCGTCGAACAACAAGTTCCTGGTGTCCGGCCAGGCGTCGTTGATCATGAACCCGCCCAGCGCCTGGGCGGTCGCCAAGCGCGACGCACCCAAGATCGCCGAGCAGCTGTGGACGCACGGCTTCGCGGCCGGGCCGAAGGGCCGTTTCGCGCCGTTCACGCCGTACTTCTGGGGCATCTGGAACTTCAGCAAGAACCAGTCGGCGGCCAAGAGCCTGCTCAGGCATCTGTCGCAGCCGTCGTCGGCCGAGAAGATGGTGATCGCCAGCGGCGGCTACGACCTGCCGTCGTTCTCGAACCTCACGACCTTCAAGGTGTGGGCCGAGGAAGGGCCGCCCAAGGGCACGCTCTATCACTACGCCAACCCGTTCAACCACCAGACGCTGTCGGTGGCGGGCGCGCCGGCGCCGCACTCGATCGCCGAGCGCATCTACACGCAGGCGACGCAGACCCAGATGGCGGTTCGCTACTACCGCGGCGAGGCGATGGAGAAGACGCTCGCCTGGGCTGCGAGCGAACTCGAGGGCTTCATGCGCAACTAGGGCGTCGTCCCGGCCCTATTGGCGAAACTCGCCAACCACTTCCGGGCGGCATCGCCCGCCCGGAAGATCTTCAGCGGACGATCCACATCGGCCAGGGTCGCGAACATCTGGGCATGCTCGTAGAGCGTGTCCGACGCCGCGATGATGGCGATCGGGCCGAACGGCGCCAGAGCGGGGTAGGCGCGGATCCGCGCGCCGAGGGCCAGCATGTCGTTGTCGGTGAGGGACCACGTCGCCTCGCCGGCGTCGAAGAGCTTGGCATAGGGAAGGGCATCGGAGACGATGACGTCGTCGAGATAGCGTTCGACGTCCTGCAGGACGATCGACCCCGTGCAGAGCGCCGTTACCAGCCGTTCGGCATGGGAAATCTGCCACGCGACCGCCATTCGCCTGCCGCCCCTTTCCTTGGGACGACTATGCAGGACCGCCTTGCAGTACGACAAGCCCGGCGGATGCACCGTTGCCGGCACCGGGCGGTCAGTGCCGCAGCATCGCCATTGTGATCAGGAATTTCGTGATATCGCGCATCGATCGATCCAATCCCCAGGGACGTCTCTGGAGAAGGATCCGAGGCTGCCGCCCTTTGGACTACAGGGGGCAGGCTAGTCCTCCCGGTGGGACATCC
>Ga0207667_10004684_pt1 | contig 16743 bp, 15 predicted proteins | sample KBSCornC52_FD_184301 | JGI IMG/M metagenome (GOLD analysis project Ga0207667, IMG submission 184301) | Corn rhizosphere microbial communities from Kellogg Biological Station, Michigan, USA - KBS Corn C5-2 (SPAdes) (version 2) | ecosystem: Host-associated > Plants > Roots > Rhizosphere > Soil ...
GCGTCGCGCGACGTGCTCGATCGCTATGGCAATATGTCATCCGCGACACTGATGTTCGTGCTCGAACAATTGATGGAGGGCACGCCGGTCGAAAACGGCGTGGCGCTGGCCTTTGGGCCGGGCGTGGCCGCGGAGGGTTTCCGGTTCCGGAGCGCGGCATGACGTCGCTGGCCGCGCGCGCGATCGCCGACGAGCAGATGGATGCGCCGGATCTGCCCGCCGAAATCTATCGGGATGTGCTGGCGGATCTCGCGAAGGTCAATCGCGCGACATTTGCGGCGTGGCCTACGCTTGCCTTTCTGAAGCGTGCGCTCGGCGATCGCCGCCGATTCACGCTGCTGGACGTGGGCTTTGGCCAGGGCGACATGCTGAGAGCTATCGCGCGCTGGGCCGAAGGGCGGGGGCTCGTCGCGGATCTCGTGGGCGTAGACCTCAATCCCAATAGCGAAATCATGGCGCGTGAGGCCACCGATCCCGCGCTGCCGATCCGCTATCTAACCGGCGATTATCACGATCATGCTGGGCAGCACTGGGATTTTGTTGTCAGCAGCCTCGTGACCCATCACATGACGCCGCCGGAGCTGGAGGCGTTCCTGCGCTTCATGGAGCGCGAGTCCGCGATTGGGTGGATGGTCAACGATCTGCATCGTCATTGGCTTGCCTATCACGGCTTTCCGTGGCTTGCGCGATTGGCGGGCTGGCACAGGATTGTGCGCGAGGACGGGCAGCTTTCGATCGCCCGGTCTTTCCGGCCGGCGGAGTGGCGTGGCTTGCTAAAAACAGCCAGAATAGACGGCAGCGCCGCAAAAGTCGCGAGGCGCTTCCCGTTCAGATTATGCGTCGAACGGATCCGTTGATCGTCGGCGGCGGGCCGGCGGGCGCCATGGCTGCGTTCGCATTGGCGCGCCACGGCACGCGGCCGTATCTGTTCGAGCGTTCGAGCGAAAGCCATGACGTCGTCTGCGGCGGCTTTCTGGGATGGGACGCGCTGGCATTGCTCGAAGACGCGGGCATCGATGTCTTCGCGCTGGGCGCGCGCGCGGTGACGAAGCTACATCTCGTCGCTGGTGCCCGCGCTACCATCGTGAAGCTGCCTGCCGTCGCGGCGGGTCTTTCGCGGCGCGCGCTGGACGCGGCGTTGCTCGAACAAGCATCTCGGCAGGGCGCAGTGGTCTTGCGCGGAATGGCGGCCAGGGCAGTCGAACCGGAGCAGCGTCAGGTCCTTTTCGCCGATGGCTACACTGCGCGTTCGTCCGCCCTGTTCATCGCCACCGGCAAATATGAATTGCGGGGTACGACGCGCGACGCGGCGATACCCAGCGATCCTCCGGTCGGTATCCGTGTCCGGCTGGAAACGACCCCGGCGCTGCAGCGCGCGCTCCGGTCCAGGATCGAGCTGATCCTGTTCGATCGCGGCTATGCCGGGCTCGTCTTGCAGGAGGATGGCTCCGCCAACCTCTGCCTGACCGTCGCCAAGTCGCGGCTGGCCGATGTCGAAGCCAACCGGGAAAGGCTGCTGCGGGAACTGGCCGGGGAAGCGCCATTGCTGGGGGAGCGGATCGGAGCGGCCTCATCGCTGACCGGATGGGCGTCGATCGCGCGGATCCCCTATGGCTGGAAAACGGGCGCGACGCTCCCGGGCCTGTTCCGGCTGGGAGATCAGGCGGCGGTGATTGCGTCGCTTGCGGGTGACGGCGTCGCGATCGCGCTGGCCAGCGGCGGATTCGCGGCACGCTCGTTCCTCAGGGGCGGGGCGGAAGCAGCCCCCGTCTACCAGCATGATTTCGCGCGGCGGGCAGCGCGCCCGCTATGGTTGGGCGAACGGCTCCGGGCGATGGCCGAACGTCAGGGGCTTGCAGCCGCCGCGGTCGCGGTCATGACATTTTTCCCGGGCGCCGCGCGGATGGCGTCACGCGCCGTGCGTATTGGCGCATATTGAAGTCGTCACAAAACCACTCCACATTGTCGATCATGGAAAAGCTCGACCTTCCCGAAAATGAATGGCGCAAGCGGTTGAACCCGGAGCAGTACCATGTCCTGCGCGAAGCAGGCACCGAGCGGGCGTTCACGGGCCGCTATTGGAACAATCATGAGCAGGGCGTCTATCGCTGCGCAGGCTGCGGCGAGCCCTTGTTCGAAAGCGATGCCAAGTTCGATTCGGGCACGGGCTGGCCAAGCTTCACCAAGCCGATGAGCGATGATGCCGTCACTGAGCATCGCGACATGAGCCATGGCATGATTCGCACCGAGGCGCGCTGCGCCAAATGCGACGGCCATCTCGGCCATGTCTTTCCCGATGGGCCGGGCCCCGAGGGGCTGCGCTACTGCATGAATTCGGCCTCGCTCGAGTTCAAGCCCGGCGAAAAGGACTGACACGCTTCAGCGCTGCCCGCTTGTGAGCGGCCGCGATTATCGTTAATCGGGCCGCCGACACATGGCCGCATCCAAACCTTCACCCTCGCGGCGAGGCCGCCGCTGGGCGATCACTCTCCTCAAGCTCGCGATTTTCGGCTTCATCGCTCTTTTGGGCGCGCTGCTGATTGCTGTCTTCATCACGCGCGCATCGCTGCCAGATTATGACGCGCTCAAATCCTCGCCCAACGGGCAGATGGTGCGCGTCCATGCCGCCGACGGCACCGTGATTGTGTCGCTTGGGCCGAGCTACGGCGAATGGCTGCCTTACGATCGCATTCCTCAGAATATGATCGATGCGATGGTCTCGGTGGAGGATCGACGCTTCTACATGCATCCCGGCATCGATCCGATCGGCATTGCCCGCTCGACCTGGGTTCGCGTTCAGCGCGGGCATTGGGCGCAGGGCGGATCGACCATTACCCAGCAGATCGCCCGCAACATCTTCCTCACCAACACCCGCACCTTCGGCCGCAAATTCCGCGAGATGATCCTCGCCATGGCGATGGAGCGGAAATTCTCGAAGCGGGAGATCCTCGAGCTTTATCTCAACCGCGTCTATTTCGGCGGCGGCGCATACGGCATCGATGCCGCCTCGCGCCGCTTCTTCGGGCATCCCGCCGACAAGCTTTCGCTGGAAGAGGCGGCGATCATCGCAGGGCTCGTCAAGGCGCCGTCGAACTATTCTCCGACCGCCGATGCCAAGGCCGCGATCGATCGCGCCAAAACCGTGATCGAAACCATGCGCGAGGCTGGCAAGATCAGCGCCTCCGAAGCCGAGCATGCGGATCTCGCCGCGGTCAAGCTCGCGCCCGAGCCGAAGCAGAACAGCGTCCGCTATTTCACCGACTGGGCCTTAGCGCAGCTCGACGAGATGATCGACGAAACCGGCGAGCCGATCGATGTGTGGACCACGCTTGATCTCGGCATGCAGCGCGCCGCAGATGCCGCGATCCGCGCCGATGCCCCGCCGGGAGCGCAGGCGGCGCTGGTTTCGCTGGATCGCGATGGCGCGGTGCGGGCGATGGTCGGCGGCAAGGATTATGTCTCGTCCATCTACAACCGGGCTACCCAGGCGGTTCGCCAGCCTGGCTCCTCGTTCAAGCTGTTCGTCTATCTGGCCGCGCTCGAAGCAGGCGTGAAGCCGGGCGACAGCGTCGTCGACGAACCGGTGACGATCGACGGCTGGAGCCCGCGCAACAGCAATGGCCGCTTCGCCGGGCCAATCGATATCCGCACCGCCTTCGCGTTCTCGATCAATACGGTTGCGGCCAAGCTCGGCCTGCAGGTCGGCTTCCCGACGGTGGCGGATATGGCGCGGCGTTTCGGCATTACCACGCCGGTCGATACGCATCCCTCGATGGTGCTCGGAACATCGGACGTTCGTCTGCTCGACATGACCCGCGCCTTCGCATCGGTGAATGCCAAGGGCGTCGCGGTGGTGCCTTATGGCATTCTCAAGGTGACCGGCACGGGCGGCAAGACGCTGTACGAGCATCAGGTGGATGATTCGCGCGTGCTGGTTGCGCCCTGGGTCGCCGCTGAGATGACGGACCTGCTCCAGACGGCGGTGAGCACCGGCACTGGCCGCGCGGCGCAGATCGGGCGGCCGGTCGCCGGCAAAACCGGCACGACTTCTTCGAACAAGGACGGCTGGTTCCTCGGCTTCTCGAGCGGGCTCACGACCGGCGTTTGGATGGGCCGCGACGATGCCCGCCCCATTCCTGGACTGGCGGGCGGCCATGCCCCCGCCCAGGCATTTCACGATTTCATGATCAAGGCTGTCGCCAACCGCCCGGTCGAGCAGTTCGAAACCCAGGTGACGCTGCCTGACTGGCAGCTCGAACCGGACGATGAGGCCTATTACACCAACTCGGCAGATCAGCCGCAGCCACCGTTGGTCGACGAGAATGGCTTGCCGGTTGAGCAGCCGGGATATCAGGATGCGCAGCCCGACAGCACGTCCCCCGATCCCGATCAGCCGCAGGACAGGCAGAAGCTCGACCAGCAATGGATCGATGGCGTGCTTGGCCGCGGCAACCGCCGCCCGCCGCCCGACAATCGCCCGAACCCTTGATCAGGCGCCGGCGAGCGCGTCCTTCATCCAGTCGGGCACCAGCGCGTCACCCGGCGCGGTGACGGCTCGCCGTTCGAAGCTGCCATCGGGGAGGCGCATCAGCCGGCGGTTGATCTTCTGGCGATAGTTCATGCGCGCGGTATTTTCCTGGCCGACATAGCAGCCCTTGGTGAAGCTGACCCCGTTGAGCAGATCGGCATTGCATTCGAGCCAGAGATATTTGTCCGAACCCAGATCCTCGATGCCTTCCGCCACGCCCAGCGATCGGCGGTGATCGTGCCAGCCGACGGCAGGCTGGCCGGGGGCCGCAATCCAGCGATTGCCCAATGGGGCGAGACGTGGGTCAGCGGCGCCCTCGCTTCCGTCAAGGGACCAATGGACTGCCAGCCCGTCCTCGCGCGTGATCGAAATTGGGCGACGCAGCCGGTAGAGCGTCAGCCTGCGCATCAAGCCATCGGCCTGATCGGCTTCGCAATCGATCAGCAGGTCATCGCCGTCGGCCCAGACGATGAAATCGAACAGCGTCTTGCCCTGCGGCGTCAGCAAACCCGTCCAGACGGGCAGCGGCCCGTTCACGTCATTGGTGACGAGGCCTTGCAGGAAGCCGCGCACGTCAGCGCCGGAAAGACGGATGAGTGCGCGATCGATTAGGGTGGTGCCGGTCATGCCACAGAGTTAGGAAGCGCTCGGCTGAAAGGAAAGCGGCAATGGCAAGCTTTGATCTGATCCTCAGGAACGGCACGGTTTGGACTCCCGGCGGCCCGGTCGATGCCGATGTCGGCGTTCGCGACGGAAAGATCGTCGAAATCGGCGTCAAGGGCGATGCAGCGGAAGCGATCGACTGCACGGGCCTCACCATTTTGCCCGGCGTGATCGATACCCAAGTGCATTTCCGCGAACCCGGCCTGGAGGCCAAGGAGGATCTCGAATCGGGCAGCCGCGCGGCGGTGCTGGGCGGCGTGACGGCCGTGTTCGAGATGCCGAACACCAATCCGAACACCGATTCCGCCGCCGCGCTCAATGACAAGCTTCGGCGCGCCGATGGGCGGATGTGGTGCGATCATGCCTTCTATGTGGGGGCGACCAATGAGAATGCCGAACAGCTTGCCGAACTCGAGCGGCTGCCGGGAGCGGCCGGCGTAAAGATCTTCATGGGCGCCTCGACGGGCAATCTGCTGGTTTCAGACGATGCGACGCTCGCGCGGGTACTGGCGTCGGGCAAGCGGCGGGTCGCGGTACATGCGGAGGATGAAGCGCGGATGCAGTCGCGCCTTGGTGAGCGGGTGGAGGGCGATCCTGCCTCGCATCCGGTCTGGCGCGACGACGAAAGCGCGATGCTCGCCACCAAACGCATCCTCAAGCTTGCGCGGGCGGCGGGGCGGCGCGTCCATATCCTGCACGTCACCACGCCGGCCGAGCTGGAGCTGATCGCGCAGCACAAGGACATCGCCACCTGCGAGGTGACGCCCCAGCATCTCACGCTGGCAGCCGAGGAGGCTTATCCCCGCCTCGGCACGTTCGCGCAGATGAACCCGCCGATCCGCTCCCGCGCGCATCGCGATGGCTTGTGGTATTGGCTCAACCAGGGCGTGCCGGATGTGATCGGATCGGATCATGCGCCGCACACGCGGGAGGAAAAGGCCCGCTCCTATCCGGCCAGCCCCAGCGGCATGCCCGGCGTGCAGACCCTGCTCCCGCTGCTGCTCGATCATGTCGCGAAGGGGCGCTTGAGCCTGCAACGGCTGGTGGACCTGACCTCCGCCGGCGCGCAGCGTGTTTTTGGTCTCGTCACCAAAGGGCGGATCGCCTCAGGCTATGACGCTGATTTTTCGATCGTGGACCTCAAGGCGCAATGGACGGTGGAGGAAAGCTGGCTCGCCTCGCGCTGCGGCTGGTCGCCATTTACAGGTGTGGCGCTGACCGGCCGCCCGATCGGGACGATCATCCGTGGCCAAAAAGTGATGTGGGAGGGGAGCCTGGCCAATCGGGCGATCGGAGCCCCGGTGCGGTTCGAAAGCACTGCTTTTGGTTAAGAACTGCCAGTAGCGCCGATGGCGCCGGCATCCTAAGAACGCCCGATGACGGATCGTTCAAGCGTCCACATCAATCGAAGATCGCTGCTGATCGGCGGCGGGGCAGGGGTCGGGCTGTTGCTGGCCTGGGCGGTATGGCCGCGCAGCTATCGGCCCAATCTCAACGTCACGCCGGGGCAGATCGTCTTCAACGCGTTCCTCAAGATCGGCAGCGATGGACAAGTGGCGATTATCGTGCCGCAGGCCGAGATGGGCCAAGGCGTCTACACCTCGCTGCCGCAGATCCTGGCCGACGAGCTTGGCGCGGATTGGCGCACCGTCAGCGTGGAGCCTGCGCCAATCAATCCGCTTTACGCCAATGATTTCCTGATCACTGAGAACCAGCAAGCGCTGCCGGGCTGGCTTCAGCAGGCCGGCACCTGGGCAATGCGCGAATTCGCGATCCGCAACGCGCTCATGCTGACCGCCGGCTCCAGCTCCATTCGCGGTTTCGAACAGCGCTACCGGGAAGCTGGCGCGGCAGCCCGCGCGCTGCTGTGCAAGGCTGCCGGCGCGCGCTGGGGCGCGGATTGGCGGGCATGCGATACGGCCGATGGTTTCGTCACCCGTGGCGAGGACAAGCTGCGCTTCGCCGAAGTCGCGGCCGAGGCTGCGGGGCTCAGGCCGCCATCCGGCATCGTGCTGCGCAGCCCCGGCGCGGGCGGCATCTCCGGCAAGGCGGTGCCGCGGCTCGATCTCCCTTCCAAGGTCGATGGCTCCGCACAGTTCGCCGCCGACGTTCGGCTGCCGGGGATGGTCTACGCGTCCGTTCGCCACGGGCCATTGGGCGATACAACGCTGCTCGACGCGGATAAAAAGCAGGCGGACAAAGTGCCGGGCGTGGTCGCGGTCGTGACGAACCCCAAGTGGGTGGCCGCGGTGGCCACAAACTGGTGGGCAGCGGATCGCGCGCTGGACGCGCTTGCGCCGAAGTTCCGAACGGTAGGGGGCTTTCCCGACGATGCGTCCATCGAGGCCGCGCTCGAGACTGCGCTCAATAAGGATGAGGGCAAGCGCTTTTTCGTTCAGGGCGATCCCGATGCCGCGCTCAAGGGCGATGTGATCTCAGCTGAATATAGCGTTCCGCTCGCCGCTCACGCCGCGATCGAGCCGTTGACGGCGACAGCGCGTCTCGATGGCGATCGCCTGGAGGTATGGATGCCAACCCAGGCGATCACCTTCTCGCGCGGAGCGGTCGCGCGGGCCGCCGGCATGAGCGAGGATGCCGTCACCGTCTATCCGATGCTGATCGGCGGCGGCTTCGGCCGCAAAGTCGCCAACGATGCCGCCGAGATTGCCGCCATATTGGCAATCAAGACCAAACGTCCGGTGCAGCTCACCTGGTCTCGCGCCGAAGAGACGATGCACGATGAGTTCAGGCCGCCCGCGATCGGCCGCATGAAGGCGAAGCTGGGCGCCAACGGCAGGCCGGCCGCATGGTCCGCTACGATCGCGGCCCCGTCGACCGTCGCCGAGCAATTGACCCGGCTTATGCCCAATTTTCCCGTGCATGCGGACAAGCCTGAGGCTGGAGCGATTGAGGGTGCGATACCAAGCTACGGCATCCCGGCGGTCGCGGTGGAGCATCGCACCGCCGCCATCGGTGTGCCGACGGGCGCGTGGCGATCGGTCGCGCACAGCTATACCGCCTTCTTCAACGAATGCTTCATCGACGAGCTTGCCGAAGCGGCGAGCCTCGATCCTTTCTCGTACCGGATGCAGCTGCTCGGCGGTGCGCCGCGGCTCGCCCGGTGCCTCACGACCGTCACAACACTTGGCAACTGGCAAGGTGGAGTGGCAGGCAGCGGCCAAGGGCTCGCGGCGCATAGCTGCTTCGGGTCGCATGTCGCCATGCTGGCCGAATTGCATGTCGAGGATGGCCAAAGGATCATGCTCGATCGCATCGTCGCGGTCGTCGATTGCGGCCGGATGATCCACCCCGATATCGTGCGGCAGCAGATCGAGGGCGGGATCGTCTGGGGAATCGCCGGCGCGCTTGGCGAGGCGATCAGCATCGAGCGCGGCTTGACGACCGCGCGCAATTTTGATGGGCTGCGTCTGCCCGTTCTCGCTACAATGCCCGAGATTGTGGTCGAGCTCATCGAAAATCGTGAAGCGCCCGGTGGCGTCGGCGAAATCGCTGTGCCTCCCGTAGCTCCGGCCATCGCCAATGCGCTGTTTGCTGCCACCGGCACGCGTGCGCGCGCACTGCCGCTCCGCCCGAGCTGAGATGAAGGGCGCCGATCATCCGGAGATCCCGCGCGCTCGCATCGGCGTGCTGCTGATCAATCTCGGAACGCCCGAGGCGCCGACGCCGGCGGCGGTGAAACGCTATCTCGCCGAATTTCTGTCGGACCGGCGCGTGGTCGAAATTCCGTCGATCCTGTGGCAGCCGATCCTGCGCGGGATCATCCTCAACACGCGGCCCCGCAAGTCCGCTCACGCCTATCGCCAGGTCTGGACCAATGAGGGCTCGCCGCTGGCAGTGATAGCGCGGGCGCAAGCCCAGGCGCTCGCGGAATGCTTGGGCAAGGAAGCGATCGTCGATATGGCGATGCGCTACGGCGCACCTTCGATCGGCGAAAAGCTGGAACATTTGAAATCGTCAGGCTGCGACAGGATCCTGATTGCGCCGCTCTACCCGCAATATAGCGCGGCCACTACCGCCACCGCGATGGATGCCGTGGGCGCAGCACTGGCGCGGATGCGCTGGCAACCGGCGCTGCGCACCTTGCCGCCCTATTATGACGATCCCGCCTATATCGCTGCGCTGGCCGAAGATATCCTGGCCAATATCGGCGCGCTAGATTTCACGCCTCAGCTTGTTCTTGCCTCCTTTCATGGCATGCCGCAGCGGACATTGGCGCTCGGCGATCCTTATCATTGCCAATGCCAGAAAACCGCGCGGCTGCTTGGACAGACATTGGACCTGCCGCTGCGCATCAGCTTTCAGTCGCGCTTCGGCCGGGCAAAATGGCTTGAACCCGCGACCGACGCAGTGCTGGCTTCGCTTCCGGCCGAAGGAATTACGTCGATCGCAGTGACTGCCCCAGGCTTTTCGGCGGATTGCCTCGAGACGCTGGAAGAGATCGCCATTCGCGGCCGCGAGACTTTTCTTCGGGGCGGCGGCAGGCATTTCGCCTATCTGAGTTGCCTCAACGCGGGCGCGCCCGGCATCGATATGTTGGCGGCGCTGGTACGGCGTGAGCTTGCGGGCTGGCTGGCGCATGCTAGTAATCAGGTAGCCGCAACCGAAGGGGGAGGATCATGACAAGAGTAGCGATCGTAACAGGTGGAACCCGGGGCATCGGCGAAGCGATCAGTATCGCCTTGAAGAATGCCGGTATGATCGTCGCCGCCAATTATGCCGGCAATGACGAGCGTGCGCGCGAGTTCAGCGAACGAACCGGAATCGCCGCCTACAAATGGGACGTTGCCGATTATGATGCCTGCCAACAGGGCGCGGCCAAAGTCGCTAGCGACCTGGGGGCGATCGATGTGCTGGTCAACAATGCCGGCATCACCCGCGACGGGACCCTGCTCAGGATGAGCTGGCAGGAATGGAAGGACGTCATCGATACCAATCTCGGCGGCTGCTTCAACATGGCCAAGGCCACATTTCCGAGCATGCGCGAGCAAGGATGGGGCCGGATCGTCAATATCGGCTCGGTCAACGGTCAGGCCGGTCAATATGGCCAGGTCAACTACGCCGCCGCGAAATCGGGCATTCATGGCTTCACCAAGGCGCTGGCCCAGGAAGGCGCGAAGTTCGGCGTGACGGTCAATGCCATCGCGCCCGGCTATATCGATACGGACATGGTGGCGGCCGTTCCCCAGGATGTGCTTGGAAAGATCATCGCCAAAATCCCGGTCGGACGTCTCGGCCATGCCGAAGAGATCGCCCGCGGCGTCGCATTTCTGTGCAGCGAGGATGCCGCCTTCGTTACCGGCTCGACTTTGTCGATCAACGGCGGCCAGCACATGTACTGAGTTGCCATGGCCGGCCCGATCAAGCGTTCGGTGATGATCGCCGGCCATTCCACTTCGGTCAGTCTCGAGCCAATATTCTGGAAGGCGCTCGATCAGGCGGCGGCCCAAGAGAATATCCCGCTGAACGCGCTTGTCGCCCGCATCGATGCCGCGCGCGTAGCCACTCCCGAGCACCATAATCTCGCCAGTGCGCTCCGCGTGTGGCTGTTCAAACGTGCGATTGGTGAGAACGACTCTCATTAACAATTGACTCTGCGAACGACTCGCAATAGCTGATCCCCCAGCGAAAGGGGATCATTGTGTCGCAAGTTGGAATGACTAAAGAAGGTACTGGTGCGTTTATCGCGCTGGGTTGCGTGGGTTTTCTGGTTTCAGCTCCCGTCGCCGCGCAGGAGGCTGGCAACCAACCGCCCAAGCTCGGCGGCGTCACCGTCACCAGTACTGCGATCGACGACCAGGCCTATCATGCGGAAGCGGCTGGCCCCAAGGCGGTTGCGCCGCTGATCGATACCCCGCGCTCGATCGTGGTGGTCCCCAAGGAAGTGATCAAGGAAACGGGCTCGGCGACGCTTGTCGAAGCATTGCGCACCGTTCCCGGCATTACCTTCGGTGCAGCCGAAGGCGGCAATCCGATCGGCGACCGGCCGTTCATCCGCGGATTCGACAGCCAGGGCTCGACCTTCGTCGATGGCGTGCGCGACATCAGCGCGCAATCACGCGAGATCTTCGCGGTCGATCAGATCCAGGTGGTCCGCGGCTCGGATTCGACATTGAGCGGGCGCGGCAGCGCAGGCGGATCGCTCAACATCATCTCGAAGCTGCCCGAGGAGGATGATTTCGTCTCTGGCTCGGCGAGCTACGGAACCGCCGACTACAAGCGGCTCACGGGCGACATGAATTACAAGATCGGCGACATGGTCGGCGTTCGCCTCGACGCGATGTGGCACGATCAGGACGTCGCCGGGCGCGATGCGATCTTCCAAAAGCGCTGGGGCGTGGCGCCGTCGTTGACCATCGGCCTGGGCACGCCGACGCAGCTCACCTTCGCTTATTATCATCTTCATACCAATGAGCTGCCCGACAGCGGCATTCCCTATCTCTACACCTGCACCACGACCATCTGTAACGCGCCGGCGGGCTTCACGCTTTCGGAGCCTGCGGTCGGCACGGTGACGACCGCCAGCGGTATCACCGGCCATGTTCCCCGCAGTGCCTTTTATGGTCTCAAGGATCGCGATTTCCGACACAGCAACACCGATCAGGCGACGATGCGGTTCGAGCATGATTTCGGAAGCGTGAAGATCCGCAACACCTCCCGTTTCAGCCATAATTACCAAGCCTATATCTACACCCAGCCGGATGACCAGCAGGGCAACGTCTTCGGAAATCCGCTCAACCTCGCGGCGCAACCCGGCGGGCAAGTCTGGCGGCGCGCGAACACGCGCTACGGCTATGTCGACAGCATCGTGAACCAGACCGATCTTTACGGCACGTTCAAGACCGGCGGCATCAAGCATGATTTCTCGATCGGGGCCGAGCTTTCCATGGAGAAGGCGCGCCGCGGCACCTTCGTGACGCGCGGCTTTGTCGGCTCGACCGGCAATGAGCAGCTTTCGACCGGATCGACCTCAGCCTTGCGGTGCGTCCCCGCGCAGCTCGCACGCTTCAACTGCACGAGCCTGTTCAACCCGAATCCGAATGACCCATGGGTGAATTACGCCAACGACACGTCCACCATCGCCGCGCCGATCGCGAAGAGCCTTGCGATCGCCGAAACGCAAAATGACGACCATAGCCAATCTCTTTACGCTTATGATTCGATTACGATCTCCGACGCGATCATCGTCAATCTGGGCCTGAGGTGGGATAGCTTCACGTCGAAGGTGAGGCCGGGGCAGCCCGTATCGGCCGCGAGTTCCTTCTCGCTCAAACGCTCCGACGACATCTTCAATTATCAGGCGGGCGTGATTTTCAAGCCCACCACGGAGACGAGCCTGTACGCGGTTTACGCGACCTCGGCGACGCCACCCAACAGCCTGATCGGGGAGGGATTGGAAACCAACAGCCTGGGCACCACCGGCGGTGCCGCCGCGATTGATCTCCTGAACTCGCTGAAGGTGGAGCGGACAAAATCCTATGAGGTCGGCGGCAAGGCCGATCTGCTCCACGAAGCGCTCTCGCTCAACATCGCTCTGTTCCAGACGGAGACCAAGAATGCGCGGGCAACCAGCGATTCAAACACGGTCGCCTTTATCGGCGAGCGGCGCGTGCGCGGGATCGAGTTGGGCTTCAACGGGAGCATCACGCCCGAATGGAATATCTTCGGCGGCTATACCTATCTCGACGCCAAGATCATCGATGCGGGATTTACCGCGCTCACCGCTGCCGCCGTACCGGGGCAGGCCGCCAAGACAGTGCTGGTCCCGTCGGCGCTCAACGGCCGCCCCTTCCCGCAGACGGCCAAGCACAGCTTCACCGTCTGGACCGACTATAAATTCCCCTTCGGCCTCTCGCTCGGCGGCGGCGCGTTTTATTCAAGCCGCGTCTACGGCAATTTCAGCGACAACCGGTCGGCGGTTCAGAATGCGGCCGGCACCGTCACCGTCATTCCGGCCACGAAGGTCATCGGCCGCGCAGTTCCGGGATATTGGCGGCTCGATGCGCGGATCGGATATCGGATCAACGAGCATCTCGATATCTCGGCCAATGTTCAGAACCTGACAGACAAGACCTATTTCAATCAGGTCTATACCAATCATTATGCCGCGATCGCGCCAGGCCGTTCGGCGTTCGCAACGCTCAATGTCAAATATTAGCCGGATGAGCGCGCCATGGCCGAACTGACCATCGCCGCCATCCTCGCGATGGACGCGGAGGAGGTGCAGCGTCGCCTGGCCGGTCCACCCGATAAGCGCGCCAAATTCGTCAGAATCGCGGCCGAGGCTGGGATTGCAGAAGCTCAGGCGGTCTACGCGCAGATGCTGCTCGACGGGATCGGCGTCGAAAAGGACATGTTGAGCGCCCTGCACTGGTTCCAGCGCGCGGCGGAGCAGGATCATGTGATGGCGATCAACATGATCGGCCGCTTTCACGATCTCGGCTGGGGAATCCCGGTTGACAAGGTTCAGGCGCTTCACTGGTACAAGGAAGCGGCCGAGCGCGGGCTTCACTGGGGCATGTACAATTTCGCCACGCTCCTGACCCTGGGCGAGGGTACGCAGCAGAACAAGCCATTCGCGCTCACCTGGTTTCGCCGCGCCGCTGCGCTGGGCAACGCCAAGGCCATGAACTTCGTCGGTAGCTTCTACGAGGATGGCTGGGTGGTTCAGCAGGATCTGGCTGAGGCCGCGCGCCATTATGCTCAAGCGGCCGAAGGCGGCGATTTTCGTGGCCAATTCAATCATGCGAGGATGCTGATCCGGTCCGGCAAGATCGAGGAAGCCCTGGGCTGGCTGAGCCGCATTCCCGAAACCGCCACGCCGCGATTTCTCGAACAGGCAGCCGATTGGCTCGAGCAGCAAGGCGATCCGCGCTTCAGCCAAATTATCCTGACTTATCGAAATGCGATTGCTTCGCATTAGTGTTCGCAGTAGGGCCACATCAGAGGTTGCCGAATGTATCTGGTGCAAAACTGGGAAAAAACGGGTGGGGCGGAACGACACCTCTCGCTGGTGCCAATGCCCGAGCTCTTTTCGCCGGCCATGGAGATTCCAAGCCGATTCGGCGAAGGCAAGCGTCCCAAATGGCTCTCGCTGACGCTGATCCTGGCCGCGCACGCCGCAGCTTTGGTCGCGTTCATCAAGCTCGACGTGATCGAGCTGCCCAAGCACAAGCCCGAACCGCTCGTCATCGAACTGATCAATCTCACGCAGCCCCCAGCGGCCGAGCGCCAGGAAACGCCCAAACGGCAGGTGCGCGAGGAGATTCAGTCCCCGGTCGTCACCGCGCCGACTCCGATCCTACCCATCCTCAACCCGCCGGCACCGCCCGTCATGGTACGCCCAATCCAGCAGCCCGCGCCGCCCGCGCCCGTGGCGCCGCCTCAGGCAGCCCCCACAGGTCCGGTAAGCGTCGGTGATATCGCTTCCCAGGCGATATCGATGCGGCCGCCGCGCTATCCGATCGAATCGCGCCGCCGGCGTGAACAGGGCACGGTGGAGCTTCATGTGACGGTGGCGCCCGATGGCACCGTGCGCGCCGTTGAAGTCGGCCAGAGCAGCGGCTTTTCTCGTCTTGACGAAGCTGCGCTCGATGCCGTGCGCCACTGGCGCTGGACGCCGGTCATCCGAAACGGAATCGCGGTTGCGGTGTCCGGTATCGTCTCGATCCCGTTCGTGCTGCAGGGCTGACGCGGCTTCGTGATGATTGTCATTCCCGAAGTGCTCGATGCGGCGGCCGTCGAGCATGTGCTGGGTCTGATCGGCGGCGCCGAATGGGCTGACGGCAATGCCACTTCGGGCCATCAGTCGGCACTGGCCAAGCGTAATCGGCAGCTGCCGGAGCAGAGCGCGGCTGCGCAGCAGGCGGGCGCGATGGTGCTCGATGCATTGGCGAAATCGGCGACGTTCATCGCAGCGGCGCTGCCGCTCAAAATCTATCCGCCCTTGTTCAATCGCTATGGCGTTGGCGACGGCTTCGGCACGCATGTCGACAGCGCCATCCGCATCCGCGCGGGCAGCGATTTTCGTATCCGCAGCGACCTTTCGGCCACGCTTTTTCTGAGCGATCCTGACAGCTATGATGGCGGCGAACTCAGCGTGGAGCATGGTTTTGGGGTAGGCGCGGTAAAGCTTCCGGCCGGACATATGGTGCTCTATCCCGCATCAAGCCTGCACCATGTCGCGCCGGTGACGCGAGGGGAGCGTATTGCCTCCTTTTTCTGGCTTCAGAGCATGGTGCGGGACAATGAAGCACGGCAGACGCTGTTCAGCCTCGACAACAACATCCAGTCGCTCGCGGCCGACCGCGGGCATGACGATCGCGACGTGATCAGCCTGACCGGGATCTACCACAACCTGCTTCGGCGCTGGGCCGACTGCTGATCGCAACGAAAATCATGGCTGGATCGAAAACCCTCAAGCTGCGCCGGCTTTGGCTCCAGTTTCATAAGTGGATCGGCATTCTGCTGGCGGTGCTGCTCATTCCGCTTGGTCTGAGCGGCTCCGCGCTCGTGTGGGATGAGCAACTGGACACCTTGCTTTATCCCCAGCGTCATGTCTCGAGCGCGGATTCCCAAGGCGATCGGCCTTCACTCTATATCGAAAAGGTGAAGCCGCAGCTCGGCGCCGACGATCGCATCGCGTTGCTGCAGTTCGGCCCGGAGGGAGCGCCGATCCTGATCGGGGCCGTCCGCGCCCCTGCCGAGGGCACGGCGCAGCAGGCAAGGCCGCTCCGCACGACGCTGTGGCTGAAGCGGGATACGGCGGATGTGCTCGATAAATCGGTTGGGCAAAGCGGCATTCTCCGTCAGCTCCACATTATCCACGGCAGCCTGATGATCCCGGGCATGGGGCGGCAGGTGGTCGGCTGGCTCGGCGTGGCGATGCTGATTTCGTCTTTGACCGGGCTGTGGCTGTGGTGGCCGACGGTCGGGCAATGGACACGCGGGCTGCGCTGGCGGCGGTCGCGCGATTTCGACACCAATGCGCATCATATGGCCGGATTCTGGATCGCTGTTCCGCTCGCGATGCTGAGCCTTACCGGCGTTTGGATTTCCTTCCCCGCAACCTTCAATGCGTTGAGCGGTGAGCGCGGGCGTGGCGGCAATCGCGAAGCAATGATGCGCGCAGTACCGCTTGCAACCCCGCATCTCGCCGCGGATCATGTGCTGGCGTTGGCGCAGCCCGGCGCACAAAATGCCAAACCGACCTCGATTGCGTGGCCGACCGATCAGGCGCCGCGCTGGACGGTTAGGTTCAGCAACGACATGGCCTGGAACGTGGACGACGCTTCGGGGGCAGTGACGCCAGATAGCACCCCTTCGTTCGAAGATGCCTATCCTGTGGCCAGCACCATGCGGCATATGCACGATGGCACGGGGATGGGAATGCTGTGGCGAGTCATCATCACGCTCGGCGGGCTCGCGCCCGCGCTTCTCGGTGTCACTGGCATTCTCATGTGGTTGCGAACGCGGAAATGGCGCGAACGCCCGGTTCAACGGCGTCCTGAGCCGAGCGCCGCCTGATCTGCAGG
>Ga0207667_10004692_pt1 | contig 16724 bp, 13 predicted proteins | sample KBSCornC52_FD_184301 | JGI IMG/M metagenome (GOLD analysis project Ga0207667, IMG submission 184301) | Corn rhizosphere microbial communities from Kellogg Biological Station, Michigan, USA - KBS Corn C5-2 (SPAdes) (version 2) | ecosystem: Host-associated > Plants > Roots > Rhizosphere > Soil ...
GTCCCGAAGAGATCATCAAGGGCACGGTCACGGTCAAGGACCTGCGCAAGCAGGACCAGTTCGAGGTCGCGCGCGCGGAACTCGCCGATGCGCTGCGCGTGGAGATCGAGCAGGTGGCGGTGATGCGGGCGGCGATGCCGGATTCGTAGGAGCGGCTTCAGCCGCGACGGATTGTTCCGCGATCGTCGGGATCGCAAATCACGAGGCAGTCATCTCCGGCTGCATTTCTCACAACATCGCGGCTGAAGCCGCTCCCACAGATTGCGAAATCGCCATGCAGACGATCCTTCTCGACGGCAACAGCCTCACCCGCGACCACGTCGCTGCGATCGCGCGCGGCGCGCGCGTGCAGCTCGAGGCGGCGCAACTCGCGCACGTGCAGCGTGCGGCCGACTTCCTCGCCGACAAGGTCAGCTGCGGCGAACCGATCTACGGGGTGACGACCGGCTTCGGCAGCAATGCCGACAAGCTGCTCGGCGCGCATCGCGTGCGCGACGAACTGCCGGGCGGCAATCCGGACCCGCGCAGCGAGACCTTGCTGGAAGAGCTGCAGCACAACCTCGTGATCACGCATGCGGTCTGCGTCGGCGAACCGTTCGACGCGAGCGTGGTGCGGGCGATGCTCGGCATCCGCATCAACACCCTGATGCGCGGGCACTCCGGTATCCGCGTATCGACCCTGCAGGCGCTGGCGGAGCTGCTGAACCGCGACGTGATTCCGGTCATCCCGCAGAAAGGCTCCGTCGGTGCGAGCGGCGATCTCGCACCGCTGTCGCATCTCGCGATCGTGCTGCTGGGCGGCGGCGAAGCGTTCGTCGGCGGCGAACGGATGACGGGCGCGCAAGCACTGGCCCGAGCCGGCCTGGTACCGATCAAGCTTTCGTTCAAGGAAGGTCTTGCACTCAACAACGGCACCACGCAGATGCTCGCGACCGCGGTGCTCGCGCTGGATCGCCTCGATCACCTGCTGGCGACCGCCGATCTCGCAGGCGCGATGACGCTCGACGCGTTTGCCGGGCGCAGCGGCGCGCTACGCGAGGAAGTCCACGCATTGCGCCCGCACCCGGGCCAGGTCGCGACCGCCGCGCATGTGCGCGATCTCGTCGATGGCTCGACCCTCGTCGACATCGCCTACCACTTGGTGCCGCGCTTCCGTGGCTGGTCGGCCGATGCGTGGAGCGAGTCCGAAGACCGACAGCAGAGTTTCGATATCGCCTGGGACTGGGTGCCACCGTCGCAGCGTCACGGTCGCGAGGCGTTCTACAACCGTTTCCTGCCGTTCAAGGGTGGCAAGAAGCACCAGCCGCAGGACGCCTATTGCCTCCGTTGCATGCCGCAGGTGCACGGGGCGGTGCGCGACGCGTACGAGCAGGCCTGTCGCGTCGTCGACATCGAGCTCAATGCGGTCACCGACAATCCGCTGATTTTCGCGGACGCGACCGACGCCAAGGTCATCGAGGACCAGGTCGTGTCGGCCGGGCACTTCCACGGCATGCCGCTCGCACTCGCGATGAGCTACATCAAGGCGGCGATCCCCGTGCTCGCGTCGATTTCGGAACGCCGCCTCAACAAGCTCGTCGATCCCGCGACGAACGACGGGCTGCCGGCGTTCCTGATCGGCAACGAGGACGCGACCGATTCCGGTTTCATGATCGTGCAGTACACCGCTGCCGCGCTCGTCAACGACCTCGCCACGCGCGCGCATCCCGCCAGCGTCTACTCGGTGCCGACCAGTGCGAACGCGGAGGACCACGTCTCGATGGGCGCGAACGAAGCGCGGCACGTGCTCGAGATGACCGAGGACCTCGGCCATGTGCTGGCGTTGGAGCTCTATACGGCCGCGCAGGCGCTCGACTATCGCCAGGACATGCTCAACGCGGCCCGCCGGCTCGCCCAGCGCGGCGACTGGCGCGCACTCGCGGCGAAGATCGCGAACGCTCCCGACACGACGCACCCGGCGCGCGCGCAGTTCGAGGCCGAAGTGCAGGCGTTGGCGAAATCACTCGGCGAAGCCGCGGACTTCCGCGCCGGTGCCGCCGTGCGCGACGCGCATGCGAAGCTCCGCGAACGCATCGCGTTCATGGCACGCGATCGCGCGATGGACGGTGACATCAGGGCCGTGTGCGAACTGGTTGCAGCGCGTTCGCTGGATCTTCCCTAGGGCAACGGCGTCGTGACCGACGCGGGTGCGCATTCGAGCCTCACGAAGTCGACGTTGAAGTTCGAGTTCGCGCCCGCCGACGTGTTGTAGTGGAAGCGCACGGTGTGCGAACCATCGTCCGCGTAGCTGCTCACATTGATGCTGCGTTGCGTGTAGATGGCTTCGGCCGACGGCGGCTCGGGATACGTCGCGATGATGGTGCCGTCGACGTCGACGGTCAGGACCGCGCCGATGTGGCCGAGCGCGCCGATGCGCAGCCAGAAGTTGAGGTAGCGCGGCGCGGTCGACGGGATGGTGACCGTCTGTTCCATCGAGGAATCCTCCGCCTGTCCATTGGCGCCGCCGAACAAGGCCCAGAACACGCCCGACAGCGGTCCGGCCGTGCCGCCGCCATTGCCGCAGACATTGATCGAACAGAACGGCACCCCGAAATTCGTCGACGTGCCCGGCCACCACGGATTCACCATGGTGCCCGAATCGGTCGTCTCGAATCCGGGGTCGGTGAACAACTGCGTCGGCGTACAACCGGACGCGGGCGTCACCGCGAGGTCGGCGCTCGCGGGTGCAGGGCTGGCGCCGTGATTGGTCTGCAAGGCCCCTGCGGGGATCATGTTCGTGTAGGTCGCCGCGGTCGCTGCCACGACCGAAACGGTCGCCGTGCAGGTGCCGTTGGCGGGAATCTGCGCACCACTGGCAAGCGTCAGCGTGCCGCCTCCGGCGATCGCGCTTGCCGTGCCGGATGCGCAGGTCGTTGCGGCATTGGGCGGCGTCGTGATCACGAGCCCGGTCGGAAGCGTGTCGACCAGATTGGCTGTCAGCATCGCGGGCGCATTCGCTGCCGTGTTGTCGAGCGTCAGTGTCAGCACGCTCGGCGTATTGGCCGCAACGCTCGCCGGCGAGAATGCCTTGGCGAGCGTGGGCGGAACGTATTCGAACCCGTTGGCGAAGATCACGTCCGTCGTCGTGCCGCGGACTTCGATGCCGCCAGCGTAGGCATGCGTCGACAGCACGGTGCAAGCCGGCAGCAGCCAACCCGCGATGCGGCGGGCGCGAATCCAGACGGGTTGAGAATCCATGCCGATCCCGGGTTGTCGAACGAGGCTAGGCTATGCCGTTCGGACATGCACGGCAAATGGCGCACATCGATCGACGACCGTCGCGTGGCGAATCAGATCCCGGTCATGCCGAGCGTGTTGTAGCCGGCGTCGACGTAGGTCACTTCGCCGGTGATGCCCGAAGCAAGGTCCGAGCACAGGAACGCGGCCGCATTGCCGACCTCGTCGATCGTGACGCTGCGGCGCAGCGGCGCATTCTGCTCGACGTGATCGAGCATCTTGCGGAAGTTCGCGATGCCGGATGCGGCGAGGGTCTTGATCGGGCCGGCCGAGATCGCGTTGACGCGCGTGCCTTCCGGGCCGAGGTTGTAGGCGAGGTAGCGCACGTTCGCTTCGAGGCTCGCCTTGGCCAGGCCCATCACGTTGTAGTTCGCGAGCGCGCGCTCGGCCCCGAGGTAGGTCAGCGTGAGGATCGATCCACCCCGTCCCTTCATGAGCGGGCGCGCCGCCTTCGCCATCGCGGCGAGGCTGTAGCTGGAGATGTCGTGCGCGATCGCGAAGCTCTCGCGCGTCAGGCCGTCGAGGAATTCGCCCGCGAGCGCCTCGCGCGGAGCGAAGCCGATCGAGTGGATCAGGATGTCGAAACCGTCCCAGTGCTTGCCGAGGCTGTCGAACAGGCCCGCGATGTCGGCATCGCGCGTGACGTCGCACGGCAGCACGATGTTCGAACCGAACGCGGTCGCCGCTTCGTCGACGCGGTCCTTGAGTTTTTCGTCGACGTAGGTGAACGCGAGCTGCGCACCTTCGCGATGCATCGCGTTCGCGATGCCCCAGGCGATCGAGCGCTGGCTGAGGATGCCGGTGACGAGGGCGCGCTTGCCGTGCAGGAAACCCATGAGCTCTCCAGGAAATGTCGACGCGGAAAAGACGGATTCTAGCCGACTGCCGCGGCGTCCTCAGCCCTGGCCGTCGTCGAGTCGCAGCTTCTGGCCCAGATGCAGGGTTCCATTCGCCTGCGGATTGAGCTGGCGCAGGCGATGCAGCGGGATCGCATAGCGGTGCGCGACGCTCGACAGGCTGTCGCCAGCGGCGATGACGTGCGTTCTTGCCGACCGCCCGGCGGGTGCCGATCCGCTGTCGTCGGCCGGCTCCGCTTCGTGGCCTGGCAACAGCAGGCGCGTTGCAGCGGTCACCGTCGCATCCTCGCTGACCGCGTTCGCGGCAGCGAGCGCCGCGACCGGAATGCGGAGCTGGGCGGCCCAGTTGGCGATGCCGCTGGTGCGCGCGGCGCGTTCCTCGTGCCAGTCGTTCCACAATTCCGGGGACATCGCATCGGCAGCAGCCTGGAAGCGCTCGAGGCGTTCCTCCGGCAGCAGCAGGCGATGCGGCAGGTCATCCGGCATGCGATTGCGCCGGTATCCCGCGTTCCAGCGGCGCAGGTCGTCGACCGGCACGCCGGCCAGACGTGCAGCGAGGCGCAGGTCCATGCCGTGCCCGATATCGACGCTGCGCAGGCGCTCCCATGCGGCGGGCTCCGGCAGGGTTACGTGAAACCGCGCGGGATCCTCGACGATGCAGGCGAGCGCGAGCAGGCGGTCGAGGTGCTCGTGGGTGATGCGGTTGAACGTGAATTTCGCCAGCTCCTGCGCGGACAGGTCGCGCGCGTCGCGCTCGCCGAGCAGCTTCTTCACGCGGAATTCGCCGCTGTTGAACGCCATGTCGGCGAGGCGCCAGTCGGCGAATTCCTTGTAGTAGGCCGCGACGAGGTCGAGTGCAGCGTCGGTCGAGGCGAGGGCATCGAGGCGGCCGTCGTAGTCCTTGCGGATGACCAGGCCGGCCCCGCGCGCGGTGTCCGGCATCAGCTGCCACATGCCGGCCGGCTGGTCGCCGCGCGACGGAATCGGCCGATAGGTGCTTTCGACGTAGGGCAACATCGCGAACTCGCCCGGCAGGCCGCGGCGCTCGAGTTCGTCGACGACGAGCTCGAGGAAAGGCAGGACCGGCTTCCAGCTTGCGGCGAAACCGCGCGGCGATTGCGTGTAGCTGCGCGCCCAGCGCTGCACGCCCGGGCTGTAGTCGCAACCCTGCATGGCGAACAGGGGGCGCAGGCGCGACCACGGCGATGTTTCGGCGACCGGCACTTCGGTCGTCGGCGTCGCCGGGATGGACGGCGGCACGACCGGCGCCGGCACCGGCGTCGGCGGCGCCTCGGGCACGCGCCTCGGCGGCGTCGCGCAGGCGGCGAGCAGGAGCAGGCCGCCGCAGAGCAGGAGGAGGCGCGTGCTCGCGCGGGTCACGGCGCGGCCATCCGGAAGGCATCCTTGCGTCGGCGCAACTCGGCGAAGCGCTCGATGCGATCGCCGTCGCCGAGCGCCTTGCGCAATGCGGGCGCATCGATGCGCAGGAACGGATTGCACGCGCGCTCGTCGGCGAGCGTGCTCGGCACCGTCGGCACCCCGGCCGCACGCTGTGCATCGGCCTGTTCGGCACGCGCCGCGAGCGCCGCATTGGCGGGATCGAGGCTGCGCGCGAACGCGCAGTTCGTACGCGTGTACTCGTGGCCGCAGCAGACACGCGTTTCATCCGGCAGTGCGGCGAGGCGTTCGAGCGAGGCGAGCATCTGCGCCGGCGTGCCTTCGAACAGGCGACCGCAGCCGACACTGAACAGCGTGTCGCCACAGAACAGCAGGCCATGGCCGACGTAGGCGACGTGACTCAGCGTGTGGCCGGGAACCGCGATGACGTCGAATGCGAACGCAGGTTCCGCCAGTTCGACCCGGTCGTGATCGCCGATCCGCACGTCGGCGACCGCGATGCGTTCGTCGCGCGGTGCGTGGATCGTCGCACCGTGACGCGCCGCGAGGTCGGCAGCGGCGCCGATGTGATCGGGGTGGTGGTGGGTCAGCAGGATCGTCGTGAGGCGCTGGCCCGACGCCGCGAGTGCCGCATCGACGGGTGCGCTCTCGCCCGGATCGACGACCAGCGCCGACCCGCCCGCGTCCGCGAGCAGCCAGATGTAGTTGTCGGCCAGCGCGGGCAGGGCGAGCAGGGTCATGGGCGCCGGACTATAGGCCAGCGTGCCGGGCGGTGACGTTAAACGATCATTAGCCGGCGGCGCGGCGCGCTACACTGGGCGCTGCATCGCTTCTTCGCCCATGCCGTGATCACCGGTCCCGACAACCTGTTCGCCTTGCCCGAAGTCGAAGCGCTGCTGCGCGAGGAACTCGCGCGCGTGCCCGCACTTGCGACGCGCCAGCCCGGTGGCCGCGCGCTGCTGCTGCAGGCGCATGCGTCGGGCCGCGCGCTGCCGGTCGACCTGCGCCATCTCGGCGTGACGCGCCTGCACGTCACGCCGGCCGGACTCGGCGGTGACGTCGTGTGCGCGGCGGATGCGCTGCCGTGGGAGGACGATGCGTTCCAGCTCGTCGTCGCACAGCACGCCGGCGATGCGCTCGCGCGCCCCGACGAACTGATCGAGCAGTTGACGCGCGTACTCGCGCCGGGTGGTGCGCTGCTCTGGTTCGGGCTCAACCCGCTGAGTCCGTGGATCCTGTGGTTGCATTGGCGTGCGCGTGAAGGCCTGCCTCTCCCGCGTGCCATGCATGCCGAATCACTGCGCCGCCGCCTGCACGGCAAGCTGACGCCGGGTGCCGCGGAGGCGATCGGCACATGCTGGCCGAATCGTGCGCCCGCGGCGAAGCGAGCGGCGCTGCTGGCTCCGTTGCGCGGCGCATGGATGCTGGTTGCCTCCAAGCAGCGCGCGGTGCTGACGCCGCTGCAACGGCGTCCGTTGCGCAGTCGGGTCACGCCGCAGCCTTCGCTGGCCGTGCCGAACCGGCGCGTGCGTGCATGAGCGAAGCGAAGCAGCGGGTCGAACTGTTCACCGATGGCGCCTGCCTCGGCAATCCGGGGCCGGGCGGCTGGGGTGCGCTGCTGCGTTTCGGTGCGCGCGAAAAGGAACTCAGCGGCGGCGAAGTGCAGACGACCAACAACCGCATGGAGCTGATGGCCGCGATCGGTGGTCTCGAGGCGCTGACCCGCCCTTGCGAGATCGACCTGACGACCGATTCCCAGTACGTCAAGCGCGGCGTCGAGGAATGGATGGCGCGCTGGCGTGCGAACGGCTGGCGCACCAGCGACAAGCAGCCGGTCAAGAATCGCGACCTGTGGGAACGCCTGTCCGCCGCGCTCGCCGCGCACACGGTGCGCTGGCACTGGGTCAAGGGGCATGCGGGCCATGCCGAGAACGAGCGCGTGGACGTACTCGCGCGCGATGCGGCGCTGGAAATGCAGAAGCGCGGCTGAGCCGCACGCCGGCGCGCGACGCGCGAATCCTGCATGGCTTCGGTTACTCTTCCGCTCGTCCGCCGCCGCTCGCCAAGACCCTCGAATGCGACAAGTCATCCTCGACACCGAAACGACCGGACTTGAAGTCCAGCGCGGCCACCGCGTGATCGAGATCGGCTGCGTCGAGCTGGTGCAGCGCCGCCGCACCGGGCGCGAATTCCACACCTACCTCAACCCCGATCGCGAGATCGACGAAGGCGCGCGCGCGGTCACCGGCATCGCCGACGAATTCCTGCTCGACAAGCCGCGCTTCGCCGAGATCGCCGCGGAGTTCCTTGAGTTCGTCGATGGCGCGGAGATCATCGCGCACAATGCCAGCTTCGACGTCGGTTTCCTCGATGCGGAACTCGCACGCGCGGGCATCGAAAACCCGCGCCTGGGCGCGCGTGCGCAGGTCCTCGACACGCTCGTGCTCGCGCGCGAGAAGTATCCCGGCCAGCGCAACAGCCTCGATGCGCTGTGCAAGCGGCTGGAGGTCGACAACAGCCATCGCGGGCTGCACGGTGCCTTGCTCGATGCGAACCTGCTCGCCGACGTCTACCTCGCGCTGACGTCGGGGCAGGGCGCGCTCGGTTTCGGCGAGGAAGCGGCACAGGAAGCGACGCTGGCCGCGGTCGAACTGCATATCGTCGCGCGTCCGCGCGTGTTGCGCGCGCTCGATGCGGAAATCGTCCTGCATGAAGCACGCATCGCCGCGATCGACAAGGCGAGTCGCGGCAGTTGCGTGTGGCGTCGCCTCGAAGCCGATGCGACCCAGGCCGTCGCGTCAGCCGGGTAGGGCCGGAGCGCATCGCCGCTTTGCAGGGCTCCCACATCGCGACCGGCTGGCCCCGTGCGCCGGCAATCCCGTAGTTCACCGTCGAACCCGGCCGTGGTGCCGGAACCAACGGCAATCACGTGTCCCATCGATCGATCGTCCTGTTCCTGCGCGGCGCCATCGCCGCGTGCATGTTCTTCGCCGTGCCCGCGTTCGGCGCGACCTACTGCGTAAGCCCGAGCGGCGGCACCACCCTGTGGCAACGGCTACGCGACTGGCAGGCCGACAGCGCGAACCAGGCCACCGTGCTCAAGCTCGAGCAGGGCACCTATCCGATCAGCATCGCGGTCGATTACCGCACCGGCTCCACCGGCGATCTCGACATCGAAGGGGGTTACACGCCCGGCTTCGGCTGCTCCGACAGCCATCGCTCGAAAGACGCCAGCACGACCATCCTCGATGGCGGCATCAGCGGCACGTTCGCGATCGCATTCGAGACGAACGTGCGGCTGGCGGTGCTGAAACTGCAGAACTACCAGGCGACGACCGGATACGACGGCGTCTTCATCGGCGCGATCGGTTCGCCCGGCGATGTGTCGGTCGACCACGTGATCTCGTACGCGAACAGCATCTTCAGCATCCGCGGCGGCAGCAGTGCGACGGTCAAGGACATGCTCGTGTACGGCCAGCCCGCGCTGCCCGGCTGGGACGCGATCAGCATCGGTACCGAAGAAGGCGTCGCGACGGCGACCAACCTCACCGTCGCCGACAACCACGCTGGCGGCCTGCGCCTCGGTGATGCGAGCGACACCGTCAACCCAGCCAGCCTGTACGACTCGATCGCGTGCAACAACGCCGGCGGCGACGTCTATCCCGATCCGCCCGGCCCGGCCCCGCAAGCCGAAGTGCACCACTCGATGGTGTGCGTGCTCGACGATCAGGTCGCGCGCTTCAACATGACAGCTGGGCCTCCTGCGTTCGCCGGCACCGGCGACTACCACCTCAGCACGGTGCCAACGCATCTCTCTCCGGCGATCAATGCGGGCAGCAACGCGGTGCCGAACGGCCTTCCGGCCACCGACATCGAAGGCAACCCGCGCGTGCAGGGCGGCGCGCCCGATCTCGGCGCGTACGAAGCGAACACGCCGTACTACGCGACCTACGTCGTCACCAGTGCAGCCGACAACGGCAACGACGTCGCGCCGATCGCGAATTCGCTGCGCTGGGCACTGGTCCATGCGCGCAGCGATGCGCTCGCAGTACCGTCGCGCAAGCTGCAGGTCGCATTCAACCTGCCATGCCCGAGCCTGATCGTCATGAGCGGATCGACGCCGCTGCACGACATCGATTTCGACGTGACCATCGACGCGACGTCGAACCCAGGCTGGAGCGGCAATACCGGCACCGCGCCCGGTTTCAACGCGGTGCTGTGCGCAGGGATGAACGGCAACGGTGCGCTCGCGACCGGCCTGCACGTCGTCACGGGCGGGCGCCTGACCGTGGCCGGCATGCGCTTCGGCGGATTCACCGACGCGGCGATCCGCATCGACGCCGGCTCGGGCAGCCGCATCCTCGGCAACCAGATCGGTGGCGTCGGCGTGGGCCCGCTCAACCTGTTCGACGCGAACAACGATGGCGTGCGCATCTCCGGCAGCGCGAGCGGGGTCTTCGTCGGCAACTACGACGATCCGACGTCTCGCAACCAGATCTCCGACAACACGCGCGCCGGCGTGTACATCGACAGCAGCGGTACCGGTCCGTCGGCCGCGAACTACGTCGTCAACAATCTGATCGGACTCGATTCTTCCGGCAGTGGCGCATTCGCGAACGGCGACGGCGTGTTCGTGTTCGACTCGGGCTACAACGTCATCCAGTACGACACGCTGAGCGGGAACACGCGCACCGGCGTGACCCTTTCGGGTGCCGGCACGCATGACGCGCGCCTGCAGTACAACCTCTTCGGCATGGCGGAGTTCGGCAACAACGATGTCAGCAACGGCACGTATGCGGCGTTGGTGTCGCTGGCGGCATCCGGCAACACGATCGGTGCGGACCTGTCGCACACCGGCGGCGGCAACCGCATGTTCGCGAATGGCACCGCGGTCTACGTCTCGCCGTCGGGTGGCTCCGGCAACCGCGTGCTGGCGAACGCGATCCTCACCGGCACCGGCCTCGGCATCGACCTCGGCGCCGCCGGCCCGACCGCCAACGACGCACTCGACGGCGATGGCGGTGCGAACCTGCTGCAGAACTATCCGGTGATGCTGCGCGCGGTCCGCGGCGACACCTTGTCGGTCGAGGGCACGCTCGACAGCACGCCGAATACGGGTTATCGGCTCGACTTCTACTGGGCGCCCGATGCCGGACCCGGCGGGCGCGGCGAAGCGGAATACTATCTCGGGCGCGCGAGCACCGGCCTCACCGACGCGCTCGGCAACGTGCACTTCCAGGCGCAGCTGCCGGTGCCGATTTGGATCCCGATCGATCTCGGCCACGTCAGCGCGACCGCCACCGACGCCGCTGGCAACACCTCGGAAATCGGTGTGGCGGTGCTCGAATTGGCCGACCTGATTTTCCGCGACGGTTTCGAATAGCGACGATGCCGTGCGCGGCATGCATGCGCCGCGCACCGGCGGGTCAGGGATCGCCGAAGCCGTCGTCGAAGATGATCTCGCGCGGACCGACCTGCACATGATCGACGAGGAAGCCGGCCACGCCGGGCATGCCGGGCAAACTCGCGGACACGCTGAAGTAGATGCGCGCACTCGTCGCGCCGACGGGCAACGCGACGCCAGGCAGGTCGGCATCGATCCACGTGCTGCCGTTGCTGCCGGGCACCGGGTTGCCGACCGGCTCGAGTGCAACGCCCGCCAGCAGGTTGCCGTGGCAACCGGCCGTGTCGTACACGTCGACGCCGAACGCGTAGCTGCCGGTGCCGGCCAGCGTCACCTGCAGCAGGCGCGCGCCGATGTCGAGCGTCCTCCAGCGATGCACGTCGACGCATTGGAACGCGGTCGCGGAGGCATCGTCGGAACTCGCCTGCACGCGCATCGAGCCGGCATCGGGCGAGCCGAAATAGCTTTCGCCGATCACATAGCCGCCGCTTTCGCTGGCCGACCAGCCGCCGATGCCGCCGTCCATGTCGGGGTTCTGTACGGCGTTGATGGCTGCGCACGGGGAGGACGCCGCGGCGAACAGTGCCGCGACGATCGGGAAGGAAGCGTGTTTCATGGGAGTGGCCTCGCGCGATGGATATGCCGGGAACTACGGCATTCGATCGCAGCGGGGACACGCGCGGCGTCGGGCCCGTCGCGTGTCAGCGACCGTCAGCGCGAGGCGTGGCTGCCGCGTCGTGCGGGACCATCGCGCAGCGCAAGCACACGCTTGCGGATGTCGCTGGTGCTGAACGGTTGCGTCTGCGCGTTCGCATCGGCCAGCGCGAGCGCGGCGGCGAAGTACGGCTCGGCGTCCGCGGGCCCTCCGGCGAGCCGCGTCGCGAGGCCGAATTGCAGCTTGGCCTGCGCGTATCCGACCGGGTCCGCGTCGGCGTGCGCGGCGGCGAGATCGAGGCCTTGCTGCGCGCGCTGCAGCGCTTCGCGCGTGCGTCCGAGGTGCGCGAGCGCCTCCGACTCGTACATCGGCGCCTCGGCGAGGTCCGGATGGTTCGCCGGCAGCGTTTGCTCGCGCAAGGTCTGTGCGCGCTCGAATTCATCGACCGCATCGGCATAGCGCTGCAGGCCGAGCAGGGCGCGCGCACGGTTCACGATCGGCATCGCGGTCGAGGCGTGATGCGCTCCGACGGCGTTGACGAAGACCGTTTCGGAGCGATCGCACGAGGCGATCGCGGCTTGCCACGCTTCGCGTCGCAGGTCGATGAAGCACAGGCTGTCGAGCGCATTGGCGTAGTCCACGCTCTTGTCGCCCATCACGCGCGCCTGCCGCTGCGAGGCATCGTCGAGCAACGCGCGTGCTTCATCGAGCTGGCCGAGGTCGGCGAGGGCGAGGCCGAGGTTGCCTTCGCAGTTCAGCGCTTCGGGATGGTCCGGGCCATGCCGGCTGCGGTAGAAGTCGAGCGCAAGGCGCGTCTGCGCGATGCTCTCGGCGAGGCGCGGCGTGCCGTACAACACCACACCGAGCGACTGGTGCACGGCGGCGGTCAGGTCCGCGTTGTCGACGCGCGGGGTCAACGCGAGCGCATCGCGATAGCTGCGTTCGGCTTCGTCGCGCTGGCCGAGCCGCAGCAGGGTCAGGCCGCGGGCGAGCTTGAGCCTGACGAGTTCGTAGCCGGGCCAGGGCTGCGCTTCGCGCAACAGGTCCTCGGCTTCGTCGAGCATCGGCAGTGCGCGCTGCCGTTCGCCCTGGCGCGAATACAGCCAGGCGAGGCTCTGCAGTGCGCGCCCGAGTTCGGCGCCGTCCACGCCGGGCTGCTGGCGCAGGGTCGCGACGGCCTGCTCGAGCAAGGGGCGCGTGCGCGGGTAGTCGCCGATCGCCGAATAGACATCCGCGATCGACTGCTGCAGGCGCGCACGTTGCAGCGGCTGGTCCGCGAACTTCCTGTCGATCTCGTCCGCGCCGCGCGCGAGGATCTGGTTCGCGGTGAGCTTGTCGCCGCGATTGATGCCCGGGTCCGACACCTTGAACAGGCCGACGAGGAATTCGTTGATGCCGTTGGCGCGCGCGGCTTCGGCGCGGGCGCGCACGCTTTCGTGCTCGGCGATGCCGGCCTGGCGCAGCGCGAACGCGGTGGTCGCCAGCAGCGCGACGATCGCCAGTGCGGCACCGGCGCTGACGTACGGGCGACGCGCGAGCAGCCGCCATGTCGAATACGCCAGGCTCGCACGCCGCACGGCGGTCGGCCGCCCGTCGAGCCAGGCGGCGAGATCCGCGCTCAGCGCATCCATCGAGCCATGGCGTTCTGTCGGTGACTTGGCCAGCATCTTGCGCAGGATCGCACCGAGGTCGCCGCGCAGCTGGCGTCGCACGCGCGCCAGGCGTTGCGTACCCCACGCCGCGGCCGCGGCGTCGCCGCCGAGCGCGCGTTCCGGCGCGACCGGATCCTGCTCGCTGACCGCGCGCGACCAGGCGTACGCGTCGCGCGGATCCGCGCGATACGGCAGTTGCCCGGTGAGGATCCGGTAGCACAGCGTGCCGAACTGGAACACGTCGGTGGCCACGGTGATTTCGCCACCGCGGAACTGTTCCGGCGCGGCGTACTCGCGCGTCATCGGCCCGAGCGTGGCTTGGGTGACCAAGCCCGCGTGCTCCGTGTCGAGCGGCTTGGCGATGCCGAAGTCGAGCAGCTTCACGTGGCCTTGCGCGGTGACCAGGATGTTGCCCGGCTTGATGTCGCGATGCACGATCAGGTGGCGATGCGCATGCGCGAGCGCCGCGGCGACGTCGAGCAGCAGGCGTACGCGTGCACGGACGTCCGGCAGCTGCGTTCGGCAGTACTCGGTGATCGTGCTGCCTTCGACGAGTTCCATCGTGTAGTAGGGCAGGCCGTCCGCGGTCTCGCCGCCGTCGAACAGCGAGGCGATGCCCGGATGGCGCAGGGTCGCGAGGATCTGCCGCTCGCGCTCGAAACGCGCACGCGCGCTGGTGTTCGGGCGTGCGCCTTCGACGATCTTGAGCGCGACCTGCTGCACGAATGCACCGTCGCTGCGTTCGGCGACATACACCGTGCTCATGCCGCCACGGCCGAGCACGCGCAACAGGCGATACGGGCCGAGTACGTGGCCGATCCGCTCGTCCTCGTCCGCATGTTCGGCCAATCGCGCCAACGAGGCAGGCGCCAGTACGCGCGACAGCGGATCGGCGCCGCTGGTCGCAGCAGCGGCGAGCAGGCGTTCGAGTTCGTCGCGCAATGGCGCGGCGTCGCCATCCAGGCCGAGCAGGAACGCCGCGCGTTCGTCCTCGGGCAGGGTCAGCGCCTGCTCGAGCAGCGGCCGTACGCGTTGCCAATGCGTCTGCGACATGCGCCGCTCAACCCGCGGCGCGCACCGCGCCCGCGCCGGCGCCGAGCGTTTCGTGCAGGAACGCGCGCGCGAGTGCGAGCTGGCGCTTGATCGTGCGCTCGCTGACCGCACGCAGGCGCGCGATCTCGCCTACCGAAAGTCCGGCGAAATAATGCCACTCGACCACGTTGCCGAGTTCCGCATCGCTGGCCTGCAGTTTGTCGAGTGCGTCGTGGACGGCGAGCAGCTCCTCGAGCGGCTTGTCGTCGGCTTCGAGTGCGTCGGTGAGTTGCGCACGCACGAACGCGCCACCGTTCTTGACGGCGAGCTTGCGCTCGACCAGATCGCACAGGATGTGGCGCATTGCCTGCGCGACGATGTTGTAGAAATGCGCCGCGCCTTCGATCGCGGCGACATCCAGGCGCGCGAAGCGCAGCCAGGTCTCGTGCACTAGCGTGGTCGGATTGATCGTCAGGCCGTTGCCGGAGCGGCGCAGGTTCGCGCGTGCGATCGCGTTGAGTTCGCGGTAGACGATTTCGAACAGCCGTTCGTGGGCGGTGCGGTCGCCGCGCGCGATGGCAGCCAGCAGATCGGCGATGACGGCGTGGTCGGACATGCGCGAAGCCCCTCGATCCACTCTACCCGAGGGTGCCCGGGGCTGTACAGGCGCAGGCCGGGGCGATCCGGACGGCCGCATCGCGGGTGTTGGCGAGCGCAGGAATCGTGGTACCGCGCCGATACCGGTCGCGTACGGCGCTCAGCGCGCGCGTACGAGGATCACCGTTACGTTGTCCGAGCCGCCACCGTCGAGTGCGGCGAGGATCAGGTGGTCGACGCATTCCTGCGCCGACAGCTCGGTGCGGCCGACGATCGATGCGATCGTCGCGTCCTTGACTTCCTCGGTCAGGCCGTCGCTGCACAGCAGCAGCTGCATGCCCGGCTTGAGCTCGCCGCGCACGCTTTCGACACGCAGCGATTGTGGATCGGTCACGCCGAGCGCCTGTGTCACCACGTTGCGGTGCGGATGGTTGCGCGCCTGTTCGCTGGTGATCGCGCCCTGGTCGATCAGCTCCTGCACGTAGGAGTGGTCCTGCGAAAGTTGCTTGAGCGTATCGGTCCAGACGTAGATGCGGCTGTCGCCGACCCAGGCGACCTCGTATGCGCCGTCTTTCGACAGGCGCAACGCCGCGATGGTAGTGCCCATCGGCAGCGCTTCGGAACGACGCGTCGAATGGCGGATGATCTCCTCGTCGGCGAGCTGGATCGCGCGCACGAGTTCCGTGCCCTTGCCGACCTCGCGCACGAGCGTGTCGCGTGCCAGCGCACTGGCGACTTCGCCGTGTTCGTGCCCGCCCATGCCGTCCGCCACCAGCCAGAGGCCGAGTTCGGCGTCGGCGTGGTAGGTGTCCTCGTTGTGCTCGCGGCGCAGGCCGACGTGGGTGCTGTGTCCGAATTCGATCATGCGCAGGACGTCTTCTTCCCTTGGGGCCGGCGCCTCGGCGCGTGCGGCCCGTGCCGGCGCCGTTCGCCATAGGATGCAGCCGACCTCGCGCCGGGCGCAAGCGCGTCGCGCGCCGACCCGGGGCGGCCGCTTTCAGGCATGCCTGCGGATCACGTATCGTTGCCCGCTGCCATACGGGAAAACGCCGATGATCCGACTCGCCCGTTTCGCCTTGCCCGTCGCCATGACGCTGAGCCTGCCCGCTGCGGCGGCGGACCTGCTGGTCGACCACGTCAACGGCCAGACCCTCGACGGCGCAGGCAAATTGCAGCATTTCGAGGCGATGCTGATCGAAAATGGCAAGGTCGTCGCGACGGGCCGCCATGCCGACCTCGCGCCGCGCGCGCGCGGCGCGCAGGTCATCGACGGCGGCGGACGCACCCTGCTGCCAGGCCTGATCGACGCGCACGGGCACGTGATGGGCCTCGGCGAGATGAAGATGCGCGCCGATCTCACCGGGGCACGCACGCTCGCCGAGGCGCTCGCCACGACGCGCACGTTCGCCGCAGCGCATGCCGACAGCGCATGGGTGCTCGGACGCGGCTGGAACCAGGTGATCTGGAAACTGGGAAGTTTCCCCAATGCACGGGATCTCGACGCGGCGGTGGCCGACCGCCCGGCCTGGTTGCAGCGCGTCGACGGCCACGCCGCATGGGCGAACAGTGCGGCGATCAAGCTCGCCGGTATCGACCACGACACGCCGGACCCGCCTGGCGGGCGCATCGAACGCGACGCGCACGGCAATCCGAGCGGCGTGTTCGTCGATGCGGCGATGGACCTGGTCGAGCGGCACGTGCCCGCGCCGACGCCTGCCGATGCGGCGCGCATGCTCGACGCGGCGCTCGCCGAAATGGGCCGTGTCGGGCTCACCGGCGCGCACGACGCCGGCATCGATCGCGCGACGTACGAGCTCTACCGTCGCTATGCCGACGAGGGCAAGCTCAGCGCG
>Ga0207667_10004696_pt1 | contig 16718 bp, 9 predicted proteins | sample KBSCornC52_FD_184301 | JGI IMG/M metagenome (GOLD analysis project Ga0207667, IMG submission 184301) | Corn rhizosphere microbial communities from Kellogg Biological Station, Michigan, USA - KBS Corn C5-2 (SPAdes) (version 2) | ecosystem: Host-associated > Plants > Roots > Rhizosphere > Soil ...
CCTGCGGCGGTCGTAGCGCTCTATCAGCTCCCAGGATCGAACGCCGTGCAAGCAGCCGCCGGAGTTCGCAAGCTCATGCAGGAGGTTAAGCAGCGCTTTCCTCAGGACCTCGATTATGACATTGCGCTGGATACGACCCTGGCTGTCACAGAAGGCTTGCGGGAAATCAAGAAAACGCTTTTTGAAGCCATCATACTGGTCATTATTGTTGTCTACATTTTCCTGCAGGGCTGGCGAGCTACTCTCATTCCCTTGCTAGCAGTGCCAGTTTCTCTGGTGGGAACGTTCGTGGTTTTTCCTGCCCTCGGATTTTCAATCAACACACTTTCTTTGTTTGGGCTGGTGCTCGCGATTGGCCTTGTGGTTGACGACGCGATCGTCGTGGTCGAGGCCGTGGAACACCATATTGAGCACGGCATGACTCCGAAAGATGCGGCATTCAAGGCCATGGAAGAAGTGTCCGGCCCGGTGATTGCGATCGCGCTCATTCTGGCGGCTGTCTTCGTGCCCACCGCCTTCATTCCAGGAATCACCGGGCGCTTGTACCAGCAGTTTGCCATCACCATTGCAATCTCGGTAATCTTCTCGGCTTTCAATGCCCTGTCATTGAGCCCAGCGCTGTCGGCGCTCATGCTTCGTCCGCGAAAAGAAACGCGGGGTCCGCTCGGGAAGTTCTTCCGCTGGTTCAATCGTGTATTCGGGCGCAGCACTGACGGGTACGTGAGTGTGTGCGGAACTCTGATCCGTAAAGCGGGCTTCAGCATGTTGTTGCTGCTGGGAATTGCATTGTTGGCAGGATGGTTCGGCTCCCGCTTGCCGCGCAGCTTCCTTCCGGATGAGGATCAGGGGTATGTATTTGCCGGATTACAGCTTCCCAATGCGTCATCCCTGCAGCGCACGAGTGACGCTTCCCGGGTTATCGAAGGCATGATTTCGAAGACGCCCGGCGTACACTCCGTCACTTCGGTGGTGGGGTACAGCATGTTGAGCGGCGTCCAGAACACATATAGTTCTTTCTTTTGGATCACGCTAAAAGACTGGGCAGAACGCAAAGCCCCCGACGAGCAATATGAAGCCATCAAACAAAACTTAAATAAGAAGCTTGCTGGGGTCACCGAAGGCATCGCCTTCTCCTTCCCTCCTCCGGCGATTCCCGGAGTTGGCGCATCGGGCGGTTTTACCTTTATGTTGGAAGATCGCGCGGGAAAGGACCCGGATTTTCTAAGCCAAAATCTCACCAAGTTCATGGCGGCTGCTCGCAAGCGTCCGGAACTGGGTAGCATCTATACGACCGCTCTCCCCTCGGTTCCCCAAGTTTTCGTCGACGTAGACCGGCCCAAGGTGATCGCTCAGGGGGTTCAGCTCTCTGATGTCTACAAGACTCTGCAGACATTCATGGGCGGTCTGCTCGTCAACTACTTCAATCGCTTTGGCCGCCAATGGCAGGTCTTTGTGCAGGCAGAAGGAGAGTATCGAACGCGGGCGGAAAACCTCGGCCAGTTCTATGTAACCAATGATTCAGGTCAGCCCGTACCCTTGAGTACGCTTACTAGGATTAAGGCGAGAGCTGGACCCGAGTTCACCCTGCGTTTCAATCTCTATCGCAGCGTGCAAATCAACGGCAGCGCCGCGCCAGGGTACAGCTCGGGCCAGGCAATGAAAGCGCTGGAAGAGACCTTCGCCTCAACCATGCCGAGCGAAATGGGGTTCGACTACATGGGGATGTCGTATCAGGAGAAAAAAGCGGCAGAGGGGGTCTCGCCGGCTGTCATCTTTGGCATGTCGCTCCTGTTTGTATTTTTGATCCTCGCCGCCCAATACGAGAGTTGGTCTTTGCCGTTCAGTGTATTGCTCGGAACGCCGATTGCCGTATTTGGCGCATTCTTCTTTCTTTGGGCACGCTCGCTCGAAAACAATGTGTACGCGCAGATTGGGCTGGTGATGCTGATCGGCCTATCCGCCAAAAACGCTATTCTGATCGTCGAATTTGCCAAGATGGAATACGACAAGGGCAAGTCCGCTGAAGAGGCAGCCCTGATCGGCGCGAAATTGCGCCTCCGACCGATTCTGATGACGGCGTTCGCCTTCATTCTGGGCTGTGTGCCCCTATGGACGGCCGCGGGTGCAGGTGCCATATCTCGCCGGGTACTGGGAACAGCGGTGATTGGTGGTATGCTGGCCGCCTCCCTCATCGCAATCTTTCTCATTCCAGTCAGCTTCGATGCAGTAGAACGATTGGCTCACCGCAAGAAGGTGCATGGCCCAGGTCATTCACCCGTGATTGCGCCGTCCGAGGGAGACTGAGGTGATTTGTAAGTTTTGTATTACCGTAGCCGCCTCTCTCGTACTCAGTTCATGCGCGGTGGGGCCGAACTACAAGCGACCGGTGACATCCGTACCTGACTCCTATCGGGGAGCAACCCCGGACCAACAAGCGGGGACGGCGCTCGGGGATGAAAAGTGGTGGTCCGTTTTTGAGGATCCAGGATTGCAGTCCTTGGTCCGGGAAGCTCTCAGCCACAACTATGACGTTCGCATCGCGGCTGAACGGGTGCTGCAAGCCCAAGCGGCACTCGGCATCACGCGGGCAGACCAGTTTCCCACCATCACCGCCGGGCTGAGCGCGTTCAACGAGCGCTTTCCCAAATCCAGGGTTACGCCGGAGTTTGAAACGAGTCCGATTCAGGCCAACCTTTCTATGGCCTGGGAGCTGGATTTCTGGGGAAAATTCCGACGCGCCACCGAGTCCGCGCGAGCCAATCTGTTGGCCAGCGAATGGGCCCATCGAGCCGTAATTTCAACCCTTGTCAGCAATGTTGCGACGGCGTACTTCCAACTTCTCGAACTCGACGCTGAAATGGCGATTTCGAGGCGTTCCCTGACCTCGCGGCAAGAATCTCTTCGCCTGGTTGAGATTCGGGAAAAGGGGGGAAACACATCGCTGATGGATGTGCGGCAGTCCGAACAACTGGTTTACACCGCGGCTGCTGCCATCCCTGACTTGGAGAGACGAACCGAACAGCAGGAGAATTTCATAAGTATTCTAGTTGGCAGAAACCCGGGACCGATCACTCGCGGCAAGCCTTTGCTCGAGCAAGTGGTGCCTCCGACCGTTCCTGCCGGATTGCCTTCGACCTTACTTGCGAGGCGTCCTGATATCCAATCCGCTGAACAACAACTGATCGCTGCCAATGCGCAAATAGGTGTTGCCCGAGCGGCCTATTTTCCACAAATCAGCATCACCGCAACGGGTGGATACCAGAGCACTGCGCTCACGAGCCTGTTCAGCGGACCTGCCGGACTTTGGAGTTTCGGAGGCCAACTGGTTCAGCCCGTCTTCACAGCAGGCAGAATTCGATCGAACGTTCGGTTCACCGAGGCGCAACAACGGCAAGCGGTTTTGGTTTATCAGCAATCCATCCAGCAGGCATTTCGCGAGGTAGCAGACGCGCTCGTTGCCTATCGCAAGCAACAGGAATTCCGCCAACAACAAGCATTGCTCACTGCCGCGGCTGAAGATGCAACCAGATTAGCGAATACCAGATATCGCGGCGGGGTCAGCAGTTACCTCGAAGTGCTCGACAGCGACACACGATACTTTGACGCACAACTCGGGCTGGCGCAGGCACAACTTAATGAGCGCCTTGCCTTAGTCCAGGTGTACAGCGCCCTCGGCGGGGGATGGCAACAGTAAGTCTGGTTTTCCCTTCCTCTCACAAATCCCATTCTCATCAGTTGTGACTAGAAACTTCCTAGTCCGCACACTGCAACTTCTCGCAGTACCCGAACCACGCCCGCAAAGACAGAGTATCGAAATGGCTCTGTTGTTCTCAGGCAGCAAACCGCAGGGAACAAAGCCAGGTGACGGCCTGTGCTTTCACCTTAGTCGTTGCCGGTTCCTGATTGGGTCCGTCTTGTTATTGTGCACAGGCCCAGCGATTGCACAATTGCCGAGTTCGCCTGAGATACCTATCCGTTGCGAGGATGCCCTCAGCATTCCACCAGAGGATATGCAACGCATACGTGTTGGCGCGGAACAGGGAGAGGTAGAATCACGGTGCGTGCTGGGCATTGCCTACTATGTTGGGAAGCTGGGCAAGCCTAACTACCAGGAAGCGCTCCGATGGCTGTCGATCGCCGCCAATCAAGGTAGCAGCTTGGCGCAAGTGTATTTGGGATACTTTTACGAATTCGGACTTGGCGTCGAGCAGGATGATCGCCAGGCAGTCCGATGGTTCCAGGCGGCTGCTGCGAATGGATATCCGGTTGGCCAGAACAACCTCGCAAACATGTACCTGGAGGGCCGCGGTGGACTTCCGCAAGATAACGTGGAGGCGCTAAAGCTGTTTCGCGCGGCTGCCGAGCGCGGCTCCTCAGGGGCAAGATTCAATGTAGGAGCGATGTATCTCAAGGGCACAGGAGTGCGCAAGGACTACAAGACAGCGTTCTCTTTCTTTCAACTTAGCGCCAACCAGGGAGAAACTTTGGCCGAAGCCTATCTTGGCTACATGTACCTGATGGGCTACGGTACAAACCGCGACTACAAGGCAGCCTTGCATTGGTTCCAAATCGCTGCCGACAAAGGTCTACCGGAAGCACAATTCGACATGGGCACCGTGTATCGCGACGGACTGGGCGTACCGAAGGATCAAAGGCAGGCGATGAAGTGGTTTTGTGCAGCTGCAACTCGTGGTTTGCCGGCCGCTCAGAATGAGGTTGGGCAGCATCTAGCCGGTGCTTCCTCTCAAACCAGAGACTATGTTGCCGCCGCTAAATGGTATCGCCATGCTGCCGAGCAGGGTTTTCCCCCAGCTGAAATGAACTTAGGCCTCTTGTACGCGAACGGTCTGGGACTTCCCATCGATCACGTTGAGGGATTCGTATGGTTCAGCAAGGCAAAAGCCGCCGGTTTGAAACAGGCGGCGAAAGCACTCACGCAGATCAGGAGCATCATGACGCCTCGGCAACTGAACACAGCGATGGCCATTCTCTCGACAGGCGGCACGCCTGCGGAAACCAGTAAGCCGGAGGTGACTGGTCGAGATGGAAGCATGACCTGCCCGGCTGATTCATCCAGTTTTGCGAGCACCCAGCAACATTGAGTCGGTGCGCTCTCCCAAGAAACCTAGAACGATCCTACCGATCCTTCTTTCAGCTATCCAAGATGAACGCTTGCCGCCAGGCCAGCATTTCTCTTGCCATAACCCTGGTACTTCTGTCAGTCGTTGTTGCCTATTGATTTTCTTACCCTTGCATTGCTTGCTATGTACGTTAGTCGCAACTTCCTACGTGAGCCTAAACGCATGGGCAGGACGTGATTGTGCAAGGCAAGTGAAAAATGGAGCCGCCTGTTGAGTGCAAAGTCGATTAACGTTCCGACCGCGATCACACTGATCGAGTTCATGCTTTGCATCCGAATCACGATGCACAGTCACTGGGCAAACGCGGTTGAACAACTCAGGGCAGGGCCGAGCGTTGTGAGCCTGCTGCTCACTCTGCTGACGCCTGTCATCGTTCTGGCTGTCTATTTTTCCGACCTCGTCAAATATTGGATCCCGGGGAAATCTCGGAATGCTTTGCCTGCTGCTCGGAGGGCTGGCAGCAGGTGTACTTATGACTACTCAACAAAAGATGACCTCAAGACGACGGTCATGGACGCCTGGATTGGGGCGTAAATCTCGGTGAGTCGGCAAGAGCGCGGCATAGTTCAAAGACGAAGGACGGAGGAATCCAAAATGGGCACCAACACCGCCTGGAACACTAGGCAGGCTGTGACGGGCGAGAGCGCTTCAGTCCTTCCGATTAGGAAAGGCAGAGACGCACCTCTGGAAAGATACGGATGCGACCCGATTCACTTTTCTGGAACGGAGAACGGTCTCTACGAACGCCACCTCCTGTTTGATGGTGCTATCCCGATGGATGCAGCCGATGCTCGCGCACGTTTCGACGCATTCGCCCATTCCGTCCGCGACGTTCTGTCCCAACGGTGGGTTCTGACCGAACGTACCTATGAACAACGGAACCCCAAGCGGGTCTATTACTTGTCCATGGAATATCTCTTGGGTCGTTCCCTGGCCAACAATGTAACTAATCTTTTGCTCGAATCACTGGTGCGTAATAGTGTCAAAAGCAAAAACTTGAAGTGGCTCGAACTGATCGAACAAGAACCTGATGCAGGGTTGGGAAATGGCGGCCTCGGGCGTTTGGCAGCATGCTTCCTCGACTCCATGGCCACTCTAGAGCTCCCGGCAATGGGCTATGGCCTTCGCTATGAATATGGAATCTTCAAGCAGTGCTTGGACTCAGGGTGGCAGGAAGAGCGTCCCGATAACTGGCTACGCGTGCCCGATCCATGGGAAGTCATGCGCTATCAGGAATCGGTTGAGGTGCGCTTAAATTGCTCCTTTGAATTGAAAAATGGAACGCTACACGCCGTGCCCGGCCAGCCGTCTACTCTCATCGCCATCCCTTTTGACCGCCCGGTGGTAGGTTATGGAGGCAAAAACATCAACACACTCCGGCTATGGTCAGCTTCGACCCCGGACTTTTTTGATTTCCAGGAGTTCAGTGCTGGAGATTTTGTTGGAGCGCTTGCTGGAACACTTTCGGCGGAGACCATTACAAGAGTGTTGTACCCCGATGACTCCACGAGTGCCGGGCAGGGCCTCCGATTCGTTCAGGAGTACTTCCTTGTAGCCGCCTCTCTCGCGGACCTGATACGCAGGTTCCGGCGCACGAATAACGATTGGGCGGCTCTTCCGCAAAAGGCTGCAATTCAACTCAATGACACGCATCCGGCACTGGCGGTCCCCGAGCTCATGCGGATTCTTCTGGATGATGCTCATCTCGACTGGGACGACGCATGGACCATCACGCAGCAGACGCTTGCCTATACCAACCACACGCTTTTACCCGAGGCTCTTGAACAATGGCCGGTTACTTGGTTTGAGATGATGCTGCCTCGGCACCTTGCGATGATCTACGAAATCAACCAGAGTCTGCTCGATGCAGCAGAGTCACGATTCCCCGGAGACGCCGGGCGCCGCTCCAGAATCAGCCTCATTGACGAACGTTTCCCCAAACACGTCCGCATGGCGAATCTCGCGATCGCAGGCACCCATAGCACCAACGGCGTTGCCGCGTTGCATTCGCAGCTTCTGCGGACCACCACTGTTAAGGAGCTTGGGGATCTGCTGCCAGAGCGCTTCAACAACAAAACCAATGGGGTGACGCCGCGACGTTGGTTGTTGCTAGCCAACCCGGAGCTGGCCAGCTTGATTAGCGAGGCGACTGGAGAACAATGGGTAACCGACCTGCGCCTGCTAAGCCGGCTCACCAGCCTCTCGGATGACAAAGGCTTCCAAGATCGCTTTCTGCAGGTGAAACGTCAAGCCAAGTGCCGGTTTTCTGATTGGCTAAGATCCAGCTTAGGACAAGTTGTCGATCCTGATACGATCTTCGATTCACAAATCAAGCGTGTGCATGAATACAAACGCCAATTGCTAAATGTTCTCCGAATCGTCGTGCTGTACAACCGGCTCCGGGCAAATCCCCAGTCGGTTTCACCCGCCAGGACATTTTTCTTTGCTGGAAAAGCAGCCCCAAGCTACAAACTTGCGAAGCTGATCATCAAGCTGATCAACAGCGTTGCTGCAACGATCGATCGCGATCCACTGATCCAACAACGCCTTAAGGTTGTATTCGTTCCCGACTACTCCGTGTCCGTAGCTGAGCATCTGATTCCTGCTAGCGACATCTCCAACCAGATCTCAACCGCCGGCTACGAGGCCAGCGGAACCAGCAATATGAAGTTCATGATGAATGGAGCATTGACGGTGGGTACTCGTGATGGAGCCACCATCGAGATGGCGGCGGAAGCAGGCGAGGACAACTTGTTCTTGTTCGGGCTCACGGCCGAACAAGTCGCAAGCAGCCGCAGCTGGTACCGTCCCGCCTGGCACTATGAAAATGAGCCCGAGACCCGCGCTGCACTCGATCTGATCTTTTCCGATCACTTCAACGAAACCGAGCCCGGAATTTTTCGTCCCTTGCGCCAGATGCTTTTTGAGAATGGCGATTACTATATGCACCTCGCAGACCTACCTTCTTATCTGGATGCCCACAAAAGAACGAGCACTCTTTATGAACAGCCGAGGGCATGGGCATCGAAGGCGATTCTCAACGTTGCGAATTCCGGAAAATTCTCGAGCGACCGAACCATCGCGGAATATGCAAACGAAATCTGGAATGCGGTCCCGTGCCGTATCGAGAGCAGCACATTATGAGACTAGCAGAATGCCTTACGTGCAGGGCAGGAGTATCTGGCTGGGAGATCTCGGGCGGGAGCTCTTTCTGGCTGGGGATTTCAAAGATTGTGGCGACAAATATTTGATGAGTTTTCTGTGAGGACGCGTGAACTTGCTAGAGTTTGCCAACCCGCCCCGTGCAAGCCGCACCGTATGGAAAAGCCTGGAAGTTCACCACAAGAAGATCCGTCCGCTTCACATACGCGATCTCTTTGCTCAAGACCCAGCGCGCGGGGAGCGCTTCGTGGCCGATGCAGCCGACATAGTCTTCGACTATTCGAAGAACAGGGTCAACGACACCACCATAGGCCTCCTCCTCCAACTGGCCAAGGAATCAGGCGTTCAGGCACGCATTGATGCTTTGTTTCGCGGAGAGGAAGTCAACACCACGGAGCGCCGCCCTGCGCTCCATGTGGCTCTTCGGGCCCCCAGGGGAGCCTCGATCTTTGTGGATGGACTGAATGTTGTCGCTCAAGTCCATGCCGTGCTCGACAGAATGAGCCACTTCTGCCATCGCGTGCGTAGCGGAGAATGGAAAGGACATACTGGTAAACGCATTAAAAATGTAATCAACATCGGCATCGGTGGATCGCAGCTAGGCACGGAGATGGCCTACCGAGCCTTGAGATATTATGCCGATCCAACCATAAATTTCCGATTCGTGTCCAATGTCGATGAAAGTAGTTTTGGCGAAGCTACGCGTGAGCTCGATCCCGCTGAGACTCTGTTTGTTGTCTGCTCCAAGACCTTCACCACTTCCGAGACCATCGCCAACGCAAATGCAGCTCGGCAATGGCTGGGGGATGCTTTGGGCATGGAACGTAGCGTTGTAGCCAAACATTTTGTTGCCGTCTCCGCAGATCCCGCACAAGTTGCAAAGTATGGCATCGACGCAGCAAACACCTTCGAATTCTGGGATTGGGTCGGAGGCCGCTATTCCTTGTGTTCGGCAGTCGGCATCCCTCTCATGTTGGCCATCGGTCCGGAAAAGTTCCGCGAGATGCTCGAAGGATTTCACCAAATGGACGCGCACTTCCTGGCAACCCCCTTCCATCGCAACTTGCCGGTGCTGATGGGGTTACTGTCCATCTGGTACAACAACTTCTTTGGATCCCAGTCTGTGGCAATACTCCCTTACGATCAGTATCTCGACGGTTTTCCCGCGTATCTGCAACAGTTGACGATGGAGAGCAACGGCAAAGATGTAACCTTGATTGGAACCGACGTGACTCGAGATACCGCCCCTATTTGTTGGGGGGAACAGGGAACCAACGGTCAACATTCCTTTCATCAGCTTCTACATCAGGGAACAAGAATTGTGCCGTGCGACTTCATCGTTTTTTCTCAAGCCCTGCATCCTAATCGACACCAGCACGACATGCTCGTCGCAAATGCATTCGCCCAGGCCGAAGCCCTGGCATTCGGCAAGACCGCGGAGCAGGTGAAAGCCGAGGGAACAGCAGACTGGATGGTCCCTCACTTGGTTCAGAAGGGCAATCGGCCGTCGAACATGATTGTCGCCCCCCGGCTTACGCCGGAAACGTTGGGTAAGCTGGTTGCGCTCTACGAGCATTCGGTATACACGCAGGCAGCGATTTGGAATATCAACCCGTTCGATCAGTGGGGAGTTGAGTTGGGCAAGCAATTGGCCGACACCATTCTTACCGAACTTGAAAGCGTGGACCAGCCGGAATTGGAGCACGATAGCTCGACAAACGCACTCATCCGGCGTTATCGCCGTGTCCAGCAAGCAGATCGAGCTGCCTGAAGAGACGCCACTGTCTTGAATGATCGGTGTTTCGAGTCCGCAATGCGCAGCACTCTAGAGCGGGAACACGTTGGCCGTAGCGCTGAGTCCGAGAGTGGCAGAGGCGACAAGATCACCGCCTTGGCCGGAAAGCCCTCTCCGCTGGGCGCGACCGTATACCGGGACGGCGTCAACTTCAGCGTTTTTTCAAAGCATGCCCAACGAGTCGAGTTGCTTTTATTTGACAACCAAGACTCTCGCCAACCTTCCCATACTTTAGAACTCGACCCTGTTCAGAATCGTACTTACCACTACTGGCACGCCTTCGTTCCCCGCACCCAGGCCGGGCAGATCTACGGGTACAAAGTAGATGGTCCATATTCCCCCAGCTTGGGCCTTCGCTTTGACCCACACAAACTTCTTCTGGACCCTTACGGGCGTGGGGTAGTTGTGCCTTCACGTTATGAGCGGGAAACGATTCGGAAGGCGGGAGATACTACGGCTTCGGCGATGAAAAGCGTGGTGATTGACTCCGAGAGCTACGACTGGGAAGGAGACTCGCCCCTGCGCACGCCTGGCTCTCGAACTATTATCTATGAGCTGCACGTTCGGGGCTTCACCCAGCATCCAAGCTCGGGGTTAAACGGGGAGCTAAGAGGAACCTATGCGGGACTGATCCAGAAGATTCCTTATCTTCAGAATCTGGGCATCACCGCCGTGGAATTGCTTCCCGTATTCCAGTTTGATCCGCAAGACTCCCCGGATGGACTCGTCAACTACTGGGGCTACGCGCCCGTGTCTTTCTTCGCTCCCCACGCCGCCTATAGTTCTCGGCAGGATGCCACCGGCCCCGTCGATGAATTTCGGGACATGGTGAAAGCGCTCCACCGCGCAGGAATCGAAGTCATCTTGGATGTTGTTTACAATCACACCGCCGAGGGCGATCATCGGGGGCCAACCCTATGCTTCCGTGGATTTGACAACCTCAACTACTACCTTCTAGAGGGCGACCCGTCTCGCTATGCGAACTACAGCGGCTGTGGCAATACGCTCAACGCGAATAACCCGATCGTGCGCCGCATGATTTCAGACAGCGTGCGCTACTGGGTAAGCCACATGCATGTGGATGGGTTGCGGTTCGATTTGGCGTCGAGTCTCACCAGAGACAGCCTTGGGAATTGCCTCGCCACGCCCCCTGTGCTGTGGGATGTCGAGACCGAACCTGAGCTCGCTGGCACCAAGCTCATTGCAGAGGCATGGGATGCAGCTGGACTGTATCAAGTCGGAAGTTTCATCGGGGACACCTGGCAGGAGTGGAATGGACGCTTTCGAGACGATTTTCGAAGCTTCTTCCGCAGCGAACCAGCCACCGTTCGTCTCATCGCAGATCGTTTCCTTGGAAGTCCTGAGATCTTTGCGCATGAACAACGCGAAGCGGAGCAGAGCGTGAACTTCATCACTTGTCATGATGGTTTCACACTCAATGATGTGGTTTCCTATCAAAATAAGCACAACGAATCCAACCGCGAAGATAACCGCGACGGCAGCAACGACAATCGCAGTTGGAACTGCGGATTCGAAGGAGCCACATCGGATCCTGAGATCAACCACCTGCGTAATCGGCAAGTGAAGAACTTCCTCACGGCGACCCTTCTCTCGATTGGCACACCAATGATTTTGATGGGGGATGAAATCAGGCGCACCCAAGGAGGCAACAACAATAATTACTGCCATGATGATGAAACCAACTGGTTTAATTGGTCGCTTGTAGACGCCCACGCCGATATTCATCGGTTCGTCCGGCTCCTTATTAAGCGACGGCTTCGCCGAAACGGAGTGCTGGAACGCCAACCGAGGACTCTCGCCACGCTCATTCAAGGCGCTCACAAAGCCTGGCACGGCGTCAAACTGTTTCAGCCTGACTGGAGCGATTGGTCCCACAGCATCGCCCTGAGTGCCCAACTTCAGGAGGAACGAATACTGGTGCACATAATCTTCAACGCGTACTGGGATTCACTAAAGTTCGAGCTTCCCGAGACCAAAGCCCACAATCCTTGGCGCCGTTGGATTGATACCGGACTGGACTCCCCCCAAGACATTTTCGAATGGCAAGTGTCCCCGAGCTTTTCCGAAACAAGTTATCCGGCACAACCTCGATCCGTGATCGTTCTCTTCAAGGATCTCGTCTCCTAGGGAGGGGGGATGGCATCGCTCAGGCTGAAGCTACGGGATCGTTGGTCGAGACTTCAACGATTGAGCATCCTCTGCTTGTTATGCACGGTCAGCGTGATGGCCCAAGACCTCGCCCCCCGCGCCTATCTCATCGCTCCTGTTCACTCCAATGCAGTTACAATCTCGTACTCATTCCTCGATGGGGATTTATTGTTTGACGGAACGGTGCCCATTACCGACGCCACTGCCAGAGTGAATCTCTCAGTATTCAATTTCACTCACGCCATGCGGTTCTTTGGCCGGACAGCCAGTGTGACCGCTTCCCTGCCGTATGGACTGGGAAACTTCCGCGGGACGGTATTGGGAGACCAAACCAACGCCCACCGTTCTGGTTTATTCGATTCTTCCTACCGCTTTTCCGTCAACTTGTTCGGTGGTCCGGCAATGAACACAGTCGACTTTCGCAGTTGGAAACAAGAGATCTTGATCGGAGTCAGTATCCGTGTGGTTGCTCCAACCGGCCAGTACGATCCTACAAAGCTCATCAACTATGGTGCCGACCGTTGGGGGTTCAAGCCCGAGATTGGTTTTTCTCGCCGTTGGGGACATTGGATCTTCGATACCTACGCGGGGCTGTGGTTCTACACGGAAAATCACGAGTTCTTTTCCAGGAACCAATTTTCGCCGGGAATTAACGTTCAGAGGCAAGATCCCATATTTGCCTTCGAAGGGCACCTCAGCTACGACGTCAAGCCAAGGCTCTGGGTATCCTTCGACGGCAATTTCTGGCGCGGCGGGCGCACCAGCTTGAACGGGATAGAAAATCCAGCGACTTTGCAGAAAAACTCCCGCGTTGGGGGGACCCTTTCCTTCCCGGTCAACAAACATCAATCATTCAAAGTTAGCTACAGCCGAGGGGCCTACATTCGCTTCGGTGGGAGATATGACAATATTTCCGTGGGCTGGCAGTACTCATGGATCGGCAAGCCCAACTAGAACCGCTCTGAACAAGGTTGGGATAGGGGTATTTCCGGACTCGGGTGAGGGCTCGTCCAAAGTCGCAGTAAGAGTCCCCGTTCCCCGATTGCGTCATAGATTCTCTGGCAACCACCGCTGTCCAGAGAAATAATCGAAGAACGGGGACGTCTTCCCGAGTGGCCCGGTCGTGGCTTCTCGTTAACGCTGGCCTCATATTCTTCGGTTGGCAATCCCCCAGGAACTGCCAAATGTGCCAGCGGGTGCTGGCAGGAGTGCTTGATTCCAGAACAGGCGTGGCCCATTAGCCCGCGACTTGCAACCGGGTCAGTTGCCCTACGAGTTCGTTTTTCGCCCTATCGAGTGCTTGCTCGGGATTCAAGCGCGCGAAAAGATCGAGTGACCGCGCTATGACTCCGGTCCAACCGGTCTGATGGCTTGCGCCCAGGCCAGCACCGTTGTCGCCATGAAAATATTCATAGAAGAGGACATAATCCTTCCAGTAAGGATCCTCCTGAAATTTCCGCGTGCCGCCGTAGACAGGGCGCCTGCCATTCTCGTCACGTGCGAAAATGGCTGCTAGTCTTCCAGCGATCTCTTTTGCGACTTCGAACAGAGTCAAATAGTTTCCCGAACGAGCCGGGCACTCCACCTTGAACTCGTCTCCATAAAACTGATACAGGTTCAACAAACTCCGGATAATGAGTGCATTCACCGGCATCCAGACGGGACCTCGCCAGTTCGAGTTCCCTCCAAACATCCCGGTATTCGATTCAGCCGCCAAGTACTGCACCTTATACTCTTGTCCGTCGACGCGAAGGACGAACGGGTGCTCCAGGTGGTACTTGGACAGCGAGCGAATTCCGTAAGGCCCCAGAAATTCGTCCTCGTCCACCATGTAGCCCAAGATTTTTTCAATCTTGTTTTTGTTGCAGATAGACAAAAGCCGGCGGCCTTTGTAACCAATAAAGCTCGCATCCGCAGGAGCGATATGTCGAATCAATTCCGGATGCCGTTTCTTGAAGGCTTCCACCAACTCCATTAAACGGGGGTGCCGTTTTAGGATTCCATTCGCTTCGAGGACGGTTGAGGCGCACAGCGGCAACAACCCCACCATCGAGCGAACTTTAAGCCGCATCGCATCTCCATTGGGGAAATGCAGTAGGTCGTAGAAGAAGCCGTCCTCCTCGTCCCACATTTCATCATGGTTTTCGCCCATCCGATCCATGGCATAGCTAATCCAAAGAAACTGCTCAAGAAATCGAAACGCGACGTCTTCGTAGATGGAGTCGTAGTCGGTTAAGATCAGGGCGATTTCCAGCATATTCTGGCAATAGAAGGCCATCCACGCAGTGCCATCTGATTGATCGAGGAAACCCCCGTTTGGGAGCTGAGCACTTCGATCAAACACCCCAATGTTGTCGAGTCCGAGAAAGCCGCCTGCGAAAACATTTCTTCCCTGCGGATCCTTCCGGTTCACCCACCAATTAAAGTTCTGCATGAGTCCCTGAAAGGAACGTTCCAGGAATCGGACATCGGATCGGCCGAGTTCCATTTCGACGTTGTACAGAAACAGCGTCGCCCAGGCATGTACAGGCGGATTCACGTCGCTGAAATTCCATTCATAGGCTGGGATTTGTCCGTTGGGGTGCGCGTAGAGATTGCGCAGCATCAGCAATAGTTGGTCTTTGGCAAAATCGAAGTCGACGATGGAAAGCGCAATCGTATGGAAGGCTAAGTCCCAGGCTGCGTACCAGGGGTACTCCCACTTATCCGGCATGGAGATAATGTCGCTATTCAGCATGTGGAACCACTGGGAATTGCGGGCTTGCCGGTCGCCTCGTCCCATCAGGGGGTGGGCATTGTGCTCGTCCAGCCATCTGTCCAGATCAAAGTAGTAAAACTGTTTGGTCCAAAGCATGCCCGCCAATGCTTGCCGATGAACACGCCGCTGATCCTCGGTTAGCGAGGACGGCGTGATTCTGTTATAAAACTCGTCCGCATCGGCAATCCGCTCGCTAAAAATCTCGTCAAAGTCGCTGAGCAAATCGCCTGCGCCATGGGAGGAGAGACGCAAGCGAACGGTTTTGCCTTCTCCTGCAGGAATACTAAGACGATAGACTGCGGCAGCCTTGGTGCCCTTTTTTTCAGGGTTGACTGCTTCGCTCTTTCGAGCGATGAGGTATTCGTGAAATGCGTCTTTTACATAAGGCGACGCATTCTCTTTTCCCCACAGTCGCGCAGTATTGCTTTCATTGTCGGTGAAGAGCAGTTCTGGGTTCCCCTCGCAACGCATCGTGCACTCACCCAAGGATGAGCTGGAAGCAAGGATGGCACCGGGGGCGACCCGGCGTAGCTCTGGCTTCTCCCCTTCGGGTCGATTCCAAGTATTCCGGAACCATAACGTGGGGAGAAGATGAAGGTCGGCCGTTTCCGGGCCGCGGTTAAAAGCTGATATGCGAATCAGAATGTCCTCTGGACCACCTTTGGCATACTCCACAAAAACATCGAAGTATTTGTCATCGTCGAACACCCCCGTATCAAGCAGCTCGTATTCGAATTCTTCACGATTGCGATTGCGATTGGTGCAGACCAGATCAAGGTAGGGAAATTCACGTTGGGGATACTTGTAGAGGTACTTCATGTAAGAGTGCGTTGGTGTACTGTCAAGGTAGAAGTAGTATTCTTTAACGTCTTCGCCGTGGTTGCCTTCGTTGTTGGTCAGCCCAAAGAGCCGTTCTTTGAGGATCGGATCCCTCCCATTCCACAGGGCAACGGCAAAGCATAGGATCTGCCGATCGTCAGAGATGCCAGCGAGGCCATCTTCCCCCCAACGGTATGCTCGCGAGCGCGACTGTTCGTGACTAAAGTAGTCCCAGGCGTTGCCGTCCTCGCTGTAGTCTTCACGAACCGTTCCCCACTGTCGTTCACTGAGATACGGACCCCATTTTTTCCACGGTACTCCGGATTCCCGGGTTTCATTCAGCCGATTCTGTTCTTTGGTGTCGAGGGAAGATGCAAATGTCTTTTTGGTGGATTTCATGGGATTCCTCTGAATTGTGGAACGAATACGACAAGCAGAACCGAAACTCTGCTCTAGCGAAGGCCTATCGTAAGTAAGAAAGGACTGTAAACCGACTGGCAGAATTACTAGCGTCGCAGCCCAGACCGTCGGGGCCATTCGGAGTGAGCTCTAGCGGCACGATCCGTCATCCTGAAACGTACCGCTTGCCAACATGGATTCCAAGAAATGCCCGCACGCAATGATCTTTTGCGACTGCGGCTCGTCCTTGAGGGCATCTTTGGACATTGCGTACTTTGCCGTGTCCATGGATTTGTGTGCTTCGAGCAATTGCTTGCTCCATTGGTCGACAAACTGGAACTCGTTGCTCAGCAGTTCAAGTGCGTTCTTGTCTGCTGGGGTCGCAACTGCCACGGACGCCAGGCGAAGTCCATTCCCTGCATTGGCACGGTATCTGCTCACCCATTGATCGTTGATCGGGAAACCGTTCTCAATC
>Ga0207667_10004697_pt1 | contig 16716 bp, 11 predicted proteins | sample KBSCornC52_FD_184301 | JGI IMG/M metagenome (GOLD analysis project Ga0207667, IMG submission 184301) | Corn rhizosphere microbial communities from Kellogg Biological Station, Michigan, USA - KBS Corn C5-2 (SPAdes) (version 2) | ecosystem: Host-associated > Plants > Roots > Rhizosphere > Soil ...
CTCGCGCGCGCCGCCGAGGACCCGATCCTGCAGGTGCGCATCGCCAACACGCTGGGCATCGTGCTCAACGACATCGGCCGCCTCACCGAGGCCGTGCAGATCTTCGAGGAGGGCCTGCGCGCCGCGCGCGGCTTCCCGGGCGAGTCCGTGGTGCTGCGGCTCCGCTCCAACCTGTCGCTCGCATTGGGCCGCTGGGCGCTCAAGGAGCATGACGAGCAGGTGGCCGAGGCCATCTGGCGCCCGCGGGCCGAGCGTGCCATCGCGCTGATGGAACCCACCCTGCAGACCTGGCGCGAACAGGGCAAGTCGGTCGAGATCAGCAGCGCGCTCGACCATTTGGCGGTCTCGCACATCGTGCTGGGCAACCTGGCGCAGGCGCACGCGTCGCTCGACGAGGCCGAGTCGCTCATGGATGCGTCGGCGCCGCATTCGATGGTGTTCTTCAGCTGCGCCCGCGCCCGCGCCCACCTGCACGCCAACGAGCCGCAGCTGGCGCTGCAGGCGCTCGAGCGCGGCCGGCTGGCCGCCGACAGCCGCGGCGGCCACATGCACATGGACGAGCTCTACCGGCTGAAGTCGCTGGCCCACGAAGCGCGCGGGCAATGGCAGGACGCCTACTTCGCGCACAAACGCTTCCACGAGCTGCGCGCGCGCCTGGTGCTCGACCGCGCCGAGCAGCAGGCCTCCGCACTGGCCGTCGCGCTCAACACCGAGCGCGCACTGCGCCAGGTGACCGAGGAGCGTGACCGGGCCGAGCGCGCGCACCGCGAGGCGCGCAACGACCAGCTCACCGGCCTCGCAAACCGGCGCCGCTTCGACGAGTTCCTGGCCGGCGTGCTGCCGCGCGCCAGCGTCGAGCATCCGGTCTCGCTGGTGCTGGTCGACCTCGACCATTTCAAGGCCATCAACGACCGCTACCGCCACCTGGCCGGCGACGCCGCGCTGCGCTGGGTCGCCAGGCACCTGCAGGCCCAGTGCCGCCAGACCGACCTGCCCGCGCGCCTGGGCGGCGACGAATTCGCGCTGGTGCTCTCCGCGCCGCTGGCCGTGGCGCACCAGGTGTGCACGCGGCTGCGCGTGGCGGTCGCGCAGCGGGCCGCGGACTTGCCCGCGGACGTCACGATCCGCCTGAGCGCCGGCATCGCGGAGGCGATGGCGCCCTGCGACGCCCTGCACCTGTTCAAGCGCGCCGACGAGGCGCTCTTCGCGGCCAAGGCCGCGGGGCGCGACGCCGTGCGCGACGACCATCCGGACCGCCGCTGCGACTAGAAACGCTGCGGCCGGCCCTTCCACTGGAACACCCCTCGATGACCACCGAACTTCAACGCGGACTGCTCGACGCCTTCCAACCCGATACCAGCGCGCCGCTGCCGTCCACCGCGCCCCTGCCCCCGCAGGACATCAGCCTCGAGGTGCTGCTCGAGAAATACGCCAAGGGCGACGAGCGCGACCTGCACGACGTGCGCGCGCGCGTGGCGCGCGCGCTCGCGCAGGTGGAGGCGCCGGAGCAGCGCGAGGCGTGGGCCGAGCGCTTCCTGGACGCGCTGCAGCGCGGCTTCGTGCCCGCCGGGCGCATCAATTCGGCCGCCGGCACCGAGCTCAGTGCCACGCTGATCAACTGCTTCGTGCAGCCGGTGGGCGACTCCATCGCGCAGGAGGAAGACGGCGTCCCCGGCATCTACACCGCGCTCACCGAGGCCGCCGAGACGATGCGTCGCGGCGGCGGGGTCGGCTACGACTTCTCGCGCATCCGGCCGCAGGGCGCCTGGGTGGGCTCCACGCGCAGCCGCGCCTCGGGCCCGGTCAGCTACATGCGCGTGTTCGACCGCAGCTGCGAGACGGTGGAATCGGCCGGCAGCCGGCGCGGCGCGCAGATGGCCGTGCTGCGCTGCGACCATCCCGACATCGAGGCCTTCATCCACGCCAAGGACCAGGGCGACCTCACCAACTTCAACATCTCGGTGGGCGTGACCGATGCGTTCATGAAGGCCGTCGACGAGGACGCGACCTTCGACCTCGTGCACCGCGCCCGGCCCAGCCAGGAGCAGATCGACGCCGGCGCGCGGCAGCGCCCCGACGGCCTGTGGATCTACCGCCAGCCGCCCGCCCGCGCGCTGTGGGACCAGATCATGCGCTGCACCTACGACCACGCCGAGCCCGGCGTGCTGTTCCTCGATCGCATCAACCAGGACAACAACCTGAGCTATTGCGAGGCGATCAGCGCGACGAACCCCTGCGGCGAGCAACCGCTGCCGCCCTATGGCTGCTGTTGCCTGGGTTCGATAGATCTCACGAACTTCGTCAACGACCCGTTCGAGCCGCACGCGTCGTTCGACCACGAAGGCTTTTCCGCCGTCGCCAGGACGGCCACGCGCATGCTGGACAACGTGCTGGACATCACCGTCTGGCCGCTGCAGCAGCAGCTGGCGGAGGCCAACGCCAAGCGCCGCGTCGGCCTCGGCTTCACGGGCCTGGGCGACGCGCTCGTGATGCTCAACCTGCGCTACGACACCGCCGCCGCGCGCGACGAAGCAGGCCGCATCTCGCAGGCGATGCGCGACGCCGCCTACGACGCGTCGGCCGATCTCGCGGTGGAGCGCGGCGCGTTCCCGCTGTTCAACGCCGACCTGTACCTGTCGCGCGGCACCTTCGCCTCGCGGCTGCCGGCGCCGCTGAAGGACAAGATCCGCGCGCAGGGCCTGCGCAACTCGCACCTGCTGTCGATCGCGCCCACCGGCACGATCAGCCTGGCGTTCGCCGACAACGCGAGCAACGGCATCGAGCCCCCGTTCTCGTGGTCGTACACGCGCAAGAAGCGCATGCCCGACGGCAGTGCCAAGGAGTATGCGGTCGAGGATCATGCGTGGCGGCTGTATCGCCACCTCAAGGGCGTGGATGCGCCGCTCACCGACGCCTTCGTCACCGCGCTCGAGATGAGCGCCGAGAGCCACGCCGCGATGGTGGCCACCGTCGCGCCGTTCGTCGACACGTCGATCAGCAAGACCGTCAACGTGCCCGTCGACTACCCGTTCGCCGACTTCGAGGGCCTTTACCGCTTCGCATGGAAATCGGGCCTGAAGGGCCTGGCGACGTACCGGCCCAACGCGGTGCTGGGCTCGGTGCTGAGCACCACCCCGGTCGCCCCGGCACCGCTGCCCAACGCCGCCACGAACGAGACGCCGCAGCCCCTGGAGGCCACGGCCGACGCGGGCGCGCGGCTCGCCGACCAGCGCCTGACGCTCGATCGCCCCGCCGCCGCGGTGATGAGCTCGCTGCGCTGGCCCGGCCGTCCGGAGATGAACGGCGGCAACCCCGCGTGGACGTACATGATCCGCCACCCGCACGGCGAGTTCGCGCTGTTCGTGGGCGAGATGCCCGCGCAGGCCGGCCCGGGCTTCGGCCTGTTCGCGCAGAACGTGCCGTTCGAGGTGTGGGTCAACGGCGCCGAGCAGCCGCGCGGCCTCGCCGCGCTCGCCAAGACGCTGTCGATGGACATGCGCGTCAACGATCCGCAGTGGCTCAAGCTCAAGCTCGACGTGCTGGCCACCGTCGCCGAGGAGCGCGCCTTCGACATGCCGTTCCCGCCGGCCGGCGAACGGCGGCTGTTCCCCGGCGTCGTGGCCGCGACGGCCGCCGTGGTGCGCTGGCGCTGCGAGCAGCTGGGCGCGCTGGCAGACAGCGGGCCCACCCCGATGCTCGACGCCATGTTCAGCCGCGACGAGCCGCGTACCGGCACGGCCGGCACGCTGGCCTGGGCCGTGGACGTCGACAACCCGGCCACCGGCGAGACCTTCACGCTGACGATGAAGGAAGTGACGCTGCGCTCGGCCGCCGCCGCGAGCGCGCCCGCGGGCGCCGCGCCCACGCTCGTCACGCGGCCCTGCGCGGTGGGCTTCTCGGGCAACTATCCGCGCGCCCTCGACGGCCTGGCGCGCCTGCTGTCGCTGGACATGCGCGTGATCGACCCCGCATGGATCGGCATGAAGCTGCGCAAGCTGCTCAACGTGGGCGAGCCGCTGGGGCACTTCATGGCCCCCGTGCCCGGCCACAAGCGCCAGCAGGTCTGGCCGTCGACGATCGCCTACGTCGCCCGCCTGATGATCCACCGCTACGCGATGCTGGGCGTCCTCGACGAGGACGGCTTCCCGCTGGAGGCCTCTGGCCTGCTGGAGCCGCCCACCCCGCGCCCCACGGGCCAGCTCGCCCCGCAGGCCGGCCGCCCGTGCCCGGAGTGCGGCAACGCCACGATGATCCACAAGGACGGCTGCGACTTCTGCACGTCGTGCGGGTACGTGGGCGCGTGCGGGTAGCCTGAGCGTCGCCGGTCCACGGCGCCTGACGGCACCAGGCCTGACGCACGACGACGGCGCTCTGGCGACGCGCCCGAATGAACCGCATCGTCGTTCACGACCGAAATCTCGCCGCCCGTCGCAATGCGGGGCGCCTGGCGAAATCCGATGCTTAGACTCGCGCGGCGTCTCCGGGGGTGACCCGCAGGTCTCCCATGACGGTGCCGCCTGCCGTAGGGAAGGCGGCGACACGCCCTACCAACGCCGATGGGCTCCGCCTTTTCGCGCGATCCGGCTTCACCGGTGATCGTCGAGCGCAACGTAGACCTCACCCATCCCGGGCTCGCCAGTGCGGCTGGAAGCCGGCGCAGCGCGCGATGGGTCCCTTCCTGGAGCTCATTCATGCAGATCAATCATCTCCATCTCTCGGTGACGGACGTCGCCGCCTGCGCGAACTTCCTCGTCGACCGCGCTGCGCTTCTACGTTCGCATTCCCGGCGGCCTGCTCGTGGAAGTGGGCCACGACCCGGCGGCCTGAAGATTTAACTGCGCTGGGAAAACACACATGGGCTTCCATCCGGCCAACCTGGCCATCCGATTCCTGCTCGAACTGTCGGCCCTCGCCGCCATGGGCGCCTGGGGCTGGCGGCAGGGCGATGGGTCAGGACGCTACGCTTTCGCGCTGCTCGTCCCTCTTGTCGCGGCAGGCGCATGGGGCGTCTTTGCCGTACGCGGGGACCGAAGCCGTTCCGGCAAGGCGCCGGTCGCGGTGCCGGGCGCCGTTCGGCTGGGTCTCGAGGCCGCGTTCTTTGCGTTTGCGGTCTTTGCGCTGCACGAAGCTGGAAGCAGGTCATTCTCGGCAATCCTCGCCGGTGCGGTTGCCGTTCACTATGCGGCTTCCTACGATCGCGTCGCCTGGCTGCTGCGCGCCTGACCCACCGCAGGACTTCCGGCGTCTGCTCTTGGCCTTGTCGTCGGCGGCTCCGCATGTCAAGGCGCGCGCCAGCGCGAGCGCGGCGAGTCCCTTGCGTGGACGTCCCGCGCCTGCGCCCACGCTCATGTCGTGGGCTTCGGCGACTCCGGGCTCAACAGATATTCCCGCACCAGTTCCCGGGCTCGATGCAGCCGGCTCTTGATCGCCGATGCGTTCTCGCCAAGCCTTCCTGCAATCTCGGCGATGGTGAGTTCCTCGAAGTCCCGCAGCAGCACGACTTCGAGGTAATGGGCAGGCAGCGATTCCAGCGCGTTGGCCAGGTCGACGCGCAATGCCATGTCGGAACGGCAAGCCAGTTGCTGTTCCGCAAGGTCTTCATCGAGCGGCTCGTGCCTGAACATCATCCGTTCGAGCCGCTGGCACTCTCGCTTGATGACGATGAACAACCACGACGAGAAGGCTGCCGCGGCCTTGAGTCCCGCGACCTTGCGCGAGACCGTCAACAAGGACTCCTGAACCGCATCGTCGACGTCGCTCGCCTGGCAGTGCCGGCGGGCGTAGCGGCGTGCGTCGGCCTGGCAGACGGTGAGCAACCGCGAGATCGCGGCTGGCTCGCCGGTCTGGGCGGCCAGGATGAGGTTCGCGCGATCCGCTCCGGCCCGCATGCTCAACGCCCTTTGTCGAGTCGGCGGCCGACCATCGCGCACATGGGGCAGAAGCCAACGAGGCCCGTGAGCGCCAGCACTGCCCCCATGACGCCCGCGCCCACTGCAAGGGGCGAGCCGCCCCAGTTCATGGCGGCAAATGCCAGGGCCATCAGGCCCATGACAACGCGCAGGACGCGTTCCCAGTTCGGGACATTCCTGACATACAGCATGCTGATCTCCTTTGGATGGGCTTGAGGACATCCCTCTCCGGTAAGAGGCAGCCAGAGGGTGGAATGATTCGCCAAGCCGTTCAAGTTCCTCTTCGTCGGCGCGTCTTGAGGCGCGTCATCGGTCCGCTGGCGGTCGGCGACGCGATTAGAAACGGGTGGTCAGGGAGGTCAGCCATGCGGGCGAAGCCTCTACGAGCCACGACTCGAGCGGCTTGTCCGCCCCGGTGAGGATGAGGACGGCCACGGTCGTCATGATCGCCCCCAGCAGCGCCTTGCCGACCTTGCCCGCCTGCAGCAGATTCCCCCGCGATTTCATCAGGGTGGCGCGCGAGAGATGGGCGAGCAGGAGCACGGGAGCCGCCGCTCCCACGCCGAAGACCGCCATCAGCAACGCCACCTGTGGCAGGTGCGATCCCTGGCTGGCCAGGACGATCGCACCGCCGAGCGTGGGGCCGACGCACGGGCTCCACACGACGCCCAGCGCCAGGCCGACGACGAACTGCCCGTGCATGCCACCGAGATCCCACCTCGAGAGGAGCGCATTGCCGGCATGGCCGATGCCCGACGTGGCGGCCGCGAAGCGCCGTTGCAGCGGCGAGGACAGGAGCACCAACCCCAGCCCCCCCAGGATCGCCGCCCCCATGAGCCGCAGTGCGGCGGCGTCGATCGCGATGGAGGAGCCAGCCCAGGCCAGGGCGGTCCCGATGACCGCGTAGGACAGGGCCAGCCCCGCGGCCAACGCCAGCGGCGCGCGGGGGTGAGCCGCGCTGGCCGATCCCAGGAGGATGGGCAAGATGGGCAGCACGCAGGGGGACAGTGTGGAAAGCAGTCCGGCCAGCAGGCCCAGGCCATAGGCGCCAAGGCCGATGTCCGTCACTGCGTCGCCTTCTTGAACAGGCTCTCGATGCCAGCGGGCGTGGTGTCGCCGACGGAGCGACCGACTTCCGTGCCGCCCTTGAAGGCGATCAAGGTGCTTTGCATGCCGACCCTGAATTGCCGCAGAGCCGGCTTGTCGGCGTCGAAGTCGACCGCCAGCACGGTCACGTCCGCATACGCGGCCTTGTTGGCAAGGCCCTCGACGAGAGGCTTCTGGGCTTTGCACGTCGGACACCAGGTGGCGGACACGTCGACGAGCACAGGCCGGCCTTCGCGCGCGAGCCGGTCGAATTCCGGCTGGGTGAAGCGCCTGGGTTCCGCCGCGCCTGCAACGACGGTCGACATGGCGAGGGCTGCGAGGGCGATGAGTCTGGTAATGGTCATGAGGTCTCCGTGGTGGGCGCGAGCGGTCGGTCCGGGTCGACGAAGCCGAGAGGGATCGACAAGCCATCCGGGTTCGCGCGACCGGCGATCGTTCCGGTTTGTCGCCGTACAGGGGCTATTGCTTACACGCCTGGAGTGAAAAGGCCTGGCTCGGGCGAACCCGCTTGCCCAGTCGGTCGGCGCGGGCGATCGAACCAGGTTCGCAATGGAAACGAGTTGGGATTCACCACTCGTCATTCAGTCGACGGCACACGTTGACGCCGGTCGCGCGCCCGTGGCACCATCGCGTCATGTCCTTCAGGATCTCGACCCCCATTACCACCACCACCGCGTTGCGCGGCGCGTGGAGGTAAGGCTTCGACCCGAAGACACTTCATCCCCCAAGCCCCGCCAGCGATGGACGGGGCTTTTTTCTTTCTCCGTTCGCTCGCCGGCACACAACGGAGAACCCATGCAATCCTCACCACAAGACGCTTCCGGCGGCCCGCTTCGGGTCGGCCTGCTGGGCCTGGGCGTCGTCGGATCGGGCGTCCACCGCCTGCTCCAGCGCAACGGCGCACTGATCGGCCGGCGCGCGGGCCGCGCGATCCAGTTGCGTGCGATCGCGGCGCGCGACGTGGCGCGCGCGCGCGAGGTCGCGGGCGCCGGCGTGCCGGTCGTCGGCGATGCGATGGCGCTCGTGACCGATCCGGACATCGACGTGGTGGTGGAGGTCATCGGCGGTTGCACCGTGGCGCGTGAGCTCGTGATGACGGCCATCGCGCACGGCAAGCACGTGGTGACGGCCAACAAGGCATTGCTGGCGCTGCATGGCGAGGAGATCCTCGCCGCGGCACAAGCGCGCGACGTGGTCGTGGCGTTCGAGGGGGCCGTGGCCGTGAGCATCCCCATCGTCAAGGCCTTGCGCGAAGGCCTGGCGGCCAACGAGATCGCCTGGCTGGCCGGCATCGTCAACGGCACCAGCAACTTCATCCTGACGCAGATGCGCCAGCGCGGCACGAGCTTCGACGACGCCCTGCACGAAGCCCGGCGCCTGGGTTATGCGGAGGCCGATCCGGCCTTCGACGTCGACGGCGTCGACAGCGCGCACAAGCTTGCGCTGCTGGCGAGCCTGGCGTTCGGCACGCGCCTGGCGTTCGAGCAGATCGACGTCGCCGGCATCCGCGACGTGCAGCTCGTCGACCTGCAATGCGCGGAGCGCCTGGGCCATCGCCTCAAGCTGATCGCCAGCGCGCGGCGGCACGGCGCGAGGGTCGCGCTGCGCGTCGGTCCGGCGCTCGTGCCGGCGGGCAGCCTGATGGCCCACGTCGACGGGTCGATGAACGGCATCGTCGTCCAGGGCGACGCTGCCGGGCAGACGATGTATCACGGCGCCGGCGCGGGATCGCTCGAAACGGCGTCGGCCGTGGTGGCGGACCTGGTCGAGCTTGCGCGCGCAGCGCGTGTTCCCGCGCGCGACCGCGTGCCGCCGCTGGGCGTGCAGCGCGACGAAGCGGTGCCGCTTGCGGGCCTGGCCTCGCACGAGGTCTCGACGCCGCACTACCTGCGACTGACGCTGGCGCCGGGCAGCGGCCTCGATGACGTGCTGGGTCGGCTCGCGGCGGCCTGCATCCGGGTCGTCGCGCAGGCCGACGTGGCCACGCGCGACGCGGCCCAGGGCGTCGCGCTCATGACGGCCGCGGCGCCGGGCTCTGCGATCCAGGAGGCCATCGGGCTGCTGGCGCGCGGCGGCGTCACGCAGGGGCCCGTCGCCTGCCTGCGCGTCGAGTCGCTGCAGTAGGGCGGCGCGCGGCGCGCCGCAAGCGAAAAGCGGCGCGCCGCGATTGACAAACCGCACGCCACCAGTTGCTGATTTTGGAACGCGTTCCATCATACCCATATAGGTATGCGAACAAATGGCGTAAGCACTCGAAACAGACGTAGCCGCGCCGGCGCACCGTGCCAGCGACGCGCGGTGCGGCTGTGCGTTTTGCACTTCGACGACGAGCACCCGGGACGTCCCGGCAAACATCCCGTTCCAGCGCACGCGCACGCCTGGCCGCATCGGCCCGGCAACGTTGTTGGCGCGCCTGCGGTCGCGACAAGGTGTAAGGCGCCGCTTACAGCCGCGCGGTCGACCAGCGGGCACCATCCGCCGCACCCAGGCCCACCCGTCCCAGAAGGAACGTCGATGACATTCCCGCTACCGCACCGTGCGCGCCAGCGCGCCCTGCAGGCCTCGCCCTGCGCCCTTGCCATCCTGCTCGCCGCGTGCGGCGGTGGATCGTCCTCCACCGACACGACGGTGCAAGCCGACCCTGGCCGCGTGCGCACGATGGCGGTGTCGGACACCGGCATCGCGCTGACCCCGGTCACCGCCACCGCCAGCGGCTCCGAGCGCGCCGACCTGTCCGCGGCCGCCGCCATCGACCACGACGAGAACACGCGCTGGGGCAGCGCGTTCTCCGACGACCAGAACCTGGTGCTGGACTACGGCCGCTCGGTGACGATCAACCGCGTGCGCATCGACTGGGAGCGCGCCCACGCCGCGTCGTACCTGCTGCAGGTGTCGACGGACGGGGCGAACTGGGCGACGATCAAGCAGGTCGATGCGAGCCAGGGCGGCATCGAGGACTGGACGGCCCTGGCTGGCACGGGCCGCTACCTGCGCATGCAGGGCGTCAAGCGGTCGACGGACTACGGCTATTCGATCTTCGAGATCCAGGCCTTCACGGGCAGCGACACGGCGCCCGCCCCCGCGCCGTCGCCGAGTCCCGTGCCGCCCGTCGACATGAGCAAGCCGGGCGTGCCCATCAAGCCCGTGACGGCGACGTCGTCGGCGCTGGAGAACGCCGGCATGCCGGCCACCCTGGCCATCGACGGCAACACCGCCACCCGCTGGGCCAGCGCGTTCGACGACGGCGCGTGGATCCAATTCGACTTCGGCGCGAAGGTGCAGGTCGGCGCGTTGACGCTGCAGTGGGAGAACGCGTATGGCAAGGAATACGCGCTGCAGACCTCCGACGACGGCAAGACCTGGACGCAGCTGCGCTACCAGACAGGTGGCAAGGGCGGCGCCGAGCAGTTCATCAACCTGGGCATGAACGCCCGCTACCTGCGCCTGCAGGGCGTGGCGCGCGGTACGCAGTACGGGTATTCGCTGCTGGAGGCCACGTTCACCACGCCGGGCAGCGACAACACGCTGCCCGTGCTGGCCACGTCGCCGCTGAAGTTTCCCACCAGCGGCGGCGGACTGATGCCGCTGCCCACGCAGGCCGAGCCGCTGGAGACGCTGCAATTCACGCTGGCCGACGGCACGCTGGTGACGCGCTTCGGCGTGCGTGGCCTCGCGCGCCACGGGCGCGAGCGTGGCGAGGACTGGAACGAGATCGGCTACGGGTCCAACGACACCGTGGACGCCAACGGCAAGCCGGTCGACAAGGGCCCCGGCAACTTCCTGACCTTCGTGCCGAACTACTTCAAGAACCGCACCTGGGGCTTCGAGATCGTCGACAACAGCCGCGTGGCGGGCGTGACCCGGCCGACGCTGAAGGTCAACGAGTACTTCACGGAAGACCAGCTGCCCGGCGGCGTGGCCTGGTTCCGCGCGTTCGACCGCCCCGGCGTCACGGGCTACGGCTGGATGAACCCGGGCCAGCTGCAGGACCCGAACATCGCGCTGTGCCCGCCGGTGCCGTACCCGCCCAACGGCCGCCTGGCCAGCGCCAACGTCTACAACAACGGGTGCAGCCTGACGGTGGACGGGTACCCCGGCCACGCCGGCCTGGGCGCCGACGGCTTCCCGAACGGCACCAACGTGCCGGGCCGCCCGCTGGTGCCGGGCGACGTGATCGAGGTCTCGCCGTCGTTCTTCTCCACGCCCGCGGGCATGGCCGCCAAGGGCGACACCGGCGGCCTGCGCTACTACGCGGGCGAGTGGACCTACGTCATGGGCGCCGGCCTGCGGCCGTGGTACGGCGTGCAGCCGCGCCTCATGAACGCGCCCCTGCCGGCCGAGACGCTGCAGGGCGGGCTGGGCTCGCTGTCGTACGACTATGCCGACAACGGCACGTTCATCTTCCAGCAGCCGTTCATCAACGTGGGCATGCAGGACATGCAGCGCTTCGTCGAGGGCCGCCGCCTCGTCCACACCAACTTCTTCACCGGCGACCACAACGAGCCCGGCAACGATCGAGACCAGGCGGCGGTCGGCCTGCAGGGCCCGCGCTTCAACCAGGCCTCGTGCTTCGCCTGCCACGTCAACAACGGCCGCAGCCCGGCGCCCGCCGCGGCGAACCAGCGCCTGGACACCATGTCCGTGCGCACCGCCGCGCTCGATGCGAGCGGCCAGCAGAGGCCCGACCCGCGCTACGGCGTGGCCGCGCAGATGAACGGGCGCTCGGCCAGCGGCGCGCCGCAGGATTGGGGCAACAGCGTGCGCGTGGCGGGCTTCGACACCACCACCGTCAAGCTCGCCGACGGGGCCGCGGTGGAACTGCGCAAGCCGCGCCTCGCGTTCGACGGCAGCGTGCCGCAACGGTATTCGCTGCGCGCCGCGCAGCCGCTGCTGGGCGCCGGCCTGCTCGAGGCGCTCAACGAGTCCGACATCCTTGCCCGCGTGCGCGCCACGCCCGACGAGGACGGCGTCAAGGGCCAGGCCAACTACGTGTTCGACGCCGAGACCGGCGGCGTGCGACTGGGTCGCTTCGGCTGGAAGGCGTCCAAGTACAGCCTGCGCCACCAGGCGGCGACGGCGCTGCTGCAGGACATGTCCGTCACGTCGCCGGTGTACCCCACGCGCGACTGCCTCGCCGGCCCCGCCGCCTGCAGCGCGGGCAAGGCGCAGCAGGGGCTGGGCGAGGCCGACCTGCAGACGATCGCGCGCTACCTCGAACTGCTGGCCGTGCCGGCGCAGCGCAGCCTGGCCAGCGGCTTCCCGAAGGGTGTGGCGCCGCTGGCCGACCTGGACGTCGACCCGGCGAAGGTGGCCGCCGGCGGCAAGGTGTTCCAGAACTTGCGCTGCACCAGCTGCCACGTCAGCGAGATGAAGACCGGCGCCGGCCACCCGCTGGCCGAGCTGCGCAGCCAGACGATCAAGCCCTATACCGACCTGCTGCTGCACGACATGGGGCCCGGCCTGGCCGACAGCTATGCCGAAGGCCTGGCCACCGGCGCCCTGTGGCGCACCTCGCCGCTGTGGGGCATCGGCTACACGGATCGCGTGATGGGCAACGCCGGCAAGGTCGGCTACCTGCACGACGGCCGGGCGCGCACGCTGACCGAGGCGGTGATGTGGCATGGCGGCGAGGCGGACAAGGCCAGGCAGCGCTTCGCGGCGCTGCCCGCGGCGGATCGCGCGGCGCTGTTGGCGTTCCTGGGCTCGCTCTGAACGACGAGACGGCCGCGCCATCCGGGGGAAGCGGGCGTCGTTGCGCCGGTTGGTCGCCTGGATGGCGCACCGCCGTGGATCCTGCGACTGCGCGCAGGAGGACACCTTGGCGGGACCCGATGACGGCGCGCTGACCGGTGCCCAGAGGAGCCGTCCTCCTGCGCGCAGTCGCAGGCGGTCTACCCTGCGATCAGCGACAGGTCGAACGCGCGCTGCACCAGCCACAACGCGGCGACCCCCGCGATGGCCAGCGAGCCGCCCGCGAAGGCGCCGCGGTAGGTGCGCGTGCCACGCAGCGTCCACGCCAGCGGCAGCACCAGCGCCACGATGCACAGCTGCCCGATCTCCACGCCGAGGTTGAAGCCCAGCAGCGGTGCCGCGAGGTCGCCGCGCGCCAGGCCGGCGTCCTTCAGCGCGGATGCGAAGCCGAAGCCGTGCACGAGACCGAACAGGAACGTGAGCTTCCAGCGTGCCTCGGCGATCACGGGCCAGACGTTGTTCAGCGCGGCCAGGACGACGCTCGCGGCGATGGTCGATTCCACCCAGCGCGAGGGCGGGTCCACGATGTCGAACACCGACAGCGCCAGCGTGATCGAGTGCGCGACGGTGAAGGCGGTCACCACCTTGAACACGTTCGCGAGCACCTGGCGCAGGTTCGATGCGGGCACCCAGCGCGAGCGCGTCCGGCCGGGCGCGGCATCGACCTCGCGCTGCCGCAGCCACACCGAGGGCAACAGCAGCGACAGCAGGAACAGGATGTGGTCGTAGCCGATCAGGATGTGGTGCACCCCTTCGCGCACGAAGCCGGCGAAGGCGCCGAAGGAGGGCTCGTCGTCGCGCGCCGGCTCGCTGCTCGCTGCGGCTCGCGCAAGCGCGGCGCTGGGCGGGGCCGGTGAGGCCGACATCGTCGTCGCGGTCGCGGTCGCGGTCGCGGTCGCGGTCGCGGGCGACGCGGGCACGGCGATCGCTTCGGCGCGCGGCGCAGGCAGGCGCAGGGGCACGCGTCCCGCACCGGCACTGAGCACGACCAGCTTCAGCGGCAGGTCGTCGCGGGCGTAGCGCACGATGCCGCGATGGGTCGGATCGGTGCGGCCGAAGAGGCGGTAGTCGGCATCGAGCCGTTGCACCGGCGCGGCGCAGCGCCAGGCGAGCCGCACCACGGCGTAGCGGCCGTCGCTGTGCTCGGCCAGCGCGGGGGCGGCGCCACTGCCCGGCGGCGCCGCGGCCGGATCGGGCAGGCAGGCGACGCCGTCGGCGGCCAGCACGAGGCCGTCGCGCGCGAGCGCGGCGATGTCGCTCCAGCGCGTGCGCACCTCGCGCCAGCTCAGGCGGTCGTCGGCGTCGGCGTCCAGGTCGAGGTCGCGATCGAGGTCGCGCAGCGCGATGTCGACGCGCGCGGCGACCTGGTCGCCCGTCACGTGCAGCGTCACGTACGCGTCGCTGGCCTTGTGGGCCATGGCTGGCGTGGCAGCCATCGCCATGGCCATGGCGAGCGCGGCAAGCAGCAGGCGGATCATGACGCGCTCCCGTTCGCGGCCGGTGACGCGGCCTGGCGCGCCGCATCGCGCGGCGCGCCGCCCGCCGAGGACGCCGGCAGGTCGGGCGCCGCCACGGCGCCGGCGATTCCCAGCCGCACGTCGCGGCCCCCCGTCTCGCGCAGGTAGCGCCAGACATCGCCGGCAGCCGCGTCGCGGCCCGCCGCGTGCGCGGCGCGCACCAGCACGACGGCGTCGGCCGGCTCGTGCTGGACGCGCCAGTTGGCCTCGGCCAGGGCGAGCGCGGCGCGCCGGTCGCCGCGCAGGTCGAGTTCGTAGCGCGACTGCTCGCGCCCGTGGCTGCGGTCGCCGCGCAGCAGCGCCGCGTCGAAGCGCTCGCCGAGCGTGCGCGCATCGCGCCGCGCGCGGGCGTCGCGCGCGCCGTGGAGCGCGCGTTCCGCGAGCGCGATGCGCAGCAGCACCGGGTCGGCGGCCTCGTGGCCCTGGAGCAGCGGCAGCACGTCGGCGGGCCGCCCTGCGTCGAGCAGCCAGTCGGCGTAGGCGCACAGCGTGTAGACGTCGGGCTGGGCCTGCAGCGCCGCGGCGAACAAGGGCCCCGCGGACGCGTCGCCGCGGCGTTGCGCGAGCTCCGCGCGCATCAGCTGCAGCCAGCCGGGCGCATCGCCCGTCGCGTCGGGCGATGCGGCGCCTGCCAGGCGCGCCAGCGTCGCGGCGGCCGGCGCCTCGCGGCCTTGCAGGCTCGCCAGCTCGGCCAGGCAGGCCAGCGCGTTGTGCCGCACGCCGTCGCCCAGTGCGAGGAATTCGGGTCGCGCCAGGCGCCGGCAGCCCGCCTCCGCCTCGGACAGGTGGCCCAGCACCTGCTGCACGCCGCTGCGCGTCAACTCGGCCTGGGCGCGCACGGGCAGGTCGATGCCGGGCGAGGCGAGCAGCGCGTCCAGGTCCGTGAGCGCGGCCTGGAACTCGTGCTGGCTCTGGTGGACGGTGGCCCGCATGAGGCGCACTTCGGGCGGCGGGGATGCGAGGTTCCACCACGGCGCCAGCGCGGCCTCGACCGTGCCCAGTTCGCGCGGATCGCCCTGGCGTCGCCCGCGCGCGAGCGCGTCCCGCGCGGCCTGCAGCGCGAGGCCCAGCTCGTCCGGATGCGCCTGCAACTGCACGCGCTGGGCGCGCTCGGCGGCCCGCGCGGCACGCCGCTGCGCGGCGTCGCCCAGGTGCGCGGGCAGCTGCGCCACGATCTCGTCGTCGCGCGCGGGCGCGGCCACCCCCTCCGCCAGCGCCCCGCTGGTGGACGACGCGGCCGCCGCCGCCGACCACCCCACCAGGGTGGCCAGCGACAGGCGCCGCAGCAGTGCAGCGACGCGGGCCATCGTCAGTTCACCGCGATGGGCTCGTCGGTCTCGCTCGCCGGCAACGTCGAGACCAGGTCCAGCTTCAGCGGCTCCGCCGTCTCGCTCGGCGCCTGCGCGATGGCGAAGGCTTCGAGCGCGGTGTCGGAGGCCGCGGCGCTGGCGGGCACCTGGTCGGCCGCGACGGGCGGCGGCATGGGCGCGGCGTCGTTGCCGCCGCAGCCGGCCAGCAGGCCGCCCGCGGCGAGCGCGGCGGCGAGCGCCGCGCGGAACGTGTGTCGAGTCATGGCGTGCTCCTCGTGTTCACTTGGACGACGAGCGCGCGGCCGCGGCCGTCGCGGCCTGCGAACCCGTGCCCGGCACCGGCGTGTTCAGGTAGGGGAACGTGGCCAGGAACGGGCGCGTCGCCTGGTCGACGGTGTCGTTCAGCTTGAACACGTCGGCTCCCAGCGGCACGGCCGACGGGTTGCACGCCGTGCCGAAGCCGAGCGAGTCGCCCGTGCCGTTGGCCACGCACAGGCCGCCCATCACCGCCACCAGCGCGATGTCGACGACGTCGTCCTTGGGCCGGCGACCGTTCGGGTAGCCCGCGTTGTCGTTACCGCCCGCCAGGATGTTGCCGACGATGCCCAGCCGGTTCTGCTGCGCGAACGGCACCGCGGCGATCGAGGTGTTCAGCCGCAGTTGCTCGGAAGGCGCCACGGTGGCCGGCTGGTTGACGCCCTTGATGCCGGTGAGGAACACCGTCACCAGGTCGTTGCGCGGAATGTTGGTGGGCGCGGCGCCGGGCGCGCCGAGGTAGCTCTCGAGCAGCTTCGGATACGACGGGTTCGTCACGTAGTTGAGGAACTGCGCGTCGTCCTTGGGCTTGGAGCCATTGAAGTGGTCCTTGTCCTTCAGGCCGATCACCAGCTCGTTGACGAGCGGGTTGCCCAGGCGCGAGACCTGCGTCCACGCACCGCCTTCGCGGTCGGTGGTCTGGTAGCCGGCCTTGGGCGACGGGTCGAGCACGCGGGTCTGGCGCAGGCTCGCGGTCGTCCAGCCGCCGATCACCGGGTCGCTGCCTGCGACCAGGCAGCTGCGCGGCACTTCGAGCGCCAGTGTCGTGACGTTGAACTTGTCCAGCGTCACGACACTGGCGCTCGA
>Ga0207667_10004699_pt1 | contig 16712 bp, 19 predicted proteins | sample KBSCornC52_FD_184301 | JGI IMG/M metagenome (GOLD analysis project Ga0207667, IMG submission 184301) | Corn rhizosphere microbial communities from Kellogg Biological Station, Michigan, USA - KBS Corn C5-2 (SPAdes) (version 2) | ecosystem: Host-associated > Plants > Roots > Rhizosphere > Soil ...
CGATACGCGCTTCGCGCTACTCGACCGGCTAGGGCGCGAGCGACTCGAGCACCGCCATCGGCGGCACGAAGAACGTCGTGCCGGTGACCGCGGTCGACACGTCGAGGATGCGGTCGTACTGCCCGGGAGGCGCGCCCTGGAACATGCGCTGCAGCATCCGCTCGATCACCCAGAGCTGCCCGGCGTAGCCGATGAAGTAGGTGCCGAACTCGCCGTGGCCGGGGCGGCCGAACGGCATGTTGTCGCGCAGGATGTCGTGCTCGGTGCCATCGGCATCCGTGATGGTGTTGAGGTCCTTGTGCGACGGTCGGGCACCCTCGGCCAGCTCGAGCTCGACGTTATCGGCCTTGGTTCGGCCGATGATCGCCTCCTGCTCGCTCGTGCCCAGTGCCGCCCACGCGGTCAGGTCGTGCAGGTACTTCTGGACCACCACGTAGCTGCCGCCCGCGAACTCCGGGTCGTCGTCGGCGCTCACCAGAGCGGCGTCGAGCATGCCGCGACCGGTCGGATTCTCGGTGCCGTCGACGAAGCCGAGCAGGTCGCGTGCCTCGAAGTAGCGGAAGCCCTGTACCTCATCCACGACCGTCACAGCGTCACCGAGCGCTTCGAGCAGCAGCCGCTCGAACTCGAAGCACAGGTCGTCGCGTTCGGCCCGGATGTGGAACAGCAGATCGCCCGGGGTCGACGGCGCACTGTGGGCAACGCCCTGGATCGCCGAGAACGGCCGGAGCTGCGCCGGTCGCGGCGTAATCCTGAGCCGGTCCCAGGCCGCCGAGCCGATGCCGATGTTGCACGACAGCCGGCCGTCCAGGTCGCGGAAACCCACCGTGCGCACCAGCGCCCCCGGATCGCTCAGTACCTCGCGCACCGTCGAGAGCGCAGCATCCCCCTCATTGATGGTGACGACCAGGAAGGCGGCGTAGCGCGAAAGGGGCGCGTCGATGCTCTGCGGTTCGATCGGGACGCGGTCCCAGTTGCTGCCGTCGGCCATGCCGATATTCTGCCGGTCTCGATACGCGCTTCGCGCTACTCGACCAGCAAGGGTCACTCGTCGAGCGCCAGTTCTTTCGGCAACTCGAGGTCTTTGTCGCCGCGCACCTCGACGTTCACGTCTTTGAAGGTGAGCACCCGCACGCTCTTCACGAAGCGGTCGGAGCGGTAGACATCCCAGACCCAGACGTCGTTCATCGTCAGCTCGAAGTAGAAGTCGCTGTCGGTGTCGCGGCGCTCGACGTTGACCTCGTTGGCGAGGTAGAACCGGCGCTCGGTCTCGACCACGTACTTGAACTGGCCGACCACATCGCGGTACTCGCGGTAGAGAGCCAGTTCGACCTCGCGGTCGTAGTCTTCGAACTCGTCCTCATCCATCCACATGAGTCTACGGCTCAGGTGACCCGAGGGCCGAGACGGCCCTCGGCGCCGGCGTCTCAGCTCCGGCGCGCTAGACGGCGATGTCGAGACCGGGCTGCCTCAGCCAGCTCCAGCGATGCAGTGGGCTCGGTCCGAGCTCGTCGATCGCCGCGTAGTGGTCGGCACTGGCGTAGCCCTTGTTGCCGGTCCAGTGGTAGCCGGGGTGCACGGGGTCGGCTTCGATCATCAGCCGGTCTCTGCGGACCTTGGCGAGCACGGATGCCGCCGCCACCACCGCGCAGTCCCGGTCGGCCTTGACGCGGGTCGTCACCGCCGGGCGCGGGGCGCCGACCGGAATCGCTCCCCCACGCTCGATGGCCGGAGTCAGCCAGTCGTGTGAGCCGTCGAGCAGCACCACCGCGCCATCCATCGCCACACCGAGATCGTGCAACTCGGCCAGCGCGCGAACCGCCGCCAGCCCGAGCGCGGCGATGATGCCGATGCGCTCGACCTCTTCGTTGGAGGCCAGGCCCACCGCTGAGTTCACGCTCCACTCGGCGACCAGCGGGTACAGCTCTTCGCGCTTGGGCTCGCTGAGCATCTTCGAGTCACGCAGACCCTTCGGCGCCCCGCCCGCTCGGCCGGCGAACACGCTGAGCCCGACCGCCACCGGCCCGGCGATGGCACCCCTGCCGACCTCGTCGCAGCCGATGACCAGACGCGCGCCCTCACGCAGCATCGCCCGCTCCATGCGGAGCGTCGGGTCTGTCACGCCCGTCGGCTTGCCGGCCATCAGCCGCCGCTGGTGGTGGTCGAGGGAGTCGGGGACGGCGTCTGGTCCGTGTTGTTCTTGCCCGAGCCGTCGCCCGACTCGACCCCCGAGAACACCACCGGGTAGTTATCGAGCAGGGTCCACCTCGCGATGGGCCAGCTGATCAGCACCGCACGCCCGACCACGTCGTCATAGGGCACGAAGCCGTTGCCCGGCTTGTCGCGGTTGTACCGCGAGTCGGCCGAGTTGTAGCGGTTGTCACCCATCACCCAGAGCGAGTTCTTGGGAACCGTGACCGAGAAGTCGTCTTTCGAGACCTTCGTGACGCCGGCGGGCAGTTTGAGGTACTGCGACTCGTCGAGCGGCACCCCGTTGACCGTCATCTGGCCGTAGGCGTTGCAGCAGGCCACCACATCGCCCGGCAGGCCGATCACGCGCTTGATCAGGTGGTCGTTGCTGTCGGGTGCGGTGAGACCGACGATCGACAGCGCCCAGTCGAAGAACGCCGCAACGCCATTGGGCTCGACGGTCTCGGTACCCGGGGGAAGCCAGCCACCCGGATCCTTGAACACCACGATGTCGCCGCGCTGGATGGGCACCAGCTTGGGTTCGAGCTCGTTGACGATGATGCGGTCGTTGACCAGCAGCGTGTCTTCCATCGACTCGGACGGGATGTAGAACGAGCGGATCAGGAAGGTCTTGATCAGGAACGAGATGACGATCGCGGCCAGCAGGATCAGCAGGATGTCGCGGATGAACCGCCACACCGACTTGCCGCGGCTCGGCCGCTCCTCGTCTGCGACCTCGGGCGTCGTGGCCGTCGTCGTCAGAGTGTCGAGCGATTGGCCATCCAGGGACGTCGCGTCCCACGATCGCGCGCTCAGCGGTTCACGCGCCGACGGCGCATCGTTCTGTGTCATCTCACCCCTGCGGTCCTGGCAAGCATAAGCGAGCCATCCCTCGGTTCAGGTCTCGCGACTCGCGGCGTTTAATGAACGAACCCGGCCCGCCCATGAGGGCTGACCGGGTGCGTCGGAAATCAGGCGGTGCGCGTGGATTCGTTCCACTCCCGACGACCGAGACGGTCGTCGGCGAGGCTGGCCGGCGAAGGCCAGAAATGGCCTTCGCTTATTGGCCTAAGCCTCGCGCTTCTCCTTGATCTTGGCCTTCTTGCCGCGCAGGTTGCGCAGGTAGTAGAGCTTGGCGCGACGCACGTCACCGCGGGTGACGAGCTCGATGTGGTCGATGACCGGCGAGTGCACCGGGAAGGTACGCTCCACGCCGACCTGGAAGCTGATCTTGCGAACCGTGAAGGTCTCGCGGATGCCTTCGCCCGAGCGGCCGATGACGACCCCCTGGAAGACCTGAATACGCGAGCGCGTGCCTTCGATGATGTTCACGTGCACCTTGACGTTGTCGCCGGCACGGAAGTCGGGGATGTCGGAACGGAGTGACGCAGCATCGACCGAGTCAAGGATGTGCATGGAATTTCGCTCTCTGCGACCGCCACAGGTCGAACGCGAATATCGGTTGTTCAGAAAAGGATTGGTGTGCCGTGAGGACCGTGACCGGTCGTGCGACTCCCCTGTGGCAGAGCCGAGCCAGGCACAATCGACCATTCTGCCATAGAACCCGGCCTCGCCGACACTCGCGCGATGGTGCTCCTAGGCTGGTGAGGTGATCGAACTGCGCACCCCCTCCGAGATCGAGGCGCTGAGGGTGGCCGGCGCGTTCGTCGGGCGGGTGCTCGAGGCCACGCGGGACGCCGCGGCGGTCGGGGTCAACATCCTGGAACTGGATGCGCTGGCCCACGACATGATCCGCGCCGAGGGCGCCGAGAGCTGCTACATCGACTACCACCCCTCGTTCGGCGCCTCGCCGTTCGGCAAGGTGATCTGCATCTCGGTCAACGACGCGGTGCTGCACGGGCTGCCGCACGACTATGTGCTGCAGGATGGCGACCTGGTCTCGCTGGATTTCGCGGCATCCGTCGACGGCTGGGTCAGTGACTCGGCGCTGTCGATCGTCGTGGGCACGCCCCGCGACGAAGACCTTCGGTTGATCGCCCTCACCGAGACAGCGCTGGAGGCCGGGATCGCCGCGGCGACCGTGGGCAACAAGATCGGCGACATCTCGGCAGCGATCGGGGATGTCGCGCATGCGGCACGCCTCAAGGTCAACACCGACTTCGGCGGTCACGGCGTGGGCAGGGTGATGCACGGCGACCCGCACATCCCCAACGACGGACGTCCGCACCGCGGACTGCCGCTGCGGGCCGGCCTGGTGTTCGCGGTCGAGCCCTGGTTCATGCTCGGCACCGACAAGATCTACACGGATGCCGATGGCTGGACCCTGCGCTCGCGCGACGGCTCCCGCGGAGCCCACAGCGAGCACACCATCGCGGTCACCGACGACGGACCGATCGTGCTGTCGGCCCGCAGCTCGTAGCCGCTCAGGCCGGAGGCATCAACTCGGGCCGCACCCGCCGGGTGCGCTCGAGTTGCTGCTCGTGGCGCCAGGCGGCGATGGCAGCGTGGTTGCCGCCGAGCAGCACCGGCGGGGTTTCGAGCCCGCGCCACTCGGCCGGCTTGGTGTAGCTGGGATATTCGAGCAGCCCGTCTTCGTGACTCTCTTCGACCAGGCTCTCGGGATTGCCGACGACCCCCGGGATGAGGCGCCCGACCGCCTCGATCACCACCGTCGCCGCGACCTCTCCCCCGTTGAGCACGTAATCGCCGATGCTCAACTCGAGCACCTCCGCCGCGCGAGTCCTGGTGTGCTCGATGACGCGCTGGTCGATGCCTTCGTAGCGTCCGCAGCAGAAGATCAAGTGCTCGCGATCAGCGAGCTCTCGCGCCTGCTTCTGCACGAAGAGGCGGCCGGCCGGCGTCGGGAAGATGACGGTGCTCTGCTCGGTGAGGATGGCATCCAGCGCCTCTCCCCACGGCTCGGGGCGCATCACCATACCGGCACCGCCGCCCGACGGCGTGTCGTCGACCGTGCGATGACGGTCGTGGGTGAAGTCGCGCAGATCGTGCACGACGACATCGATCAGCCCGCTCTTGCGCGCGCTGCCCAGCAGCGACACGTCGAGCACGGAGAAGAACTCCGGGAAGATCGTGACGATGTCGATGCGCACGGGTTCAGCGTAGTTGGGGCGGGGCGAGGCGCTCGGCCAACGCGGGCGAGGTACACGGGTCGGCGCGGGCGTCGACCAACGGGCAATGACAGGGCGGTCTCGTGTGGCTGCGCCGCAAGAATCCACCCGCGCGAACGGAACCCTGACTGCGTCCCCACCCCCTCCCACGTGCCAGCACCAGGCCCCCTCCACCGGCCGCTTGATTGCGACCCCCCGGCCGGGACTTCGCGGCCCGCTCGTAGGATGCGGTCACCCGGAGTTGCCGATGCCGTCCGCCGCCACGGCGGACTTTGTCACATCAGCTGCCTGTCGGCAGAGGGCATCTCGCCCGACCGAGTACAGCGTGCCGCCTCCCGGGGTGAGGTGACGAGAGCGCGAACCGGCTGGTACCTGGTGGGCACGCCGCATTCCGACCTCGTGACGGCGGTCCGAGCGGGCGGGGCCGTAGGTTGCGTGTCGGCTCTGCGGCTGCGCGGCGTCTGGGTGGTCGATGGTGGCGCACTCCATGTCCGCGTACGGCGAGGAACGGCCGCCGCGGGCGCAGACGGTGTCCGCACGCACTGGAGCGACCATCCTGTCGTTACGCCGATCGATCCCGTGCTTGATGCGGTCCGGTGCGCTGCGCACTGCCTTCCGCTGGAGCACGCCATCGCCGCATTGGATTCGGCCCTGCACCTGCGGTTGGTCACGCTCGCGGAACTGCGCCTCGACGCAGATGCCCGTATGCGCCGGATGATTCCCTTGCTCGATGCACGCAGCGAGTCGGGACTCGAGTCGTTCGCCAGGCTGAGGCTTCGGCGGTTGCGAATCCGCCTGCGGACCCAGGTGCGGATTCCGGGTGTCGGCCGCGTCGACATCCTGATCGGAGATCGACTCATCCTCGAACTCGATGGCGAGGAGTTTCACGACTTCGAGCGCGACCGTGCGCGCGACCGGCGCGCTGCGGTGCGGGGATATGTCACGATCCGGGCGAGCTACCGGCAGGTGATGAACGAATGGGCGGCGCTCGAGGCCGAGCTGATGGTCTTGATCAGGCGTCGCGACCATCTGGGCGGAGCGCGGCGCGGTCGAGAGACACGAGTCCGGGTGCTTACGGCGCAGGCGTCGACGAGGGCGCCGAAGGGTGTGGTTCGGCCGCAGCTCTAGGCGATTGGCGGTGGGTCGGCCGTGGCGGGCGACGGCTCCGCCTCGTCGTCGGGCAACTCCTCGAACAACCCGGCCGGCGGGGTGATCGTCACCGTGCCGGCCGCGACGTCGACCGACGGCACGATCGCCGCAACGAACGGGACCAGCACTTCACCGGATGCCGTGGCGATCGCCAGCAGATCCTGCGCAGGCAGGTGGTCGACCCGGGCCACGGTGCCGACCTCGACGCCGTCGCGCAGCGCTCGGAGCCCGACGAGCTGGTAGTCGTACCAGGCGTCCGGCTCGTCCGGCAGTTGGGCCGGATCGTGGTCGACCCAGAGGATCGCCTTGACCAGCGATTCGGCCGCCGTGCGGTCGGCGACTCCCTGGAAGAACCCGACGGGGCTTCCGTTGTACCAGCGAAGTTCGATCAGCTCGAGGGTCTTGCCGTGCCACGGCGACGAGGTCGGAACCTGCAAGTCGAACGTCGCACCAGGAGCGAAGCGGCGGTCGGGGTCGTCGGTGTACAGCTCGATCTTGAGCGCGCCCTTGAGACCGTGCGCCTTGGTCAGTCGTCCGACCCGGACCTGGTCGCGCGCCTTCTTGCCTGCACCGGCATCCGCGCCTGCGCGCGGAGCGGGATGCTCGCTCACGCCTCGTCGGTGTCGACGACGTCGACGCGCACGCGGCGGCCGTCCGCCAACGCGGTGACCAGCGTGCGCAGCGCCTTGGCGGTGCGGCCGGAGCGGCCGATCACGCGGCCGAGGTCATCCGGGTGCACACGCACCTCGATGACCTCGCCGCGCGGCGAGTTGGCAGAACCGACCTGCACCTCGTCGGGGTGATCGACGATCCCCTTGACCAGGTGCTCGACGGCGGATGCCAGCATGACTAGGCCTTGTCGGCGTCGGCCTCGGCGGGCGCCTCGTCGGCAGCGGCACCAGAGCCCTCGGCTTCGTCGACCGCGTCTTCGGCGTCGGTGACGGTCTCGGCGGGCGTGTCGACGACGGGAGTCTCGGTCTCGGCGGCCGGCGTCTCGGCGGCGGGCGCCTCGACCTCGGTCGCGACGATGTCATCTTCGACCGGCGCGGCGACGGCCTCGTCAGCGGCGGGAGCCTCGTCAGCGGCGGGAGCCTCGGCGACCGCCTCCACCTTCGCAGGCTTCTCGGACTTCGGCTTCAGAACCGGCTTCTTCTTCTCGTCGGCGACGAACAGTTCGGGCTCGGCCTTGGTGCGGATGGTGCTCTTGGCACCCTTCTCGCCCTTGAAGGTGCCCCAGTCGCCGCTGAGCTTCAGCAGCGCGGTGACCTGCTCGGTCGGCTGTGCTCCGACGCCGAGCCAGTACTGCGCGCGGGCCGAGTCGATCTCGATGAACGAGGGCTCCTCGGTCGGGTGGTACTTGCCGATCTCTTCGATGACGCGGCCATCGCGCTTGGTGCGCGAGTCGGCGACGACGATGCGGTAGTACGGGGCACGGATCTTGCCGAGCCGCTTGAGGCGGATCTTGACAGCCAAAGAATTCTCCAGAAAGTGTGTGCGGTGAGGTCGAACTGCTCCCGTGCGCGTGGGGCACACTCGGCAGGAAAGTTCAGATGGAGATCGTCGGCATCGGATAGAGGGTCGGACGCCGGGACCCAACGGACCATTCTGGCAGATTTCCGAGCGTCCGGCGACCCGCCCGTGCTGGCGCGGCGCGAAACGCCGGATCAGGCCCTGCGGAACAGGAAGATGCCGCCACCGACGATGACCACGAGCAGGATCCCGAGCCCGAGCCAGAGCAGCCACCACACGTCGGGAGCGGCTGCCGGCGTGATGTGATGCCCGTCGGCGACCTGAGTCGGCGAGGCCGATGGCTCGGGCGTCTCCGAGGGACTTGCCGACGGAGTCGGGGTCGGCACGACCAGCGGGAAGGGCCCCGCGACCGACGGCGCGGGGTGGTGGCGGTGGATCACCACGGGGGTCGAGCCGGAGCCTCCCGAGGGCGCGGGAAGCGGGGCACAGGCCCCGGCCGCCGTGGCGCTGTCGACCTGCGCGAGGACCGCGGCGTCGACCTGGAGGTCACCGAGATCCGCGAAGCAGGCGGGGACCGGGTCGAGCGGCGCGGGATCCCCCGAACCGACGATCAGCAGTCCCTGCGTCACGGTGAGGATGCGCCCGCTGCTGTTCACGAATTGAAGTCGGAAGACACCGGGCCCGCTGAGCTGGAACCCGAAGTTCGGCGGTCCGAGGGTGTCGGACGTGGTCTGGTCGGCGAGGATCCATCCCGTGCCGGAGGCCCGGTACAGCTTCACCTCGATATCGCCGACCGGCCCACTCGAGGACTCGTCCACGAGCAGTCCCTCGAGCACCTTCGCGGCATCCGAGGGCACCAGGTCGAAGTCGATGCCGGTCGCGGGCGTCGCGACGGTCGAGACGACCGGATCGAAGTCGCACCCGCATCCGCTGCGGCCGTTGTAGGTCATGGCCGCATAGGTGTTCGACGGGTCGTAGGCATAGACCGAGTTCGTGCTGCCGGGGCGCACCCGCAAGGAATACTGACCGTTGCTGTCGGTGAGCGTCTCGTCGTACTCGGTCTCGTCCGGCTCGTTCTGCGCTGACACGTTGATGCCTGCGAGGGGAGTCGTGCCGCCGGTGGTGACCCGGCCCGTGATCAGCGCCGCCACCGGCATAGTCATCTGGATGCCTGAGAACCCGACACCGGGCACGCCGACCAGGTGGGTCGCCAGCGCGGGATCGTCGAACTCGCCGCCAAGGAAAGCCCCGAGGTATGCGCCCGGACCCTCGGGGAAGAACCGCAGCGTGTAGTCGCCTGCCGAGACCGGGGCGAGGAAGGAGAACGAGCCATCGGTCGACTCGTTGCCGTAGGTGCCGCCGTTGCCGAGCGAATGCCACGAGCCGCCGGCATCGCCGTAGAAGTCGACGCGCACCGGGCCCATGTCGGCGGCCCAGTTCGGGATGGTTCCCGAGATCTGCACGAACTTGTTGACGACGATGTCACCGAGCGCCGTACTCGAGGGCAGGAAGAAGCTGACATTCCCGTTGTTCTCGTAGTGATTGCCGCTGCTATCGGTGTACGTACCGGTGATCGGGTTCTCGCCGATGATCAGGTAGTAGCTGCTGCCTGTCAGCGGAACGCTGAAGGTGCCGTCCGTCGGATCGGACACGATGTGCACCTGATCGGACGGGCCGCCGTATGCGATGAACTCCAGGCCGAGCACCGGGTCGCCCAGCTGGTCGACGAGGCGGCCGGACACCGTGCCCGCCGCCTGCGCGGGAGCCGTTCCGGCTGCGACCGCGAGCAGCGCCAGGGCAATCGCCGCGAGCGCCGCGATCCCCCGAAGATGACGGGGCCGTGCGGGGGCAGAACGCGACATCGACGACCTCGATCAGTGGGGTTGGCTCACCCTATCGGTTCTTCGCTCACCTCCTGCGCCACCGCGCGAGCTCGCGGCGTGCGCCGCGAGAGCGCAACTCCCACCAGGCAGATCACGCCGCCCACGATCGCGAGCGGGGCCGGGATCTCGCCGAAGAAGATCAGCGCGAGCACGATGGCGATCGCGGGCACGATGTACGTCGACACGCTCAACTTGCCTGCCGTGGTGCGCTGCAGGGCATACGCCCAGGTTGAGAAGCCGATGGCGGTCGGGACGAGGCCGAGGTAGACGACTCCGAGCACAGCCGAGAGCGGGGCCGCCGCGAGCGACGAAACCAGCTGCCCCAGGAAGGGGAGGCAGGCGATCATGCCGATCGCGCATCCCATGAACGTCACCTGACCGGCGGGAAGCCGCCTGATCGCGGGCTTCTGCACCAGCACGCCGATCGTGTACGTCACCGCCGCGGCCAACGACCAGACCACACCGATCGGGTCGACGCCCTTGGCCGTGGTCAGACTGGTCGAGAGTCCGATCAGGATGACGCCCACGAATGCGACGCCCGCACCGATCGCCAGCCACTTGGGGATGCCCTCGCCGAGGAACAGCCCGGCCCCGAGCGCGATCAGGATCGGCCCGGCACCGACGATCATCGCGGTGGTCCCGGCGTCGAGGCTGTGCTCGGCGATGTTGAGCGTCACGTTGTAGGCGCCGAACCACGCGATGCCGTAGGCCACGATCTGGATCCACTCGCGGGCGGTCGGCCGCATCCACCGTCGCTGCAGAAGCGCGACGACGCCGAGCGCCACCGTGCCCACGATCAGCCGCCCGAGCGCCAGCGCGCCGCCGGGAACATGCGGGGCGACGCCGCGGATGACCACGAAGGCGCTCGCCCAGGCCAGCAGCGTGACGATGACGGCGATCCACACCAGGGCACGCTCGCGCGGGCTTTCGACGGACGGCGCGGCGACGGGGGCTGCAGGGCTGCTCACCATGACGACGGTACGAGAGACGACCGACGAGCGAGAGCGGATTCAGGACATCAGCCCAGCGAATCCCGCCATTTCAGCAGCTCGACCACGTGGTCGAGCGCGAAGTCCGGTCCCATCGTGGAGGCCTCGAACAGGGTGACGCCGAGCTCGAGCTGCTTCTCGAGCACGTCCTGCTGAATGCCGCCCGCCCGGTGCGTGCTCACGTGCGTCGACAACTCGATCTCACTCGGGTCGCGCCCCACCACCGCGCACCACTCGTGCAGAACGCCGAGCTTGTGCTGCAGCGTCTCGGTATTCGAGAAGCTGTGCCAGATGTCGGCGTGCTCGGCCACGATCTTCAGGGTCTTCTTCTCGCCGCCCCCACCGATCAGGATCGGGATTCGGCGAGTCGGCGGTGGGTTGAGCTTGCCCCACCGGGCCTTGATGCGCGGCAGGTCCTCGGCGAGCGCGTCGAGCCTCGAGCCAGCGGTGCCGAACTCGTAGCCGTACTCGGTGTAATCGCGCTCGAACCAGCCGGATCCGGTGCCGAAGATGAAGCGTCCCGCGCTGCCCGAGTGGGCGCTGATGTGGTCGATGGTGCGGGCCATGTCGGCCTGCAGATCGGGGTTGCGATAGCTGTTGCAGTTGACCAGGGCGCCGAATTCGACCCGCGAGGTCTGCTCGGCCATGGCCGCGAGCATCGTCCACGACTCGTAGTGCAACCCGTCGGGAGCCCCGGACAGCGGGAAGAAGTGGTCCCAGTTGAAGACGATGTCGACGCCGAGATCTTCGAGCCGCTGAACGGTCTCGCGGATCGTGGGATAGAGCGCGTGCTGCGGCGCGACCTGCACGCCGACCCGGACCTTGCGCGTTACGGCCATCAGCGCCGCCCCATGAACTTCTGCAGGGCCGCGAGCTCCTCCTCGCTCGGGCCGCCCGCCTTACCGCCTGCGCCGCCCCCGCCCGACCCGAGGCCGAATCCCGAACCGGATGCCGCGGCCCCGGTCGCCTTCACCCCGCCGGCAAGAGCGGCATTCTCGGCCGCGCGTTTGGCCGGATTGCCCGACTTCGACTTCTTCGCCTGCTGCACCTTCTTCTTGCCGCCGTAGCCGGCCCCCGGGATCGGCCCCATGCCGGGCACCTGCGGCACGCCGCCCTTGGCGACCGTCTTCATCATCTTGGCGGCCTGCTCGAAGCGGGCCACCAGCTGATTGACATCGGTCACGGTGGTGCCCGAGCCGCGCGCGATGCGCACCCGGCGCGATCCATTCAGCAGCTTCGGGGTGGTGCGCTCCTGCAGGGTCATCGACTGGATGATCGCCTCGGTGCGCGTGATCTCGCGCTCGTCGAAGTTGTCGAGCTGCTCGCGCATGCCGCGCGCGCCGGGGAGCATGCCCAGCATCCCCTTGATCGAGCCCATGTTCTTGAGCTGCTGCATCTGCTTGAGGAAGTCGTCGAGCGTGAAGGTGTCCGTCGCGAACTTCTCGGCGGTCTTGCGCGCCTCTTCTTCGTCGAACGCCGACTGCGCCTGCTCGATGAGCGTGAGGATGTCGCCGAGGTCCAGGATGCGGCTGGCCATGCGATCCGGATGGAACGGCTCGAAGTCGTCGAGCCCCTCACCCGTCGACGCGAACATGATCGGCCGCCCCGTCACGGACGCGACAGACAGCGCCGCACCACCCCGCGCGTCTCCGTCGAGCTTGCTGAGCACGACGCCGGTGAAGTCGACGCCGTCTTGGAAGGCGCGGGCCGTGGTCACGGCATCCTGACCGATCATCGCGTCGATCACGAACAGCACTTCGTCGGGATCGACGGCCTTGCGGATGTCGGAGGCCTGCTTCATCAGCTCGGCGTCGATTCCGAGGCGGCCGGCCGTGTCGACGATGACCGTGTCGTACAGCTTGCGCTCGGCCTCCTTGACGCCGTCGCGCGCGACCTTGACCGGGTCTCCGACGCCGTTTCCGGGCTCCGGCGCGAAGACCGGCACGCCGGCCTGCCCGCCGACCACCTGCAGCTGCTGCACGGCCTGGGGGCGCTGCAGGTCGGCCGCGACCAGCAGCGGCGTATGCCCCTCTTTGGCCAACCACTTGGCGAGTTTGCCGGCCAGGGTCGTCTTTCCGGCGCCCTGCAGACCGGCGAGCATGATCACGGTCGGGGGCTTCTTGGCGAACTCCAGGCGCCGCTGCTGCCCGCCGAGGATCGTCACCAGCTCGTCGTTGACGATCTGAACGACCTGCTGGGCGGGATTCAGCGCCTTGTTCACCTCGTCGCCGAGAGCGCGCTCGCGCACCTTGCCGGTGAAGTCCTTGACGACCTCGAGCGCGACGTCGGCATCGAGCAGGGCGCGGCGGATCTCGCGCACCGTTCCGTCGATGTCGGCGGGGGTGAGTTTGCCCTTGCCGCGCAGGTTGCGGAAGGTCGCGGTGAGGCGATCCGAGAGGGTTCCGAAGGTGGCCATGGTGCTGACCAGCTTAATCGGGGCGGCGCGGACTCACAGGAACAGCAGGGCCGCGATCACCAGGACGACGAACGACGGCAGCATCGAGAGCACCAGCGCCACGAGCGAGAGCACACGGTGCACGCGCCGGACGATGCCCACCAGGGCGAAGACGATCCCGACGATCACGATGCCGAGCCCGACGAAGAACAGGGCGATGTAGAGCGAGCTGTGCGTGGATTGCAGATCGAATTGGTTGGCTACCCCGCTCAGGAAGCTGTAGCCGATCAGGAATCCCCCGACCAGCGCCAGCACGACCGCCAGCGCCGACAGCAGCGGCGAGGGGCGCTTCTTCGCCTGCCCAGCGGCAGCGGCATCCGGCTGGGCGGGTTCGGTCGAGGTCATGGGGCGAGCCTAGCCGCGCTGGGTATGGTCGGAGCATGCCACTTCTGCTCCCCTTCGATGGCCACACCCCTGAGATCGACCCGACCGCCTGGGTCGCTCCGAACGCGACCCTCATCGGGCGGGTGCGGGTGCTCGCACACGCCAGCGTCTTCTACGGAGCGGTGCTGCGCGGCGACCTGGCCGACATCGTGCTGGGTGAGGGCAGCAATCTGCAAGACAACTGCACGATTCACGTCGACGAAGGCGTCCCCGCGACGATCGGCGCCGGGGTCGGCATCGGCCACGGGGCGATCATCCACGGCACGACGATCGAAAACGGCTGCCTGATCGGCATGGGGGCGGTGCTGCTGAATCACTCGGTGATCCGGGCCGGAGCGTTCGTCGCAGCCGGCGCCCTGGTGCTCGAGCGCCAGGAGATCCCGGCGGGGATGCTGGCCGCGGGCGTCCCGGCGAAGGTGCGGGGTGCCCTCGATGAGGCCGGGGCCGAGCGCGTGCGGCTCAACGCGATCCAGTACCAGCAGCTGGCGGAGCGTCATCGCGCGGCTCAGGCCTGACCCGTGGCGCCTCCGTTCGCGAGTTACGGCCCGAGCTGGACCGAGTACAAGAAGAACTTCTTGGGGCCGGCGCTCGCCGGCGGCATCGTGGTGCTGGCCGGCATGGCGGTCGCGGGATGGTTGCGCTTCGGCTGGTGGATGCCGGTAATCGTGGTCCTGGTCGCGGCGCTGCCCGTTGGCTACCTGGTCATGTACTTCCGACTGCTCCGCGTCACTCTCGACGGCACCAACCTGCGATACACCAGCTCGTTCGGCTTCTCGCGGAGTTGGCCGCTGGATCGCGCGACGACCGCCGTGATCACCGACAGGCTGCTCCCGATCGGGGCGACCGGCGGCGTTCAGAACTCCGGCCGCAACCTGTTCGTCTTCGACGAGAAGGGCAAGCGCCTGTTCCGGCTGAGCAGCGGGGCATGGGCGCTGAGCGACCTTCACGCGATCGTCGCCGCCCTGCCGAAGGCGCATGTGCGCGAAGTCGACAGGACCATCACCGAGGCCGAGCTCAACAGACTGCAGCCGCACTCGACCCCGTGGGCGGAACGGCATCCGTACCTGTTCGCATTCGCATTCACTCTCGGCCTGCTCGCCACGATCGGTGCCGCCGTTCTGCTGGTCGGCACCGGCTGACTCGACCGCCCGCCTGTGCGCCGCCTCCGAGCCTGAGCAGCCCGCGAGGCCACCCGCCAGGATGGAGCGATGCGGATCACCGATACCGCCGATCTGTGGTGGAAGAGCGCGGTCATCTACTGCCTCGACGTCGAGAAGTTCCTCGATTGGGACGACGACGGCGTCGGCGACTTCGCCGGTCTGGTGCACCGGATCGACTACCTGCACGAACTCGGCGTCACGTGCCTGTGGCTCATGCCGTTCTCGCCGACACCCAACCGTGACGATGGGTACGACATCTCCGACTTCTACGGCATCGACCCGCGGCTCGGGGATTTCGGCGACTTCGTCGAGATGATCCGCATGACGCAGGATCACGGCATCCGCGTGATCATCGACCTGGTCGTCAACCACACCTCGGATCAGCATCCCTGGTTCCGCGACTCGCGTTCGAGCCTCGACTCTCGACGGCGCGACTTCTATGTCTGGCGCAGGAAGCCGCCGAAGTCGAATGATCAGCCGGTGTTCCCGGATGTCGAGGACAGCGTCTGGCAGTTCGACGAGCGCACCCGCGAGCACTACCTGCACCACTTCTACCGCTTCCAGCCCGATCTGAACGTCACCAACCCCGAGGTGCGCGACGAGATCGCCAAGGTGATGGGATTCTGGCTGCAACTCGGGGTGGCCGGATTCCGGGTCGACGCGGTGCCGTTCCTGCTGCAGATGGAGGAGGGCGACACGCGCGAGGACTACCTCGAGACGCCGCTCGCGTTCCTCAAGTCGTTACGGAGCATCCTCGGCCGCCGATCGGGCGAAGCCGTGATGCTCGGCGAGGCGAACCTCCCGCGCGACCAGCAGCGCGAGTACTTCGGCGGGGACGACGGCGACGGCCTGACCATGCAGTTCGACTTCATCACCATGCAGAACCTCTACCTCTCACTCGCGCGAGAAGACCCGCGGCCGCTTGTCGATGCCCTCAACTCCCGGCCGGCGTTGCCGGTGGAGTCCCAGTGGGCCAACTTCGTGCGCAACCACGACGAGCTGACCCTCGACAAGCTCAGTGACGAGGAGCGCCAGGAGGTGTTCGACGCGTTCGGTCCGGCGCCCGAGATGCAAGTCTACGGGCGCGGCATCATCCGACGGCTTCCGACCATGCTCCACGGCGACCCCCGGCGCATCCGGATGGTGTACAGCCTGATGTTCTCGCTGCCGGGGACGCCGGTGCTGTTCTACGGCGAGGAGATCGGCATGGGCGAAGACCTGGCGGTCGGCAGCCGGTCGGCGGTACGCACCCCGATGCAGTGGACCCGGCACGCCAACGGCGGATTCTCACGAGCCGCGAAGCGCAAGCTCGTCGCGCGCGTGGTGGCCGACGGCTTCGGGCCCGAGCACGTGAACGTCTCCGATCAGCGGCGCGACCCCGATTCTCTGCTGAATTTCATGCGGCTGCTCATCCGTCGGCGGCGCACCTCGCCCGAGTTGGGCTGGGGCGCTCTCCGGGTGATCCGCCAGAACGCGCGGTCGGTGCTGGTGCACGAGGTGAGCGGCACGGAGGGTCGCATGGTGGCGATCCACAACTTCCGGGGCGAGCCCGCGACCGTGGCATTCCGGCTCGATGGACTGGAGCCGAGCGACCGCCTGGTCGATCTGCTGGTCGACGGACGTGTGATCGAGCCGGAAGATGGTGAAGTCAGCCTCACGCTCGACGGATACGGCTACCGCTGGCTGCGGGTCGTGAACCCGGACAGCAAGCGCCTGGGCTGATTCGTCAGAGCCCGGTCACCCGACCAGTTGCGCCGCGAACACCCGCGCCGTGAACCCGGTCAGGTCGCCGATCGATTCGCCCTGGCCGATGAGCTTGATCGGGATGCCGGTCTTCTCCTGAACGGCGAGGACGAATCCGCCCTTGGCCGAGCCGTCGAGCTTGGTGAGCACCAGACCCGTCACTCCGGCGTGCTCGATGAATGCCTCGGCCTGCGCGACGC
>Ga0207667_10004702_pt1 | contig 16703 bp, 16 predicted proteins | sample KBSCornC52_FD_184301 | JGI IMG/M metagenome (GOLD analysis project Ga0207667, IMG submission 184301) | Corn rhizosphere microbial communities from Kellogg Biological Station, Michigan, USA - KBS Corn C5-2 (SPAdes) (version 2) | ecosystem: Host-associated > Plants > Roots > Rhizosphere > Soil ...
GAACCTTCGCTCACCGAACCGGACACCATCTATGCCGGAGCTGAAGATGCCGCGCTTTTCAAGAGCGGGGACGGAGGCAAAAGCTGGCAGGAAATTCCCGGCCTGCGTAGCGCCAAAGGCAATCTCTGGCAGCCGGGTGCCGGGGGCATGGCGGTGCACACCATCCTGCTCGATCCCGCGAATGCGAATCGCATCTTCGTGGCCATTTCCGCCGCCGGAGTCTTTCGCACCGATGACGCCGGGCAAACGTGGAAGCCGGCCAATCGTGGATTGAAATCGCCCTATGAACTTCCCGATCCCGATGCCGAGGTCGGCCACTGCGTGCATCGCATCGCCATGCATCGCTCGCGTCCCGAGGTGTTATTCATGCAAAAGCACTGGGACGTGATGCGTTCGGATAATGCCGGCGATTCGTGGACGGAAGTCAGCGACAACCTGCCCTCCGATTTCGGTTTCCCCATCGATGTCCACGCGCACGAACCGGAAACGATTTACGTCGTGCCGATCAAGAGCGACTCCGAGCATTTCCCGCCGGATGGCAAACTGCGCGTCTATCGCAGCCGGACCGGTGGCAATGAGTGGGAGGCGCTCACCAAAGGTCTGCCACAGGAGAACTGCTATGTGAATGTCCTGCGCGATGCCATGGCGGTGGATTCGCTCGATCCGTGCGGCATCTATTTCGGCACCACCGGCGGCCAGGTCTATGCCTCGGCGGATAGCGGCGACACCTGGAAAACCATCGTCCGCGATCTCCCGGCGGTGCTCTCCGTCGAGGTGCAAACGCTGCCATGATTCGCGTCGTGCTCCCCTATCATCTCCGCACCCTTGCGCGGGTGGAGGGGGAGGTGGAGTTGACCATCGAAGGTCCGCCCACCGTGCGTACCGTGCTCGAGGCGCTCGAGTCTCAATATCCCTCCTTGCGCGGCACCATCCGCGATCATGGCACGTTGAAACGGCGCCCGTTCATTCGCTTCTTCGCGTGCAAGGAAGATCTGTCGCACGAATCGCCGGACACACCGCTGCCTGATGCGATCGTTAACGGCGCTGAGCCATTCATGATCATCGGCGCGATAGCGGGCGGCTGATGCAATGACACTGGCCGATGCGCACAGGTTGCGCGATAAGATGGGTTGCCTGACGTGAATCGCCGATCCATTCCCGAATACGACATGAACGAGGCCGGGCCGGACCATCTGCGCCGGCGCGGCATTCTCGTCATGCAGTTCATGGATTCGCTGCGCAATGACCCGCGCCGCATGAACCCGCACTCGCACGAGTTCTTTCAAATCTGCCTGATCCAGGGACGCGCCACGGTGATGCTCGATTTTCAGGAACATCGCACTCGCGAATCCGCGGCGTTCTTCGTCAGCCCGGGGCAGGTGCACTTCGTTCGGCCGGCGGAAGGCCTGCAAGGCTACACCATTTCCTTCACGCAATCCTTCTTCGACGACGAAGCCCCTCCACCAAGCCGGCTTTTGGAACTCCCGTATTTTTTCCCCGACGACGCGCAGCCCATTCTGCATATCCCGCGCGAGGATGCGCCGGAGATCATCACGCTGTTCCGAAGTCTGTGCCAGGAATACGACGCCGCGTTGCCCGATGCCGAGGAAATGCTGCGCGCCACCTTGCGGCTGACGCTCTTGCGACTCGCGCGTCTTTACGTGCGCGCGGCTCCCGAGCGCCAGGCGACACGCGGCATGACGATTGTCCGGCAGTTTCATTGGGAGCTGGAAAAACACTTTCGTGAGGAGACTTCGATCAATGCCTATGCCCGCCTCCTCGGCATCACCGCAAATCACCTGAACGATGTTGTCCACGAGCAAACCGGCCATTCCGCCGGCGAACTGATTCGCCGCCGGCGGCTGCTCGACGCCAAGCGCATGCTCTCGCATTCGCAGCTCAGCGTCTCGGAGATCGGCTACGCGCTCGGCTTCGAAGATCCTTCGTATTTCGCGCGCTTTTTCCGCCGTTACGAAGGCGAAAGCCCGACCGCCTTCCTGGAACGATTCCGAGAAAAATACCAGTGATTCGCCCGTAAGCACCGTTAGCGGAAGTTGAGCGAACCGGCCTTCGAATGGAGGGTGTGGTTCACACTTCATGAAGACTTCGACTCTTGCCGAACCGCCCGCACCCTCGGCCGCACGCGTCGCCGAACAGACCGCGCTTTCGGTGCTGATGGCGATCAGCTTTTCCCACCTGCTCAACGATACCATCCAGGCGCTGATCCCGTCATTGTATCCGCTGTTCAAGCAGAACATGAGCCTGAGCTACTCGCAGCTCGGTCTCATCACGCTGACTTTCCAATGCACCGCCTCGCTGTTGCAACCGCTGGTCGGTCGCTACACCGATCGTCAGCCGATGCCCTATTCGCTGGCCGTGGGCATGGGCATGACGCTGCTGGGATTGCTGCTGCTCTCCGTATCGCACACCTTCCCGTTGGTGGTCCTTTCGGCGGGGATGGTCGGCATGGGATCGGCGGTCTTTCACCCGGAGGCGTCCCGCGTGGCGCATATGGCCTCCGGCGGAAAGCGCGGCTTTGCGCAGTCGCTGTTTCAGGTCGGCGGGAACGCAGGGTCCTCTCTGGGCCCGCTGCTCGCCGCAGTAATCATCGTGCCTCACGGTCAAGGCGCCACCGCATGGTTCTCCGTGCTCGCCGGTATCGGCATGCTCGTCCTGTGGCAGATCGGTGGATGGATGAGCCGTCGCTTGCACGAAACCAAGCGCCAGTCGAAGCACGCCGATTCGGACGTCGCGCTCCCCTTCCCCAAGGCAACCGTCATCCGCGCCCTGCTGGTCCTCGTGGCGCTCATTTTCTCGAAGTACGTCTATCTCACGAGCATGACGAGTTACTACACGCTCTACCTCATCCATCGTTTCGGCGTGAGCGTGCAGGCCTCGCAAATTTACCTGTTCGTCTTTTTGTTCGCGGTCGCGTTGGGCACCATCATCGGTGGCCCGATCGGCGATCGCATCGGGCGCAAAAAGGTCATCTGGGTTTCCATCCTCGGCGTCGCGCCATTCACGCTCTGGCTGCCGCACGCCGGCTTGACCGCGACCATGCTGCTGACCATTGCCATCGGCCTCATTCTCGCCTCCGCGTTCTCCGCCATTCTGGTCTACGCGCAGGAACTGGTGCCGGGAAAAGTCGGCCTCATCGCCGGCCTTTTCTTCGGCCTGGCCTTTGGCATCGCGGGCATCGGTTCCGCCGTTCTCGGGCGGGTCGCGGATAAGGTGGGCATCGAAACGGTTTACCATTTCTGCGCCTATCTTCCGCTGATCGGTCTGCTGACGGTCCTGCTGCCCGACGTGGAAACAGGTCACGACTGATCTGGTCGTCGACTAAATCAACGTGATAAAGAAGGCGTCCCCTATGGACGCCTTCTTCCGTTTGCCCCTCCGTCGCGCCTTTCCGTTTCTTCTCGGCAGCCTCGTCCTGCTCGCCTTTGCGAGCTCGGCAATTTCCGCACCGGCGGCCAAACCGAACATCCTCATCATCCTCGCGGACGATGTCGGTTTCGCGGATATCGGTTGTTACGGTGGGGAAATTCGCACGCCCAATCTCGACGCGCTCGCGGCCGATGGCCTGCGCTTCACGCAATTCTACAACTGCGCGCGCTGCTGCCCGGCGCGGGCCTCGCTGCTCACGGGATTGTATCCGCATCAAGCCGGCGTCGGTCTCATGACCTCCGATCGGGGTGCGAGCTTTCCCGGCGCGGGCGACCAGGGAGAAGCCTTTCCCGGCTATCGTGGCTCGCTCAATGCCAGTTGCGTCACCATCGCGCAGGTGCTCAAAACGGCCGGCTACCGGACGGCGGCCGTCGGCAAATGGCACGTCGGCGACAGCGAGCCGCCGACCAGCCGCGGCTTCGATGATTTCTACGGTTTCATCCGCGGCTACGCGGTCGATTCGTGGGAGCCACGCATGATGATCCGGCTGCCCGCCGGAAAACCACAGCGTAATTACGCGCCCGGCAAATACTTCGCCACCGACGCCATCACCGATCACGCCATCGATTTCATCGCGGACATGCACCAGACGCAAGCTCCGTGGATGCTCTACGTCGCGTATCAAGTGGCGCACTTCCCGATCGGCTCGCGCCCAGACGACATGGCCGGCTACCCGGAAGTCTACGCCCAAGGCTGGGACAAAATCCGCGAGCAACGTTTGGCGAAACAGAAAGAGATCGGTCTCCTATCGACCGGTACGCCGCTCACCCCGCGCAGCCAGATTCCCAAGCCCGCCGCCGCGAAGCGCATGGGTTCGCTCACCGAGGATGGGAAAAACCCCGCATGGGATTCGCTGCCCGCCGAGCGGCGCGCGGACCTCGCCCAGCGCATGTCCGTCTATGCAGGCATGATCAGCGGTATGGATCGCAATATCGGCCGGATCGTCGCCGACCTTCGCGCCAGCGGGCAACTCGACAACACGCTCATCTTTTTCCTCAGCGACAATGGCGCCTGCGCGGAGTGGGAGCCGTTCGGTTTTGAAATGGCCGATACGCCGAATCCGCAGCCGGGCACGGGCATTAACCAAGGCACGCAAGCGCTGCCGAACAAACTCTACCAGGGGGACGAACTCGCGCGCATGGGCAGTTCCGGCAGCCGGCCGAGCTACGGCTCCGGTTGGGCCAACGCCTGCAACACGCCATGGCGTCTTTACAAGCACTACGATCATGAAGGCGGCATCAGTTCGCCCTTCATCGTCCACTGGCCGGCCGGCGTGAAAGCCAAGGGCGAATACCGTTCGCAAATGGGGCACCTCATCGATCTGATGGCGACCTGCATTGATGTCTCCGGCGCCAAATATCCCGCCGAGTTCGACGGTCACAAGATTCTTCCGCCGGAGGGAATCAGCCTTGCCCCGGCCTTTGCCAATCAACCGCTCGGGCGCGAGTACCTGGCCTGGGAACACGAGGGAAATCGCGCCATTCGCGAGGGCAAGTGGAAGCTCGTCTCCCTCGCTGGCGCGCCGTGGGAACTTTACAACATGGAGGTCGACCGCGTGGAATTGCATGACCTCGCCGCGAGTGAACCTCAGCGCGTCAAAGACATGGGCGCGAAATGGGACGCCTGGGCCCAGCGCACGCACGTGCTGCCGCGGCCCCCTGGCCCAACGGGGCCTTCTGCGGCAAAGAAGATCGTCGATTGAATGAACCCATCACGCGAAGATAAAAACCCGGCACTCGCGGCGTAGCTGAGATCTCGTCGGAGGTGTAAAGTTCGGCCTTCATGAACTTCCTCCCCCCCGGCTTTCCGGCACGCCGCTCGTCGCGGTGCGCTCCTGCTTTCCGCACTCTTCTTTATCAGCGCACTGCGCGCGGCGGACACCGCATCGGTGCGGGTCTCGGACACCACGCTGTTCGACGACATGGAGTGCTTCAAAGTCGAAACGCCCAGCGCGACCTATCTCTTCGGGAAGCGTGGCGCCGGTTTTGCCGGCATCCTCGATCCCAAGGGATGCGACTGGATTTCGCACCATCACGGCGGACAAGCTCTCGGCGAATATCGCGGGCTGCCGAAGTGCGGCCAACCGGTGAAATACTTTCATTGCGGCTACGGCTTCGGCCAATACACAAATGACAACTGGTTCACCTCCGAGGTGACATTGCGCGAGCCAGCACATGTCCGCATCCATAGCGAAACCGCGCGGCACGACGCCATCGGCGAATGGGATTTCTTTCCCGATCACGCGACCTTCACGCTGCTCAAAATTCCCGGCGATCAATATTGGTTCCTCTACGAAGGCACACCGGGCGGCGCGCTCGATGCCGCCGAGGATTTCGTCATTCACCCGGATGGAAAGCGGACGCCGCTCTCCGAGCCGTGGAAGGAAGTCGTGCCGTGGGTGGTCTTCGGCGCCAAAGAAACGCCGCACGGACTACTCCTGTTCAACCATCAAACCGGCAGTCCCGTGGACAGTTATGTGTCCTGGCCCTACAAGCCCGACAAGGATGGCGCGCTCAACCAAATGACCGTCTTCGGTTTTGGCCGGCGCGACTGGCAGGATCCGAAGCAGCATTTTCCCACGCTGACCGGCCTGCCCGCGAAACTGACCATCGCCGTGCTGCCGGACACCACCGGGAAATCCATCGACGCGATGGTCAAGCAGATCGGCGGCGAACAAAAGCAGTGAGAACATTCCGATTTCTCATCGCGGTCATTTGCGGTGGATTTTCGCTGCTGGGATACGCGGCTGAAGTGCCCGCGGGTTTCACCGAAGAAGTCCTGGCAACACACCTCAACGCCGCCACTGCGATGGCGCCGCTGCCGGATGGCCGCATCTTCATCGCCGATCAAACGGGCAAATTGCTCCTGTGGAAAAACGGGCAGGTGCTCGATCCACCGGCGCTCACGTTGCACGTCACCGATTACTGGGAGCGCGGACTGATCGGCGTCACCTTGCATCCCGATTTTCCGCGCACCCCACACGTCTTCGTCCTCTACGTCACCGATCGGCCATTCGTGCACCACGTGCTTTCGCGATTCACGATGAATGGGGACGTGATCGATCCGGCGAGCGAAGCCGTTCTGTTCGAAGGCGACGACCAGTCGAAACTCGGCGGCCATCAACCCGCCGGTCATCAAGGTGGGCCGGTGCGCTTCGGGCCTGACGGGAAACTTTATTTCGGACTCGGCGAACAGACGGCGCGCGATCCTTCCCAACGACTGGACACCTTGCAGGGCAAAATTCTCCGGCTAAACCCCGATGGTTCAATTCCCGACGACAATCCTTTCTATACTCGGACCAGCGGCAAGTACCGCGCCATCTGGGCCTACGGCATTCGCAATCCGTTCGGTCTCGCCTTTCAGCCGGAGAGCGGCCGCTGCTTCGTGACCGATGTCGGTGAATCCTCGTGGGAAGAGGTCGATGAAATCCTCAAGGGCGCCAACTACGGCTGGCCCCAGGCGGAAGGGATGTCGACCAATCCGGCGTTTCGGAATCCGCTCTACACCTATCCGCCGGTCATCGGGCGCAGCATCGTCGGCGCCACATTTTATCCGCGCACTCCCCAGCCGGATACGAAGAGCGATTTCTTTCCGGAGAAATGGCGTGGCAAATTTTTCTTCGCCGACTGGGCCGCGCACTGGGTGAAAGCCCTCGACCCGCATGCGCCGGCGAATGTGGTGACCTTCGCGCGCGGCTTCAATGCCCCGGTGGCCGTGGACGTCGCGCCGGACGGCTCCCTTCTCGTCCTCAATCGCGGGACCATCTGGCGGGACAACAAAAGCTGGCAGCCCAATTCCGGTTCGCTCGTGCGTATCCGCTACACCGGCCTCTCACCCGAAGTCGCGGCGCGCCCACCACTGCCGAAGACATTGGCAGCAGCGGACGTTTTCGCGTCGCTTTCCACCATCACCCCTCGCGAGGGTTTCACGGAATTCGCGATCAACGTGCCGCCCGATCAACCGGGCGTCACCGCGCGACGTTGGATTCGCCTGCCCGAAGGCAGACATCTGGGCATCACCCCCAGTGGTGATTTTGAGTTTCCCAATGGAGCCACCGTGATCCAGCACTACCGTGTCGAAAAGACCGGCGCCCCGCTCGAAACGCAGGTGCTTTGGTTCACCAGTTCACGCACCTGTCGCGCTGCGGCCTATCGCTGGACCGAGAACACGGCGCAGGATCCCACGCTCGTCGAGGAAGGCGAAATCATCGCTCTTCCCGGCGATACAAAACGCCATTGGTTTTCCCCCGGCGCAGAAGAAAATCTCAACCTCGACCTCGTCGTCACCGGCTTCCTTTTGCCGCTCAACGAGCGGCAAATCCAACGCGACGGTCAGCTCGAAAAATGGAACGATCGGGGCTGGTTCGCACCACGCCTGCGCCCGGCCGAGATCGCTGCTGCGCCCCATCTCTCGGCGAGTGCCGACCCCCACGCCTCGCCGGAATTGCGCGTCCGCTCTTACCTCGACGTCAATTGCGCCGCCTGTCACCACCCCGGCGGACCAGCGCGCGGCAATTTCGACGCCCGCTTCGTTACTCCGCTGACCGGGCAAAAACTCCTCGATGGAGAATTGGCCGCGGGCGATCTCGGCCTGCACGGCGCCCGGGTCATCGTGCCGGGCCATCCGGAGAAGTCGGTGATGTTCCAGCGCCTCAAGCGGACCGATTTCTTCCGCATGCCTCCCGTTTCGGTCAACGATGAACCCGCGCGGATTCTCCCGGTGCTCGAGGAATGGATTCGCTCCCTGCCCGCTTCTCCGAAATGAAGAGTTTCCTGCTTTTCGTCGTCCTCTTTTGCGGTGGGCTGCCTCTTGGCGCCGAACCTCTTCCCCTCGCCAAACCGGAAGAGGCTGGCTTTTCGTCCGAGCGTCTCGAACGCTTGCATGCGGGGATGCAGTCATTCGCGAATGAAGGCAAGCACGCCGGCCTGGTGACGCTCATCGCTCGCAATGGCCGGATCGTGGACTGGCGGGCCTATGGCTACCGCAACCTCGAGCAAAAGTTGCCGATGGAAAAAGACTCCATCTTCGCCATCTATTCGATGACGAAGCTGGTTACCGCGGTAGCCGTGTTACAGCTCATCGAGGAGGGCCGCCTCGGGCTCGATGATCCGGTCGGCAATTACCTTCCTCAACTGAAACAGGTGAAAGTCCTGACCGGTGGACCCGCCGACGCACCGAACCTGGTTCCAGCGAAGCAACCCGTGACGATCCGGCATTTGCTGTCCCATACCTCGGGGTATACTTATGATATTCTGAGCCAGGGAACACTGCGCGAACTCTACCAGCGGCAGAAGCTCTGGGAGGCCACCTCGCTTGCCGATTTCGTCCAGCGCGCTGCCGCGTTGCCGCTCCAGCATCAGCCGGGCACCGAGTTCACGTATGGCATCAGTTCGGACATCCTCGGTTACGTCGTGGAAGTCGTTTCCGGCCAATCCTTCGATGGCTATGTGCAAGAACACATTCTCACGCCGCTCGCCATGCCGGACACCGGCTTCCGCGTGCCCGCGGAGAAACGCGCGCGGCTGGCGTTGCTTTATACGAGCGGGGCCGACGGCAAATTGCGCCGAACCGATCATATTCTCGGCGGCTCCCCGGATGCGCCGTTTCCGAGCGGCGGGCGCGGCCTATTTTCCACCGCGGGAGATTACGCGCGGTTCGCGCAGATGCTGCTCAACGGCGGACAATTGCAGGGACACCGCATCCTTGGCCGCAAGATGGTCGAAGCCATGCAGGTCAATCAGTTGGCAGGCTTGGAAAAACCCTGCAACGAATTCCGCGAGGCTTACGGTTACGGCCTGGGTGTGGAGATGCGCACCACGATGAGCAAAGGCGACCTCCCGGGTTCGCTGGGACAATTCGGCTGGTACGGCATCGCCACCACCCACTGCGATATCGATCCACACGAGCGCACCGTCACCCTCGTGCTCACGCAACACCTGCCCTTCGATCAGCACGGGCTGTTCTCGAAATTCAACGCCCTATTTTACGGGGCGATGGAGTGAATTACTTCGCCCGCCCTTTCACCGTGATCAGAATGACCGCGGCGAGGATGAATACGCCGGCGAGCAGCGCGCCGCCGGGCAAGGGTTCACCAAGGACGACCTGCCCCATCACCACCGCGATGAGCGGGTTCACATAGGCATAAGTCGAGACCCGCGCCGGAGTGCTCACGCGCAGCAACCAAACGTAGCAAGTGAATCCCACGAGCGAGCCAAAGATCGTAAGATAAACAAAGGCTTCCGCCGAGGTCCTGGAGATGTCGTGCCAATGGAAACGCTGCGCTTCTCCGAGCAAGCACCCCGTCAGCAACATGAGCGAACCACCGGCGATCATTTGCATGGAGATGGCGAGCAAGGCGGAGGACGGCTGCTTCGCGTGACGCGAAAAGATGGAACCGGCGGCCCAGCAAACGGACGCGGAGATCAGCATCATCGCGCCGACTGGGTCCATGATTCCATGGCCCTGCGCGTCACGACTGGAGACAATGAGCGCGACACCGACAAAGCCCAATCCGAGACCCGCGAAGACGAGCCCGTGCGGACGCTTCCCACCGAGACGCAGCCAATCGAGCAGCAGCATCCACAGCGGCGTACCGGCCACTGTGAGTGCGGTGATATTCGTCGGCACACGCTTTTCCGCCCAGCTCACGCCACCATTGCCCACGAGCAGGAGCAGCGCGCCGAGGATGACGGCATCGCGCCAATGGATGGCCTGCGGACGTGGCGCGCCGGTGCGACGCATGATCGTATAGAGCACGCTGCCCGCGACAATGAAGCGCGCGCCCGCCATGAGAAAGGGCGGGATGGTTTCGATCGCCAGGCGGATGCCAAGGTAGGTGGAACCCCAGATGAGATACACGGCCGCAAAAGCGCCGATGACCATCCAGGTCCTGGGCACCGCGGCGCGAGCGGGCGCCATCTCCGGAGCGGAAACGGGGCGTTCGCGGCGGCAGGGTGTCATCGTGCTCATGCGACCGCCAGATACTGCGGAAAGCAGGCCCGAAAATCGGCCAGCGCGCAACGGCGGGCGGCTTCGATCGACAGGCCGGCATCGCGGTAGGCGCGAGTCAGCAGGCCGACCCGATTGCCCGGACCGGGCGTCGGCATTTCGCGCCGCAAGGGCGGTTCCGGCAGGCGGATGGTAGGTTCAATGATCATATGGCTCGGTTTGGTTTGGTGCGAGCCAAAGGCGGTGAAACAAAAAGCCCACCGCCGTTTGGCCGGCGGTGGGTTTGAAAGAAAGTTGTCTCGGAATCAGTTCAGTTTCTTTTCCCACCGCGCTGGAGAATCGCGCAGACGGCCCAAACGACGGCCGCCGAGCGCATGCCCGGGTGCTGTCGTTTGGAGCTGGTAAAAAGAAGATTCATTGAACGCGGCGACTTATAGCGGCTCTCCCCCCGCCCGTCAAATGGAGACTTGGGTTTCGGCTAAAAAAACGGGTGACATTTGCGTGGAGAAGAAAATCACGGGAGGAAAAGGGAACCCCGAATGAACGCTAATAAACGCGAATGGCAGAGGCGGAAGCCTCACGATGAGAGTGGCCGAAGTCATTCACGAACAAGGGAGGCGTATTTTCGGTGAGCGTCGGGCACGAGTGCGCGAAGCGCCCTAAAAAACAAAGTCATCCTGAGCGGAGCGGGGAAGCATGGGCGGAGTCGAAGGACCTCAAATCTCCGTGGGTTTTCGGAGCGGAGCTTCCATCACTCTGCACATGACCACGCAACCATTCTTCCAACCACCTTCGCCCAGGATATTGGAGGTCCTTCGACTTCGCGCCCCGCCGCCTTCGCCCTTGGGGCGCTCCGCTCAGGATGACTTTGTTTTTTGGAGCGCTTCGCGCGGTTTTTGCCATGCGCTTACTGTGTTCCTGACGCATTCCGCAATGTTAGGGATGCCGCCACGAAGCAAATGGGTTCCTCGCGAGATTGGAGTTGTAATAGCGCGAGTCGCCGGACACTTCGGTGCCGATCCATTCGGGCACTTCGAATTTTTCGTCTTCGGAAGTCAGTTCGATTTCGGCGAGAATCAATCCGTGGTTGTCGCCGTGATACTCATCGACCTGCCAGGTCTTGCCAGCATGGGGAATTTCGTAGCGGGTTTTCTCGACGAGTGGCCCTTCGCACAGCGCCAGCATTTCCTCAGCGTCGGCTACCGGCACGGGATATTCGAACTCCAAGCGACTATGGCCCTTGGTGATACCCTTTACGGTGAGAAATGCGTGAGCGCCCGCAAGACGGACCCGCACGGTCCGCTCCGGGACCGTGGAGAGATAACCCTGCCGATAAGTCACACCACCCACGCGGCTCCGCCACGCATCAGACTTGAGCAAAAATTTGCGTTCAATCTCTCGTGCCATGAACAGAGAATCTATAACGCACCGGGAGACCATCCAACGTTACCCGTCACGCTGCAGAATGCTGGTCCCTTCATGGCGCTCAATCTCGCGAAAGCCCATCCGCAAGTAAAGTCTGCGCGCGGGATTCTCATGATAGACCCGCAGGCGCATGGCGTTGCAGCCGCATCGCGGCAGCATCTGGTGGAGATGTTGCAGGATTAAGGAGCCCAAGCCCCGGCCTTGATGGGAGGCGGCGATTTGGAGGTCGTCGAGGAAGAGGATCGGCGGCTCCAGCAGCAGCCGGACATAGCCCACTCGCGCATCACCCGACCACAAGATGTAGTTGCGTCCCTTGTGAAAATTCGCCGTGTAAATTTCCCGACTCCACGGTCCGAAATGCCGCACGACGTAAGCCTCCATGTTGCTCCGCGTCAGTTCGTGGCTGAATTCGAAATCCTCCGCCGCGGCCAGGCGCAGATCGGAGGTGGCAAACAAATCGGCACTCACGAAATGATGCCTGGTGGTGGGATCCTCGGGACGAATTGTCTACCGCGAGAGATAGAGGTCGCGACCTTTGACCAGTGCCTCCATTTTTCGATCGGCGACGCTGCGCTTGAGCATCCAGAAACCGCAGTCCGGGTGCGCCCAGCCGACGCGTCCAGCGCCGAGCGCTTTCTCCGCGGCTTCGAGGCGGCGGGCGACTTCGTCGGCGGTCTCGATGTGATTCACTTTCACATCGATGACCCCGATGCCGAGGCTGATCCGCGGATCGACATCCCGCAACGCCTCGAGATCGTTCGGCGGGCGGTGAGCGACTTCGAGCACGAGATGGTGGGTCTGGAGCTTCGAGAGAAAACCCGTGAGCTTTTTCCATTCGCCCTTTTGGATCGTCTGCCCGCCGTAGTTACCGAAGCAGAAATGCACCGCGCGCTCGACCGGGACGGCCTCCAGGACGCGATTGATCGCCTCCGCCGCGAGATCGGCGTCCTCGGGATTGCCGGTGACATTGGCCTCGTCGACCTGCACACAGGCGCAGGGCAACTCGCGCACTTGTTCGGCAAGGAGATCGGCCAGCGCGAGAGTGAGTCGCTCGAAATGATGGTAATGCTCATCGAGCAGCGTGCGCGCGAGCATGTAGGGGCTGGTGACCGTGAACTTGAACGGACCCGGCGCGACGGAAGCCGCCATGGCGCAATCGGCGAAGAGATTCAGCGAGCCTTCCCCCAGCGGGCCTTTCACCACCCCGGCGGGTTTGCGGCGAAAGCCCATATTGGCCGTGCCGGAAAAGCGCCGCCACGCGGTGACGCCGACGGCCGCGCAGATACCATCGAGCGGCCGGATGAAGTAGTCAATCATCCCGTTGGTGTCGGGATGGCTGATATCGAAGCGATAAAGCTCACCATCGGTCGGCAGGTCGATGCCGGCCTCATGCTGGATGCCGAAGATCACCCGGGTGGCATCGACGCGGGCCTGTTCGCTGGGCAGCGCGGCGAGCCATTCGGGCAAGGGATATGAGCCAACAGTGGTAGTGCGGATGCGGGGGGCGCTCATGGGGAAAAGATGAAGGATGAAGGATGAGGGCGGAAAGAAAAATGACGAATGGCGAATGACGAAACTGCCACTCGAGCGCCCCCCTTTCGTCATTCGGCCTTCGTCATTCGTCATTTACCTCCCCCTCCCCTCCCCCTAAAAAGCTCCCCTCATGAAACTCCTCCCCCCGCTTCTCGCCCTTCTCCTCTTCCCCCTCGCCCTGTTCGCCGATGATTGGAAGCCCGAGGCGGGTTTTGTCAGCCTCTTTAATGGCAAAGACCTCACCGGTTGGCATTACCAGGATGAGCCGGCGAATATTCTCGATGGAAAGACCGAGGCGACCGATGGCCGCTACTCCGCGAAGGACGGCATCTTGACCGTTCATCCGCACGATCCGGCCAAAGGGCCGCGCCTACGCCAGCTCTGGACGGTCCAGCAATTCCCGAAGGATTTCATCCTGCGGATCGAGTTCCGTGCCGCGGTCAATGCGGACAGCGGCATTTTCCTGCGTAAACCGCAGCTCCAGTGCCGCGACTACCTGGTGGCCGGCCCCTACAAGACCCTGACCAAGTACAAGCCTCAGGAATGGAACGAGATCGAAGTGGTGGTGAAGGACAATGTGGCCCACTGCACCTGCAATGGCGAGGTGCTGGAAGAGGCCTTCAAACTCCCGCCCACCGGGCCCATCGGGCTGGAAGCCGACCGCGACCAGATGGAATACCGGCACATCCGCATCAAGGAAATGTCGTCGGGAAACTGAGAAACCTCCCCATTTCCGACCTCACCCCCACTAAGAAGTTGCGAAACTTTGGATCATCCTTAGCGTTCCAACGTCCGTAAACTTCGTGGGCTTCTTCGCCTTCCGGGGCGCTTGCATCCGGGCGGGGAAGATTCTCATGAGGCGCTTCGCCGTCATCTGGCGGTGGAGGCGGACCAAAACCTGAATCAAACCCATCCACCTAATGAAGAAATTCCTCACCCTCCTCGCCGTTGTCTTCGGCGCCGTCGCTCTCCACGCCGGTGAATATCCCGACATCAGCATCAATGAACTGAAGTCCGCCATCGTGCACAAGCAAGTGACCGTCATCGATGTCAACGGCTCCGATTCCTACAAGGAAGGCCACATCCCCGGCGCCATCGACTTCCAGTCCGTGAAGGCCGAGCTCGCCGCCAAGCTGCCGACCGACAAGAGCGCGCTCGTCGTCGCCTACTGCGGCGGCCCGACCTGCGGCGCCTATGCTGCGGCTGCCAAGGCGGCCTCGGAACTCGGCTACACCAACGTCAAGCACCTCTCCGCCGGCATCTCCGGCTGGAAGGACGCGCACGCTCCGCTTGAGAAGTAATCCTGGTAGCTGCTAATTCCAAGCGCCTCCTGCGATGAGCAGGAGGCGCTTTTTTGTCGGCATTGCTCGCTGAAGGGGGCTGCTCTGTCAGCGCCCACTCTTTCTGAAAAATTTGGGCGGCGACGGAGCGCACGCCCTCCCAGCCGCAGCGCCTACCAACTCGCCGGGAGATCCGTGAGGGTCGCGCGGAGGATGCGGTGGATGGCCTGCTTTTCTGGCGCCGGGAGGTAGGCGTATTCGGAGTCGGGATGCTGGGCGTCCAGCGCCTGGCCGATCCGCCGATACACACGCTCCTTGAACTCCGGCGGCAACCCGGAAAAAGCCGCGCTGTAGATCATGTAGCTGCAGCGATTGCGGAACAGCCGGGTTTGCAGGTCGAAATCCTTGAGCGACTCGCCTTGCGCATCGGCCCGCCGCGTCTTCAGGAAATCCGCCTTGTAAGACGGCTCGCCGGCCACGCCCCCGGCCGGCAGCGGTATTTCATCCGCGAAGAGCAGATAGCGTGTGAAGTCCCTGGCCTGCGCCTCGAGTTCGGTGATCCCTGCGTCATCGAGCGGACCTTTGGCCAACAGCGCCCGCGTGTGGTAGGTCGCGGCCACGGCGCGATTGACAAAGCCGATCTGATGCTCGTGCAACAACTGCGGCAGCACATCGCTGTTCGCCACCGGATACCGGGCATAATCAAATCGCGTGCCGGGCTGGATCGGATACCGCGTCAGCTCCTCCCCAGAAAACTGGCCGACGGTATTTCCCAGGTTCGGCTCAAAATTTTTCGCGCCGGTCAGATACCAGCCCCCAAAGCGTTTCTTGAACGGCACCTCATGCCCGGTCTCTTCCCCGCGAAACGAATCGAGGCTGCCTCCGCGGATGCCCGGGATGACCGATTTGATGACCAGTCCCGGCACAAAGCCGGTATCCTCGGCCGCGTGGCAATTCATGCAGCGGTTCGACCGCTCGGCGTGAATCGGCTGCGCCCCCCGGGGAATGTCGAAAATGTAGTAGATCCCCCCCAGCGCCGGGTCGATCGAGACGATCTCGATCCGCCCCCCTGGGATGTAGCCGACATAAATGTCTTCATTGAAAAACAAGGCGCGCGGATTGGCCGGAGTGATGAGCCGCAACTGCAGGCTGGTCGTGGAGAAAACCAGCATCTGCGAAGTCGCCGGCACATCCAATACATGCAACAAGCTGAGCAGGAACGATTTCTCTCCACTCCCATCCAGCACCGCCCGCCCCGCCTCCACGTCGTCCTTCAAATGCGTAAACCGATCCTGCAGCGGCCGTTGCCAGTAGTTGTGCGGCGGCTGATCAAACGCCGGCTCTTTCGCCGGGACCAGACTGGCGCCGAGCAAAAGGGCGAAGATGACGAGCAATCGGCAAAGCATTTTCGGGGGCGGGCCACTATGTCGCCGGCCAGAGGGAAAACAAGCGCCCGCTGGGAAAGTTGCCGGTCTGCCAGTAAATCCGTCGAAATCCTTCCCTCTTAAAATATCCTATAAAAATGTAAGAAACCACCACCGTCGTCCGTTTGGTCATTCGCACTGTTTGACTTCTGCTTGTCCTTTCCCTAGTCCTTCCGCACTTCTGTGAATTCGGGCGCCTCTCCTTCCGCGGTGAAATCCATTTCGCTCCTCACCGCCACCTGCATCGTCATCGCCAATATGGTGGGCACCGCCATCTTCACCAGCCTCGGCTTTCAGGTGGGCAGCCTGCCGACCGGCTTTTCCCTCATGGCCCTGTGGTTCGTCGGCGGCATCTGCGCGCTCTGCGGCGCGGTCGCCTACGCCGAGCTCGGCGCCGCGCTGCCACGCTCCGGAGGCGAATATCATTTCCTCGGCACGATCTATCACCCAGCGGTCGGCTTCCTCGCCGGCTGGGTCTCAGCCACAGTCGGTTTCGCCGCGCCGGTGGCCGCCGCGGCCATCGCCTTTGGCCGTTATCTCGCCGATCCGCAATCCGGGCCGGCCGGCCATCTCCCGGCGATCTCCCTGCTCCACGGCTACACATTGTCCCCGGCGGCTTACCTCGCGCTCCTCATTGTGTAGCCGT
>Ga0207667_10004707_pt1 | contig 16698 bp, 19 predicted proteins | sample KBSCornC52_FD_184301 | JGI IMG/M metagenome (GOLD analysis project Ga0207667, IMG submission 184301) | Corn rhizosphere microbial communities from Kellogg Biological Station, Michigan, USA - KBS Corn C5-2 (SPAdes) (version 2) | ecosystem: Host-associated > Plants > Roots > Rhizosphere > Soil ...
GGCCGCGCGGATCCAGCTCATTGAATTCTTCAAGCTGGGTTTTGGATTTTAACACCTTGAAGTAGGCCGTTCGCTTATCTGGTGATGGCTCATAAAAAATTAAATCCGTGGTATCTCCGGCCGCATCAATAATTTGTTCGATCTGTCCGCTTGCTGTTTTATTAGCGCCCAGGCTGCGCAGCACCACCATTTTGCGGCTGGCCAGGAATGGCAGGCTTTGGACGGCCTCTAAAATCGTGGCCGGCTCGGCTTCTTCGGCGTCAATTCGCTCCAACGCCAGCTCGCCATGCTCTTTGACGAACCCGTTAGTCAGTTCATCAAGTCGTCGCTTCAATAAATAAAAATTGGACCCAGTCAGTGTGATTATCATTTCGGCGCCCTCTGGTCGTGAGGGCAGATGTGCGTGCCGCGGCCGGCGACTCTGATCTTTTCGATCGGCGTGCCGCAGCGCGGGCATGGCTGGCCCTCTTTACGGAAGACGTTGGCGAATTTAAGATAACTGCCCTTATGGCCTTCGGCATCCACGTAATTCTTATCCGTGCTGCCGCCTTTGGCGATACTTAAGTTGAGCACATCGCGCACGGCGTTATACAGCAGCACCAGTTTAGCCCTGGAGATATCGCTGACTAGCGTCGCAGGATGGATCTTAGCGCTCCACAGCGATTCGTCGGCGTAGATATTGCCGATGCCGGCCACGACTGTCTGGTCCAGCAAGACCGATTTGATATTGCTGTTCTTGCGACGCTGCAGCCGCGAGATAAATTTATCAACGGTGAAATCATCGTCCAGCGGTTCGGGGCCGACTTTCTTGAAGAAATCGATTTCCGGAATCTCCAGCGCCGGCATCAGCCGCATCCAGCCGAACTTGCGCTGGTCATTGAAAAACAACTGGCTGCCGTCTTTGAACTTCAAAACAACTCTGGTTGATTTGGCGGGCAGTTCACTGACTAATTCCTTGCCTGGATGCCCGGCGCCAAACCGCTGGTTTTTGCTGACGAATACCAGCTGGCCGGTCATTTTAAGGTGGATTATCAGCGCCCAGTCTCCCGAAAGCTCGATAATTAACACTTTGGCCCGGCGGCGGACTTTCTCAATTTTCGCGCCTACTAAAAATCTGGCGACATCAGCCGGGGCATTCGGGAAAGATTTGTCCCAGTCGTACCAGACATCTTTAACTGACTTGCCCGGCAATAACTTTGCCAGGCCGGCGCGAATCGTCTCAACCTCAGGTAGTTCGGGCATGCAACCAGTATCTCAAATCGACTTAAGAGATGCTATTGCCTGTCGCGGATAAAACCGTTAACCCAAAGAAGTTCACGATGTCCGACGTCAAACTGCTGCTGTAGTTCGATAATACGCCTAGCTACATCTGACTGATGTTCGCTAATCATCGATCGCTTTTCTAATAACTGCCCGGCGGTCATGTTGACGTAATTGTCTTTGTCGAGGGAATCCATTAGCAGATCAAGGTCACTGGGCTGAACCGGGGTAAGCTCGATTGTTTCCGCCAACAGCCCACCAGGCAATACCCTTAAATCCGGGCGGCTAATTTCTAGCTGTGAAGCTTGATCTTCTGGTGTTGCCATTTGTGTATTTAGTGCTTAATCCTAAAAGTACGCCTGAGCGGCCAGTAATGTCAACAACATTTTTCGGGTTATACTCAAGAGATGGATTCGCTGCAGGATATTTTAGGGAAGCGTGACTTTACGCCGCCGGATGAGGTGGCCGCCGTGAAGGAGTTTATAGAACGCCGGTATCATAGCCCGAGCCGGGTGCGGGTGGAACGCGGCGCGCTGATTGTCCGGGTCCCATCTTCTGCCCTGGCGGCTACCCTTCAGTTGGAACAGCGGCGTATGATAGAAGCTTGCCGGATTACCAAGAAATTAATTATTCGAAGCGGCCGCTAGGATTTTATCCAGCTCGGATCTCAGTTTTGGATAATTCTCATACAAAATAGCCTTTAAACCTACAGTCTCGGCCCCGTCGCAGTAGCGGGCCTGATCATCTATAAAAACTGCTTCGTCGGCATTCACGGCTAATTTAGCCAAAATCGATTCGTAGGCTTCGGCCTCAGGTTTGATATGGCCGGTTTCAAAAGATAAAGACACGGCGTCAAATAACTTTACCTGCTGGGGGGTGAAGATCTGGTCCAACCAGTAACCGCTGGCGTTGGAAAGCATCCCGATTTTATAGTCCTTTTTTAGCTGGGAAATATAATCGAAAATCTTTTCATCGGGCACATTATGTTCAATGTAATACCGGGCTTTTTCCTCTGATACATCGGCCAGTTTAGCAACCTTGCGCAGGAATTCTTCATAACTCAATAGTCCGGCGTCGGACTTGCGGTTTAGCTCTGAGGCCTTATTGAAAAGCCGGTCATTTTCGCCAAAATACTTGTTCTTAAATGGCAGCCAGCCGTCGCTGGCCAATACTCCAAAACAATCGAAGATAACCGCCTTGATCATCTAACCACTATAACAGGCTACTGCTCTGCCGTAGCGGACAGGTTGACTTGACCGACCAGATTTTCGTAGTTGGGTATCTGATCCTCGAACAGCTGAGAAAGAGTGGGGATGGCGGCCGCGGAATTACCGACTTTACTGCCGCAGGAGGAAGCCCACAGCCGTGAAAGATCATCGCCGTCTTGGTTGAGGTCGAGGATGTAGCGGAAGCCGAGTGGGCATAGACCCCTTTCATCAGTCGGGGCTTTTGAATTTTTGGTCTTAACCAAAAAGCCGGAGTTGGCGATAGCCCGCAGAAAGACATCGTAAGCTTCTTGGTTATTCACGAAAGATTTGCTTTGGATGACGGATGGATTGTAGCCCTGGAGTACATCCAAAGTACGTTGGTTGGACGATATCGTGATGCGGATAGAGCGGTGCAGCTCATCACCGTTAACGATGCCATCTGTAGTAAAGCTGACCGTCGCATCTGTAGCCGCGTACTCGGGCAGTGGCTTAACCTGGACACCGGTAGTCGGAGCCGGCTTGTGGCCTCCGGTGAACAATTTCAGCAATATCACCAAAAAGATGATAAAACCGACTAAATATAAAATTATCCGACCAAAACTCATAACCTGGCATATAATACCATTTTAGCGCAATTTTATCAACAGTCTAAAGGAGTTTTTGAGTGAACTCTTCAGGATACTTGTAGGCTAAGCGCTCCGCGGCCTCTTCCCTGTTCACCCACTCGTAAGCGGAGTGCTCATGGCTGAGTTTAATATCCCTGTTTTTAGGAATCTCCACCTTATAGACCATCAGCAGTAGACCGACTTGGTGGCCATCGAAGGGGATATCTTTAAAGTTAGAAACTACCGCTGTAAAAAACTGGGGGTTAACTATCTCCTTAATGCCGGTTTCCTCTTCCACCTCGCGCTGTAGAGTTTCTAAAACTGTGTGGCCTTCTTGGATCCGGCCGCCAGGGATATCCCAGTGCTGAGTTTGGTGTTTAAGATGCCAATCGCCTGAATCCAAAACCAGGATTTCATCCTTATCGTTGGTTATCAGAGCCTTGACACCAATTTGAAACAATTTTTCATTTGCCATGAGAAACTCCTATTACAACTATTCTACACCTTGAAAAAAACAGCTAATATCGTATAATATACTATATGAAGAAGGGTTTGTCTCAATCTGAGCGAATTGCCAGTGCTTTTGAAGAATGGCTAAAGGCCGAAGTAGTAACTTCCGGCGAAGGACCTAACAGCTTCTTGGATGTTCCTACAGATGATAAGCTGGCTGATATACGGCAACGCATGACTATTCCGACCGCCAGAGAGGGAAACTGGGTACTTAGTAAGTATGAGGGCCACACCGGCCGAATAGAATCTAACTTTTGGCCTGTCTTTGAGTCAATGCCTTTAGACGACCCGCAGCTAGATATAGCCATCGCCCAATTAAAATTCGAGCCCCTAATGCAAATATCCGGTACCTATAGAAGGCAATGCTATCTCGAAGCGAGTAGCGGCGCAGATTATATGCTGAGACGGACGCATGGTGTAGGCATTGACTTAGAGCAAGTGGTTTTGGAGCGACTGGAGAAGTACGCGCCTGATGGGCGCCTGGATGAGGCAACGATTTCAATGGAAGGCTTAAAGCGCAGTTTAGATAATGCTGCTACAAAGGATTATGTAAATATCCAAAGCATCATTGCTCATGGGGCAAAAGGGGTAAATATTATGGGCCTAGAAGATTCTTTCCCTACAAAAGGGTCAAAAAACGCTCAAGTAAGCTGGGCTATGGCTGCTACCGACTGCGTAATTATGGCAGCTAAACTACGCCGCGGTGAACTCGAAGCTGTTCCTTTTTGGGAACCTATAAGTATTACAGCTCAATCCGGCCAGTTACACTATCCATTGCGTGAAAAAGTCGATTGGGCCGAAGTGATGTCTCGCTAGTCTTCGACGGATTCCAGAAAGATCTTATTTTTGAAGCGGCCGTTGGTGGTGGCTTTTTGGCGGCGGACACCTTCCAGCTGACCAGCGTGAATGCCCATGGCTTCACGAATGGCGATTATCAACTCCTTTAAATCGGCGAGTTCCTCAACTGATGGCTCGGCTTCAAATTCGGCGATTTCTTCTTTGAGCTTTTTAACTAGCTCCTGGAAGTGTTCCTTGTCATCAAGCAGCCTGGTCACGGCCTTCTTACCATCGGCTTCGATGATCTGCGGAACCTTATCCCGCACCAGCTTGTTATAAATTTTCATCCCTGCCCCAATTTTTTCGAGCCCTATCCACGTCAAGTTCATAAGGGAGATGCTTAAGTTTAATAAATTCGGCCATTGTATTTATAAAGCCGGGGGTAAACAGACCCGGGTTCTTGTTCATCTGATCAATTGTCTGCTCCAACGATTGAGCGAATATTGATTCGACTTCCTGGTTGGGTTCGAATTTCCAGCCGGCCGGAACATGTGCCTCAAAAATACCAAACATATGGCGCTGGCGTGATTTCTGCTTGGCCGGGTTGAACTGTTCATCGGAATACAGGCTCGTGATTATTGTCTGTAAATTGGCGTTTTTAAGTCCGATTTCTTCTTCGGTTTCACGTATGGCGGCCGGCAAATAATCCTCGCCGGCGCTGACGTGACCGCCGACAGTGTGATCATAAAACCCGGAGTGATGGTTCTGGATCAATAAATCTCCATTAGCATCAAAAACGTAAACAGCGATACAGCGGTGCAGTGTTCCGTCTTGGTGTACGGACTCTTTATTAAGTTTTATACCAGTCGGTTTATCGTTACCGTCGACAACATCGAATAACTCTTCACTCATGATTCTTGGCTTCTTACTCCTTCTGGCTCGCTTAGCTGCCTAGGATGAATTGGGACAGCCAAGCCGCTTTCGACTGCTTCTCCTGTATCATCTTCCAATCTCCGCTCTACGAAATTAACGGTTTGGCCGTGCTGGTTGAGGCGTACTGCCACTACACCCGGCTGAGAATCATCGTACTGCACATTGTAGTTGCCGGTTTCAAAACGGCTTACTAATGTATCCACGCTGTCTACATGGAAATTTAAGGCGCTTATTCCGACAAAAGACCGGTCCTCAGGCGGCTCCACCAGCTTCACCCAGTCAATTTTCCCAAGCTGGTTAATAGCTACGCCGCCCATCAGCTTAATTGCGAATGTAAACGGCTCGTTGGTTTCAATGCAGGTGATGCTTTCAGAATGGGAAGTAAAATTATCAATTATCGCGCGCAGATGCCCGTAACCAGCCGCTTGGTAGGTTAAGTGATCCGCCTGATTACGAATAAACCGCGGCACCTTACGCAAGATATTAGATCTGGCCAGCTGAAGGCTGTAATCGTTGACCTCGCCCCTAAAACCTTGAAGGCTCATGACCTGAACCTTTTCTCTGCTGAAATCCTACGGCACATGAGTGGGGTCCCAGTTGGTGCGGTGGTTTTGATCCAGTTTTTTGAGCTCGGCCATATCATCTTTATCCAGCTTGAAGTCAAAGATGTCGATGTTGTCTTTGATTCTGTCTTCATGAATCGATTTGGTCAGGGCCACAACCCCGTAATCGATGCACCAGCGCAGCATTATCTGTGGTACGGACTTATTATGCTTTTTGGCGATTTGCTTCAGCGTCGGGTCGTCGAAAAAGTGGCCTTCGGCCAGAGGTGTGTAGGCTTCGACGATAATGCCCTCGGCTTTACAATAATCTACCAGCTCGGGCTGCTGCAGAACCACACTTAATTCCACTTGGTTGACGGCCGGGCGAACCTGGCAATTTTTAAGCAGTTCTTTTAAGTGTCGGACTGTGTAGTTGCTGACACCGATGGCTTTAGAGCGGCCGGATTGATAAATCTCTTCCATGATCGGCCAAGCTTCATGCCGGGTTTCAGGCCTCGGGAAATGCAGCAGTAGCAAATCGACGTAATCCATCTGTAGTTTCTGCAGCGATTCTTCGAAGCTCGGCATTAACTTACGTTTCGACTGCCTGTTATTGAAGGTATTGCTGGCTATTTTAGTGGTGATGAACAGCTTTTCGCGGTCGGTGCCGGCTTCTATTAACGCCTCACCAAGATATTCCTCGTTATCATAAACCTGGGCGTCGTCGAAATGCGTATGGCCGGCCTTCAGAGCAAGTTTTATGGATTCAATACACTCGTTTTTATCCTTATTGCGCCATAATCCGAACCCAATCTGTGGAATCATCGCCCCGGTATTCATTTTGAGTTCTGGTACTTTCATATTACCTCCTTCTCTTAGAGTTCGCCCCAGTTTTTGCCGATAGAGATGTCGGCCCGCAGTTTGACGGGCAGTTTGATAACCGTTTCCATAGTCTGTTTCATCATCTCGCCGACGGCTTCGGCTTTTTCTTTAGGCGCTTCGACTATTAGACTGTCGTGGATCTGCAGCAGCATTTTAGTATCGGGCTCTAGCCTTTTAGAAATCTCAACCATGGCCAGCTTCATGATATCGGCGGCGCTGCCCTGCATCGGCATGTTGATGGCGGCCCTAAGTCCGGCTTCACGAACTACGAAGTTAGACGAATTTACATCCGGCGTTGGCCGGCGGCGGCCCATGATCGTTTCTACAAACCCCTGTTCTTTAGCTTGTTCGCGCAGAGAATCAAGGAATACTTTTAGCTTTGGTCTGACTTCGAAATACTTGGCGATGAATTCTCTGGCCTGTCCATATTCCAGGCCAGATGTTGCGCTGAGGCCATGCGGCCCTTGGCCGTAGATGATGCCGAAATTGAAAGCCTTGGCGGCATAGCGCTGCTCTTTCGTGACGTCCTGCGGCTTGATGCCATAAACTAAAGCGGCCGTCTGTATGTGGATATCTTCGTCTTTATTGAAAGCTTCAATCATGCCTTCGTCGCCGGATAAAACGGCGGCGATGCGCAGTTCCTGCTGGCTATAGTCCACGCTGACCAACTGATTGCCCTTTTCGGCGACGAAGGCCGTGCGGATGCGCCGGCCTAAATCGGTCCGTACCGGTATGGCCTGCAGGTTAGGATCAACGCTGCTAAGCCGGCCGGTCGGCGCGATGGTGATGTTATATGTAGTATGCAGCCGGCTGTTTTTATCCACCAGTTTAGGCAATATATCGATGTAGGTATTCTTTAATTTGGCAACCTCGCGATATTGGCTAATCAAATCGATTATAGGATGGGTGCCGCGGAGTTTATCAAGTTCCGAAGCGGCAGTAGATAAGCCGGTTTTGCCTTTTTTGATGCCGGCCCTGGGTAGGTTGAGCTTCACAAACAGCACTTCGGCCAGCTGGCCGGGGCTGCCGATGTTGAACTCGTGATCGGCATAACCATAAATCTGCTGTTCCAAGTCGCTGATCGTGCCGTCGATTTCATCACTGAACTTTTCCAGGTACGGACAGTCGAGTTTAATGCCGGCCAGCTCCATATTGGCTATCACCGCTGTCAGCGGCCACTCAACTTTTTTAGCCAATTCGTCCAGTTTGGGTATCTGTTCCAGCGCCTTTTCTTGGCCTTCATGCAGTTCACGGATGACAGCCATAATCTCCGGCGCCCGTTCAATCAGCTCGTCGGTATCTAAATCGTCTAACGAAAGCCCATCATAGCGCAGTTGGGTGCTGGCCAGCTCAGTCAGGCTCTGCATTCGCAGCAGCGGGTTGATCAGATAAGCACCGACTAACACATCGTGGCCGACTTCCGGCAATTTTTGAACCCCCACGACCCGCAGCATTTTCATAGTTGACTTCAGGTCATAACCGACCAGTGGTCGTACGTTTTTGAAGTGGCTAGCGACTAATTTTTGATCCAATTTTCGTAGGTCCAGCGCGTAGGTATCTTTACCGTTTAGGCTCATTATCAGTACTTCCGGTTGGGCGCCGTGCTTGCCGGCTGAGCGCGAATGGATATAAAAATACTTGGAATCGCCCAGCTTCGGCAGGTCTTTATTGCTGGTAATTACAGTGTTTTTACCGAGTTTGAGCTTAATCCCGCCGACGGTTTCGACTTTAGGCGCCTCGCCGCGCATATTTTCCGGCAAATTACGGACCAGGCTGCGGAACTCCAGTCGCTCCAGCAGTGTCCGCAGGGCATTAGCGTCGATTTTTGTCCCATCCATTTCTTTCAGATTAAGCTTCATTGGCGCGTCACACCAGATGGCTGCCACTTTTTTGCTTAAGTAAGCCGAGTCTTTGCCGGCTTCCAGTTTCTTACGCAGGCTGTCTTTGATATCCGGCAAATGGTCATACACCCCGTCGAGGGTTTTATATTGTTTGAGCAACTCGATAGCGGTTTTTTCACCGACCCCCGGCACTCCCGGGATATTGTCACTGCTATCGCCCTTCAAGGCTTTTAAATCTAAGAACTGGGTTGGCCTGAGGCCGTATTTTTCTTCGAAACTTTCGGGGTGATATTCCTCGATATTGGAAAAACCACGTTTGAGGGCGTAGACCTTTACGTGGTGCGTCACCAGCTGCAGAACGTCCAGGTCCGAAGTGATAAGCAGTGTTTCGATATCTTCTTTCTCGGCCAGGACCGCCAGGGTTCCCATAATGTCGTCGGCTTCGTAATCATCGAGTTCGTACAGCGGCCAGCCAAAGGCATCTAATAAATCGTGCAGGATGGGAATTTGAGTATAAAAATCTGGCGGGGCGGGTTTACGGCCGGCTTTATAGTCCGGATACATTTCCAGTCGTTTTCGAATGTTGGTTTTAGGTTTGTCCCAAGCCACGCAGACGTAATCTGGTTTGAGTTTTTTGATAAGTTCCAGCGCCATCGTGGCAAATCCAAAAACACCGCCGGTGGGCACACCGTCACCCGTGCTTAGATTGGGCATCGCATAATAGCCACGGTAAAACACCGATTTGCCATCAATGATAGCCAGCTTTTTCCTCTCAGCCATTGCTATAAGTATACCCCACCTCTGTTAAAACAAGTAGTTATGATTGACTTTTTATACCTCTTATGCTGTAATACTTATATTCTTTGGCAATCCGGCTAAAGACGCTCTCCCCAGGAGGAATTGATGAAGACGCGCGAGCCCGTGCTTTGCAAGATGGTCGCCGATGAAGCGGCTGAGCAATACTTCGCCAACATCTTCATGTTCAACGGCGTTTCCGACTGCAGGTCGGTCCGTGACCGCGACGCCGTCGAGATGGCAATCGACCAGCTGTTCAAGTCCGAGTACTTCGATCACCGACGGCGCGGCCTGCTGGCCGACCGTCTGCTCTGCGAGCTCGACTCCGGCCGCCATCCGGCGGACATCGTGGACGAGAAGGACGCACTCGCTCTTTATCGCGACTTGATTGAAGAGCTGCTGCCGATGGTCCACAAGCGCATCAAGAAGCGCTGCGGCCTGAAGTACGAAGAAATGCAGTTGCGCCGCGATGATCTTGCCAACCTGCTGCAGATCCATCCTGACCTGCTCAGGTCGGCCTTCGCCGCCTAGCCGCTCTCCTCCATCAGCCCCTGCCGCCGCCTACCCGCGGCGCAGGGGCTCTTCTAATGTTGGTGTTACGATGGAGATATGGATCGGTTGGTGATCAAAACTATCGATAATGTTATTAAAGTCGGCTATAGCGGCAAAAAAATGAGTGCTAACTTTGCCCGCTTCACGGCCGAGTTTCCCGGTAAAACGGTTTATGATATGCCGGCTGTCGGCAAAGACGCGATTATTAACATAGATACTCTCACTCCGGATGAAGTATGGCAGAGCGAGGCCGATGCTTTGATCACTTCTAAGTCGGACAACTTGTTGACCCTTAGGGCTGCTGACTGCATTCCGTTGGTTTTTTACGTGCCAGGCGAGAAGTTCTTAGCTTTAGCGCATGTCGGCACCAGCGGCGCGGCTCTGCACTTACCGTCAAAACTTGTCAAAGCGGCCGGTTATCCGCCAGAACGTATACATTGTTATGTAGGCCCGCACATTAGCCAGAAGTCATACCGTTTTGTTGACAAAGATCTGAGTGATAAGAAGTTAGATATGAGCTGGAATATTTATATAACCCACGAGCCGGATGGTATTCACATTAATTTACTTGGCTATGTGATCGATGAGTTGAAGGCTAATGGGGTTAAAGACGAAAATATTAAAATCGATGAGGTAGACACCGGTTCTGATCCGAAATATTTCTCGCACCGCCGGCACAAACTTACCGGCGAGCCGAACGGCCGTAACTGCTTCGCCGCCCAGTTGCTCTAAATAAAAGAAGGGCCCGCTTTCGCGGGCCCAGGTAGGAGGTGTTTACTTGATTCGAGCGCGGTCGTCGATGCAACCGTTGGCGCGGAGCTCGTTCCAGAGCCTGACCATCCCGGAGATGATCGTACTGCGGTCCTGGTCCTCGCCCCACCACTCATCCGGCATCGGCCACTCGGTGTTCGTGGCTGGCATGCTGAAGATGATGTCCTCCAGCTCCCACACCCTGCAGGTGTGAAGCACAGCGTAGAGCGCGTTGCCGCCGTTGACTGTCATGGTGACCGGCTTATCGCCGACGTAGGTGTCGAACTGGCCGGTCAGCTTCATGTACCGGAGCATGTGCTCGAGCGACAGCGGCTTGCCCCTCTGCCCTTCCGGGGGTTCGGGGAAAACGGTCAGCCACTTCTCGTCGCCGACATGCATCGGCAGCTCCGGGAAGACGTACTGGCGGTCGAGCTGGCCGGTCGCGTAGAGCAACTGGCGCCAGACTTCCAGCTCGTTCGGCTCCCGACTCTTCGTGGCGATCTCCCGAATGTAGGGGAACCGCCAGTCCTGAACCGAGTTACACAGCCGGCTGCTGCCGAGCACGATGACGTGCTCGAATTTGGCTCCGGCGTGCTCCATCTGCTGAAGTCGCTTCCAGCGCAGCCACATCCAGCTGGCCGTTCCGCCCGTGAGCAGAGCGACACCGCGGATATCGGTTGCCGGAACGCGGGCTTGGATCAGCGAACGCGGCGGAATCGCCGCGCCGAGGCCGAGCCGGTCCCAGATTTCGCCCGACTTGCGGACGAGCGTCTTGATGTCCATCCCGGTCGCTTCGAGCACGTGTGACACCGATTCGGCGAACACCTTCGCCGGGACGTGCTTGAAGAGCTCTTGCAGTTCGTCCACTGTGGGGTTCGCGGATTGAATCCCGAACCACCGTGCCAGAGGGCGGAACACCGGCAGCTTCTCATTCCAGCCGCCGTTGGTCCACCTGTTATGCGGGACGCGCAAGTCTCTCACCTCCTTCAAAGATCACTCCCGCTGGGAAGTCCCCAGATGGGTAGTTCGCTTATTATACCACAGATTAGCTTAAAAGTAAATGCTAGAGGTTTAGAGTCTGCTGGGCTTTTTGCTTGAAAGCCTCGACGTCATTGCTGTCGTTGGTCAGGAATATATCCGCCCTGTCTTTGACGGCCTGCCAGTTCAGAGTGGCTTTATCGCCCGAGTGGTGCTTTTCGGATTCTTCTTCTGCCAAGAACTGCTCGAGGGTTTTTTGGTCTTTATCGCCGTGCCCCCGGCTAAAAATCCGCTCATAACGCAACTTCGGGTCAGCGTCCAACCAGACGATTTTTCCGCCTAATTGGTGGATCCTGTCCACTTCCCACGGATGACGGATGCTCGAAATTACCAAACCTGTAAACTTACTGGCTGTCTCTTGCCGGAATTTCTCAACGGCCTTATCGATAACCGCTCCTTGGCTAATCTCCCTGTTCCATTCGGCGGTCAGCGCGGCCATGTTCTCACGCTCCAGAGGTAAGCCGCGCTTTTTTAATTCAGGGATTATCAAGTCATGCGAAACTGAAACGAAAAACCAGCCGTAATCATCGGCCAAAAGTTGGCTCAAAGTGTCCTTTCCCGAACCATTAGTCCCGCCGATGCCAATGATTTTCATTCTTCTGTTTCTATTCTAACCATGCCGCGAGTTACTTTATACAAATCTGCCTTGTTGCTGACATCCAGCCGCGCGTAAAGATTCCGAAGAGTGTGTTTGACCTGGCCTTCGCTAAGTTGGATCAATGTCCCCAGAGTTTTGTTACTTTTAGCCATCGGTATTTTCGAAACTAACAACACTTCCGTTTCAGACATGATGGTCTCCACACCGCTATCAAGCCTGAAGGCGAAGTGCTCTTCCTTTGAAGAGGATCTGTTATTCGAACCGGCGGTGTCAATACCGGTGGTCTTGAAGTCGGCCAACTCTTCCATTGACGCTAATTCCTTTAGAGCAGCGGTTTCTAACTGTCGGATGCGCTCACGGGTAACACCCTCTTGCATAGCTATTTGCTCAAGAGTCTGCCTCTCTTGTCCCAATATTCCAAATCGCTTTATGAGTACCTCTCTATGCCGATCGTTCGAAATTGATGATACCGCCCGGGCTATAGCCCGTATTATTTCGCGATTTTGCACAATCTCGTCGGGCTGCGGGAATTTATCATCCTCAATGAAGTCTCCGAGTGTTTCTTCGGCTTCTTCTTTATTCACCGGCTTATCTAATGAAGCCGTTTGGGCATTCTTGCGGTAATTAAGCAAGCGCTCCACGTATTCAGGAGTGAACATACCGCCTAGCTCCGCTGATATCTCCTCGGAGGTGGGCGACCGCTCCAACTCGACAGACAAGACGCTTTCGACTCTTGAAATCCGATTGATTCTCTCGGTCATAAATACCGGCATACGGATATTTCTTGATTTGTCCATAATCGCGCGGGCGATAGCTTGGCGGATCCACCAGGTGCCGTATGTACTGAACTTATAGCCTTTACGCCAGTTATATTTTTCTACGGCTCTGATGAGACCGAGATTGCCTTCCTGTATCAGGTCCAGGAATGGCAGCCCCCGTCCGATGTAAGCTTTGGCTATTGATATCACCAGCCTGAGGTTTGATTCGATCATTTCTGTCTTAGCTGCGACATCGTTATCTTCGATACGCCTAGCCAGTTCGACTTCTTTTTTAGCCGTCAGAATCGGGTGTTTGCCGACCTGTTTGAGATATAACCTTAGGCTGTCGAGAACCTGGCCGTCTAGGTCTTCATTGACGCCAATCGTTTCAATCAAAGCTTCATCAGCCTGCGGATCATCATCGATAACTTCGGATTCGAAGGCCTGTACGCCCGGCTCGATATCAATCTCTTCGGGCTCGTCCAGTAGTTCTAAGTGGCTGAACGACCCTTCATAGCGGCGTACCAGGGCCATGACCGGATCGACTTCCATGGGAGCGGCGTATTGCCCCCCTTCATCAGGATCAAAGAACGCCTCTTCCATGCTATTGCAAATACTCGTGGAGGCGGCGGGTTTCTTTGTGCTTGCGGAGTTTGGCTAGGGCTTTGGCTTCTATCTGCCGGATGCGCTCACGGGTAACCGAAAATTCCTGGCCGACTTCCTCGAGCGTGTGGCTCTTGCCGTCTTCCAGACCAAAGCGCAGTTTGAGGATCTTCTGTTCACGTTCGGTCAGGCTGCTAAGTATCTGGCGGACCTGTTCTTTGAGCAGCTGCTCGGACGCCGACTCGGTCGGAGTTTTAGCATCCTCATCTTCGATGAAATCACCAAGTACAGAATCTTCCTCGTCATCGCGCACGCTGGCGTCCAGGCTGGAAATATCCTGCTTGATTTTCATGATGTGCTCGACTTTATCGACTTCCATTTCCATGGCGGCAGCGATTTCTTCATTGGTCGGCTCACGGTTGAGCTCCTGGGTCAGTCGGCGCTGGGTGCGCAGCAGTTTGTTGATGGTCTCGACCATGTGCACCGGGATACGGATGGTACGGGCCTGGTCGGCGATGGCGCGGGTGATAGCTTGACGAATCCACCAGGTGGCATAGGTTGAAAATTTGAAACCGCGGTCGGGATCAAACTTCTCGACCGCCCGCAGCAGACCGGTGTTGCCTTCTTGGATCAAATCCAGTAAGTCCAAGCCGCGGCCGACATAACGTTTGGCAATAGAAACCACCAGGCGCATATTGGCCTCGGCCATTTGGTCTTTGGCCAGCTTGTCGCCTTTGACGACCCGCTTGGCCAGTGCTAACTCTTCTTCGGCGGTGAGCAGTGGGATTTTACCGATTTCGCGTAAATAAAGGCGTACCGAATCATCGGCGATGTCGTCCATATAGGCCGTATCGGCGGTGAGCAGTTCCTCTTCCGGCTCTTCTTCCTCAACGCTCCACACGCTTATGTCCTCAGGACGCGGCTCGGCTACGGGGATGAGTTCGATATCATCCTCGGCGAGATCAGAATATAGCTGCTCGAGGGTTTCTAAATTCTCAGGCGTATCGGGGATGGAATCAAAAATCTCGCTCTGTTCGAGTTTGCCGTCTTTTTTACCTTTCTCCAACAGCTGTTGGAGTTCTTTGTCAAAATTCTTAGCCGGCTTGACGGCTACGTCATCAGTCTTCTTTTTTCTGGGCATACGTAAAATTTCCTCCCTATCTCTTAATCAGTTCATTGAGCTTGTCGGCTTTTTGGACAAGCGAGTTTAGTTCATTATCATCTTTAGCCGATTGCATAGCAACTGCTAGTTTGTGTTTTTGAATCTTTACGTACCTATCTATAAGGCGATGTTTGAGCTGGGCGGCTTGTTCCTGGAGATCAACAAGCGGCAAATCCAAATATAATTCCTCAAACTGTAACATTAATATTTTAACATAATCACTGATTGGCTGCAATTGTTCGGCTATTTTGGGATCGCCGCTGAAGTCTGGGTTATCCCTTATGAACTTGAATACTTCACGCTGTGGTCCTTCGCTGAAAATCTGGCTTTTGCAGTTTTCGATCAGCGGCCGCAGCTTAGGCTGGATAAGCAGCATCGATAGGAAATGGTCCTGCAGGCGCTGGTACTCTAACTGAGCCTTATCTAAAACCGCATCATTAGTTTTAGGCCGTTTGAGGATAACCTGCAACGCCGGCTGGGCACTGAACTTGGCCTTAACCGCCTCAAAGCTGGTGTCGGTAAGCTTGGCGATTTCTTTTAAATAATGCTCCTGCTCGATCGGGTCACGCAGTTGGCGGATGGTCGTCAGTAGTGCGTCAGTAAAAGCTTTTTTACCGGCGGCGGTGGTCAAATCAATCTCATCTTTGTAACGATTGATCAGCCAGTCCGGCGCGTATTGGGCCTGGTCGATGGCTTTTTGCCAAAGCTTGACATCTTTTCTAACCAACTCATCCGGGTCTTTAGCATCTTTGATAGTGATGACCCGCAGGCTGACTTCGGCTTTCTGGGCCAGTGGTATAACTCGTTCGGTAGCGGCGATACCGGCGCGATCGGCGTCGAAACTCAGCCGGATATCGCCGGTAAAACGCTTGAGAGCTTTAAGGTGCTGTTCGGTCATGGCCGTACCGGCGCTGGCCACCACATTCTGTACACCGACTTGCCAGCTGCCGATCACATCCAGATTACCCTCGGCCACAACTACGAAACCCTGTTTGCGAATGGCTTCTTTGGCCAGGTGCAGGCCGAAGACATGGCGGCTTTTATCATAAGTGACTGTTTGCGGTGTGTTGATGTACTTGGGAGCATCCGGCTCATCGGCCAGCAGGCGGGCGGTAAAGCCGATAACCTGCCCATGGCTGTCAGCTAGCGGGATCATTATGCGGCCGCGGAACATGTCCGAGCTGTGGCGGGCCCGCTGGAAAATAACCCCTGCCCGCTTCATTTCGTCGGTGGTAAAACCTTGTTTAGTTAAAAAATTAGTTAAAGCGAAGCCGGTGTTAGGCGCGTAGCCCAGCCGCCAAGCTAGAATCGTTTCTTTGGAAAAGCCCCGCTCCTTAGACAGATACTCATAAGCCGACTTATTGGCCAGCAGTTGGCGCTGGTAAAACTTAGCCGCCCACTCCAGGACTTCTAGCGCCCGGTGTTTGAGCTGGCTGCTGGCGCCGGGTTTTGATGATTTGAACTGCTCTAGATCAACACCGGCTTTGCGGGCCAGCAACTCCAGTGTGCCCCGAAAGTCCAGGCCTTCCATCTCCTGAACAAAGCTAAACATATCACCGCCCTTGCCGGAGGAAAAATCGTGCCAAATTTGCTTTTCCGGGCTAACAATAAAGCTCGGTGTTTTTTCATTAGTCCAGGGACTTATCCCCTTAAAATTGCGGCCGGTACGCTTAAGCTGGACGTATTCGGAAATGACGTCTTCAATACTCAACCTGGATTTAACCTCCGCTACCGCATCCATACCACAAGTTTCGCACCACCTTAGCCTGCTGTCCAGCCAAGCTGTCCACTCGCCAAGATTTTTGGCGCATTACGGCGTCAGAAGCTGTGCTGCTCGTTCAATGTATCTCAATACATATCTCTCCGCTGCTCGCTTCTTCCTTG